>OBLU010001597.1_pt1 | contig 21046 bp, 22 predicted proteins | sample 1518681 | NCBI WGS metagenome assembly OBLU01 (sample SAMEA3539304, study PRJEB22396) | soil metagenome | biome: tundra; feature: field; material: soil | place: USA | collected 2010-05 | depth 0.15 m
CGCTGAGCGATCATTTCCGACTTCGCTTCCCGCGCGGCCACCGCGCAATCACCACTGTCGAAATCCCGCCGCGCGGACGGAATTCGCCTTTCACTTCGGCCCACACCGGCTTAGCGCAGCGGACGACATCCTCCAGAACTTGATTCACGATGTTCTCCTGGAAGATGCCGAGGTTGCGATACGCCTGCAGATATTCTTTCAGCGACTTCAACTCCAGGCACCGGCGGTCGGGCACGTAGCGGATCACAATATTGCCAAAATCCGGCAAGCCAGTCTTGGGGCAGACCGACGTGAATTCGGGATCGTCGACCACAATTTCGTAGGCTGGAAACTGGTTGGGCCAGGTCTCGATTTCGGGAAAGTTATGATCGAGCCCGGCGCTGGCGTGCTCGTCGGTGTAGCGGGAAGAAGTGGAACCGGGAGACTTTCGCATCCGATAATTGTACCTAGTGACGTTGTCATTTCACCTAGGGACAGCCGGCGGAGCGAAATCCCGCTACCCTTGAGTGCTGGGGTGGACAAACCAGACCCGAGGCGAGCTTCGCTCGCCTGGACAGCCGAGGGCGACATCCGAGGGCGGCTGTCCCTACGTGATTGCGGGAGAATTCCGCATTGTAGCTGGAGCAAGTGACTGGCGCGGCGCATCTAATCAGGTAGGCTGAAGTAAGCTTTTTGCCTGCACTGCTGTCGGGCTTGGATGATACATTGAAGCTTACGCCTTTCTCTGTATGCCACTGAATGGAAACAGTTCAGCACGCCAGCCGAGGCGCTGGTGGGTGACGGCGCTTGCCATCCTGGGGGCCGTGATCGTGCTGGCGGCTTTTGTCTCCCGCCGCGATGACGGGGTGCCGGTGCGAACGGCCGTCGTCGAACAGAGCGACATTCGCGCCCTGGTTTCCACCAACGGAAAAATTGAGCCCGTCAACAACTTTGAGGCGCACGCTCCGGTCTCGACCAGTGTCCGGCGGGTTTTTGTCAAGGAGGGCGATTCCGTCAAGCAGGGCCAATTGCTGGTCGTTCTGGATGACGCCGACGCGCGCGCCCAAGCAGCTCGTGCCCAGACGCTATTAAAAGCTGCGCAGGCCGACCTGAACGCCGCCGAACGAGGCGGGAACCGGGAAGAAATGCTGAGTCTCGATGCTCAACTGGTCAAGGCCGGCACCGACCGCGACTCCGCGCAGCGCAATCTGGACGCAATGAAAAAACTTGAATCCCAGGGCGCGGCCTCGGCGGGAGAAGTGCGAGAGGCGGAAAACACTCTGGCCCGCGCCGATGCCCAACTCACCTTCCTCCGGAAAAAGCAGACGAAACGATATTCGAATGCGGAGTTAGCGCGCTTCGCAGCGCAACAGGCCGAGGCGCAGGCGGCCTACGACGCCGCCGAGGACGTGCTGGCAAAATCGAATGTCCGCGCCCCTTTTGCCGGCATCGTGTACTCGCTGCCCGCCAAGCAAGGCGGCTTCGTCGCGGCCGGAGATCTTCTGCTGCAAGTGGCCGATCTGCGAAACGTCATGGTCCGCGCTTTCGTCGATGAACCCGACGTGGCCAGACTGGCTCCCGGAAATCCCATCGAGATTACCTGGGACGCCGTGCCTGGGCGGGTGTGGCGAGCCACCGTGACCAGCATCCCATCGACGGTGAAGTTGCACGGCTCGCGCAACGTCGGCGAGACGACCAGCATCGTAGATAACAAGGACTTGAAGCTCTTGCCTAATATCAACGTCGGAGTAACGATCGTCGTCGCCCAGCACGATCACGTGCTGGTGGTACCGCGCGAGGCGGTGCGAACGGACGACTCCAAACCTTATGTTTTGCTGGTGGCGGGCCACGAACTCCAACGCCGGAATGTGGAGACTTCCCTTTCCAATCTCACGCAGGTCGAAATCAGCAGCGGCCTCGCCGCCCAGGACGTGATCGCAATCAACGCATTGAATGGCAAACCGATTGGCGACCGGACGCAGGTCAAGTTTTAGATGATCACGCGCGCTTCCAGAGTCTTCTTCGTTTTTCTAACTCTGCTTGCCTCGTTGACCGCCAGCGTGGCGGACTCCGCGAAAGACATGCTGGCCGCCGGCCGCATCGATGAAACCATCGCCCAATTGAATAGCCACCTTTCTGCGGCGCCGTCGGACGCGGAATCGGCGAACCTGCTCTGCCGCGCTTACTTTGCGCTCGAAGATTGGGAGCGCGCGGAATCGTCCTGCAGAAAGGCCGTGACGCTCGATCCGGGCAACGGCCGTTTCCATCTTTGGCTGGGGCGTGCGTTAGGCGAAAAGGCGGATCGGGCCAATCCCTTCGCCGCAGCAGTCTTGGCCGGAAAGGTTCGCGGAGAATTCGAACGCGCGGTGCAACTGAATCCGAAAGACGTGGATGCCCGGCTCGACCTGGCGGAGTTCTATCTGTCAGCGCCGGGAATTGTCGGCGGCGGCGAAGATAAGGCCCGCGAACAAGCGCAGTTCATCGCAACCATGGACTCGGGCCGTGAACACTGGGTTTACGCTCGCATCGCCGAAAAGAAGAAAGACGCCACCACCGCCGAACGGGAGTATCGCCAGTACATTGACCTCAGCCACGGCGACGCGGAAGCTTGGCTCAACCTGGCTATCTTTTTCCGTAACCAAAAACGCTATGACGAAATGGAGCAGGCCATCGTCAAGCTCAGCCAGGCGCCGACGACCAAACTTGAGGTTCTAGAGGAATCTTCCGGCATGTTGTATCGCGCCGGGCGAAGCTATGCTTTCGCCATGGAACTGCTGCGCCGCTATCTCGCCACCGGGCCGGTGGAAGCGGCTCCGGCGCACAAAGCTCACTATCTCCTCGGCACACTACTGGAAAAACAGGGCGATAAAGCAGGCGCGGCGCGCGAGTATCGCGCTTCCCTGGCACTGGTCCGAAACTACGGCATGGCCCAGCAAGCGCTCAATCGAGTTGTCCACTGAGGATGGCAAGATTCCCCTCGCGCCGAGTGGCGTCCCCAATGACTTTCCGAAGCTACTGCGCCATTGGCGTCCGGCGCACTACAATTTGTGCGTCGCGGCGAAGCCGCGGCCTGATTCATGTTGCCTTGATCCATTATGACGAGATGAAGATGACGAGATGAAGGTGGCGAAATGAAATTTCGATTGCCGCGGTGGTTGCGCTCCACAAATGTGCTCGCCATAATTACGGCCGTGCTGATGGTGGCCGCGCGTGGGCAGGCTGAACCGCTGCCACTGGAGCGCGCCATTCGACTGGCGCTCGCGCATAGCACCGGTTCGGCGATCGCGAATGCCGACGTGCAGCGCGCCTTTGCGTCGTACCGCGAACTCCGCAACAACTACTTGCCGCAGCTATTCGTTGGTTCGGGCCTCGGCTGGACCTATGGATATCCCCTCAGTATTGAAGGGTCGGCGCCGGCACTGGCGAATGCCGTTGCGCAGAGTTCAATCTTCAACCCTTCGCAGCGGCAGTTCATGAACGCCGCGAAAACTGACTGGCGTGCTTCCGTGTTTCAGGACAAAGACCAGCGCAACGCCGTCATCCAGGATGTGGCGCTGACCTACGCTGAGCTGGCAAAGTGGGAGGCGCGACTTGTGCGCTTGCAGCAGGACGAGTCGCAGGCGCAGCAGATGGAGCAAGCGGTAGCCGAGCGCGTGCAGGAGGGCGTCGACAGCAGCGTCGATTTAAACAAAGCCAAACTGGTCGCGGCGCGTATGCGCCTTCACCGGGCCGAGGCGCATGGCTCCGCCGACGTTCTGCGGCGGCATCTCTCGACGCTGACCGGTTTGCCGGTTTCCTCCATCGAACTCGCGCCCGAAACCATTCCGGCTTTGCCGCCCGTCGCCGTGGAAGAAGAACTTTCCGAAAAAGCAGTCGCCACCAGTCCTGCCATCAAGTTTGCCGAGCAACATTCGCTGGCGGAAGCCATGCGAGCTTTGGGCGAGCGCCGCGCTTTGTACCCGTCCGTTGATTTCTCTGCCCAGTATGCAAGGTTTTCAACCTTCAATAACTACACCCGGTACTTTCCGAATGGCACCTTCCAAAGGGATAATGCCACGGTGGGCTTGGCCATCCGTATCCCGCTCTTCAACATGAGCCAGCGCGCGCGCGCCGAAGCGGCGGAGGCCGAGGCTCTCAAGGCGAAGAAACAAGCGGAGGCGGCTCGCAATCAGGTGGCCGAGGAAACGCTAAAGCTCCAGCGCGCCGCCGAGCAACTGGAGGCTGCGCGCGAGGTGGCGCAATTGGAATATCAACTGGCAGAGTCGGGCCTGGAAGCGGCCCAGACCCGGATCGACGCCAAGACTGGCACCTGGCACGAATTGGCCGATGCGCGGGCGGAAGCCGCCGAACGCTATCTGCATTTCCAGGACGCCGATTTTGAGTACCAGCGGGTGCGCATGAACCTTTTGCGGGCAACCGGCGAGTTAGAGAATTGGGCGCTTCCTAATCCTGCTTCGAAGTGAATAGAAACCGGTTCTGGCTTCCTCCGTGAAACCCTGTGCACCTTGTGGTTATGGCCTTCTTCTACCACGGGGTAACAGAGTCACACGGGGGAACCCAAGCGCTTCCCGCCCGACTCCGATTCTCGCCTCTCAATGTGCAAAAGCGACGTTCGGCAAGGTTCTTTTGCCATCTGAGGCCTTGTAAGGCACACTAGGACAAAGGTTTCCACGCTTTTTGCAGGGGTTGAAGACGTACCTGAATGGTAGCGTCAACCGGCGTGTGCGCGCATTGAGTGTGCGCATCTAATGTTAAAATAAGAGACTCACACTATGCCATTGAAAACACTGTTTTTGAATCCGCCTTCGTTTGAGAATTTCGATGGGGGCGCGGGCTCGCGCTGGCCCGCCACGCGCGAGATCGAATCGTACTGGTATCCGGTTTGGCTCGCCTACCCCACGGGAATGCTCGAGGGTGCGCGTTTGTTGGACGCCCCGCCTCACCACATTACGGCGGAAGAAACGATCCGCACATGCAAAGACTATGAACTGCTCGTGCTCTTCACCAGCACTCCGGGCTTCCCCGGCGATGTCCGCATGGCCGAGGCCATCAAAGACAGCAATCCTCACATCAAGATTGCCTTCGTCGGACCCCACGTAAGCGTGCTGCCCGAAAAGTCGTTGCTGGACGCGAAGGTGATCGACGTAGCCTGCCGCAAGGAATTCGACTACTCCATCGTCGAATACGCGCAAGGCAAGCCGATTGAAGACATTCTGGGAATTTCCTATCGCAAGAACGGCGGGGTCCTGCACAATCCCGACCGGCCCACAATTCAAGATCTGGATTCCCTGCCGCATGTGACCGACGTGTATCGGCGCGACTTGGATGTCCGCCGCTACAACGTGCCTTTCCTGCTCCATCCCTTTGTGTCGTTGTACACCTCGCGCGGATGCCCGGCGCAGTGCACCTTCTGCCTCTGGCCCCAGACGCTCAGCGGACACCCGTGGCGCAAACGCTCCAGCGACGACGTGGCACGCGAAATGGCCAAGGCGAAAGAATACTGGCCGTATGTGAAGGAATTTTTCTTCGACGACGATACTTTCAACCTGCAAAAGGCTCGCACCGTCGAGTTGTGCGCCAAGTTGAAACCGCTGGGCCTGACCTGGTCCTGCACGTCGCGAGTCACCACCGACTTTGAAACCCTCAAGGCCATGAAAGAGGCGGGATGCCGGCTTCTGATCGTGGGCTACGAATCCGGCGATCAGCAGATTCTGAAGAACATCAAGAAAGGGGCGACCGTCGAGCGCGCCCGCCAGTTCACCAAGGATTGCCACAAACTCGGACTGGTGGTCCACGGCGATTTCATCCTCGGCCTGCCCGGCGAATCTCGCGAGACCATCAAGAACACGATCAACTTCGCCAAGGAACTCGACGTGGAGACGATCCAGGTTTCGGTGGCGCATGCCTACCCTGGGACGGAACTGCACGAGTTCGCAATAAAGAATGGCTTTATGACCAGTGACACCAAAATGGTGGACGACGGCGGCCACCAGATGGTGCAGATCGAGTATCCCGGCCTGCCCGCCGCCGAAATTCTTGAGGCCGTTCATCACTTCTACGATGCGTACTATTTCCGTCCCAAGGCCGCCTACCGCATTTTGAGGAAAGCCATGTTCGACAGCGCCGACCGCAAGCGCTTGTACAAGGAAGCGCGGGCCTTCCTGAAACTGCGCGCGCAGCGCCACAAGTGGGTCAAGGGAAACCGCAAGGAAGAAGCGCCCGCGCCGGAACCGGCCAAGGCCTAGTGGAAGGCATTTAGGCATTGAATCATTAAGACATTAAGACATTTGAGAACCCAAAAGCCTTTGACTCTTAATGATTCAATGCCTCAATCGCTCAATGATTCAATGCCTTTTAATGATTCCATGCCTTCGGAGTTGGACCTGAGGTGACATTTCGAAAATACCTTGTCCTGGCGGGAATCACCGTTTTCAGCACCGCGGGTGATTCCCTGCTGGCTCGCGGGATGAAAGAGCTAGGCGGTTTTTCCCTCCACAATCTTTCCGGCCTGCTGTTCGCCATCCTCAATCCCTGGGTTGCATTGGGAATCCTTTTCCTACTAACTTTCTTCGCCTGTTACATGTCCGCGCTTTCGTGGGCTGACCTCACCTATGTGCTGCCGGCCACGTCCCTCGCATATGTACTGGTCGCTTTGGTTGGGCACTTCCGTCTTCATGAAGAAATCTCGCCCACACGTTGGCTCGGCATTGCCTTGATCACCGCTGGCGTGGGCTTTGTAGCTGCCGGCCCTTCGGTCACACCTGGTCTCCATCGCGACAACTCTGCCGAGGTTGCACGCGATGCCGTTTCCCAAGAGGTGGAGTAGGTATGAATGAGCTTTACGCCTGGGCGGCGATTGCGCTTATCATTCTGGCCTCGACCACCGGGGACGTGCTGCTGTCCTACTCCATGAAACGAGTTGGCGACGTTGGTGAACTCTGGCAGCGGCGCGGGCTGCTGGCGGTGGTTGGCCGCGTGCTTGCCACACCCACGTTTGCGCTCGGAGTTATGGCGATGGGGGTCGCGTTCTACAGCCTGCTCTTTGGCCTCTCGTGGGGAAACCTCAGCTTGGTCGTACCGGCTTCGGCCTCGCTCACCTTTGTGGCGAATGCGCTGGCCGCGCGCATCTTCCTGCACGAACGCGTGGGGCGCCGCCGGTGGATTGCGGCCTTGCTGGTCGCGGGTGGCGTGGTGCTGATGGCGGTTTGAATTTCACTTAGCCGAATAAATCGATGGGGCCGACCAGGAGCTGCTCTTCCTCGCGCGGATCCTTCCCAGTAGATGCGTCGTCCGGTTCCGAACTTACTCCCGAACTCTCCGGCGACAGCGTTGTCCCCAGCAAAGGAAACCGCCTGCTCAGCCTGGTCGCTTGCAGCTTCCGGTAATCGAGTTGCCTGCGAAACGCCTCGGGATCGATCTCGCGCCGTGTACTCTTGATGTCGTTCATGACAGCCTGCAACCTAGCCAACTCCCTGACCAGGTCCGCGAGCACGCCTTTGCCACCAGCACTCAACTGAACAAACTCCAGGCAAGCTCCGGAGTGGGCTCGAATCGCCCTGACCTCACCCACGGCCCGGAACGAAGCGGCGTTGACGCGCACGAACAGTTCAGCTCGCGCGCCGCGAGCAATCGGCAAAGTGGTATCGACGCAGCAGCCGCCGAGGCTCAGGTCGCGAATCTTCCCCGGAAGAACGATTCCGTCGGACGGCAGGCAACTGATGGTCACCTGACCGCCGCAGCTAAATCGTGGGCTAGCGCGGCGATCGTCGTTTGCGCGAACATGGTCCACGCTGTCGCGCTCAGGCATCTTTAATAAGATCGTGTGTTTGGGACAGATTCTTGAGACCAACATCGCGGTAACCCAGGATTCGAAACTGAAGTAATTGAAGCTGTGAGGTCTCTTATCCGAACAGCTTCATCAACCCACTCGGGGCCAAATCGGAAACGAGAAAGCTGGCGCGTTTGCCGCTGGCGAATCGTGCCACCGCTTCCGCCGCCAGATATCCGCTGCGAACCGCGCCCTCCATGGTGGCGGGCCAGCCGGTTGCGGTCCAATCGCCGGCGAGAAAGACTCGCGGCCATGCCGTATCGGGCTTGGGACGGTGCTGGTCGATTCCCGGGCGCGGCGAATAGGTTGCATGCACTTCCTTGATCACGATCGATTTCAGCAGTTTCGCTTCGCGCGCACCGGGAAAAAACTCATGCGCTTCTTTCCTCGCCAAGTCGACGATTTCCGTCTTCGACTTTTCCACCAGGCTGCGGGAGCAGCTTACAACCAACTCGACGTAGCTGCCGTTGCCGGGTGCGTCGTCTTCCCGGGCGTCAGGGTTCCGAGCCTCATGGTTCCCGGCCTCAGCGTTCCGAGCGTCAATGAGCCGCGATTTATGAAACATCCACTGGATCGTGCGGTCGAGCAGCACGGCGTGATCCAGATCGCTGATCTGCCGGTCGAACCATAGATGGATGCCGGTGATCGGTGACGTCGAGAACTGGCCGAGCGCCGCGGCCAGAGGCGCTGCCGACGGAGTGTCGGGCAACATGCGTGCGACTCCATCAAAAGGGACAGCCAGAACCAGATAGTCGAATTTCTGTTCCTGCCCGTTCGTCGTCACATTGACGCCGAAGACTTCCGATCGGAACGACTCCACGCCGGCACGGAACTGGATCTCTCCGCCACGGGCGCGGATGTAGTCTCCGGCGGCGCCATACAGTTCGGTGAGCGGCACCGTCGGAATTCCCATGCGCCCGGCAGCGGCCGATTTAAGAAACGACTCGCGCACCACCTGGGCCGCGTAAGGGACGGAAACCCGATCGAGATCTTCGTTCAAGGCACTGACCAGGATGGTCTTCCAGAAGCGCTCGATGGCTTGCGCGGTTTGTCCGTGACGTTTCAGCCAATCGAGGAACGTCTCACCCTCATCTGCTGGAATGGAAGGAGCGAGCGCCACCATGGCGCGGCTGATGGCCATCTTGTCGCGCAAGCTCAGACAGTCAGCCCGGAGAAATGCCGGCGCGGTATGCAGCGGAGCCGGCAGCCATGACGGGGCAATCACGGATGCGCGTCCTCCGGGCTCGAGGAACGTCAGCTTCTCATACCACCGGATTTTGTCCTGAACGCCCGTGCGCCGATAGAAATCGAGCAGGTTGGTGCAGCAGCCGAGCAATACATGCTGGCAATTGTCGACAATTTCGCCGGTGCCGGGATGCTGATAAGAAGACGCGCGCCCACCAAGATAGGGGCGGCGCTCAAACAGCGTGACGCGAAACCCGGCTTCCGCCAGGGCGCATCCAGCGGCCAGTCCGGCCAACCCGCCTCCAGCGATAGCGACGGTAGGCTGTGTCGCATCAGGATGGGTCGAATTAAGATCGGTCGAATTAGGATAGATCGAGGGTGGCATCACAGCAGACGCTTCAGGATTCCTTTTCCCATGACCGTGAGCTTTTCGGGAACCGTTAACCGGACGCGCTCACTGAAAACGTCGTACTGTTTCGCCGCAATCTTTTCGAGCAGGCGGCGATAAATAGTGATCAAGACCCACAGCGCGGGCTGACTGTCTTCATTCACCAGCGGGATCAGTTCTTCCCCGGAGCGGTAGCAGTCCAGAGCCCGTTCGGCCTCCATCGCCAGCAGCGGGCGGATGCGGGCAACGTCAACTTGCGGCGCGGCCAGATCGGCGGCTGAGAGACCGCACTGCGCCAGATCCTCCTGCGGAAAATAAACCCGGCCCATGGCGACGTCTTCTTTCACATCGCGAATGATGTTCGTAAGCTGAAAGGCGAGACCGCAGCGTTCGGCCAGCGACTCGGCGGCGGGATCGCGATATCCGAAAATCTTGATGCACACCAATCCAACTACCGACGCCACGCCATAGCAATACTGGCGCAACTCTTCAAATGTCTGGTAACGCGCGACCAGCGGCTCGGCACCGGCGGGCGCAGGCTGGCCGTGATCGAGATCCGCAGCCGTTCCGTAGGCAAGCTGGTCGAGAAGCCCAATGGGGATCTGGTAGGTGCGCTGCGCATCGGTCAGCCCCAGCAGCACCGGATCGTCGGTGGGCTGTGCTGCCAATGCGCGATGGACTTTATCGAGCCAGTCCGCCAGCCGCTGATTGCGATCTTCGGGGCGGAGCGTGACGTCGTCGGTAATGTCGTCGCAGCGCCGCATGAAGGCGTACACCGCGCTCAACGCATTCCGTTTCCGTCGCGGAAGCACCGCAAACCCATAATAGAAATTCTTGGCGGCGGAGCGGGCGATACTCCGGCAGACGGAGTACGCCATTGCGACCTGGGAAGCGGTCGGAGCAAATTGCACGGGCGCATTTCCCGCGACGGTGCTCATCGCAGTTTCCCCAGCGCGGCACGCGCAATCAGGGCCAGTTTCCGCGTCTTCGAAATTGCGGGACGCCGGCCCAGCACGGCGTAATTCTGGCGCTCAACTGCCTTCAGGATTTCCTGTCCGCCTCGGCTGAACAGTTCGATGTCGATGGCCAGTTCGCGGTTCACCTTTGCGCTCAGTGGCAAACCTTGCCGAAACCATTCCCCTGCGCGCTCGACTTCAAACTTGATCATCGCGCGGAACGCGGAAGTGTTTTCACGATCCCGTATCGTTTGTTCGTTCACGCCGAAACGCCGCAGGTCTTCGAGTGGAAGATAAATTCGTCCTTTGGCAAAGTCCGCGCTCACGTCTTGCCAGAAGTTCGCGAGCTGCAACGCAGTGCAGGTGCAGTCGGAAAGCTGCTGACGGTCGGAATCGCGATATCCGCAGAGGTACAGCACCAGGTGGCCCACCGGATTCGCCGAAAACTTACAGTAGCCAAGCAGATCGTTGAACGTTTCGTAGCGGGTGATACTTTGGTCCTGGCGGAAAGCAGTCAGCAAATCCGCAAATTCATGTTTCGGAATTTCAAACTTGCGCACCGTCTCGGCGAGCGCGACAAATACGGGATGCCGCGGATGCCCGTCGTAGCAAGCATTGAGCTCCGTCTCCCATTCATCGAGTAACTGCAGCGACCGAACCGTGTCCCCCACCTCGTCGCCCAGATCGTCGGAGATACGGCAATAGGCGTAGACGTTGAGGAAGTGCTGGCGCAGCCGTTCCGGAAGGAACCACGATGCAACCGAAAAATTCTCGTAATGCGAGCGCGCCAGGCGGCGGCAATATTCGCGCGCTTCGGCTTCCGAAGGCGCGCGGTCGGGGATGGCGTATTCGGGCGGCAGCGCACTCCAAGCGGAGGCGAGCGGCGCAGTCGGGGGATGGCTGGCGGCAGTTGTCATCAACAATAAGTACCCAAAAAGATCTCACCCACGGAGAACAGAGAGTCGGGACTGGTCCCACAAATGATTCTTCGGGCGTGATGTTCAGCCCTCAGGGGCGAAAGGCCGCCTCGTTTGCGGCTCTGCTGAAGCCGTGCCCTTCCCGATCCCTGATCGTAATCAGTGACCCGGGATAATCGCGGTCTTGATATCCCCGTTGCGGTTCAGCATGTGGCGGAGCACTTCCTGCAAACGCGAAAGCGGCGCTTCGCCGGTAATGTAGTCGTTGCCGCAAACTTTCTTCTCGGCAATCAAACCGAAGGCCCGGCGCACCGTCTCCGGCGTGTGATGAAAAGTCGCCTTCAACGTGATTTCCGAGTAATGCAGGCGGTTGGTGTCCAACTGCACCTTGGTTCCCGCAGCACACCCGCCGAAGAAATTTACCGTGCCGCCCTTGCGAACCATCTGTACGGCCCACTCCCAGGCTTCGGGGCGGCCGACGGCTTCGATCGCCACATCGGCGCCGCGCCTTTCCGGACTCAACTCGCGCACCGCCTCGACCGGATCTTTCACCTTGGTAATCTGCACCACTTCGTGCGCGCCCTTCTTGCGCGCCAATGTGACTTGTGAATCCCGCTTGACGACCGCAATCACATTGCAGCCGATGGCCTTCGCCACCTGCACAAACATCAGACCAATCGGGCCGCCGCCAATGACCGCAACGGTGTCGCCGATCTCAACTCCGGTTTCGTGCAGGCCCCGGAGAACGCAAGCCAGTGGTTCGGTCATCGCGGCATCTTCGAAGGTCACATTCGAAGGCACGACGAGCATATTGGTTTCCACAATGCGGCGCGGAATCCGTATGTACTCGGCATAGGCGCCATTATTGAACAGCAGATCTTCGCAGAGGTTTAACTGGTGCTTGGAGCAATAAAAGCACGTACCGCAGGGAGCCGAGTTGAGCGCGACCACGCGCATGCCCTTCTTGAAGCCGCGCACGCCTTCCCCGACCTGCTCGACCGTGCCCGCCAGTTCATGGCCGAACAACGCCGGCGGCACGATCATGCGGGCGTGATAGCCCCGCTGGTACACCTTCAAATCCGTGCCGCAGGTAAGCGCCACGTGGACCTTGACCAGAACTTCGCCTTCGCCCACCGCCGGGATGGGCACTCTTTCAATCTTGAGGTCTTCTTTGCCGTAGAGGACGGCAGCCGTCATCTTGCCAGTCACAGTTGATGTCCTTCCCACGCACTGCACCCCATCACGCCAAAACCGGGCGTGCTGGGGGCCCCGCCACTCCCCGGCTGGATGATAATCTTCATCGTGTCCGGTCGAGGATGGGCAGCCAGCTTCAGCGCTTCTACACCGCTTTGCAGCGGGAAACGGTGGCTGATAAGCCGTTCCATGTCCATTTCACGGTTCATGACGAACCGCACCGACTCCTCCTGCAATTCCACCGACGCGCTGTAGGACCCGAGCAGAGCCTTTTCGTCCACGCAAACTGCGGCCGGATCAATCGTGGCCTCCCCCCGCACCGTCTGCGCAAACAGCAACACACGGCCTCCCGGACGTGCCGCATCCATGGCTGGCCGGATCAGGCCGCTCCCGCCAACTGCCAAAATCACAGCGTCAGCCCCGCGCCCATCGGTCATTCCGCGCACCGTTTGTCCGGCGTCAGCCTGGGAAGCGTCAATTGTATGTTTTAGGCCGAAGCTATTAGCTATTGTAAGCCTCGCCGGATACAAATCGGAAGTAATCACCCGAGCCCCCGCCCGCTTCGCCAAAGCCGCCAGGATTAGACCGATCGGACCTTGCCCGATCACCAGCACGGTCTCCCCCGCTTCGAGACGAAGGGTCTCAATACCTTTGATGCAGGTATTGACCGGCTCGAGGAAGGATGCCTGCTCAAAGCTGACCCCGTCCGGGATGCGCACCGTTCCTTTCTCGACAATCCAGTCCATCACCCGGACGTATTCCGCAAATCCTCCACCCGAGGGCTCGAACCCGGCCGTGCATCCGACCTTCTTGTAGGTTGCACACTGGGCGAAGGTCTTGTGGCGGCAGTAATAACATTCTCTGCAGGGGATGTGATGAAACACCACCACGCGATCGCCGACGCTGAACTTGCGAACGCCTTCCCCCACTTTCGCAACGACCCCCGCGGTTTCGTGACCAAAAATGCGCGGCGCGGAGTGCGAGCCGGTCGCAATCTTCTTCAGATCGGTGCCGCAGATCCCGCAAGTGTGGACCCGAACCAGAATCTCTCCCGGTCCGATTTCAGGCACCGGCACTTCTTCCAGACGGACGTCGTTCACGCCGCGATACACGGCGGCCCGCATCGTGGAAGGAACCTTATGCCTTATGCTTTCAGTCGTGAATGTCTGAGCAATTGCCATAGCAGAGTCTATTTCTTGCCTATCGATTCCCGATGCCAACTCCCGTAGAGACGCGGCTTGCCGCGTCTCCGGCGGCGGAGGAGACGGGGCAAGCCCCGTCTCTACTTAAAGCCGGTCGCTCCAGGTAACTCGCAATCGCGCCGCAAAGAGCACGACTTGCCTTGGCACTGTTCCGCGCCAATGCGATCGTAGTCCCCCATAGCCACGGGCGCAGCGCCACATGACACGCAAAGCTGGCGGAGTGAAATCTCCCGTCGTCCGCCACAAAACGATCCATTGCCGGCAGACTGAAATCGGCGGCGTCAGAGATGGCTTTCAAAGCTCCGAACTCCACTCCCCGTGCTTCGGCACCTTGCGCCACGGCCGCCGCTTCCATGTCCACTGCCGTTGCGCCATAAGCTTTGCGGAGTCGAATCTTCTGCTCCTTGCCGGCCACGGTTGCGGAACTCACCAGGATTCCCTCTCCCAAGCCGACTTCTGTCCGGGCACCGTCGGCGGCGTTGATCACCGTGCGCGGCTCAAGAACCTGCCCGACATGCAGCGATGCATCCAGCGCTCCGGCAAAGCCAACCGAGATCACCCGCACCGGACTCACTTCCCGAATCATCGCTTCAGTCGCGCGGCGCGCGGCTTCCGCGCCAATTCCGCCGCACACCAACGCCGCGTCGCCATTTTCAAAAAGACGATAACGCCGACCGCTGTGATCGATCGTCCTGACCTTCCAGCTGCCGATCAGCGGTTCCACCTCTCGTTCCATCGCGGCGATGATGGCGATTTTAGGCATATCCGTTACTGCGAAACCAATCCACCGACCGCCGCAGCGCTCCCTCCACTGGAACCGTCCGCCAGCCTAGTTCCCGCTCTGCTTTCGCCGAACTCACAAACATCATCTTGCGTCCCATGCGCACCGCGTCAATCGTCGCGCGCGGCTCGCGGCCTAGAAGCCGACCGGTCACCATTTCATCCACCGCTCCAGTCGCCAGCGCAAAAAAGTAAGGCAGCTTCACGCTGGGCGACGGCAAACCCGTGATCGCGGCCAGCCGGTCCAGAATCTGCTTCAGCGTGAGATTCTCTCCGCCCAGAATGTAGCGCTCGCCCGATCTTCCCTTCTCCAGGGCCTGAATATGACCGCGCGCGCATTCCGTCGCATCCACCAGGTTCAAGCCGGTTTCCACGTACGCCGGGAACTTTCGCTTCAAAAAGTCCACGACGATTCGTCCCGTCGGAGTCGGCTTGATATCGCGCTCCCCGATCGGCGTCGTGGGATTCACCACCACCACATCCGCTCCCGATCTCGCGGCCTTGACGGCCACTTGCTCGGCCATGAACTTCGAACGCTTGTAGTGCCCGATCATGTCCGCCAGCGACACTGGACTCGATTCGTCCGCCAGCGACCCGCTCTTCGTCTTGGAACCGGACGTGAAGCCCATGGTCGCGACGCTCGACGTGTACACAATACGCCGTACGCCTTGTTTCCGCGCCGCTTCGAGCAACGAACGTGTGCCTTCGACATTCGCGCGATACATCTCGTCGGGATCGCGCACCCACAGCCGATAGTCCGCCGCAACGTGAAATAGCGCGTGGCAGCCAGAAAGCGACTTCTCAATCGAAGCCGGGTCGCGCAAATCGCCGATGACCCGATCCGCGTTCAGGCCCTCCAGGTTGCGCAGATTGCTGTTCGGCCGCACCAGCAGCCGCAACTCGGCGCCCTGTTCCGCCAGGACGCGCGCAACATGACTGCCCAGAAATCCGGTAGCGCCGGTAACAAAAGCGAGCATTTAGCACTTAGCACTTAGCATTTAGTACATGCAGGCGACGGAGACCCAGAGCACTCCACTGGCCCGGGTTAGCTAAGTGCTAAATGCTAAGTGCTAACTGCTGCTCTTCTCCGCCATCACCTTCGAATAGGTCGTGAGCGCGATCAGTGGAAAATACTGGCGGTACAGGTGGTACATCAGGTAGAACACGCGCGGAAAGCCGGTTCCAGTATAGAAAGGCTCGTCCCACGAACCGTCTCTCTTCTGCGTGCGCAGAAGATACGCCATGCCGCGGGCCACGCATTCGCTGCGCGTGTCGCCGACGGCCAGCAGCCCCATGATGGCCCATGCCGTCTGCGAAGCCGTGCTGTCGCCTTGCCCGCGAAGGTTGGGATCGTCATAGGAGCCCACCGTCTCGCCCCAGCCGCCATCGGCATTCTGCACCGATCGAATCCACTCTGCCGCCTGCTGAATCATGGGGTCGTTGCGGTCCACGGCCATCGCTTCCAGACCGCGCAAAACCTGCATCGTGCCGTAGATGTAGTTCACACCCCAGCGCCCGAACCAGCTTCCATCTGGTTCTTGTTCTTTACGAATAAACTTGATGGCCCGCTTGACCGCCGGATGGTTCTGGTCGTATCCATAGGCGGCAAGACACTCCAGAATCCGGCCCGTGATGTCGACGGTGGCGGGATCGAGCATGGCGTTGTGATCGGCAAAGGGCACGTACTGGAACACCATGCGGTCGTTGTCTTTGTCGAACGAAGCCCAGCCTCCGTCCTTGCACTGCATCGACAAGATCCAGTCGATGGCCCGCTGCACCGACTCGCTCTGATAGCGCCCGTTCGGATGTTCGACCCGGCTTAGCGCGAGACACACCATGGCGCTGTCATCCACGTCCGGATAAAACTCGTTGTTGAACTCGAAGTACCATCCGCCGGGTTCGCCTTTCGGGTTCTTGATCTTCCAGTCTCCGGGCTTGCGCACTTGCTTTTGCAGGATCCAGTCGGCGCACTTGACCAGGCGCGAATCCGTCGCCGGAACCCCGGCTTCGCCCAGAGCAAACAGCGCGAATGCCGTATCCCACACTGGAGACAGGCAGGGCTGCATGCGGAAAGTATCGCCCTCTTCGATCCCCAGCTTCTCAAACTCATCCATCGCCCGAATCACCTGCGGATCGTCGACCGAGTACCCCAGGCAGCGCATCGCGATGATGGAGTTCATGATCGACGGGAAAATCCCTGCCAATCCATCGCTCATCTCGAAGCGCTCCAGCATCCACTTCTCGGCCTTTCTCAGGGCCAGCGAGCGCAGCGGCCGGATGTGCACACGCTCGGCCCAGTGCGTAATCCGATCCAGCACCAAAAAGAAATTGCGCCAGGAAATCAGCTTCTTTGCCCAGTGCAAATGCATGCGCGACTTGTCGCGCCCGCCCACAAAAAGCTCTTCCACTCCCATTTCGTCGGGAATTTTCTTAAACGGCTTCTTGGCGTAGCAGATCGAAAGCGGCACCAGGATGGCGCGCGACCACGAAGAAATTTCGTAGATGTTGAACCAGAACCAGTTGGGGAAGAGCACGATCTCCGGCGGAACCGCGGGAACCGCGTCGTAGTCGTACTGCCCAAAAAAACAGAGATAGATCTTGGTGAAGGTATTGACTTCGGTCACGCCGCCCATTTCAAGAATTTTCTTGCGGGCGCACGCCAGCGCTGGGTGATCCGCCGTGAATCCGGCCAGCTTCAGTCCGAAGTAAGCTTTCACCGAAGCGCCGATTTGGGACGGGCCGCCAGCGTGGGTGCTCCAGCCCCCGTCTTCATTCTGGTGCTGCAGAATGTAACGCGCGGCCTTGTCGAAGCGCTCCTGGCTCCCCGTGCCGAGCAACGCGTGGAGCAGGATGTAATCGGATTCGAGGGTAGTATCGGCTTCCAGTTCTCCGCACCAGTAGCCCTCTTCGTGCTGCTGCGAGAAAAGGTACTTGCGGGCCGCATCGACGGCTACCGCGACCCGGCTCTCCAGGTCGTCAATCTTTCCAAATCGCATCTGGGGCGCAGAGGCCGAACTCAAAGGGGAGGATTCTTCCATTTAGGACTCCACGGCGATGGCCGGGGCCGCGGCGATCGTTGCCACGATCTCCGGCGGCAATCCAAAACGCACATTCTCCGGCATGATTTCCAATTCCTGCACGTCGCCAAAGCCCTTTCCCGCCAGGTACTCCACCACTTCCTGCACCAGATGTTCGGGAGCCGATGCTCCCGCGGTCAGGGCCACCGTCTTCACGCCATTCAACCACTGCGGCTGAATATTGCGGCAGTCATCAATTAGATGCGCCTCGGTGCCCAAACTGCGAGCCACTTCCACCAACCGTTTGGAATTTGAACTATTGTCGGAGCCCACCACCAGCAGCAAATCCGCGTCCGAGGCCACGTGCTTCACGGCCACCTGCCGGTTTTCGGTGGCATAGCAGATGTCCTGAGCCGCCGGGCCCTTGATGTTGGGGAAGCGCTCGCGCAACGCGGCGATAATGTCGCGCGTCTCATCCAGGCTGAGCGTAGTCTGCGTCAGGTAGGCCACTCGACTGGGGTCAGGCAAGGTCACCGACGCGACCTCCGCAGGCGACCCCACGACCTGAGTCACTGCGGGAGCCTCGCCGAGCGTGCCGATGACTTCGTCATGGTCGCGGTGGCCGATCAGGATCAGCGAATAGCCTTCCTTCGCGAACTTCACCGCCTCCACGTGCACCTTGGTGACCAGCGGACACGTAGCATCGATCACGCGCAGCATTCGTCGCTTGCTGCGCTCGCGCACTTCCGGAGAAACGCCGTGGGCGCTGTAGATGACGCGCTCTCCCTCGGGCACTTCATCCACGCCATCGACAAAAATGGCGCCCTTCTGTTGCAATTCTTCAACCACAAAGCGGTTGTGAACAATTTCCTTGCGCACGTAAATTGGCGGCCCAAACGCCTCGAGCGCAATCCGCACGATGTCAATCGCCCGCACCACCCCGGCGCAGAATCCCCGCGGCTTCAAGAGCAATAAGGTCTTCGTATGCAAATTCCCGGTTTCAGACAAGCTGCGACCCCCACCCAACTAGGGTACACTTCTTCTTTGGAAACGATGCCTTAAAGGTATCGAAAGATATACCCCGAGGTCAACGTAAGCCTTTGAGGGTGTGGGGATTAGCAGCGGATGGGGAAAACTGGCGGGTGAACGGGAAGCCCAGCACAACTCGCTTCACCAGATCCGGCGCACCCCATAGCGGTCGAAGAGTTTTTCGTTGCTGACAATGAACATCTTCTCCATCTCGGCCTGCGCGATCAGCATGCGGTCAAACGGATCCTGATGGGGTCCAGGCAACATCCCTGCACGAACTCCATGGTCGTATGACACGGGCAGACTCAGGAACTTTTCCCGGTCAAGATAGCCTCCGAAGTCTTGGATTAGATCGGAAGCGCTCGGCAGCCTACCCAGTCGAAACTTCGTTGCAATCTCCCAAGCGGAAACTGCGCTGACAAAAATGCTGCTGTCCGGCTGGGCAATCAGCTTTCTGCACGACGCAGGCAGTGCTGGATCGTCGCTCAACCACCAAAGCAGCGCATGCGTATCCAGCAGAAGCCGCACGCTATTGCTCCCACGCGTCAAGCTCTTCCGGCGGCAAGGGTTCAAAGAACTCAGGCCCAACCTTCAGCTTCCCACGCAAGGCGCCAGGCTTACGCTGGCCCTGCTTATCCTCGATGGCGACCAGGCGGACGACCGGCTTCTTACCCCGAGCGATGACGATCTCTTCGCCCCGGCAAGCCTTTTCAATCAGCCGTGAAAGCTCGGTTTTAGCCTTGTGGATGGTGATGGTTTCCATGAATACATGTTAGCTAACTTTTCTTAGCTAAGTCAATGGGGATTGCTTCCATATTTATGGCACGCGTGGGATAATGGCATCATGAAACAGGATTCTGTTCGCACCACCGTTGACATTCCAGCACCTCTATATCGAAAACTCAAGGCGCAAGCTGCCGCGAACGGGCGCTCGGTGCGCGATCTGGTCCTAACCGGTGTTAAGACCGTGCTGCTGCGAGGCCAGCGTCAGCGCCCTAAGAGAGTGCAGTTCCCGCTGATCGTCTCCGATGGCCCCAAGGTCGACCTGACCAACGAACAAATCTATGAACACGTTGAATTTCCTTGATGCGAATGTGTGGCTGGCTTTGATTTGGAGCCAGCATGTGCATTCCGAAAAAGCCCGGTCTTGGTTCGAGCAGGCCAGCGAGGAACAGTTCTTTTTCTGTCGTTTTACGCAGATTACCGTGCTGCGCCTGCTCACCACCGATCAGGTCATGGGAAAGCACACGAAGACCATGTCCGAAGCCTGGAGTTTGTGGGACCGCGTGTGGGCCGACACTCGCATAGCCTTCGTGCCGGAGCCGGACGATCTCGAAAAGGAGTTCCGTTCGCGATCGAGGATGTCCAGTCGGTCCCCCAAGGTTTGGGCGGACGCTTATCTGCTGGCTTTCGCAGCCGTTGCAGGCCTTAAGTTCGTCACCTTTGATCACGCGCTTCAATCGCGTGGGGCCGATGTGCTTGTACTGTAGAAGGACCCTTAACAACCCCAATTCAAATGGCGTAAGCTATTGGCGCTGATGAGATTATTACGACGCATTCTAACTACGGTAGTGATCACGCTGGCAGTGATCGCCTTTTTAGTGTTCTGGGTGGCTCCGGTCGCCCTTTCTTTCGATGCGGTGAGAAAGGCTTCCCCAGTTACCCGAGTCGTCCCAACCGACCTGAAAGATCTGTCCGTGTCGCAGGTTCCGGGAACTAAGGTCTCGTATGTCGGTTATGAGTTTGAGATTCCGTGGAACGATCTCGACGAAAGCCAGACCAGGTCAGTTCCAAAGGACCATCCTGAGATGGTCAGACTGGCTTTCCGGTCAGGTCTCCACTTGATAGTGGGCGCTGTTCCCCCGCGCGCCCTTCCAAATGGATTCGTCCGGGAGTGGAAGCTCTCCCTGCACAACTTCGAATCGGTTTTTGCCGCCGCAGCGGCGCAGTCAGACTATGACTTCCACAAACATCTGTATGAGTTCACCCCGGACAAAATGCACCTCTGGGCGTTGTCTCCGAGCGTGCACTACCGGGAGCAGTTCTTGCTGGATGTGAAGGAAGTCGTCTTGGCTGGATCATCCGCTGACACCGGGATTTTCAATGTCCAGAACCAAAACTGGCGCGGGTTCCAGCTTGGCGACCCCAAAGCTCACCCACTCAGGGTTGCTGTGCATTTGTATTCCGACAAGGGCAGCGTCGAGTTTACTTTTGCGGGCAAAGACGGTCGGGGCCCAGTCGCGGTTACACAACCCGAGATCAATCGCATCGTGGAGTCCTTGCGCCATGTCCCACAGGAAGCGCAGGGCTCCACAAACTAGTCCGAACAACAGAATCTGCTTTCCGCCGCGTACCTTGGAGCCGTTGGATGTTTCACTCACCCATTCGCCTTGATCATCTGCTCGGCATGTTTCCGCGAAGTCTCCGTCAGCTTCGCCCCGGACAGCATGCGCGCCACTTCCTCAGTGCGCTCTTCGCCGGTAATCTGCCGGACCGTGGCCTTCGCCCGGCCCCCAGCTTCGCGCTTCTCGATCAGGTAGTGGTGATCGGCAAAAGTTGCGATCTGCGGCA
>OBLU010001598.1_pt1 | contig 21044 bp, 19 predicted proteins | sample 1518681 | NCBI WGS metagenome assembly OBLU01 (sample SAMEA3539304, study PRJEB22396) | soil metagenome | biome: tundra; feature: field; material: soil | place: USA | collected 2010-05 | depth 0.15 m
CGGCCAGCCACGCCGGTCTGTCGCCGAACCGATTCAATCTGCTGGACCACCCGTTCCACCTCGCCATGCCCAGCGGAGGCGCAACGGTAATCATGGTTGAGGGCATCGAGCAGTTCCGAGAGGTGACTTGGGCGCGGACCAATATACAGCACCGGCGCTGCGACACTAAGGATGTTGTAAATCTTGCACGGATGCACCAGCCCCACGAAAGCGTCACCCATCACCACAACATGAAGGTCCGCGGCAGACAGCGATCCAGCCAACTGATCCAGCGGCTGGTAGGGAAGGCCGAGAATGTTGGAAAAGCTGAAATGGGCACTTACTGCGCCTGCCGCTGCTTTCTGCTTTTCGGCAATCTTCCGCCACTCGCTGCCCCCTCCGACAAAGCAGAAAACGATGCCCGGGTCGGCTGCAAGCTGCCGGGCCGCCGCGAGCATTGTGTCGAGCGGGTGGCACGGGCTGTGGTTGCCCGAATACATCACCACGAATTTCCCGTCCAGGCCATGCGCCTTGCGGAACCGCTCGCGCCCTTCGGGGTCAAACCTAACCTCCGTGTCGTGAGACCAGGGAGGAATGACGACCACCTTGGCTGGGGGGATTCCTTTGGCCACGATGCGGTCGCGCATGAACCGGTCGAGGGCGATGACCCTGTTCGCTTGCCGCAAGCTGAAGCGCGACATCCGGTCCAGCAGCCTGGCTGGAAGCGAATCGGGGCGGAGCCATCCGGCGGCAATGGCTTCGTCTGGATTAAAATCCATGACCCAATAGCAGAAGCGGCTGCGGCGCAGCTTGGCGAGCCAAGCCCCGAAGAATGAGATCAACGGCGGGGAGGTCAGCGCCACCACGACGTCGTGTCTGGGCAAAAGAATCAGACGCCAAGTGGAAAGCGTGAGAAAGCTGGCAAAATCCGCGGCCCGCCTCCATTTGGCGCCTTTGCCGAAACCGGTGGAGGCAACGCGGTAAATGCGGATGCCGCGCCAAGTCTCTGTCTTGGCAAACTGCGTTTCGGGATGGTCGTAAGCACGCCGGCTTGTAACGACCGTAACCTGGTGTCCGCGCCCAACCAAACGCAAGGCGACCTCGGTCAAATACTGGCCGGTGGCCATGACGTCCGGGTAAAAGGTCTGGTTGAGGAGGAGGAAGGTCACAATCAGTGATCAGTCATCGGTGGTCAGTGGGCTTTTCGATCTGGATCAGCTTCCCCAATTCGCGGGCGAGGGCGGCCTCGGCTTCTTGATGGTCATCAATGCCCCAGATGGCAACTTCAAGCGAACGTTGGCCGGAATTGCGGCGACCGGCCAGCACGGGCGCGAGACGATTCACATAATTCATTCTGGTGGTACGGAAGGATTGCGCACTCGTGCGATCTTCCCAGAGGCAATAATAGACGTGGAGAGGACCGGTCTCGTCTTTGACGACGTACGAGCGGAAGGGTAACTGGAGGCCATGCACGGCAACGTCGCGGAGACCTGATTGCGACACCAGTTCCCGGCCAGCCGCAGTCAGACAAACCTCGGGGGTATGGCTCTTGGCAAGATGCAATGCGATGCGGCCAGGATTCCAACGGAAGAAGATAGCCTGCCACCTCTGCTCGCTACCCTGCTGCCATGTGCCGTTGCAACCCTCGTCATAACGCAAGAACTGTTTCGTTTTGTCTGAAAACGGCACGTCCCGGAAGGTCGGGTTGTCTCGTGGGAATTCGGGGTGCCAGGCGGAAGTCTTGGGCACATGCCATTCGTGTGAGCGGTACCAGAGTTCGGTGCCGAGTTCGACGGCGAGGAGCCAGGCGATGAGGCAAAGGCTGAGACGCTGAAAAGCGGTGCGAACGTCGAACTTTGAACATCGAACATCCAACTCTGAACCTGGAGGTGGGGAACCGGGAGACTTGCCAGCAGGGATGCTGGCAATATCCGCAGGCGAGGGCGCCTGCCCCACGGTGGAGGAGACCGGCGGAACGCCTGCTCTACGTTTGATCCGAAGCACAAGCAGCCAGAGGGAGAGGAAGCAGGCGACGAGGATAGTGACGCCGGCGGGGTCGTGCCAGGAGGCGACAGCGCCGACTCCCTTTGCGGCCGCCACTTGAGTGAGCAACAGCGTGCGGCCCACGTTGAATATGAAGGACAAGACAAACCCCGCAAGAACGCAAAGGGCACGGCGCCTGGCGCTTAGCGCATAGAGTTCGCCGAAGAGCAGGGACAGCATCAGCGCAGCCTGGAGGGAGCGGATTCCGCTGCAGGCATCGTCAATGCCAACCATTCCCGTGACGACCTCGATGACATTGCCGTGCTGGACGGCTGGAATCCCGATTGCGCCGAGCAACTCGATGGTCACACCGACGTTCGCGCGCATCAATCCCTGGATGAGTGGCCCCTCAATCACGGTCGGCCAGGGGACGGCCACCAGAAAGAAGCAAATTGCGAATGCGGTTTGCGCCAGGCGCCCTGCTCCCAACGCTACGCGAATAAAGAGCAGCGTCAGGCCGATGACCTCGAACGCCAGCGCCCAACTGACCAGGCGCCATTCCGGGTTGGCTTCCTGTATCAACCGCGTTGGCAGGTAGAGGAATGCGCATAGTGCGATAGACCACAGGACGACATGACCACTGACTGCGGAATCCGACACCTCACCCTGGCCCTCTCCCCGAGCGAGGCGGAGAGGGAGGGGGGAGTTGAGCGCCGAACCTTGCTCCTTGAGCCCTGAACTTTGAAGGGGGGAATTGGTTGGAGCACCAGCCGGAATGCTGGCGGAACTCGCAGGCGGGGACGCCTGCGCTACTCTTCGCCAGAGAAGATAGAGACAGAGGAAGGGGACCGCCCAGCCGTAAGCGTATTGCGGGTTCACGGACCACTCCACGCGCAGGTGGTTAATCAGCGTGAACCAGAGCCAGCCCAGAACGCAAAGCGGCACGAGCAAAGCATAGCGCCGGGGGCGGGCGGGCATGTCTTGCCTGCACCAGCCAGACTGCGTTGTTTTGGCCGCCAGGATGCTGATCATCTTCATCTCACCCTATATAGGTCCACAAAACGTGTTACTGCGGTAACAAGACAGCGCTTAGAAAGAAAAAGCTGAAATGCTGAAATGCTGAAATGCTGACATTCTGAAATCAGATGCCGCTCCTTGGTTTTCAGCCTTGCAGCAATTCAGCTTTTGTTCCAGCAGGAATCAGAAACCGGGGAATCGGAACCGGCAGTGGTCCGTGGTCCCGTAGTCATGTGGCCCAACGGCCCAGTTTTCCAAAAGAGCGGGATTACGCGCCGCGGAAGAGGTGGTTCACGGCAACCTCGAACCCGGGCAGCAACTGCGAGGTTGCCGTTTCGCCGGGATGGCTGCGCCTGACTAGTTCGTAGCGCCCGTCCGCCAGCGCCAGCACCTCCACGGTCTGCGCTTCCGGATCAATGATCCAGTACTCCTTCACCCCGTGCTGCTCATACAGATCCCGCTTCTCGATCCGATCGCGGCTTCGCCCTTGCAGGGAAACGATTTCAGCGACCAGATCCGCCGGCCCCATGATAGCCCGCTGGATGATGGCCAGCCTTTCCTTGGCGATAAACGCCACATCTGGCTGCACCGCCCGATGCGGCGAGAGCACCATGTCAATGGGAGAGGTAATGACTTCGCCCAGGCTTCGGGATGACACCCAGTCATCCAGCCGGCGATAGAAGCGCAAAACGGTCTTTTGATGATCAAAGAAAGGCGCTGGGGCCATAATTAGCTCTCCATCCCACAACTCGTGGGGTTGATTGGTTTCCGGCATCTCAGCGACGAGCTCGTCGTAGGTGTAAAGCCGGCGAGTCTCCGGGACGCTCGGGAGCGATGATTCAACCACGGTGCTCATGCTGCTATTCTATGTGCAAAGCCCTAACTGTAAAAGCCAAAACGTTGAACCGCTGGGATAACGGAAAGAGCTGAAAAGATGAAATGCTGAAATGCTGACAAGCTGAAATCAGAACCCGCTCTTTCTGAGCTTCGCGACCATATTCGTTCAAATAGCGAGCAGTTCATCGGTTTCGCGCAATAGCAGATCGAGGGCTTTGCCCTGAATACCGCAATCATCACGCAGCAATTCCAGCCAGAGCTGCGACTCGTCGGCCTGCTGTGAAGAGTCATCCAACGTGAGGACAGATGACAGATGACAGAGGACGGAGGACAGCCCCGGGCAGAGGGCGGTGGACGGAGGGCAGAGGGCAGAGGACGGAGACGATTAAGAGAAGGACTGTGGGTTCTGCATCATCTTCCCGAGCTTTCTGCCAATTTCCTGGCATAGCAGTTCGAGTGCCTTCTCTTTCGACGGCGACAAGTAGCCGCAAGCAGTGGCCCGACCAAGCCAGTGTATCGTTTCCTGCAGCTCTCCGTCCGCGTCGGTCAACTTACTGAGAAAATGAGCAGGATAGCGCCGTTTCGCCCAGCTCTCGGCCAGGTTAGCGCCCACGGCTCGCGAAGACCGACGGATCTGGTCCACTAGCGCATACTTTTCCTCTTGAGGCCACGCCTTGGTCTCCAGGAAGACCTTTTGGTCGAGATCGCACGCCAATTGATAGACACGTAATTCCTTGAAAGACTGGATTGGTTCTCCCATATCGCCTCATTCCTCAGACTGACGTCCACCGCCGCCTTCTGTCACCTGTCCTCCGTCCTCCGTCTTCCGTCTTCTGTCCACCGGTTTCAAAACGGGCACACCCCATAGCACACCCAATACCCGGCCAGCTTCACATACTCCGCGCGGATGTAGCCGCTAATCCCCTCGCGAGACCATTGCGTGCGTGGATAACCGTAATATGAGGGACGGGAATAGAACTGAATGTCAGGCGCATAATGCTGAAAAGTATGTAGCGCCCGACGGGAATGATACCAGCTTGTAACGAGAACCACGGTCTTTCGGTGTTGCGGTGTTGCGGCGTTGTGGCCCCCGCCCGCCGGCCTCAGTCCTCCAACCTCCCTCTCCGCCTCGGAAGGGGAGAGAATGGGGTGAGGTGTCGCTCGCCTGTCTCGCGCAATCAACGCTCTCAACAACGGAATGGAGAACTGCGCGTTCTGTTTGGTGCTCCGCGACTTGCTTTCAAGCTCGATTGCCCCCGGCGGCACGCCCTTGCTCACCAGCAATCGTTTATTGTCCTCATCGTCCCCTGCCCCGCTGACGATGATTTTGGGAGCGGCACCAGACCGGAAGAGTTCTGCCGCTCTTGCGGGCCGTTCAAGGAGCCCGCCGCCCAGAACCACCAAAGCGTCCGCCTGCACGACGCCACTATCGACGCACAAGACCTGTTGCGGGAAGGCGAAAGCCAGGATGCCGCAGAGACCGAGGAGAGCGGTGAGGGCAAGGAGGGTGCGCTTCAAGGATCTCATTCAGAGGACAGAGGACGGAGGGCAGAGGGCGGAGGACGGAGGCGATCAACAGAAGGACTCTGGGTTTTGCAGTATCTTCCCAAGCTTCCTGCCTATTTCCTTACACAACAGCTCAAGTGCTTCCTCCTTCGACGGTGACAAGTAGCCGCAGGCAGTTGCCCGGCCAAGCCAGTGTATGGTTTCCTGCAACTCTCCATCCGCGTCCGTAAGCTTGCTGACAAAATGAGCGGGATATCGTCGTTTCGCCCAGCTTTCGGCCAGGTTCGCCCCGACGGCTCGCGAAGAGCGACGGATCTGGTCCACCAGAGAATACTTCTCCTCCCGCGGCCATGTCTTTGTCTCCAAGAAAACCTGGTAGTCCAGGTCGCACGCCATTTGATAGACGCGCAACTCTTTGAAAGACTGGATTGGTTCGCCCATATGACCTCAGTCCTCAGTTCTCAGTGTTCCGTCCTCCGCCCTCCATCCGCAATCACCCTCTTCTTGATCAAGACCGCCGGATTGCCCTGGTAAATCCCGTATGGTTCCAGGTCTTTCGTGGCCACAGACCCTGCCGCGAGCACCGCATGACTGCCCACCGAAACACCGGGTCCCACAAACGCGCTTGCACCGACCCAGGCACCCCGTGCCACTTGAATCGGTTTGGTAATCAAGTCAAAGGCCGGAGACTTGTAGTTGTGATTTCCCGTGCACAGGAAGGCGTGCTGCGAAATGCACACGTTAGCTTCGATGGTTATGGGCGCCAGGTTGAGCAGCCAACATTCCTCACCGAGCCACACGTCGTCGCCAAGCGTCAGTTTCCAGGGAAAGGTGATCCTCACATCCGGCTTAATCACCACGCCCCCGCCCACCGAAGCACCGAACCCCCGAAGCACCGCTGCCTTTAACCCGGACAATTTAAGCGGGCATAACTCGAACAAGCCAAGACTCACGAGCCGCCACAGGCCTTCCTTCAACGCGCCCGCCCCGCGGTCAAACCCTTTCGTGGAGAACGAAGATAAATCTACCTGTGCTTCCATTTCAGCTTTTCAGCATGTTAGCGCTTCAGCGTGTCAGTGTTTCAATTGATGCAACTGCACACAGGCCGGAGGCGCCCCACCATCGGCCAGCCATCGATATACCGCCAACATCTGGTCGGCAACCTTGCTCCAGCTATAGGAAGTCTCCACCAGCTTGCGGGCGTTGTCTCCCATTTGCTTCCTATCTGAATCTGAAAGACTCAGGAGTCTTTGCAGTCCTGCGGCGCACGAACCCGCGTCCGGCGAAATCTCGACCGCTCCACGAATTGACACCAACTCAGGGAAATTACACTGCGGCGTGAGCAGAACCGGCAGCCCAGCGGCTGCCGCTTCGAGCAGAGCCATACTGAAACCTTCACTGAAGGACGGCAGTACGAACAATTCCGCGCCGCACAGCGCCGCCAGCTTTTCAGCGCCGTGGAGGGGGCCAGTAAAGTAAACAGACGCGGCTCGCGAGGGACGGGAGTAAAGGACGGGGGATGGACTCGACACCTCACCCTGCCCTCTCCCCGATCGAGGAGGAGAGGGTGGCGCTTCGCCGACGTCTGCCCACGAAACTCCGAGTTCAGTGGCAAGACGCTTCATCTCCGCTTCGTGTCCCAGCTCGTCCGGGCCGGCAATCATCAACACCCATTCTGCGCTCCGCACTCCGCGCTCCGCACTTACCTGAGCCCAAGCGCGCAGGAGATGGGGCAATCCTTTCTTGGGGTGAATACGCGAAAGAAACAGAATCCACCGTCGGCCACGCAGCGCCGGGAAACGCGCCTCCAAAACACCACGCCCTGGCAGGTCCTTGAAGGCGGATATGTCAACCCCGTTCGGGATCACCGCAATCGGATTCTGGAGGCCATAACGGCGCATGTTGTCCGCTTCGGGCTGACAGAGCGCGTGCAAGCAATCTGCCGTGCGCAGGTTGCGGTTTTCGAATACCCAGGCAGCGAGCCGCTTTTTCCAGCGGGAGTTTTGCAGCGCCCACGGCTCCAGCATCCCATGCGTTGAAACGACCCGGACGGCGCCGGTCGCCTCAGACAGCCTCCGAGCTAACGTGCCCGGATACATCCACAAGCCGTGGACATGCACCACGGAAGTCTTGGTCACCCGAGCGCAGAGTTTCGAACGCAGTTGCGGCGAGTAGCCGAAGGCGGCTGGCCCGGTGATGCGGCCAGAAATGACCGGCCAGTCCGCCGGGAAGGCGGGCGGTGCGCCGGAAGGATCAGCAAGGCCGGCAACAACGCATTCCAATTGGCGCTGCCGATATTCGGCGGTTAGTGCGCGAATGACGGGCGGGATGCCGCCGCCGGCAGTGGAAAGCCATGATGTGAGGTGAAGGACGTTCAACGGGGCAAAGCTGAAATTTGGAAACCTGAAAAGCAATATGGGCGAGGCAGACGCCTGCGCCACGCTAGAGCCGAAGCAATAGCTCCAAGATGGCTCGCTGCAAGAACGTTGGTCTGATTGGCCCAACTTCGAGCGCCTTATCCACAGCGGTCTTGAGGCCAGAGGCAAACCGCTCGGGGCCCCAATCGGCGATGATCCGGCGGCTGGCGGCGCCCATGTCTGAGAGTTGAGAGTTGAGGGTTGAGAGTTTCAACATCAGTTGGGCGAGTTCTTCCACGTTGTAAGGATCGAAGGTGAAGCCGTTCACGCCTTCCTGCACGAGGTCGGCGGCGCAGCCGCAGCGATTGGAGACCAGCACGGGCAAACCGCTCGCCATGGCCTCATTCACCACCAACCCCCATTGCTCAGTCGTGCTGGCGTGAACAAAGGCGCCCGCCAGCGCGTAATACGCCGGGATGTCACCGTAGGATGTTGCCCCCGCCAAGTGCACCGATTCCGCGACTCCGCGCCGCAAGATCGCAGCTTCAATGTCCGCCCGCTTCTCCCCATCGCCAAGCAGAACCAAGTCCCATGGTGTGGCTCCCTCTCCGCTCTGGGGAGAGGGCTGGGGTGAGGTGCCTTCCGCTTTCAGCATTTCAGCTTTTTCTCTATAGCTCCCATAAGCCTCAATCAGCCACGGTATGTTTTTCTTCTCACCAAAGCGGCTGCACGCCACGAAATAATTCTCCGGCAACGCATATTTCCTTCTGACCTCTGCCCTCTGGCGTCTGGCCTCTGCTGCTTTGCCCTGGAAGTAGCCGTTGTCCACCACGTCGTAGCCGACAAAGACGTGATCGGCAGGCAGGCCGAGTTCGGTGAGATAGTCTGCCTGGGGCGTGCCACCAGCCAACCCCGCTGAACACAACCCCACGACCCGGCGTTTCATGACCTCCTTGGGAGCCGATCGCTGTTCATCAAACTCGTTGCTTTCGGAAAGAACCACCATTGGGACCCGCCGTCGCACAGACCATTGCAAGGCAGCCAGGCTGACCCGAAACGCATAACCGCTGATGCAAACCACGTCAGGGCGGAACTCATCGAGCGCTGTGGCCATCGCGCGACTGAGAGCTTTGCCGGAAGTGGCCTCTTGAGTGTCGTTGGGAAAGAGAGTCCTCCGGCGGTAGCTCGCTTCCGCGGCGAACTCCAATACACGAAAAGCATCCCGCTTGGTAAATTCCACCACCTCGCACTCCACGCCCGCGCTCTGTGCAAACGCCTCCCACCGCGCGTGATGGTAGGGCACGATATTGACCAGAATGCCAGCAACGCGGGTCACGCTTCGCGATTCTTCGCTCACGCTCCTCATGACTAAACGGCAGCCATCTCAGGGGCCATTGCCCCCATCAGGAGCCGAAGCACCCTTTGAGCATGCAGCGTGGGGTCGCCAATCCTTTCAATATGCGCCCTGGCCCTGGCCCCAACTGCTTCGGCCAGCCGCCGATCCTGCAGCAACTCCGTTACCTTGCTGGCGAGAAGAGGGACGTCGTGCGTGTTGATTAGGCAACCGTATTCATCCGAGTCGAGCATTTCCTTCAGTCCGCCATGCACTACCGAAGCCACCACAGGAACGCCGAAAGACATGGCTTCCAAAGGCGTGCGTCCCATGGCGTCCCAGTCGGAATTGAATAGCATCACATCCAGGGCACGGTAAAAGACGTCCAGGTTCTTCTGCCAGCCGAGCCAAACAACGCGATCAGCAATGTGGAGATCATTCGCCAATTGCGTGTGCTTGGCGCGCTCTGGGCCATCCCCCGCGATCAAGAACCTGGCGTCCGGGACCGCGGCAGCCACTCTGGCGGCCACTTCGAGGTAAACATCCCACCGCTTGCGGGGGATTAACCACCCGGCATTCCCAACGACTTTGTGGTGGCCAGCCAGCCCCAGCTTCTTGCGACACTCCAGCGACTCCGCTGCTTCGGCTGCCGGAGGCAGGCTGATGGGCGACGGGATGGGATAGGAAACCGTTCTCCTGGTGAGGGTAAGCTGCGGGATTATGCCCAGGGCCTCTTTCATGATGAAGTCCGAAGGATAAATGATACACTTGAAACGCCATACGGCCACGCGATAGATCAGCCGCCAGGCCCACCCCGGTTTCACGCCTTCGTGATGGAAATGCAGACTCAACACACGCCGTTCCCGGCAAAAGTTTCCCAGCGCCAGCATTGCCATCAAATTGTGCCCCACCATCACCAGCGCATCCGCCTGTTTGGTTCGGAGGACTTGCCGGAGCGGGAGAAAGCTGCGCCACCCCCATCTACCGCGATAGCCGACCGCCGAGGCGGGAATACCGTGCTGCTGAAGCACGGGGCCAAGCGCCCCAATGTCGTTGAGTGAGAGCAACTCAACCTCGTGGCCCATCTTCTGGAACTCATCCAGCAACAAAACGGTAGATTGCTCCATCCCGCCTAGATTGGCGCACTGGATTAGGGCAAGGATTCTCATCAGAATGAGGACTAAACAAGGCAGCTGGCTACTGACGCCATTTCATTGCTGGTGTGCTCAATCATCTGCACAAAGGCGGAGCAGTAGAGATCCAAAGCGCGAACCCAATCCTCCCGAATAATGTTATTCGGCGGACCGAATGGCGTCGTGTTCACATCACAAACAAAGATTCTTCCATCATGCCTGTCGCGCAGCACGTCCATCTCCCCAAAGTCCAGCCCCATCAGCCGAGCCAACTTTACAATGGCCTGAAGTTCGCCAATAGAAAACTCTTGAGCCGGCTTCAGAAGACTGGCTGAAACGTTCGTATTGGAAAACCTTTCTGATGCCGGCCGCATTTTGCGGTAGCCAAAGGGGATTTCACCATCAGAATAGACCACTCGCAAATCCACGACACCGCCGAAATCATCGGAGTTGTCCATCACCCGCTGGCACACTGTCCTATCCGGAATCTCAGACAGCGGGCCAACCACTATGCGTCCACCGTGACGCGCGTTCTCGACGGGCTTCACGACCATTTGACGTGGCCATGACTTACCATCCACACCGAGAGCGTAACCAAAGGCCTCTTGGTGTGCGGCATCCATCCGATTCTTGGATATATCGCAAATATCGCGATTGAACACCCTTTTTCCTTCCAGGCGTGCTGGCCAGGACTTGGCGAATGTGGTGTCTTCCCATCGACACACCGCCGCCGCTCTTTGGAAATCGCCCAGTTCCGAAGTAATCGTCCACCCCAGCAGTTTGGAGATCTTCCACAGCGAAGTGCCAGGATAAGGCTGTTCAGGATAGGTCAACAATATACGCTTTCGCGCGCCCAACAGGCGGAGGCCAAAATGCGCCGAGTTGAATCCTATGCGGCGGACGAGCTTTTCGGGAAGAGATTTGAGAATGTTCACCGTTTCCCTCCTCTCCCGGCCAGCTCGCAACCTCGCCACAAGCCGAGCTGCCGGATGAAGTTCGGATTGGCTGCGAGAGATGGGAACAGGTCCTCGTTGATAGCCGCGATTGGCTTGGGGAACCTGAAAGGTGGCAACTGCAGGTTGATGGCGCGGAAATCGACGGTAACAATATTCGTGTTCCGCCTAATCAGGGGATAGGTTGTGGTCAGCAAATAGGTGATTTCGGCCTCAGCAATATTCGCAATAGCCGCATTCGCGTCGCGGAAGGACAGATGAATCAAACAATCGCGACAAAGCAACAGGTCTGCGGGCGGCAAAGGGTCTTTCATGATGTCAAGCTGGCAGAAACGGCGGTCCTCTCTGCCGTATTTTGCCGTGTTGTCCTCGACCAGCTCTCGAACAATCTCTCCCCCCGTGTAAGCACAACCAGCCACTTCGACGTGTTGCATCCAGTTAAAGTCGCCACAAGGCAAATCCAACAGACGCTTGACCCCAAACGCCTTCAAGAGCTGCGGCAGTTCTCGGCATACTGACTCGGTTTGTCCGGGGTCTGAGCCCGCTCCCGACACAGAAGTCCCTCCCCAGCCAGGGTTCCGGTATATTCGGGCAAAAACCTCCTCAGGCGAGGACTGCGCATGGCGCCAGTTTCTCAGCCTTGACCGAACTCTCAATGCGGAATTGAGAATCGGATCAGGACAAAACTGCTTGATAAGGGTGACAATTCTCATCAGGATTTGATGCGGCCCAGTGGTCGCCGGTCACGTTGCCGCGTTAGCTGGCCACTGGCCGCCAGCCCCGCATTTCCAGCAGCCAAGTCTTGGGGAACGATTCTTCTCCACACCCAAAGCAATCCAACTGCAAACAGGAACGGATAAGCCACCAGAAACGTGATGTCGCGCCCAAAGCTGAACGTAATTACCAAGCCAATCAGATAGACCGGCAACTCCCACTTGTCCCGATCGTTCAGATCAAGGCGCGCCAGCAAAGCGCACCAAAGCGACATGAGAAAGGCGGCGGCCACCGGTCCAAATACCTGGCCGAAATTGACCAACCCCGATCCGATCATTCCCACGCAGATGGTCGCCGACACTCCGGAAGCGTCATCTCCCAATTGCCCTCGCAGGACGGAATAACCGAGCCCCATCGTCGGCTTACCGGGCCATAAGGCCCGGGGAATGGGATTAGCCAGGTTGACCAGGTACAACCTTCCGTTGGCTGGCGTGAAACTTTGCTCGTCGATGAAGTAATTGACCCAACATAACTCCTCAAACATATTTGAACCCAAATGTTTCACTTCTCTCCCACCCGTTTCCACACGCTCAGACTTATCAAGCGCGGCAGATACGATGCTCACCTCGGAACGATTGGCGATGACGAATTTGAACCATCCGTTCACGGCCAGAAAACCCACGATCAGGAAGGCGACCTGCAGTAGCCGGCGGCCTCGCAACTGAAAGAACGCGAACGCCAACAAACCGGGTAACAGCACCGTCAGCATCACATTTCGTGTGCGATCCAGAAAATAGCCAGGCCAGGAAACCGCCATCAGGAACAGCATGAGGTTCCGCGACCAACCCGGCTTCAACAGTGACGCACAGGCCCCGAATAACCCCGCGCAGACGATGCTGATGGTTCCGAAAAAGGTGGCCAGTGAATCAAGCCAGGACTCGGCAATCTGGCCACGAGCCCAAGGATAGGCCATTTCGCCGAGATAGGGAGCGACCAAGCCAAGCACATTCCCGCCGGTGCGCCACAGCGCCACGCCGAACACGACCAGCCAGACAAACGCCAGTGCAATTGCCAGCTTCTCAATGGGCGGTTGGATGGACACCAAAGAATGACTTCCGGTGCGTAGCGCCTCTACCTGGCTGGTGCATCCGCGATATTTCGCATTGACCAGATCCGGCAGAAAGCTGACGAAGCCACCCAATGCTAGCGCAAACAAAGCCACCTGGAGCCATGCTTCCGTCAACACCTTCGGAGAAAAATCCTGTGCGTATGTCTGGAAGTAGTCGTTATATATCGCGTCCCCATGATACCAGGCGATGGTGGTAAGACACACGGCCATAGTGGGAAAGCCCCAGCCGCTAATTCGATTACGCCAGCCCCATCTGGTCACCCCCAGTAATACAATCAAGGAGAGCCAAAACCCAAAGGAAAAGCGGACAAAGTCAAGCATGGATAGGATTAGCCTAAAGGAAGCGCGGCCAAAAGCCTGCGGCCATATTCGGCGACCGTGTATTCATCAGCGCGGTTCCTGGCATTCAGGCTTAGGCTTCTCAATAGTGCCGGATCCATCAGGAGCGTTTCCAGCCGCTCAACCAGGGCCATTGTGTCCCGTGCTGGCACAATAAAACCTTCCAGGCCATCACGGACAACACTTCCGGTGTTTGGCGTGCAGACCACCGGCAACCCGTGCCCCAGAGCTTCATAAGTCACTGTGGCCGACCCCTCACAAAGGGAAGGCAACAAGAACACATCTGCCCACTCAAAATGCTGCGCAACCTCGCTGCGTGGCACGGGCCCGGTCAATTCCAGATGTTCGCGCAATTGCGCCTCGGCCTCGCGCGTCACCCCAATGCTACCCACCATCCGGAATACCGCTTTGCCTTTCAAGTGCTTCGCCGCCGCCAACACATACGGCGCCCCTTTGCGCAAACCCACCGTCCCCACGGTCAGCACACGCAGAGGACGGTTGAGGGTTGAGGGATGAAGGTTGATAGTAGCCACCTCATCCGGCCTTCGGGACCCTAGGCTTTGGATTTTGGACTTTGGACTTTGGACTTTAGACGCTAGACTGTCTTCTGGCACATCCACTCCGTAGGGGACGACGACGCATTTCTCGGCCGGGCCACCGCAATTCCGGATGCCTTCGCGCACAAAATCCGAGCCGCACAAGATCAAGTCCGCCAGCGGCCACTCGTCCTGTTCCCGCCGGCTAAATTCTGCTGCGAACCCGTCTTCCAACGGCTGTTCCCAGCCGGGGTGCAAGCGCTGCTCGTCGCGCAGCAACTGTTGTTCGATGGCGCTGGGCGCGATAGTCTGCTCCATCACCGTTCCCAACTCTTCACGTCTGGCGCGTTCCAGGATTTCCAAGCCGGCCCCATTGAACGTGAACACGCTGTCGGCCCCACCCCAATCAGAAGCGGACACCAGTTCCCCAAACCGGCGGTTGGCCCAGAGGAATGTCCGGGTCATCTCCGAAGTGTTCCGAGCGGCCTTGCGCCGCCGGGCATATTGGAAACCAAAGATGTTAAAAGCGGTGGTGCGGGCGACGGGCACACCGGAAGGAACCCGCGCGAGAACCCGTTTGACGGCCACTGGGCGCAACGCTGAAGGTATGGCGCGCAGCCAGCAGGGCAATCCGTTGGCGGCAGATAAATCGGTAAAAAACCGCTCCAGCCGCCCGGCCCGTGTCAGAATGCCGGGCGCGGCATAGTGCATCCGCGCACCCAGCATGGAAACTATAATTGAAGTCATGCGGCTGGCGGTATTGTGACAGCGAGCCCAAAGAATGCCCGGCTATCCAGCAGGGCCGCTCGCCATTGTTTAGCTACCGCCTCGAAGCCATATCGCGGCTCGACCCATCCATGCAGCCGGATCGCGGCCACCTGTCCGGCCCGGAGTCTAGCTGCCATCTCCGCCAACCCCGCTTCAAACTCTTCCCAAGACGTGCCGGTAACGATTGCATCGGGATTATTCTCGCCCAGTTCGGCGGTGCCCCCGGCCGCAGTAGCCACAAACGGCACCCCCTGTTGCATGGCCTCAACCAAAACGAGCGGCAACCCCTCCCATTCGCTTGGCAGCACTACTAGATCGAGTTTTGACAGTATCTCCGGCAACTGCGCATGAGAATAGCCTCCATGCAACTGGATGCGGCCAGCCAGCCCGTTGGCCGCGACATACGATTTCAACTCGCGGCACATGCCGCTGCCTCCGTCATTGCCATGCAGATGTAAAACGGCGGGAGCGAGGGGTGACCTCTCCGCCAAACGCGCCCATTCATGCACCAGCACGTCCGGACGCTTGCGTCGCTCCAGCCGTCCAAGATAACCCACCTGCAATGCCCGGTTCCCGGCCCTCGGACGGGGCGCGGGCGCGGGGGTTGCTTCTGCGGCGGTCAAAAAGGGAATCACGCGGATGGGTTTTCCCGGACAGATGGCTGCCATATCCCGCGCGACCAGCCGCGAATTACCAACGGCGCAATCCATAAGCCTCAGGCAGTCGGCGGCCGACGAGTCTGCCCTGGGTGGGCTGACAATTTCATGGTAAACGCTGATGACATTGCGTCCCGCAAGACGTTTCAGCAAAGCGTGTGACCGGCCGGTCCCGATGGCATACATAGAAGCCGCCCCGGTCGGGGCGCTCAACCGCCACCGCACCGCCGCCCACAGCGCCCCCATCTTGGACAGGGCTGCCAACCAAAGCGGTGGAATGAGAAACTTCACCCCGGCCTGCTTCAACTGCTGCATGGTTTCCGGCTGCCAGTGACAACTCGTTCCGTAAATGGTCACCGAATGCCCTGCGCACCTCAGCATCAACGACAGGATTCGCACATGAGTTTCCACCCCGCCAGAGGCCAACGTTCCGGCGCTGATACCAATCTGGCGACACTTATCAACCATCTTTCACGCTTCCGACACCTGCCCAGTGCGCGGCCACTTCTTCCATGGGCAATGAGCCGGCTGTTCTCAAACGCCGAAACAACCGATAGGCAGGTTGACTCACCGGCTGCCGCTGCCTGAAGTGCTTTCCACAAGCAGCATAGCCAAAGAGCAGTCCCCAAGCCATAGCCACAGGTCTTTTGACTTTGAAACCCCAGTGCAAGCCCTTGCAGGTTGTTGCCAGCATGTGGACTGGCAGCATGGATAGGGGAACATTGTGCCATGCGAACAGTAGGTCGTTGCGCCGCCCATAGAAATCCATGCGGCGATAATCCCGCCTCGGCGATTCGTGATGGATGATGGCATCCGCGTTGCCCAACCGGACAACGTAGCCCGCATCCAACATGCGAATACAATAATCAGCCTCCTCGCCCTGGTGGACCAGATGCTCGCGGTAACCCCCCAGCTTCAGAAAGATGTCCCGGCGCAAAGCGTGCGCGGTTCCGATAAACCGGTCCGTAATCCACACCGTCTCCGCATCAGGAGCTTTCTGCATCACGCGGTTGTCCTTGTGGGGCTCGATGTAGGGAATCGCTACCGCCCCGATACGCGGATCAGTGAATTCCCGCAATGTCTGCTCAACCACACGGCGCGTGGAAAATGCGGCGTCATCATCTATTGAGAAAATCACGTCCCCCCTGACCAAGTCAGCCCCTTCGTTGCGTCGCGCAATGAGACCCTTTGATCCCTCGCGGCGATGAAACGCAACCTGGGGAAACCCTGCCCGCAGCATTTCTGCTGTGCCATCGGTCGAGCCGTCATCCATGACGACCACTTCTGGTTGCGCGGTCTGAGCGAAGGCCGAACGCAGAGCTTCCCGCAATTCTTCTTTGCGGTTCCTGGTGGTGATCACAATCGAAACTTTCATGCCCCAGAAGGAACCTAAAACTTAGTGAAGGGAGCATCCCAGCTTCGTTCTGCAGGACCTGTTTTTTGAAATGCCCGCAACTGAGCTTTTCCAAGCAGCGTGGCCGCTCTATACCGCAGCGGCTTGCCACCATCCAAACGATACGGTCCCAAATCCATTTCTTTCAGAGCCGCGTTTAGGTTTCTGGTGATAAACCGTAGAACTTTGGCCACGTTGGGATCTGAGCAATCATCAAACGCAACTATCCCTCCGTCGCGGAGCAATCGTACCACATAATAGGAGTCTATAAACACGTCCTCGAAGAGGTGCGACCCGTCAACGTAGATGAAGTCAAACTTTTGTCCATCCTGGGCAAGCTGTGGCAACTCCAAGCTCGAGAGGCTCTCACGAAAGTTCAGGTATCCGTCCAAGCCACCCCGTTGAATTGCAAGGAGTCCAGCCCTTTTCCACATCGAAATCTGGAAGGGATCAATAGCTGTATGCTGGCGGCTGGGCCTAACCGCTGACCTTTGGTGCAACGCTGTGAAAAGAAGACAGGACCCGCCAAGGCACAGGCCTATTTCCAGTGTTTGCTTCGGTTGGTGGTGTTCAAATAGTCGCCTAAGCGCAGCTAAATTGTTTGCGGTAGAACAGCCGCCTAAGTCGAAACGCTCGCCACTTGCACCTTCGGCAAATCCAGCTTTGTATAGCTGCACCAATTCGGGGCAAAACCCGAATTCCTGCTCATAGTTCATAGGCTAAAAACGAGCCGTTTCTCAAGGCCACATTCCCGTTCCGTGCATGACCCTCTTGACGCTCCTCATCCACAGTAGCTCCAAATGGCACGGCAATTCTGACTCAATGATACGGAGCGGGCTGCACCGGTCATCATAGCGACACTCCTGATGGCTGACAATTTTTGATTTCCAATTCAGTTCTTTGGCGTGGTCCCAACCGGCGAAACCACGGGATCGGTTGTCACGCCTCACGTCGAGGCGCATCTGGATTTGCTGCGGTGATCGGTAGGGGTAGTGCTTGAAAATGATCCGCTCTTTGGCCACGAGGCCCGGATGCCGCGGCCAAGCCCATTCCGGATTCCACACGAGACGCGGGCGATAACGGAAAGCCCTTGGTTCCGACCAGAACACCTTGTAGTAACGCAGTGCTGGCCTGATTCTCTCAAAAGACTGGGAAAAGTCCAACTCCTCAATGTCCTTTTCCGTCAGGTAATACTCAACGTTGGTCCCCCACACGACACCGTGGGCCGGCGGCACCCGCTGAAAGAATGTGCGCGGGTCTTCTGGATAAAATTCATCCACATTGAGTTGTAACCACCAATCTCCCTCCGATGACAAGTGCCTGAATTCATCGAAAACTTCTGCGCGCAGTCCTTCCTTGAATACTTTCCCGTCTTGTTTCCATGGAATGATGCGTGGGTGATTCAGTGATTTAACGATCTCCCACGTCCCATCGGTGCTTTGCCCATCATACACGTAGATATGGTCCGCCCATTTTGCAGCTTCTGTAAGACATAAACCAATTACGTCCGCTTCGTTCTTTGTCAGCGCAATGCAGTGTATCTTAAAAGGCTTTTCCATCTATGAATGCTTTCGGCATACTACTGCACTTCGCAGGAAATAGAACCAGAAGCCAACCAAATATTTCATGCGGCCCAATTGGTAATTCCAAAGCCACGTCCGAGCGTATAGTGGCAGAGCCTTCTTGAATTCCCGATTGCGTAACAGGCTAAGGGAGGCCGGCCGCACATGCCGCGTGATGATTTCCCAGCGCTCTTTCCGCCGGGGCCAGCCGCCAGGATAACCGCAGGCCGCTTCCGTCTCAATCACGTGGTTCAAGCCACACCAGGTCTTTTCCAAGTTGGCCACGGCCGATGCTCTATGCCGCCGATAGCCGCACGTCGGCGGGTCCTCAATGCACTTGAAACCGGGAATAAGCCCAAGCTTCAGCCACAGATCCGAATCCTCGGCGTTCATGTCTTGCTCGGAAAAGCCGCCCATGGACAGCATTTTCTCACGGCGCACCACCACGCTGCTGCAGGTAAGAATCGTGAACCCGGGCCGTTTCCCGGCGGAGAGGTAGTCAGGAAAGGCCGACACTGAAAGCCGCGTTTGCTTGACCAATGTTAGATCGTCAATTATTGTGAAATCGAAGGGTTTTCCGACAATGAAACCCGGCGTGTTCCCTTGTTTCAACACATTGCAGTATGTCTGGAGCGTCCAAGGAAACCAAATGTCATCACTGTCCAGAAAAGCCATGTAATCCCCGACTGCATTGCGCGCTCCCAAATTCCGCGCGGCACCTGGCCCCCGATTCTGCTGCTGGTACAGCTGAATCGGTTTTCCGAAACTACGCAACATTGATTCAGTATCATCCGTCGAGCCATCATCGACAACAATCACCTCATAATCGGTGAAAGTCTGCGCAAAGACAGATTCCAAAGCCTCTAGCAGTAAGGCTGTTCGATTGAATGCGGGAATGACGACGCTGATGAATGGCATTGTCAGGGTTCTGGCGATTTCCACCTACCACATTGTTTAGAATTGCACCATTTCTGCTGTGAAGCGCTGTCCAAAAATGCTTCAAGTTCAGGTTGGTCATGAGCGGCGCGCAGCATTCCGAACAACCGCCGAGGGTGGCGCCCACACCAACCCGCGCAGAATGCCAAATCCCTCAGTGGAAATTTCCGGAGCAGTTTGAATCGCCCCTGGCTGACCACACTCACAAAGATTGCAATCATGAGATAGATACTTGTGGACTTGGCTATCTGCCAGGCTCGAAGGTAGAATCCGCTTGGCTTCGAAGCGTGTCGGAGAAAGCTTCCTGCGAGCAGAACAAGTCCCTGAAGGTATCGCGCCAGATTAGGGTCATGACAGTTCGTTAACGTGAGAGCAAAATTGCCGAGAGGTCGATTTATGCGTGCCATCGGCAAAGGATAGGCCCTTTCACGAATCGGCTCGATGATAGCCACCGGAATCGTTTGGGGTGTCGCGAAGGTGGTATTAGGCCCAACGCGCAAAACCATGGCACCATGAGAATGAAGATGATTTACCACCTGCCGGGGATGATCTTCAGAGATTGGCTCAATCCCATCATGATCTTCAGTTGGCCAAATCGTGCCAGCTTTGGCCCATAAATTACCGGGCGACTCCTGCCATTTCCACATGTTGGCCCAAACCAAAGTTAGCGTCGGGTTGGCTCGGAGAACCTGCAAGGCGATCTCCAGAAACTCCGGTTCCCACCAGTTATCGTCCTCTAGGATGGACATAAACTGCTCTGCTACAGGGCGATACGCGAGACTGAAGGATTCGCTTGCACCCAAATTTTTGGTATGCCGGACATAGATAATCCGCCGGTCATTAACTTCTAATACCAACCGCTCAGGGAAAGTGTCATGCGGGTCGTCGTTGTGCATTTCACAAATCCAATTGGTATGGGTTTGAGCCTGGAGGCTTCGCAATGCCCGTTCCAGGGTATGCGGCCTACGGTAAGTGAGCAAATATACACGGATTGAGGAGCTATTCATCAAACGCGTCGATGCTTGGTAAGGGCTGACATGCTCAAATATGGGGAGGCTCTCTGCCTTATATCTTCATAAACAGCGCGTTGCAGGAGGCCAAGATGAGACCGTTTCGGACTTTGTCGTAGTAATCGACAAGCCTTACATTGTGTGCGGCTAGGAAGCGTATGATCTCAAAAGGATTCCCTTGTTCAACATAGAGCTTTACAAAATTGAGCTCTACCAGCACCGCGCCAATAGCCCCCTGCTTGAGGGAATTCTCGGCTCCGGCTAGAACCTTTAAGTCATATCCCTGAGTATCAATCTTTAGAAGATCTATAGAATCGAGCCTCTCCTTCACCATAAAGGCGTCCACTGTTTGAACTTGCACTATTTGCTTTGATTTTGCCCGGACACCACGAAATTCGTTCTCAGGGTCGTCCGCCAACGCGAGAAAGGAACTGAGACAGGGATCGTTGTAGTTGGTGAATTCCTGCGTCGACGGCCTGTCACCTAATGCGACATTATACAACGAAACCCTAGTTGAGAGTTTGCTTTTCAAGAAACTAAACATTTCGGTCGATGGCTCGAAAGCAAAAATACGAGGTGCCTCAAATATATTCTGCAGAGTCTCTATGGTTTGGCCGCAATTTGCCCCCACGTCGAAGCACACAGGCTCTCCCTTAGTTACGACAAGCCTCAGATCCCGCGCAAGGTCGGTTCCCGATGGCACCAGTTGCGGGCAGTGGCGTAATTCGTAACCCAGACGGCGTAAAACGCCTTTGGCTGCTGTTCGTAAACGTTGGCTAGACTTTGGTTGCATTGGGCCTATATCCGGTCTAAGAGTGTGTCTGAATATTCATGCCTGACCTTTTTAGGCTAGCCGACGAACCATAATTCCTATCATTGCAATGTGCAGCAAAGCTCTCGCAT
>OBLU010001600.1_pt1 | contig 21029 bp, 16 predicted proteins | sample 1518681 | NCBI WGS metagenome assembly OBLU01 (sample SAMEA3539304, study PRJEB22396) | soil metagenome | biome: tundra; feature: field; material: soil | place: USA | collected 2010-05 | depth 0.15 m
TCGAGTACGACGTGATCACCATGGCCGTGGCCCCGGCAAGTCCCGCGCACGCTGCGATCCGGGACTTTCCTTCCGTCCACAACCAGACAAATAAGGGAATCAAAACGCCAGCAAATGCCCCCGCATAGAGACATCCCATCACTCCGGCCGAACGTATGTGCCCGTCTCTTACCGTTACCGCCAGCGAAATCCCCCCGAGGTAACCGAATACATTTAGGCGAATAATCTGCTCATTGATCATGCAGGCGCCCTGAATTACGCAAATCGCGGCCAATACCCTGATTGTGCGCCGGATTGCCTCGCCGTCAGGGATCAGAAATCTGAACACGATGTAGGCGCCTAGGCTGTCCACAATATCCCCGAGATGATTGATAAGCGCTTGCATCTGCATCCACTGGAGACTAAAGGTGATTGCGGCCGATACCGACCAGAGCGTCACCACCCAGTCCACGGCGTTGAATCCGCCCGGGAGCTTGCCTCGCGATGACGACCCACGGAAAGTGGCGCATCGAGCCAATCCGGCAATAATCAAGATGCGCAGGACCGTAAAATGCAAGCCCCCCACCACCAGCACTTGTCCGATCGGGATCGTGAAAAGAGCCAGAAGAAAAGTCGCAATAGCCTTCTTGCGCGGCAGAGTAAAGAGCAGCACGATGGCGATCAGCATCCATAACGCCACCAGCGGATGCAGCAGGGTTGCAGTCGCGCCGCCTCCAAATCGAAGGTGTTCAGGTTCCATAGGGTTCAGGCGTCAGCGTGCAAGGCCTCTTTGGGCTTTGCACGACCGCGCCAGGCCTTTTTGATTTTCTGCAGGAGATTCGTGCGGGCCAATATTTTCTTGATTATCTGGTCGGTCCCGACAATAAAAGATCTGACTATGTTGATGCTGATTCCCTTGAAGGTGGGAGCAAAAATGTAGACGGACATCTCGCGCCATTCGTGATTGGACAGGACCTGCTTGTATTGGGCATGTCCCGTGCCGAAGTCCACCTCGGTAACGCGCTCATGCCGCTCGTCGCAGAAGCCTTCAATGACTCTCATGACCAAATACATCCCCGGGGAGTGGCTAGCGAATTCCGCATCGTAGCCAACGTAGTCGCTGCCGAATGTGTTCCCATTAATGTCGCCGATCCAGAAAGCACACGGGCGCTCGGCAAGATACAGGACGTAGCCTTGGAGCCAACCCTTCGCCGCCTTCAACCGCAACTGCTCTCGGGTGTGAGCGCTATCGACGAATCCCACTCCCAGGCCACGCTGGTATGACCTGCTCGCTACCCGCCCAACCTCCGCGACGAGGTCTTCAATTTCAGCTACCGTCCGAAAACAGCGAACTGTGACGTTCCCCGCGAAATGTTCGACAAGTTTCTTCGCCTGTCGTTTTTGGTTCTTGCGGACCTTCGGCGACAGGCCCCGATAGAACTCATCAACGCTGGGCGGCAGGGCGGCAGCATAATGTTGCTGGGTCACGTGGAGGTAATCACGGCTCAGTGCGCTCGGTCTCTCTTTGGCCAGCCTACATAGCTCCGATTCCTCTCTGAGGAAATTCATATAAGCCACGTCCGCTTCCCGATCCGAAAGGGATTGTAAAACGCTGCTCACGATCAGGTCGCAGTTTTCTTTAGAGGGGTTCCCTCGAAGCGCCCCATAAACAAAACACAGGATCTTGGCCGGCAAATTCAGGCGCAAGTACCCCAGATGACAACTGATGTGACTGAGGTCAATCCGACCGACGAGAATAGCGTCCGGTCTTCCTTCACGTTCGACCACCACGACGTGCGGTCGAACCGTCGCAGGGTTGGATCGTAAACACGCCAAGTAGGTATTTATCTCTGAGTCGCGGTTGCCCGGCCAGGATTCCCACTCGTGGCGGATCCCTTCAAACTCGGGCAACGTTCTCAGCACTTTGACCGAGGCTGCTGTGGGCATGGATTGTGTCACTTTGTCTGTTGGGAATTGTTTCGGATTTGGCAGCTTCGTACTAAGACAGTCAAAAAAACGCGCGAGGCGCCCCGGGGGGGCGCCTGCGCCTTCATCGCTGAAGCAAAGATCTTGTTATCTCGATCACTGGACGGCAGCCGTTAGGCCTGTTGGGGGATTCGGCCCATTGCCGAATTGGTAGGCTCCGATGTTCCAAGAGCCTCTCGATGCGATCGTCCTCGCAGGACAACTCACAGTATGGTTGGTGCTGCTGTATGTGCAGGCATAGCGGGTATCGGACTGGCAAGCTGTAGCCGCGTCAGAAAGTGTCGGATCGGATCCCGCAGCCGTTGAAAGCGCCGAGCAGTAGCTTTGCTCATTCGTTCCTCCCGCGGTGGGTGAACTGGATGACGTTGGCGAATAGGCATAGGTCTCGGAGGCGTTGAAACCATCCGCAGCAGCCGTTGCGTGATTCATGCGAAGTTCTGTAACGAACGTGCCACCAGTACAGGGAGAGCTGTAAGCCGAACTAGATTCCAAAATATAGTGATTGTTCGCCGCCGTGAACGGATGAGCCGCGGCCGCGTTGCATTGCAGAATTGCGGTGCCAGATGAGGAAGGCAGTTCGAAAGTGTTGTTGAAAAGAATGATCGCGCCCTGAGGGCCACTATTTTGGCCGATGTCGAAGTAGTTTCCCCCCGTATTGGTATCGTAGAAAACATTGTTGAAAAAGTAGTCGGTTGTGGACGTATCCGGCTGAGGCCAGAAGCCTACGAGTCCATTCGGACAAGAACCCGAATCGGAGCAGATGTGGCGGGCAAGATTGTTGTAGTAAGCATGAACCGTGGCGGGTGACGAACCACTATCCTCAAAGAGGTTCCCGTGTGCATCGTTATCGCCGGGGGCGTACCAGTGCTCGAAAAGCGTGTCCCGCAAAATGCGACTACGGGTAACAACGATCTGTGACGCATAGCGAAAAACAGACTGTTCGATATCGTATCCTCCACCGAACATTACGCCCAGACTACCTGGGTTGGAATCGCTGCCGTCTACGACATCTTGCAGGTGAAGGTCTCCGTCATTATTGCTTCCCAAGAAAGCAAACAGATTAAAGCAATGCCCCGCCCCGCCAGAACACGAAAAGGCAAGCGCAGTCCAGCCGTGGATATAAAGATGCTCATAGATATTGTTGCTGCCCGCGCTTTCTACAACGTAGATATCGTGGGCAAACGGGTCGTTAACGTCGTTCTGACATAAGCCTGTCATCTCGAAATTGTCAACGGCGACGTAGGTTGTACTGGCAAAACTCGTCAGCACGTTGCTTGATCCAACCTGATGCGCGCAGCTTCCAACCGCTGACGTGCTCGTCGGATTATCGGCGTTCAGAATCGGACGAGACCCTGAGCCACCAGAGAACCAGGTCTGGTCGACTCCAATATAGATAGGATTGGCGCTGTTTCCGCTCCAGCCGCCCTTGCCCCAATCCCAAGTTCCTCCGGTGTAAGGAATGGCGCTGCTGTCCCCGAAGTGCCAAGTGTCCCCGCCCCGAAAGATGAACTGATCGCCCGGCTGCGGAGTGTAAGAGGCGCAACTTCCGCTGCAGTTCGGCATACCTGGCGCGTGCGCCCACGGTGTTGTTTTGCTGGTGCCATTGCTCGAATCTGAGCCGTTGGCAGCGATGTAGTGGGTCGTGGCCGCTGCCGCGCTCCTCAACCCAACGAACGTAATCATAAGAAGAAGAGCAATCCCTAGAACCCCTGAACGAAATCCAATCCAGACTCTACCTTTGGCCCACACCATGGTCGATTCTCCCGTTCGGCAAGCACGCCGACGCAAAGTCTGCGGCCTGCCGTCGAAAGTCCATCTGGGGAAGGCCACGAAGCCATCGTAAATTGGACATGAGAGGAAGAGTAGGTCTCGAAAGGGCAGGGCCTATATCTGTTCCGTGTCACGGTAGATCTGTCCCTTCGTCCAATGCGGTCAACGAATGCCTGCAATTCTTTTCTTACTGGACCGTAGCAGTTAGACCAGTTGGCGGCTGCAAAGTAGTAGTGCCTGCTGCTTTATAGGCATCGGCCTCGGCGACGTAGTCCTGCACTGGCAGAGAGTTGCTTAATTGTGTCGCCGTAAAATTGACACTGCTCGTGTTCGGATTCAGGTAATGTCCAAAAGGATTATTCTGAGAGCATCCACTCACGGATAGAGACTCAGCGGAATACAAGCACCCGTCCCACAACTGGCTGGCTCCAACAAGTTGGTTCGAAGTGTTCTGTTCCTGGCTGCCGGTTACGAGAATCAGGCCGTTGACCGTGGTCGGTGTGATCGTGACAAGATTCAGGTTACAAGTACCGCCCGGACAACTGGTTTGAAGTCCGGCACTATTCACAGCCGCAACATCAAAGGGAGCGGTCGCCGCTCCTTTGACACAATAGATTTCTGCGCTTTGGGAACTCACGGAACCAAGCGTAAGCGTGACCGTGGTCGTGGGAGACAGAGTCGCATTTGCCGCATAGTAGTTGTGGACGCGCGGCGTACCAGTACCGACTAGAGCATGGGCCTGTACCCATGTGTTAGAGGGATTGCTGCTGACTCCCGTCAAATCTTCGCCGCCACTGGCATAGTTAACGACCAGCAAATTGCTATATGCTGGGCAGGGAACCTGCATAGTATGTGGGTTCGCACTAAAGGGAGACGCAGCGTTGATATTTATGGTCTTACGGCCTACCACCTGGATTCCGGCAGGCTGAGGCGTTCCCGCATTGGCAGCCTGGAAAAACATCGCCACGGTTGCCCCGCCCACAGCCGAACCAGCGTCCGACATGGTTGCACTCAAGGGAGAAGTCGAGTTGTAAACTCCCCATTGCGCACCAGCGGCCATTTCGTTTTCTGCTATCCACAACTCCCAATTAATGTTGGATTGATTGCCTGCCGTCCATGTAATGCCGGGTGTGCTGCAACAGGCATACGCATTCCACGCGAACTGAACCACTAAATCACCCGAATGGTTAGGAGTGACACTGCCAGCCGCTACGGTTGAACTAGGGCCGAACGCTCCGTGACTTACATCCAGTGGATCTGAGCTCGCCAGTACGTTAGTCCATTCTGCAATTACAGGTGTGCTCCAGCTTGTCGTGCCGTTGGCGGTAACTTTTATTTGTCTAGTTCCACTGACGACATTGTAGGCGTAATAACACCAGACATCCTTAATGTTGTCAGTATCCCGAATCGTCCCCCCCAGATGGTAGGTGTTTCCCTTGTCATCGGAGACGGTCGGCTGCCCTGTTTCGTCAGCGGCCAAGCAGGCGGTAATCAGATTGCCCGCTCCTGCTGGATTGGGCAGATACGCAAGCATGTATTGGCCGCTTGACATGGTAAATGTGAATTGCATGTCGGAGGCGTACTGGACCAGGCTTGGAGTTCCGCCCTGGCCAATTGCCGGCATGGCGGAGAACAGCGCGAAAACTAGGGTGAGAAAAAGTAATGATCTAGGGAAGGACATGGAACCAATCGTAAAATGGACATGGGAGGGTTGGTAGGTGTCGAAAGGGCAGGGCCTCATACCTGTTTGTTGCTCAGTCGACTTGTCCGGTTGTCTAATAAAGAGTCCACGAAGGTCTGCAAACCCCCGATGTCATTGAGCCTCAGTCGATTGCAAACTTTCCTGTTGATCTGTAATACTCGTCTGTTTGCTTCCGGCCGCGGCCAGAGGTGCATTTTTGAACGCGTTTTTCTGTTCCATGGCTTCGTCTCGGGCCCAGCATACAATTGTGTGATCGAAGATCGTGAACTTTCTGGCTGAGCTCAAGCGACGAAAAGGAGTCCTCCGCAGTGATGCCAACTGCGCCTGGTTCCATTCTGCCGCTTCGATAAACGCACGCCTCTGACACTCAGCAGCCACGCCGCGGAGGATATGGTTGACCAGATGCGGATTCAGTCCCCGACCGCGATATTGAGGGAATACGTGGAAATCAAAGAGGTGGACATCGTCTTGTCCCAATCGGAAGTAATGGGGCTCGACAGTGCGTCCCCGCAGGGTCCATCCGTACCCAGCCAGCTTGTCTTCAAACTTAATCAACCAGAGCGATGCCCCTAGCTCAAAGCGATGATTGATGTTGCGGCGGGCCAAGTCAGGATTCCAGAAACTGGTGATCTCTTGCAGGTCTTGTGGGCTGATATCGGCCTGGCTTCGGTGCCGTTCCACCTTCAATCGACTTGGCATCTCCGACGTCGACGAGCTAAGCGTCGAGAGGTCGCAATAAAAAAGGACCATCCGGCTTGAAAACAGCGTCCGTCTTGCCGCAATGCTGAAACGGCGGAGTGTGGAACCGCAGCCGTGCCGTTTGTAATACACGGTCAGCCGGGAGATTGAGGCGGATATTGCCATTTTAGTTCGGTACAGTCTGCCCCTTAAGTGTTGTTCGAAATGTTCGCGAGAATAGTTCCCGGAGGCACGCGCCACTGACCTGTTTCCTCACTTCGCCGTCTCCCGTTCCCTTCCCGCGCGCCCAACCTCCAACCGCGGTGACGGCGTAGCGAATCAGATGGTGGGAAAGCATGATGCTCCGAATTCCCATCTCGCCCCAAAAGCCATGATGTTTGCGCCAGTAGTGCAAGATGGACTTCTGTTGCGCGACTGCAAACCGGACGGGATACGGCGCCGTGATTTTGCCCCTGTCATGAATTGCCTTGGCCCCGGGGAAGAAAACTACCTGCCATCCTGCTTTCCAGCAGCGCCGGCACCAATCCACGTCGTCGCCATACATGAATAGGTCTTCATCGAGTAGGCCCACTTCGTCAAAAGCTTCGCGACGGATCATGGAGAAGCAGCCCACCAGAACGTCTACGGCCAGCGTACGGTCGTGGGGAAAATAGAACATGTGTTCGCCGGCGAAGAACCTGGAGTTCTTGAACGCCGTCGCCAGGCCGGCGGCTGAACAAAAATTGTTCCACAGCGTCGGAAACCGCCGGCAACTACTCTGTAGCGACATGTCCGGGTTCAAGACGCGGGGACCGACATTTCCCACCTTAGGATTTTCGTCAAGGAAATCCGCCAGGGCATCCAGACATCCCGGAAACACGATTACGTCCGGATTCACCAGCGCGACATAGCGCCCCTGGCATTGGCGGATGGCTACGTTGTTGCCCTTGGCGAAGCCAAGATTCTCGTTGCTCCTGATGAGTTTGACGTGAGGAAATTGAGATTCGATCATCTCCGCAGAGCCGTCGGCAGAGGCATTGTCAACCACAATGATTTCCATATTACGGCGTGGCGGCGCTGCTGCCAGGCTCTCCAGGCAGAGTTCCAGATAGTGCTTGGCATTCCAACCGACGATGACAACTGAGATATCCATACAAGTGAACGAAACGGACTGAACTTAGCTTCTGCTCGCGAACCCGTTGAAGGCACGGAAAAGGGACCGAGCACCGAATCCGCGGTGCGCAGCTCGGATTGCCTTGGCGAATGCGGAAGAAACAGCACTGTTGCACGCAAGCAATGGGCTCAGTTGGCAGACATCGGTACCGGACAACCCGCGCTTGAAGTGATACACCCCTGCGTTCTGTTGCGGATCGATCCCCCCCAGGTCGTATTTTCTAACCCCACTTTCCTTGAGCCATCGAATCAGAGTCCACTGAAGCAGGTAGGAGCCTTTTGCATCCAACCCGCTGTCGCTAGTGGCGCCAAGAACATAAATCGCCGAATCCCCCATCGCCGAGGCAACAACCCCCGCGACCGGAATCCCCTCTTGCTCACAGATCAAGATCCGCATGCGATGTGTCTCTGGCAGGTCTTCTTGGATTTGCTTAAACTCCTCAATATTCACTGTGCTTTCGAATGTTTTGCGGTTCCGCATCTGCTTGTACATTCGGCAAAAAGTTCGGTATTCGTCAGTCCCGGTTCCGGTGACGATCTTCAATCCGTTCTTTTCCGCACGAGTGAGCTGGTTTCGCCATTTCTTGTCCAAATTCCGGCGCAATTCCTCCAGAGGAGGTGTGAGGTCGAGAATGAAAGTTCGATACAAGTTCGTAGAGGTGCGAGGTTCTTGCGTGAAGCCGGAAAAAGCAGATTGAAATAGGGCGCCGCGTGGCGACTCTACGAAGGCGTTTGGCAAGATCTGCAGCAAAAGCCGACGTTTGCAGACGTATTCCTCATGGAGAGCACGAGCTATGCCTGCGGCGGCTTCGGCATCAAGCTCTCTTCCGCGCCGGTGACAAAGGGGCCCCCATCGTAAATACGCCATGCCGAAATTGAGCCTCGTAGGACGAATGATTCTAACTTGCGCCATCCCCACGACTTCGTCATTTCGCTTCAAGACCAGGTGGCTGAGATTCTTTCTTCCCCAACGGATCCTGCCGTACGACCAGGTCTGGTAGAGGTTGGCATCGTCGAACAGGTCGAGCATCTGGGACCAGTCCTCAGGCGTTGCGCGGTCCACTTCGACTTGCCAAACAGAATCCGGCACAGGGTTTAATGCCGTCTCTTCAATCACACCGGCACGTTGGTCGCATACGTATTGCAATTAAACCTCCGACGGTACGGATGTGCTGTCCGCGGTCTCAGGCGCCTGCAGTAGTTCCCCAGTCCGGCGGATGTAGCGCGTCCTCGGCGAGTAGGTTGGGGGAACATCGTAGCTCCACCACTCGCCACCTTCTGATGTCCCGGTCATGGCGCTAAAACCGAGGCTGGCATAGTGCCCAGCTACCATGCTGTTCTTCTTGGAAGGGATGTAAACCCCGATGATCTTGCGAATACCCCGCAACTGACATTGTTCCACCAGAGCGTCAAACATGGCGAATTCCATCTCGCGCTTCAACACGCGGCAACTCATCAGCCAGAGGTCGATTTGCAGGACCTCGTCAACAATCTGCCCCACTACGACCGAGACCAAGCCGTTATCGCCAAATTTGTCCGTCAGGCGCCCGTACAGCGTGAGAAAGGCTGGATCCTCAGCGATGGCCTCAACTTCACCGCCGGTATAGCGTCGGGTGGTGAGATTGAATTGATTCGTTTTATTGATCAACTGCGTGATGCGCTCCAGATAGACCGGACGAAAGGAGCCTATCTCCGCGCTCATTTGGAGCGAGGCCAGAAAGTCACCGTAGTTGGAGAACTGGGATTGGCAGGCGCTTCGCTCCACATTGGAGCTGTAGAAGGCTGAGCGGCTGAGATCGTCCTGAACGATTTTGTCGACTTCGAAGTAGCGCTCTTGTTCGAGGACTTCCGCAAAAACAGAAACGTCCGAGCCGACATTCGGCACTGCTACTTCCGAGAGATGCTCCTCGACAATGGCCCTTTCGGCGGGATTGTCGTCAACGAACACAATGCTATCGAGACCAATGTTGAGCTCGGCAGCGATCTCTCGGATATTTTCACACTTCGTATTCCAGTTGGCTTTGAAGACGCTGAAATCCTCCAACTTCAGGACGCTGTCAGGATGCGAGAAACCCTCTTTAGCGTTTTCCTCGTCGTTTTTCGAGCACACCGCGAGAATGACACCCCGCCGCCGCAGATTCTTAACGTATCGCTGGAAATCGAGGTAGGCTTCTCCGACCGGATGGTCTTTGCCGAGAATCAGGTTTTGAAGGCCATCGTCGCCGATCACACCGCCCCAAAGTGTGTTGTCCAGGTCCAGCACGAGGCATTTCTTTGACTTCCCATACACCGACTTGACGATCGCAGCAACGTTGTGACCCAGAGCAACGCTCGCCGTCGGGCTGAGTGCCATGTGAAAGCTATACCAATAGCTCGGGCGGAACCACCCAGCTTGGCCTATTTGTGCGGAAAGGTAGAGGATGTCATTAATAAGGAGATGCGAGTGGTTGCGGGCATAGCTCGCGAACTCGGCATTCAGACGCAGCACAAAGTTCACGCTTCCGAACGTTTCGGAAGCTTCCAGATTCCCCAGTGGTCTGAGGCGCGGAAGGTCAAAGTTGTTCTGGATGATGACTGCGCCGAGCTCCGTGTGAATCTTTTCCCACAAGGACTCGAACCGGGCCATTTCACGACGGACGCGTGCTTCAATCTCGGCCTCAGCTTCCAGCAGTGCGGGGAATTCCGATATGTTGTGCCAGGTGGTGTGGATAAGGACAATGTTTGGCTTGAAATTCCATAGGTCGGGATTTTCGAACAGAACGTCCTCAAAATATCGGTTATATCCCGATTCGTAGAAGACGGGCTCAATTCCCTGGGCCAGAAGAAATATTTCCAGCATGCTCTTGATCTCGGTAGTCGTGGATCCGCCGAGAATCGCAATCCGAACAGGCACGAGATTCGTCTGCTTCAGCAGTTCCCTCTTGATCGCTTGCCGCTTGCGCAAGATATCGCCCACTGCCATGGGAGATCTCAGAGCTTTTAAAACATCCGATTGTGGAATTGTCGTTTCGGGTACCATTTGAGTCTCAATACGACTGCCGCAGATGGCGGTCTGGAGCTACGCCACCTGAGCCAGATGCAGAAGATCAGCAACCGTAGAGCAGTTCACGATCTGAGCGGGAGAGATCGACACACCGCTACTAGCGTCCGCCAGGGAAATAAAGGTGATGAGTGAGGTGGAGTCCCAATTCTCCAACTCATCGAGTTTTTCGTGGCCTCGAAGCGTGCCAGCGGGCAGGTCGAGGGTCTCGTCCATCTCTAAGAGGAATTCGTCGCGAGTCATTGGCATTTAATCTTTCAATAAATTATTGCAAAGCTTGAACAACAACTGAAACTTCTTTCTATACTCCGAGATTTCCTCTCGAGACGTCGGCACCGGTCGCCGAATCTTGGGACGGATCCCCATTCCATGTTGTTGGCATCGCCTTTTCCAAATGGCCGTGCCGCGGTTGAGACCCCGAATTTGACGTCGCGAGAATTCGGTTCCTAATTCTACGCAGCCGAGGCAGGATTTCAATCTCAGAAAAGAAAGCCGCATCGGTACGTGCCTTGACGCTGACTCTGTCAAGATGAAATTCGGGGCTACCGGTTGAGTTGGCTCGTCCTTCCGCGAGGAAGGCCGCCTTATATCCAGATCGCTGAAGGTGTTGAGCTAGATCAATAGTAAGGTCAACCGAAGATCCGTAGGGCACGCTGAACGACCTAACTTTTGTGCCCGAGATTTCCTCTAACACTGCCTTGTTCCTATCGATTTCTCCAGCGAACTCCGCAGCCGACAAAGTCCGGCAGTTTGCGTGAGTATAAGTATGGTTCCCGAGCTCGAAGTTGAATTTCGCGAGATCGCGGAGTTGTTGGCTGCTCAGATAAAGACCGGCCTCGGACGCCAAGTCAGGCTCGCTGATACCCGTTAATTCAGTCAGGGCATGCCGAAAGGCCTGCCTCGCGGACAGAGAAGTTCGCGGAAGAAAATGCGAGAACACTTGCGTCAACGAACGAACCTCGAAGTCTCCTTCGGAATTCGAAGATCGAATAGCAGCATTGATTGGGTCCATTCCGAAGACGTTGGCCACGTAGCAAACCAGATTATCCAGCGCGAGTTGCCGGTTATCGAGACAAGAGGCATTCACGAAAAACAGAGCTGGCACTCCAAACTTCAAGCAAAGCGGCGCTGCGAATTCGCTGATCGATGCGTAAGCATCGTCGAAGGTCACCAGCACGGGTCGAAGTGGAAGCGGCTTGCCATCGAAACTGGCGAGCACGTCGTGCAAGGACACGGGAGTGTAGTGTTTGGTCAGAAACTCTAACGCCGCTTCGAAATCTTTGCGGCTAACAGTGCCATCCAGGCCTCGAGTAAATGACGATTCTGTATCTGACACATCATGAAACAGTACACATCGCAACGAGTACTGAGGCCCCAGAACACGAACGATGCCAAAAGAGCCGGGAACGTACCAGAGGGTTCCGGCGGCGAGATTCATCGCAACTCGCCGACTGCCGACTTCGAGTCTCGTTGTTAGTGAAGGAGTTGACATGACTTGGGAAGAGGTCGGTGTTCTAGTTCAGGATCACCTGAGCACCGTCTAAAAACATGCGATGCCACAACTCTAAAGTGACCAAGGAAAAAATCTCCTTCGAATAGGCGCCCCGCTCCTGATTGGCTTGAATGAGCTTCTCGACCGTCGCCTTCTGGAAATATCCCCTCTGGATCGTCTTTCGGTCGGTGAGAATGTCGTGAACTGTGTCTCTCAAATTGTGTCGCAACCACGATTCATACGGGACGGGGAAGCCAGCCTTTCTTCGTTTCAAAATTGAGTTGGGAACCCGTTTTGACAGGGCTTTCTTCCAGATGTATTTCAGAGTGAAACCATTCAGTTTGTACTGCGGTGGCAGGGCAGCAGCAAATTCCAGCAGCCGATGGTCAAGCAAAGGCACGCGCAGTTCCACCGAATTGGCCATCGTCATCTTGTCGGCTTTGACGAGCAAGTCATCCGGCAACCAGGTTTTGGTATCGATGTAGAGCATCTGGTCGAGGACGCTTTCATCTTTGACAGCTGAGAACAACTTACGTACCGGCTCAACCGTGTATTCCCTGTCAATCGAGTTTCTAAAATCCGTCGAGTACAGCTCGCCAAGTCCGTTGCCAGAATAGCGGTATGGAGTGGACGTGCGGCTGTAGTAGTAGTGAGGAAATGTCGCGTCGATTAAAGGCGCGTACTTGGCGACTCTTGTGGAATGCATCCACGAATTAAGTCGGGAGACTCCCCAGGACGCCGAACTGTTCATCGCAGGCCAGATCTGTTTGAGGCGTTCCAACCAAAGAATACTACGATAGTTGTTATAGCCGGCAAAGGCCTCGTCCCCGCCTTCTCCGGACAGGAGCACTTTTACATAATTTCTCGCGAGCTTCGACACGTAGTACATGGCAATGGCCGGAGGCTCACAAACGGGTTCTTCCATGTGCCAGACATATCGCGGGAGAAATTCGGCGAAATCCCCAGCGGTGATTGTCATGTCGTGATGACTGCTGTTGAAGGTTTCAGCTGCCAACTTGGCATAAGGTCTTTCGTCGGCAACGCTGGGATCAGCGAAACCGACCGTGTAACTGCTGATCTCCTTGTCCGTTCTTTCGGCGACATAGCTCAATACCGCAGTCGAGTCGACGCCTCCGCTTAGCAGCACGCCAACGGGGACATCGGCGATCATGTGCAGTTCGACGGATTCGGCCAACAGCCTCAACAACTCCTGCTCCGCGTCCTGAATACTCGGGAACTGGGAAGGCTTGGAAAACTGAAGGTCCCAGTACTGCCGGACTTCCGCCTTGCCGTCTTTAACTACCAGATAATGCCCTGGCGCAAGCTTACGGATCCCTTGGAGCAGTGTCTCTTCGCCCGGGACGTACAGGAACGTAAGGAAGCGATCAACGATTTCCGGGGCAAGTTCTCGGCTGATTGCTGGGTCGGCCAAGATCGCCTTGATCTCGGAAGCGAATACGATGGCCTTGTCGGTCAACGAATAATACAGAGGTTTGATTCCGACGCGATCCCTGGCGAGTACCAGAGTCTTTTTGTTTTGATCCCACAAAGCAAATGCGAACATTCCACGCAACTTCTCAACGCATTGCGGACCGAGTTCCTCGTAAAGATGCACAATCACTTCCGTGTCGGTCTGCGTCTTGAAAACATGACCCTTGTCCAGGAGGAAGCGGCGGAGCTCTTGGTAGTTGTAAATTTCCCCGTTGAATACGATCCAAATCGTGTCGTTTTCGTTCGAGAGCGGCTGGTGGCCGCTGGTCAGGTCGATGATGGAAAGGCGCGCATGGCCCAGTCCCAGCCCTGGTGAAAGATAGATTCCTTCATCATCGGGCCCGCGATGACGGATCGTATCCAGCATAGCCCCAACGAGGCTGCGACTGACGGTCGCATCCTGCTCAAACCCGAGTTTTCCACAAATCCCACACATAATCGATTCCTGTTGTGCTCGCTGAGCGCGAATTACCTCCAAATGGTGTCGAGGCCACAAAGCCGCCTGAGCTGCTGTGTTCGCAAATACTTGATGAGCTGCGTATCGTTTACGCGGGGCATTCGGGTCCAGTAGCCTTTTAGAAAGCCGTAACCAATCGCAGCCGAACCGGCTACATAAGGCTTTTGAATCAACCGCGACACGCAACTGGCGGCAAGAAAAAGAGGGTGATATCCCGAGAAGTAGCACGCCAAACCGTGTTTGATCCGGTCCCGCAACACTCCGTCAGCGGTTCCGGTGAGTCGATGGTGAGCGACGTGGAGTTCACTGAAGCTGTGGCTCCTCCAACCGAGCATGTTGGCCTTCACTTCGTCAATCGTGTCCCACCCCGGGGCCTGGCATAAGCCCCCAATGGCTTCCCAGCATCCCCTGCGGTAGATCTTGGTTGCTCCTCTGACGTGGAACTTGGGATTCACTTCCAGTGTCGACGCTCCGCCAAGATCGTGATAGATATCTCCGCCTCCAACCCCGAGAGTGGGCTCAGATTCAAAATGTTCGAAGCATTTTTCAAAGTAGTCCGAAGAAAAGGTCAAGTCGCTGTCGAGCTTTACGATGAACTCCCAGTCATCGTGTTGGATCGCGTTGTAACCATCATAAAAAGCTTCTATTACGCCGCCACCAGACTTGCGTGTCCCCCGGTTCGGCCTGCAGACCAGATGAATCCAGGGAAACAGGCCTGCATAGCGTTTGACGATGTCGGCGGTTTTGTCGGTTGAACCGTCATCGACAATAACCCACTCCGTAGGCAGGATGGTCTGGGAACTGACGGCCTGGATGGTGGCCTCGACATGCTTCTCCTCATCACGCACCGGAGTGATGACCAGATATTTGATTTCGTGAGCCATGATCGCGATCAGGTAGCCGGTTGCCGATCTATGCCCGCCGCGCTGTGGCGCTTGGCGCGAAAGCGTAAAGCAGCCAGCCTAACTCATAAGGACGGCACTCGTACAAGATGTGCAGAGGATCTCGAGATAGCTCTTTTCCCATCAAAGCGCGAATACCGACGGCATACGGATTCGACTTTGGCGGCTGGATGCATCTCCAAGCGACTCCCGCGTCGCTATCCTCAAGATCCTGATGCAGTTCATTCGCCCCACTGATCCATTTCAGTCCGCTGTTGATATGCGTGTCGAAATCTGCACCGCATGTTTCCTGCAGCGCAAGTAGAGCCATTGGAGCCATACCATGCTGATGCACCGAATACACCGGGTAGTGTTCCACCACCCGGCCGGTCACAGAGTCATAGTGCCACCACCACTGGCCCAGAGAGCCTTGCAGGCTGCAAATCGCACTGGCGCACCGGAGCGCGTTTTCGCGTGCTTCCCCATGGCCGAACACTTGCGAGAAGTGCGCCATCGCGAAAATGGGGTAGGCCTGGTCGGCAAAACTGCCCACGCGTCCCCGAACGACTCCAGCCATGGAATGCCACTTCGCCATGTGCCCAAACAAACCATGCTGACCCTGATTTACCCGCACCAAGCGGTAGGTCTTATGGGCTAGGGGCTCAAGATCGGCTGGTTGCTCCATTTTGCTGGCGTGCACTAGCCCGGTGAGAAACCAAGAGAGTTCCATCGTGAGCCGGCGCCCGGCATCTGGAAAGCGCTCCAGAGCTCCTGAAAGATCGAAGGTCTTGTGAAACTGCCTCAAGCGTTCCCCGCCGGAGGCAGCCGCACATAGCCAGAGCAGGAGTCCAAGATCACCGAGATTGTCGATCCATGCGGTATCGTCAAGGAGTCGGTCGATGGTAGCTTCAATGTCAACGGGCGGCCGCAATCCTGCAGAGTGCGCACGCAGAAGACCGAGCAGCGTCATGATCGTATATCGATGCGAGATGCCTTCCCGCACCAGCCCCTCTGACGTCTTCCGCAGCCGGTGGCAGAAGAGTCCCTTTTCAGGATCGTACATCGACTCGATCCCCCTGATGGCCAAAGCCAGCAGATGAGACGTTTGCGGTGCGGGGACGGTAGTGATGGTGTCTTCCATGATTGTCAGTTGGCTCGGCTGAGGATTGTTTTGACGTGCTCAACGATCGCGTTGAGAGTGCCGCTCAGTTGGCGATCGGCTACCGGGGTCCGATCGCGCTTTGTCAGAACAAGTTTGTCCGCGACATCTTGTGGGCGTTCAATCAAGGTGAGACGACCCGTTGAAGCCAGATACCGGTCTACGGCTCCGATCTCGCCGCGGAAAATGCTATAGACAGGAACACCCAAAGCGGCCGCCTCGCGGTTCATGGTTCCGCCGCCGCTAATCACCAAGTCGGAATGCCAGATAAGGTTCAACCCGTCAGTCACCCGGCTCGGAATCAGGATCCGTCCGCTCGCGAACAGTGCACCCCACTTTGAACGTATGTCGGCCGCCTGGTGCTCGTTCCGAGGCAGAAGGATCATTTTGACCTGTCGTTTGTTTCCCAGAAAGCTGAGTACTTCGGTGAACAGTACGTCGGTTTCCGGCCGGTGATAATGAGCTTCAGTGGCCGGCGGCCGGATCACCACGATAAGGTCGGTCGATCGTTCCAGGCCCAGGCTCGCAAGAATCGAGGAATCTGGCTTGAATCTCGGGACGTATACGTCTTCCTTGATCCCGGGATACTTCAAGATCCGATCCTTGGAACAGTGCACCTTGTCGCTTGGAATGATCTCCGGCGTGATTACCCACGTTGGGCGCACCAGCATCCAGATTTTTGCAAATTCATAGTCGGCAACGGTGACGGAAGGGATGCGAAGCAGGTTCGCCACGACCAACTGCGAGCGTGAACCGTGCGACATAGCAAGTTGCGGTCTAAACCGTAACACGTTTGGAAGGAGTTGTATCGCACGCCAGCAAAGCCCCGTCAGCTTCAAAATCGTGTTCCTGCCATAGTGACGTCCGACCACGCGATATTGGAGATGCAGCAGGTCGGCCAGTTCACAAACCTGAAAGCAATCGCGGGCAGTGACAAGTACTGAATAACCCGATTTCTCGAGTTCGTCAATGATAGGCGCGAAGAAAGGAACGTGAGGAGAATTATCAAGATCGATCCAAATCTTCGTCCCTTTGCCTGGACCTCTCGATGCTTGAGATGCCAATCGGAGGTCCGGCACGTGTTCGATCACGGGTTTTAGGGTTGGAGCTGGCACGGCCATAAGGGGTCACAAATCGGTGAAAATTGTTGAAGTACGAATGGTCAGAAGACGGGGTGACAGATTTCGGGTATCTGGCGATGGCCATCGTTAGCGGCGGAAAGAGCTGGATTCGGCGTCATCGGAGGCCGGCCTACGCTGATGTAATGAAATCCGTGACGAGTCACCTCCGTCGCGTCAAGCATATTTCTGCCATCCACAACGAGCGGGTGCTCGACAACTGATCTGAGACGATCCCAATCCACCTGACGAAATTCGTTCCATTCCGTCACGATGACAATCGCATCCGCGCATTCGGCAGCTTCGTAGGGATTCGAACAGTAGGTAATATCGGGAAGGGCCGATTTTGCCTTTTCCATAGCTTCCGGATCATAGGCTCTCACTTCGGCACCCTCACTCAGCAGTGATTTCACTAGCGAGATTGATGGAGCAAAGCGCACGTCGTCGGTATTGGGCTTGAACGCCAGCCCCCAGAGCGCGATCTTTTTACCACGCACCACCCACAGTTCCTTTCGAAGCTTTTCGACGAAGAGTTCGACACGATTTTGGTTTATCTTCTCCACTTCTTTAAGCAAGGAGAAATCACAACCCGATTTCTCTGCGATTCTGATGAAGGCCTGCACGTCCTTCGGGAAGCAGAATCCCCCAAACCCGATTCCCGGACTCAGGAAAGCGGCACCGATTCGCGGATCCAGTCCCATTCCTTGTGCCACTTCGGTGACGTCCGCGCCTACGAGTTCGCACAGATTCGCAACCATATTGATGAAAGAAATCTTCATCGCGAGGAATGAGTTGGAAGCGTGCTTGATCAGTTCAGCGGAATTGGTGTCGGTAACCAAGAAGATTGGATCCTTGAGCTTCCGGCAATTTGAATGCACAGGACAAGTGAACTCCTGCTGGATGATTGGCTCATAGATCTCGCGAAGCATTTCAGCCGCGCGCGGGGAGTCCGCTCCAATCACAATCCGGTCGGGGTGCAGAAAATCCTCGACCGAGGTTCCTTCGCGCAGAAACTCCGGATTGGACGCGACCTCGTGCGTCAATCCGTTGGTTTGGTGTACCGACAAATGTTTTCGCAGTTGAGCACCAGTTTGTACCGGTACCGTGCTTTTTTCAATTACCAACCGGTGCCCTGAGGCTCGCTTGGCAATGGTCCTGGCGACCCCTTCGATGGCATGCAGGTCGGCATCACCGTTGGGAAGCGGAGGCGTTCCGACACAGATGAAGATTGCATTCCCCCAAGCGATTGCGTCTTCGGTGGATCCGAAACGCAGTCGACCCGCCTGGCGCGCAGCCTTAATCACGTTCTCAAGATACGGCTCGAAAATCGGCATTCCACCGTTTTGCAGTTTCTCCAACTTCTCGAGATCGCTTTCACTGCAAAACACGTCATGACCGATTTGTGCCAGGCAAGCCGCAGTGGTGAGTCCTACATAGCCTGCGCCAATGACTGAGAGTTTCATCTAGGTTTCCTCTGTGCTGCGGCTGCTCGGGAGGGAGGTTGGTCTTAAGCGGTCGGCTCTGCGGTTACCAAAGCGCTCTGCTCAGTCTCGGCCTGATTGCGGTTTGCGGTAAACGCCAAGATTTCCTCGGCGACCCGACCTTGCTGGTGTGCGGTAAGCTGCGGAAACATTGGCAAGGAAAGGATTTCGGCAGCCGCCCGTTCCGTCACTGGGAAGGCTCCCAGACCGTAGTTCAGCGAAGCGTAGGCCTTCTGCAAATGCAACGGAATCGGATAGTGAATCCCAGTGCCGATCCCAGCCTTCTTTAAGTGATTCATCATTCCTTCGCGGTCATCTGTGCGAATGACGTAGAGGTGATACACGGCACGAGACCATGAAGGCTCATACGGAACGCTGACAGCTTCATTCGTTGCCAGCACCATGTTGTATTCGGCGGCGCGGTCGCGTCGCTGCGTGTTCCACTTTGCTAGATGATTGAGTTTCGTGTGGAGCAGACCGGCCTGAATTGCGTCGAGCCTGCCATTGTAGCCCTCGATATCGTGATAGTACTTTTGGGCTTGGCCATGATCGCGTAGCATACTGATCTTTTTCGCAAGGCCGGCGTCGTTGGTAGTCACCGCGCCTGCTTCGCCACAAGCACCCAAGTTCTTGCCGGGATAAAAGCTGAATGCTGCGGCCCGGCCCATCGAACCAGCTTTCATCCATCGATTTTGCTTGCGGGAAAAATACGCGGCTCCATGCGCCTGGCAAGCATCTTCAATCACAACCAAACCAAAACGTGCGGCAAGCTCCAGAATCGCGTCCATGTCGGCCATCTGTCCGTAGAGATGGACTGGCACGATGGCGGAGACGGGCCGGTCGCTGCGTCGGCTGATGAGCTTGCCGGAATGGTCCCTTTTGCACTGTTCCTCTAAATATTCCCGAAGCTTTTCCGGGTCCAGGTTATAGGTGCGCTCATCAATGTCGACGAATTCGGGATGCGCTCCGGCTTGCGAAATTGCTTCCGTGGTGGCGATGAAGGTGTGAGGTACGGTCACGACCACGTCGCCAGGCTGTATGCCGCTAGCCATAATGGCGAAGCGCAATGCATCTGTGCCGCTGCTAACCGCGATAGAATGGCTCACGCCGCAGAAGGTTGCAAATGCATTCTCAAATTCCTCTACCATGGGGCCGCCAATGAAGCCAGCCGTGTGCAGAGCTTGACGAAAAACGCCGGTGAGCTCGTGCTCGAGTTCTAGGTGAGGAGTAACTAGATCAAGAAAAGGAATGCCCTTAGAAACGGTATTAGAAATGCTCACTTCGTGACCTCCACAGTCTGTTCGATATAACGCAGAACTTTGGCCGGATTTCCGGCCACGATGCAGTGGGGAGGGACATCTTTGGTGACCACGCTTCCCGCACCAACGATGGCGTTTTCACCGATTACTACGTTGGAAAGAATGGTTGCTCCCGAGCCGATCGAAGCGCCTTTCTTAACTAAGGTACGTTCGACATTCCAGTCTTGCTCGGTCTGGAGCCCGCCATTTGGAGTCGTGGCGCGGGGAAAGCTGTCGTTGATGAAGGTGACACTGTGACCGATGAAGACGTTGTCCTCGATGGTCACGCCCTCGCAAATGAAGGTGTGGCTCGAGATCTTGCAACACTTCCCAACTTTGGCGTTTTTCTGGATTTCGACGAAGGCGCCGATCTTGGTTTCGTCGCCCACTTCGCATCCGTAGAGGTTGATGAACTTGGATAACTTAACGTCCTGCCCAAGCTTGACATTCTCAGCAATACACACATGAGAGTTCATAAAGGAAAGACCTTTATCGCGCACATTCGTTTAGGCCACTTCCACCAGGGTGCGCAGTCGGTCGCCATTTGCAGAAAGCAGTTTCAAAGTCTCGAGGTTGTAATACTGCGGGTTATCCCAATCGCTAAATTTCTCCATGTGGTCAATCAGGTTTTTCACGATGCACTTGACGCTGTGGTTAGGATGAAAGCTGAGCGTGTTCTCGGCCTTCTCGATGCTCACTTTGTAGTTCCGGAAATCCTTTTTATGGTGGATGGTCAGACGAACCGAAATGCCGAGTTGCTCCTCAATCGCCATCTTCACCAGGTCTCCCACTTCTCCCACCGTGTAATTTCCGGAAGCGACATTGAAGATTCCGGAGATCCTCTCGCTAGCCTCGATCGCCCGCACGTAAGCGTTTGCGGCATCTTCGATGCTAAGGATGGGCCTCCAAATCGAGGGATTGTTCACCGTAATCTCCCGGTTGCGCACACCGTTCTTGAACATGGTGTTGACAATCAGGTCGAGCCTCATGCGCGGACTGTAACCGGAGACCGTTCCCTTGCGCAGAGAGATTACGGAAAAGCTTTCGTCCATCAGGTTCATCACCGCCTGCTCACCCTGCAGCTTCGAAATCCCATACGGGTAGGAGGAAGACACCGGGCGGGTCTCGTCGAACAACTCATTGTCCGTGTATCCGTAGACCGAGCACGAGCTGGCATACACGTAGCGTTTCACGTTCGCCTTCTTGGCCACATAGGCAAGGTAGGCGGGAGCGGCGGCGTTGAAGATGAAGTTCTGGCTCGGCGAATACTCCGCCATGGGATCGTTCGACAATCCCGCCAGGAACACGACTTGCTGGTAGCACT
>OBLU010001601.1_pt1 | contig 21015 bp, 12 predicted proteins | sample 1518681 | NCBI WGS metagenome assembly OBLU01 (sample SAMEA3539304, study PRJEB22396) | soil metagenome | biome: tundra; feature: field; material: soil | place: USA | collected 2010-05 | depth 0.15 m
TTCTTGGCGGACTTATTGTTGCCTGCCGCCTGGGCCCATGCTCATGCCAGCAACCCGCGACCGGACGGCGAGCATCAGATCGTGCGGCTGGCCTTCCTTGGCATTGCTGTAGTAGCCAACTTGCGTGCCCGGCTTGAAAAGGAAGGCGGCACCCTCGGTGACGGCGTGGCGCGCCTCTTTACCATCCGCGTCGAGTCCAGCCACCATATCGCCCGACCCTCTCAGCAGGAGATAGATTTCTTCCTCCGAGGGGTGATTGTGCGGAATGTTCGTCCCGCCCGGCTGAAGTTGCACATCGTCCGCGCTGGCCAGCATAAGCTTCGGCGTAGGCTGCACCTTCATGCCGGCGGGAATCTTATATCCCATCACAATCGCCTTCACCGGTGCGTTCGACGAGTTCGCGATTCCGTGCCTCACTCCGATGGGAAGGTACATGAAGTCGTTCTTCTTAACCGGCGCCTTTTCGTCGCCGTACAACAACGTTCCGTTGCCTTCCTCCACGAAATAGATCTGCTCCTCGGCCGGGCTGGGTGCGGAGAACTTATTGATCGGCCCATAGTGGACGGACGCGCGGCGCCCGGCGCCGGGGAGTGCGGGCGCTCCCGGGCCGCCGGTAGGCACTCGGCCGGAGGTTCCTTGCTGCCCCGAGGCGGTCATCGCAAAGATCCCGCCCAAACCACTGGCGACCGCGGTCCTGCAGAGCATCGCTCGCCGGCTCAAATCCGTTACTCGACTAGGTTTCATATAACACCTTCTCCTTCTTGTTGCGTACAGTGTTGATGTTTTCCGGGGCACTCCCTCCAGAGCTACGATCCCACGTTGATCGTCTGTTGCAGCTTGACGCCGGCCGAGGAGGCGCCCACCATCAGGTTGACTTTCTCGTCCTCGACCACCCACTGTTTCGTCTGCGCGTCCCAGTAGGCCAGGTCTTTCGCCTTAAGCGCAATCCGGACGGTCTTCGTCTCACCCGCCTTCAGGGCGACGCGCTCAAAACCCTTGAGCTCCTCGATCGGCCGCTCGACCTTAGACCCCATGTGCTTCACGTACAACTGGACGACCTCCTGGCCGTCCCGCTTGCCCGTGTTGCGGACGTTCACGCTGACGGTGACCTGGCCGTCCTTGGCCAGACGCGAAGCGCTGGTGCGGAGGTCCGAGTAGGCAAACGTCGTGTAACTCAGCCCGTAGCCGAACGGATAAAGCGGCTGACCCTTGAAATACATGTACGTCCGGTTGTTGCGGATGTTGTAATCCATCATGGGCGGCAGATCGTCGATCGACTTCACCCAAGTCTGCACCAGGCGTCCGGCGGGGTTGTAGTCGCCGAACAGAACGTCGGCCAGAGCGTTGCCCTCTTCCTGGCTGTTGTGCGCCATGTGGACGATGGCGGGCACATTCTCCTGGGCCCAGTTGATGGTAAACGGAAAGCTGGACTTGATCACTACGATGGTCCGCGGATTGGCCTTGAAGACATCCTTGATCAACTGGTCTTGCGCGGGCTGCAGATCGATGGACCTGCGGTCGATGCTTTCCTTGCCATCGCTGAGAGCGTCGCACTTGCCCCAGCCGGCGTCGCAGGTGGGATGGTTGCCGATGACGACGATGGCCACATCGGAGGCCTTGGCCGCTTCGACCGCCGCGTTGTTGTCGTTATTGAGGGCGCAGTTCACCTTGACGCCGGGGCCAACCTTATTCTTGATTCCATCGAGCGGAATAATCGCATAGGGGAACGCGCCGCTATACCAGTCCCAGGCGACGTCGTTGGACCGCTGGCCGACCACCGCGATGGACTTCAGCTTGGACTTGTCCAAGGGCAGCAGGCCGTTCTGGTTTTTCAAAAGGACAATCGCCTCTTGCGTCACCTGGCGTGCGAGCAGCTTGTTCTCGTCTCTAGTCCAGGGCGCTGGACCGTCTTTGATCTTGGTGTAGGGGACCATCTCGGGAGGATCGAGCAATCCGAGCTTGATCATCACCCGGAAACTGCCTCGCATGACTTCCTCGATCTCGGGCATGGCGATCAGGTTCTTCTGGAGGGCCTGTGTGATGGCGTCCTTATAGATGCCGTCGAGGAATTGGTTGATACCGACCTTGACCGCGCCCGCCGCGGCTGTGGGCAGATCCGGAAAGTACTTGTGGCCCCTCACCATGCCGTCGAGAGCGCCCGCGTCCGTGGTGATGATGCCGTTCACGCCCCAGTCCTTGATGGTGATATCTTTCAAGATCGGCTGGGCGGTCATGGGGATGCCGTTCATGGCGTTGTAAGCGGCCATGTAAGAAGTGGCCCCCGCCTCGACGGCCATGCGGAAGGGCGCCGCGTAATATTCGCGCAAGAGCCGCTCGTCGAAGTCGGAGGAAGTTCTCATCCGGCCGTTCTCATTGCTGTTGGCCAGGAAGTGCTTCACCAGGGCGGCGGTCTGCCAGTACTTGGGATTGTCGCCCTGGAGCCCCCGGACGAATCCGGAGGCCAGAGTGCCGTTCAGGAAAGCATCCTCGCCGTAGCACTCTTCGGTTCTGCCCCAGCGGATGTCCCGGCCGAGGTCCGCGTTCGGAGCGCGGATCACCAGCGACGCGGCGCCGCCGCGGCTGTATCTCTGGGTTTGGTTGAGCCAGCGCGCCTCGTAGCCTTCCTCGGCGGCGGCCTTTTGGACAATAGCCGGGTCCCAAGTCTCGCCGAGCCCGATGGACTGAATGAAAGTCGTGGTCGGGATGCCAGTGGGGGACTTGCCTCGCGCCAACCCATGCAGGCCTTCCACCTGGTTGTAGCCGCGGATTCCCAGCCGGGCCAAAGAAGGACCGGGACCGTTACGCCCGCCCAGGTAGTAATTGGCGCCCAGGACGTCGACCTTCTCCTCCGGAGTCAACAAGGAGATGATGTTGGTTACCCTTTCCTCAATCGAGAGGTTGGGATTCTGAAATGCATACTGGTACTGTCTTTGGGCGGGCGTCTGCGCAATGGTGGGAACCATCGCGAAACACAAGGCGCCCAACCACACTGTAACTTTTCTCATGCCGGTTCCTCCTGGATCACTTGTCCCGTTTCCGTCTGTCAGAAAAACACCTTCCACTCCACATCGTTGCCGGTTGACGTTGTGTAATCCACCGTTACCAGACGCCCGTCGGTCGCCATTTTCGCCGTCAAACCGCCGGACAGATCCACGCGTTTTGCCGTGAAGCCGTCCGGAACGTATATCCGCAACTGATACGGATCGCCTGCCACCGCGCGGGAGACGCCCCGCAGGGCCCGCTGCTGGCCATCCCAGGCGAGGTCCTTGATGTCAAACGCCATCTGCCGGATGTGCCGGCTGGTCGAGATCAGCACCGGATGGTCCTGCTCTTCGACGATGCTGTAGATATCGCAATCGTACGGAATCACCGGACGCGTAACAAAAACGCCCTTGAACGTCCCGATCAGTTTCTTGCTCCAGAACTCATAAACGATGTACTCTTTGTTCGGATCGAGGCGGAGGTCCTTCGCCGCATCCAGCTCGGCGGTGAACTTAATCGCCCCCTCCCGAGTCGCCGGGGTAGTATAAGTGAAACCTTCCCGAGGCGTTTTGCCGGTATAGTTGAACACGCTGAGGATATTCCACTTTCCAAAGGGCCGCTCGATTGGCATGTTCCAGACTTGGGCCGGCTTCCGAGCGAATAAGTCCACGGGATAGGACACATCTGGCGTCGGCGGGCTGATCCGTTTCAATAGCTCAATCCGGTCCGCGGGGTATTCCTCATTGAAGGACTCCTCCAGGAAGAGCGTGCTTCCCGCGATGGCATGGAAGTTCGCATCGACCTTTGCCTGTCCATAGTTAAACCGCCCGGCCGATTCATCGATTGGCTGGGACTTATACACATGGAAACCGTCACCGTCGTTCCAAAACACGCGGCCATTGTAAAAGAACCGGATCGAGGAGCCCAGCAGGGATTCGGTAAGCCACAATCGCCAGCCGTCGCCCTCCTCATAACCGTGGTCGGCATCGTTCGAAACCCGGGTGATGTCGACAATTCCGTAGGTATGATCCACGGCGTTCATGTTCGAGCGGATCACCCTTCGCGGCGCCTTCTGATCGATCACTTCGCGCCAAGGGGTCCCTGCCGCGCGATAGGTCTCGAGCGCGCTCATAAAGGGGTCGTACTGCCCGGGCCATTTATCCCACCAGTCCGCGAAGTCCATTTCCGCGCGGCCCGTTTCGTTCTCGTGGCCCACGACCCACTGAAAGGCGCGCTCGCGCTCAAGCTTTATCGTCAAAGGATTCGAGAAATCGATGACCCTTGTCGCCATCGTCATGCCGTAGTACCGAGCATGTATCGGGAGATAGCATTCGGCCGGGTAGCTGGTCCGTCCGGGCCCCCCGCCGGTTGCCTGAGTCCCTGCCGGCCGCTGCGCCCCCGTTGCCGGCTGGAGCCGGCCCGGATTCTGGGAGGGAGAGTCAGCCGGTTGCCGATCTCCCCCGAGACCATACAAACCAAAACTCCCCTGTCTGCCGGGTCCTCCAAGTCCCCAGTAGAAATCATTCAAGCCATGCGCCTTGAAAAACTTGTTCGCATTGGCCTCGCTGCCGCCGGAGAGGTACCCGTGGAATCGGCTATAGTTGTTCGAGACCAACTCACGGTCGTTGAGATCTATCGGCCTCCGCTGCTTGAGCCGTATGTCATATGCCAGCGCGATCAGGTCCGCCTGGCGCTCCATCGCGCGGAGCGCATCGGTATTGAAGTCGATAAGCAGCTTTTCTCCGGCGAAGCTCTTTCCCGAAGGCATGGTGACTTTGTAGCTGCAGTATCCCCGGACTCTCATCCGGTCGGAAGTTTTCCCTTGCCATCCCGACGCCACCTCAAACCTCGATGCCCCCTTCGAGACCGTCACGTGTCCCATCAACAGGCTGTTGCCCGTGTCCATGTCCTTGATCACGTGATTCACTTCGTACATTTTAGGCGTGATGAAACTGATCACAGGGGCGAGGTCGTAATACTCGCGGTTTTGAGACATCGTGCCCAGACTGGTCCATCTTTCGGTGGAACCTCCCAGCCGCACATCGTTCGATACGAAGCCGTCCATTTCGACCAGGTCGACAGACTTGCCGGTGTTATTCGAACGGCCCAAGCTGACAAGGATGTCGTTGCCTGTCTTGCTCGCCGAAATCCGATACTCGAAATCGAGTTGTCCGGGCTTCTTCCCGCGCAGCGTCACTGTGACGAACGATCCGAACTTGTTAGAGTCCGCGTTGTTGACGGAACTGGTCACTTTCCAGCCCGAAGCGTCGTCTCCAGGGAGGAAGTACACATCGTTCAGTTGCATCGGCGAGCCTTTGACCTCCGCGGACCAGCGGCAGACGCTCGGGTCAACCGAAACCAGCAGGTTCCGGGTGTCGACTCTGATTGGCGGCGCCGCGCCCATCGGCAGGCACCGAAAAAGCATCACGATGAACAGCGCCGCCGGAACGCGAACGCCAGTTGTGACTGTCATGACAGCCGTCCTTTTCGCCGGCCTCGGGCCAAGCATCCCGGCCCGTACGGCAAACCCGCGTGTCTTAGAAGAAGACCTTCCATTCGACATCCTTGCCGGTCGTCGACGTATAGTCCACGGTCAGCAGACTGCCGTCGGTTGCCATCTTCGGCGTCAGTCCCTCGGACAGTTCGACGCGCTTTGCGGCGAAGCCGTCCGGAACGTAAATGCGCAATTGATACAGGTCGCCTGCCACCGCGCGGGAGACGCCCCGCAGCATCCGCTGCCCGCCGTCCCAGGCGAGGTCTTTGATGTCGAACGCCATCTGCCGGATATGCCGGCTGGTCGAAATCAACACCGGCCGGTCCTGCTTCTCGACGATGCTGTATATGTCGCAATCGTAAGCACTCAGTGGACGCGTCGCGAAGGTTCCCTTGAAGGTCCCGATAAGCTTCTTGCTCCAGAATTCGTAGACGATGTACTCCTTGTTCGGGTCCAGACGGAGATCCTTCGCCGCATCGAGCGAAGTAGTGAATGGCCGGCTGCCGGCGCCCGTGTAATTGAAGACCGCCAGAACGGACCACTTGCCAAAGGGCCGTTCGACAGGCATATCCCAGACCCGGGCCGGCCGGCGGACGAATAAGTCCACCGGATAGGAGACGTCCATGGTCGGCGGGCTGATTCGTTTCAATAGCTCAATCCGGTCGGGCGGATAGGGCGCGTTCAAGGCTTCCGATAGGAAGAGCGTACTTCCCGCAAAGGCGTGAAAGTTGGCATCGACCTTACCCTGGCCATAGTTGAAGTCCTGTTTGTCGGGCGCATTGTATTTGAAGATATGGAAGCCGTCGGCGTCGTTCCAGAACACACGGCCGTTGTAAAAGAAGCGGTTCGCCGAGCCCAGCACGGTTTCCGTGAACAGTCCCGTGAATTCCTTTCCCGCCAGGGACGAGCCCGGTTCCTCATATCCCTGATCGGCATCCTCGGAAATCCGGCAGATGTCGACAATCCCGTAGGAGTGATCGACGGGCTGCATGTTGGAGCGGATGACCATTCGCGGGGCCTTCTGGTCGATGGCTTCGCGCCAAAGCATGCCGCCCGCGCGATAGGTCTCAAGCCCAGTCATAAAGGGGTCGAACTGTCCGGGCCACGCGTCCCACCAGTCCGCAAAATCCATTTCCGCCCGGCCCGTGCTTTTCTCCTGACCGGTGACCCACTGGAGAATGCGGTCGCGCTCAAGCTTGACAGTCAGAGGATTGGAGAAATCGATGACCCTTTCGCCCCCGTACTTGACGGTGTGTATCGGAAGATAGCATTCGGCCGGGTAATTGACGCGGGCGGGACGTCCTTGAGTGCCTCCCCCCATGCCATATATGCCAAAACTCCCCTGCGGACCGGGCCCGCCCAGCCCCCAGTAGAAATCGACCAAGCCGTTATCGTGGAAGAACTTCGTAGCGCTGGCGTTGCTGCCGCCGGACATCCATCCGTGGAAGCGGCTGTAGTCGTTCGCTACCCACTCCCGGTCGTCCAGGTTGATCGGGCGCCGCTGCTTGAGACGGATGTCGTGCGCGATCGCGATCAGGTCCGCCTGATGCTCCATGGCGTGGAGCGCGTCCTGATTGAAGTCGATCAGGAGCTTTTCTCCGGGGAAGCTTTTTCCAGGCGGCATAATGATCTTGTAGCTGCAATATCCCCGAACGGACATGCGGTCGGGAACTTTTCCGCCCCAGCCGGACCTCACATCGAATCTGGAAGCGCCCTTCAGCGCCGTCACATGTCCCATCAACAGACTGTTGCCGGTGTCGCTGTCCCGGATCACATGATTCACCTCGTAAGTCTTTGGCGCGATCAAATTGATTACAGGCCAGAGCTCGTAAAGGTCGCGATTGCGAGAATGAGTTCCCAGGGCGATCCATTTGTCGGTGGTCCCGCCCAAGCGCGCATCGGCCGATACGAAATAGTCCATATCGCCGAGGTCAACCGCCTTGGCCGTCTTGTTCGTACGGCCCAGGCTGACGAGGATGTCGTTCTCGGTCTTGCTGACGGAGACCCGATACTCGAAATCGAGCTGTCCGGGCTTCTTTCCGCGCAGGGTCACGGTGGCGAACGATCCGAGGTTGTTGGAGTCGTTGTTGTTGACGGAAGACGTGACGGTCCAACCCGACGGGTCGTCGCCGGGAAGAAAATAGAGGTTGTTCAGGCGCATCGGCGTCCCTTTGACCTCCGCCGACCAGCGGCAGGCAGTTGCGTCGACCGTGACCAGCAGGTTCCTGGCGTCGATCTTGATTGGCGTTGCCGCCTTGGCTGGCTGGAATTGAAGGAGAGCCAGGGCGGCGAACAATCCCACGGCCCTTACGTTGGTCTTTTTGTGCATGATTCCTTCCTCACTAAGCGCGAGTTATCGATGCTTTGCCCTATAGCTTCCATCCCGCGCGGTAGGGCGGGGTGACGTATTGATTCGCCTCGGCGTCGTTGGTCACCCGCATTGCGCCGGCGTCCCATTCAAGCGTTTTGCCGGTCCGCAGCGCCAGGGTCCCGAGCAAAGCCAGTTCGGTGAGTTGGCAGGCGAACTCGATTGGCAGGGCGGTAGGCGCGCCCCTCTTGCAGGAACGGGTCCAATCGGTATAGTGGTCCGCTCTTTCACAGCGCGGCAGCGTTTTCGGAGGCTGCCGGAAATCCTTGAACTTGCTTTCGGGCAGCAGCAGGCCGCCAGGCAGGCCGCGCGCCGGGCCGCCTCCGGCGGGAGGCCGTCCGAACGGGGCGAAGGGGTTGCCGCCATAGTAGCTGCTCATCAACTTGCCCTTGTCGCCCACGAAGAGAACGCCTTCGCGTGGCATGGCGGTACGGTGATCGAGTTCGGCCGGCCGCGGCGGCTTGATACCGCCGTCATAGAAAAACATGTTCAGCGGGGGCATGCCGCCCCGCGCCGGGTACTCCCACGAAATCATGTTGGCGGAGCCTTCGGTCTCCGGCGTGGGAGTCTCTTTGCTCATGTCCTCGTAGCGGGTCGAACGGTACGCGTAAACGACCGACGGCGCCTGAAGCCGCAACTCCTCGAAATACGTGTGAAACGTGTGGCAACCCATGTCGCCGACGTCGGCGGTCCCAAAGTCCCACCAGGCGCGCCAGTTGGCGGGGTGATAAACCTTGTTATATGGCCGGTATGGCGCAGGGCCGATCCACAGGTTCCAATCCATCCCGGCGGGGGGCGTCCCGGTTTCGGCCGGGCGCACCAGCGAGCAGGGATAGATGGGGTGAAACGTCCAGATGTGAATCTCGCGGATGGGGCCGAGGACCCCGGTATTCAAAATCTCCGTGGTGCTGCGGGCATAATCGGTGCGGGAATCCTGGATGCTGCCCTTGGTGACGATCCCCTTGGCCGCCAGCAGCGCCTGGCGCACTTTCCGAACCTCGCCGACGGAGTGGGCGATCGGTTTGGCGCAGTAGATGTGCTTTTTCATGCCGATAGCGGCCATCAGCAGAATGGCGTGCATGTGGTCGGGGACGGCGATGATGAGGGCATCGAAATTCCGGGCCTCTTTATCGAACATCTCCCGGTAGTCGTGGTAGCGGCGGGCGGCGGGATAGGCGTCGAACACCTTGGCGGCGTAATTGTGGTCCAGGTCGCACAGGGCGACGAGCTTCTCTTGCTTGCACCCTTCCAGGTAATTACGGCCCATGCCGCCGATGCCCACGGCGGCGATGGCGAGCGTGTCGCTGGGCGCCTGGTAGCCGCGCCCCCCCAACACATGCCGTGGAACAACCAGCGGAGCCAGGCCGGAGGCCACGACGGCCCGCCGCGACAACGCCGCGTTCGACGTTTCATCGGGCCTCTTAGTCGTCATGCGGACGTACCCCTTTCCGCGCAGCGGCGGCCCGCGCCACGACCGTTCCGAGCGCTGGCGTGGAGAACCCATGGTAAGCCTATTGGCTTCGCAGCGCCAGATTCGACGGTGGATTCCACCCCAAGTTACGGTAAATCGCCTCAAGTAACGTTACGTAGCCGTAACTGTACCGCCGGTTCAGAGCCGAGTTCAGCCGTTTTGGGCTATAGTTCTAGTGATTCGGATATTCGGATTTGGTTTATCGCCATTAAAAGGAGACCTGCGTGAAGACCATTCTGGTTGGTGCGGTATTGGCCACGGCCACGGCTGGCGCGTTCGCTATTTTACTGGCCGCTCAGGACCTTCCGCCTGTGGCCGACGGGAGCGACCACGGCGACCCGCCGTTTCTAGTTGAAAGCGGGTGGAAACCCCTGCTGAACGGCAGGAACCTCGATGGCTGGCAGCTTGTCGATTCCACCAAAAAGGGCCAGTGGGTGGTCACGAAAGGCGTGATTTGGGGCGGTACCGCGAATCCCACCCTGCTGACGGCATTGCCTGGGGCAGGCGACCGCATCGTGAACACGGGCGTGGACCCCAAGGGAAACGCCTCCAACATGTACACCACCGAGAAGTTCGGGGATGTCGAAGTCTATGTCGAGTTCATGGTCGCGGCGCACTCCAACTCCGGCTTTTTCATGCACGGGCTCTATGAGACGCAGATCTGGGATAGCTGGGGCTTCACGCCGCGCCTGGACACTGATCGGTGCGGCGCCATGTACCACTACGACGGCGGTCCGATCGACGGAATCGATGGCGGGATCGTGCCCAAGGTGCGGGCGGATCGTCCTCCGGGGCAATGGCAGTCCTTCCACTATTGGTTTCAGGCCCCGCGTTTCGATGCCTCGGGGAAGAGGATCGCTCCGGCCAAGTTTCTGCGCATCCTGCACAACGGCCAGTTGATCCACGAAAACGTGGAGAGGCTTGGGCCGACCACGGCGTCCATGAAGATTCCGGAGGCGGCCACGAACCCGATTATGCTGCAAGGCGATCACGGCGCTGTGGCGTTCCGAAATATCTATGTGAGACCGCTGCGCCCGCTGCCGAATCCGCCGGCCCCGGCGCTGGAACCGACGGGGCAGGCCCCCGCGCCGGCAGGTGGCAGAGGAGGGCGCGGCGCGAATCCGCCCGCCCCGCCAGCCAAGCAGTGAGGAGCCGCCGTGGAGGAACCGCTTCAACGGCAATGGGGCAATGCCGTTGACGTTCTTGTAGCAAGGAGGAATCCAGCCATGCCGCGAACGTTCGGGCGTCCGATGGCACGGCGAGCGGTCCGCGCCTGCGGATTGCTTGCCTGCGCTGCGCTACTGGCGGTTGCGCAGACCAAGCCCATCCCGCAACTCGTCAAGAAAGACGGCAAGTTCACTTTCCTGGTGGATGGCAAGCCGTTCATCATGCTTGGCGGCCAGGTAGGCAACTTCAGCGCGCTCCCGGACCGCATGGCGCGCGCCCGCGATAGCTTCAGGGCCATGAACCTGAATACCGTGGAGTATCCGGTCTACTGGAACGTCATCGAGCCCGCCGAAGGGCGTTTCGATTTCTCGGGCTTCGACCAGATTCTCCGCGGCATTCGCGCGCAGGGCTTGCGCGCCGTCATTCTTTGGTTCGGCACGTGGAAGAACGGCGCCATGGATTGGACCCCCAATTGGGTCAAGGCCGATCCGGCCCGTTTCCCGCGCGTCATTGGCCCGGGCGGCAAGCCCATCCGCGTCCTCTCGCCGCATTCCCGGGCCAACCTGGAAGCCGACCGAAAAGCCTACGTGGCAATGATGCGACACCTCCGCGAGATCGACGAGGCCGATCGCACCGTCATCATGGTTCAGGTGGAGAACGAACCGGGCCTGCTGGGCAGCCCCCGTGACTATTCGGCGGAATCGAACCGGCTGTTCGCCAGACCAGTCCCCGAGAAACTGGCAGCGGCTCTGAAGAGGAAGCCCGGCTCCTGGAAGGACGTCTTTGACCGTGAAGCCGAGGAGGCGTTTTCCGCTTACGCCGTTTCAGGCTACATCAACGAGGTGGCCGCCGCCGGAAAAGCGGTCTACCCCTTGCCTACATACGTCAACGTGTGGAACGGAGGGTACGGGACCAACGACAACTGGGAGCGCTTCGACCGTCCCGGCGAAACTTATCCCAGCGGCGGCGCCGTGTCGCACATGCTGGACCTGTGGAAAGCCAATGCGCCGTCCATCGATGCCATCGCGCCCGACATCTATCACCAGTCGCCCCTCACTTACCTGAAGATCCTCAGCGCCTACAGCCGGCCGGACAATCCGTCGCTGATAGTGGAGACCGGACGGGGCATCGCCTGCCGGGCCTTTTTCTACGCCATCGCGGATTACTCGGCGATCGGCTTTGGCCCATTCGGCGTGGATGGCGCGGGCGGCGGCCTCCGCCCCGATATGGCCGCCGTGGCCGCCGATTTCCGCCTCTTCCAATCCACCATTCCGGTGATCGCGGATTTGCAGGGCACGCCGCATTTGAAAGCGGCCGTCGAAGAGACCGGAATCGGGGCGCGCAACCTGATTTTCGGCAAGTACGATGTGCTGGTTCGTTTCAGTCCGCCTGCGAGGGCGCCGGCGGGGACAATCGCCGAGCCTGCGGCGGCTGCGCCTTCCGAGCCTTCCGCGCGTGTGATGGTCGCCGAACTGGGGCCGGACGAGTTCCTCGTCATGGGCTTCGATTCTTCGGTCGAGTGGCGGCCGGCGCAGGGTTCGGACTACACCGCGGCCCAATTCCTCGAAGTCGAGGAGGGGGTCTACGAGAACGGCGCGTGGAAACGGACCGTGCTCGGCAGCACATCGCAGGGCGACTATACGGGACCCGCCGTCAGGCTCCCCGCGCAGGGAGCCCTGATGCGGGTCAATCTCATGCAGTATTGAACAACGTCGAGAAAAGGAGACCGCTCTAATGGATTCGAATGATTCGATCAAAAACCCGCTGTCCCGGCGCGCCGCTATCGCCGCCGGCCTCGCGCCGCTGGTGGTCCCGCGCCACGTGCTGGGAGGGCAGGGCTATCAAGCCCCCAGCGACAAGCTCGCCATCGCCGCGGTGGGCGTCGCCGGCATGGGGAGGAACTATCTGAACGGCTGCAAGGACGAAGCCATCGTCGCCTTGTGCGACCTCGATTTCGAATTTGCCGCTCCGGTTTTCAAGACCTACCCATCCGCCCGGACCTATCGCGACTTCCGGCAGATGTTCGACAAGGAGCAGAAGAACTTCGACGCCCTGATTGTCGCGACTCCCGACCATTGGCACTCCCATCTGGTGCTGGCCGGCTTGGCCATGAACAAGCACATTTACTGCGCCAAGCCCATCACCCACTCCGTCGCCGAGGCGAGGCAGGTCAAAGCGGCGGTGCTGGCTTCCAAAGTCACCACAAAAGCGAGCATTCAGGATTCCCGTACCAGCTACGCGCGGGCCACCACGGAGCTCTTGTTGAGCGGCGCCATCGGTCCGATTCACGAGGTCCACCTCTGGACCCCCACTTACAGTCCGAGCGGCCTGGCCAGGCCCGAGGCGCAGACGCCGCCCGAAGGCATGAACTGGGACGAATGGTGCGGACCGTCGCCCGCGCGGCCGTATCACAAGACGTATCACTACGGCAATTGGCGGCCGTGGTGGGACTTCGGCACGGGGACCATCGGCGACTTCGGCTGCCACACGCTCCAGATGTTCCACGACGAGCTGGAGATGGGCGTTCCGGATTGGGTTGACGGCGTCGGAAGCCAAGCCTTCTCACTGGCCGGCCGCGTCGACAATCCCGAGTGCATGAGCATCGCCAACACCATCCAGTGGCACATTCCGGCGCGCGGCGCCAAGCCGGCAATGATGGCGTTCTTCTATGACGGCGGCCTGATGCCGCCGCGGCCGGAGAGCATGCCGCCGGAGGTCCCTATGCCGGGCAGCGGCATCATGTTCGTGGGCGAGAAAGGCGTGCAGATCTCGGCTTTCTACGGCGGCAACCCGTGGCTGCCATTCGGCGCACAACCCCGGCCAGGACAGCAGGTGCGCGGACTGCCCGGCGGCTGGCTCCTGCCGGAAAGCCGCTTCAAGGATTTCCAACAGCCGCCGGCGACTTTGCCGCGCTGCGAAAAGCCGGATCACTACACCGAGTGGGTGCGCATGTGCAAAGCGGGCAAGAAGTCGATCACGCCGATCGAGTTCGCCTGCGGCCTGACGGAATTCGCCCTATTGGGAACGCTGGCCCTGCGCCGCTACGCGCTCCCCGCCCCGCCCCGCGCCGCAACCGGCGCTGGCGCCGCGCCGCGTGCAAACCGAGAGGCGAAAGTCCTGGCGTGGGACACAAAAGCCATGAAGATCACCAACGACGATGCCGCCAACGGCCTGGTCGACCCGCCCTATCGCAAGGAGTGGGATTACAGGGCGTGAGCGCCCAGCGACGACTCCCAGCGCCTCCTCACAGCAACTTTCGTTCGCTTGGATACAATACGGACATGCAATCAAGCTACAAGCCTCGATTCCTGGCCTTCGCCGCGTTGTTTGTGCTTTCATCTGGGATCGCCTTCGGGCAAACCGTGACGATCGACGCCAACAGCGGCGGTAGAGTCTTCGATGGCGTCGGCGCGATCAGCGGCGGAGGCGGCAACTCCCGGCTCCTGATCGACTATGCGGAGCCCTATCGGAGCCAGATTCTCGATTACCTGTTCAAGCCGCACTACGGCGCCAGCCTGCACATCCTCAAGGTGGAGATTGGCGCCGACATGGACTCGACCGATGGGGCCGAGTCGAGTCACATGCACACGGCCAAGGACGAGAACTACAACCGCGGCTATGAGTGGTGGCTGATGGAACAGGCGAAAGCCAGAAACCCTCAGATCAAGCTCGCCGCTCTGCCGTGGGGCGCGCCGCACTGGGTTGGCGACGGAAACTATTGGTCTCAGGACATGATCGGCTACATGATCAAGTGGATCAAGCATGCGAAGTCCGACCATCATCTGACCATCGACTATGTCGGAGGACGAAACGAAAAGGGCTACAACGTTCAGTGGTACAAAGATTTCAAGGCGGCGCTTCGGGCTAACGGCCTCTCTTCCATCAAAGTGGTCGCCTCCGACGACTGGCAAAGGAATCGCCTGTGGGCCATCGCCACGGAGATGAAAAACGATCCGGCGCTGAACGACGCAATCGATGTCGTGGGCGCTCACGGTCCGGGCTGGGGCGGTTATCCCACCGCCGATGCCTTATCTCTCGGGAAGCCGCTCTGGGACAGTGAAGGCCACTACGACGAGAAGCTGCCTTTCAATGAAATGGCGCGCAACATCAACCGTAACTATCCCGCCGGCAAGGTTACGGCCGCCGTCTACTGGCCGATTGTCAGCGCCATCTACGACAACCTGCCCTACGATAACATCGGAATGATCAAATGCAACCAGCCGTGGTCGGGGCATTACGTTGTCACTCCTTCGGTCTGGGCGATGGCCCATACCGCTCAGTTCACCCAACCCGGCTGGCGCTATCTCGATGGCGCGTCGGGCTTCTTTAACCAGGACGCCACGGGCGCCCACGGAAGCTTCGTCACGCTGAAGTCGCCCGACAACAAGGACTACAGCGTCATCATCGAAACCGTCCAGGCCAAAGCCCCTCAGACGGTTCGGTTCAGCGTCGCCGGTTTCCCGAAGGCCGCCGTACATCTCTGGTCGACCGGCTTCACTTCCAGCAACACCTCGGATTGGTTTGTGAAGCAACCCGACATCGTTCCGGCCGATGGCCAGTTCTCACTCACCGTCCAGCCCGGCTTTGTGTACACCCTCACTACGACCACGGGACAAACCAAAGGCGCCGTCGCCCCACCCGCCGTCGCTCCGTTCCCCATCCCTTACTCCGACAACTTCGAAGCCTACTCCGCGGGCAAGCTGGCGAAATACTTTTCCGATATGTACGGGGGGTTCGAAACGTCGCGCTGCGCCGGAAACAGAAAGGGCATGTGTCTCAGCCAGGTGGTCCCGGCGGAGCCCACCGCGTGGAAGAAGACCAGCAACCGCCCATTCACCATCATTGGCGATCTGGATTGGTCGGACTATCGGGTTTCGAGCGACGTTCTGTTGGAGCAGCCAGGCGCCGTCGAACTGATCGGCCGCATCACTGGGATGAGCGGCGCCGATGTGCCGAATTCCTATGTGCTGCGCGTCTCGGATACGGGGTCGTGGTCTGTATTGAAGACCGGCACGAAACAGGAGGAAGCCGTACTGGCGTCGGGCAAAGTGAATCCTCTGGGGGTCGGCGCCTGGCACGGATTGTCGCTGGAGTTTCAGGGCGGTTCCCTGACTGCGCGGATCGAAGGAGTCGCACTGCCGACGGTTTCCGACTCCAGTTATGCCAAGGGCATGGTTGGCCTGGGAGTGGCCGGGTACGTGATGGCCCAGTTCGACAACTTCAAGGTCGATCCCTTGAAACCGTGACGCCGGCCCTTTTAACCTCACGCACCAGAACGAGCGATAAACTCGCTGGGTCGTCCCGCACGATTCCGGTGCGGACCACGGCCTGAAAGAACTCTGGCAGCGCCCGCTGCCGGGCTGGGTCGAACCGTCCTAGTAACGCCGTCACGCCCGCGGTGGAGGTGAGGAATTCGATCCCGGCCGATGTTCCATACGTGTCGAGCCCCGCCGAACTGACGATCTTTGTTCCCGGCGTGATGCCGGGCAGAACACTGATCAGGGAGTAACTGACCGTGAGCGCCTTGCTGCCGGGATCCGACTCCGAGACGTAGTATGCCTGCTCGCCGGGCCGCGGGTTGGAGTTCACAATCTGGCCGTTGTTGTTGCAGACCAGCGGTGTCTGGCCGGGATTGACCTTATCCTGCAATTCGTTGGCCCAGGGAGACCCCAAAAAAATCACGTTCGCTTCCCGCATGGCGTCATACGTGAGCGCGCGGCTGCGAATCACCTTCAGAGGCCGGCCGGCTTCGGTGAATAGCTTGGTGAGCCGAAAGACACTGAATACTTCGCCGGTGCCCGTCCAGCTACTGCTGAAGATGAAACTGGACCCAAGTCTGACGATCTCCGGGTCCACGTTGGCGTCGTCGGGCGAGATGTTCACCGGCGCGCCAACGGGAGCGCTCAAGGGGCCCGAATACGGAAGAAGAACTTGGTTGCGCGATGTGCGGATGCGCAGAAACACCGGATTCGTAAACGAGATCACGCAGTCGAAATCGGGACGAAGCATGCCCCCCCAGACGGCGGCGAGCGGTAGCGTTCGAAGGTCCTCCCGCCCCGCCGGCGCGCGGCGCCCGATCGGCATCCGGAAGGCGATCGCGCTGGTTAGAACGCCCGCAAGAAACACTCCCGCGAATGCCCCCCATACGAGCGCGCGCGGGCGTCTCGTTGCCGGTCTAGCGGGAAGAGCGATCAATTCGCTCTCCGGACTCTTGGCGCCGGGCGTCGGGCATCCGACGTCGAGTTGCTCCTGATGGCGCTGAAACGACGGAACGTAGCTCCCCTTGGGAATCGTGATCCGGAACACATCGGCCGCGCCCTCGGCTTCGTAGTACCCTTCGAGGGTTTTACGGAGCCGGTGGGCCTGGACGCGCACGCTGTTATCCAGACGGCTGTCGAAACTGGTGGGACGCCCAAACACATCCATCGCGATGGTCGATTCCTTGATGCTGTCGACCGATCCTTCGGCGCATTTCCGAACCAGATATTCCAGAAGTTGGCGCAAACTGGGCGACTTCCGAAATCTCTCGGCCCGCAGCAGCCGTTCGAGGTACTGTGTCAGGTCCTCGGCGTCCGACGCAACGGGGAGCTGCGGTTGAGGTACATTCATTTTCGACGTCCCCGGCACTCTTCTTCCAGCTCAATTTAACACACGCTCATCCCGGCCAACGTGGGGCCGGCGAGCGATGCATTGCGGCCATCATTTCAAATCTCCGAAATGCACCGCCTCGGGAACGGCCGACTCGTCGAGTAACTGAATCGTGGTCGAAGGTCCGAGATCCACCGGGTTCCCCCACGCCCGCAACGCCCAGACGACTCTCTTGTCCGGCGTGACTTCGAGCGCCTGAACGGGAGCGGTGACGGGATCGGCCGGCCCATTCCACTGATTGAACCAGGTATTGATGAGCGTGTCCCCATTGGGCAGCCGTTTCGCGATTTGCATCGAGTTGAACAGGTAGTCCGGCACATCCGCGGGCGTAAACTCCCAGACAGTGGCCCCGGCGGAGTTCACCTCGCGAACCAGTCTGGCGCCGGCGATCAAAGTGTTGCCGTTCTTCAAACGCTCCGCCGACCAGGTGGCGGTCCCCGGCGTGTGCGACCAGAGTTCCTTGCCGTTCGAGTCGTATTCAACGACTTTGTTCAGGTCCATGTGCGCCACCAGCAATGTGCCGGCCTCGGTGAGCCGCGCATGACGGAAATGGCCATGCACGCTCTTGGGGTCCCTGACCGGAACGACAAACTCACGCTCGTTCTTGCCGGTGACGATATTCACGACCACAACCTTGGCGGGGTCGCCGTTTTGCACGTAAAGCACTCGGTCGTTACCGATCGGCTGTGCGGTGTGTATCTCCGTTCCGGGCGGAGCGTCATAGCGCCAGAGCACCTTCTTATCCCGGTCGATCAGCGCTACGCCGAATTGGTGCGCGAAGAGTACGTTGCCATTGGAAAGCAGCACGGCATCGCTGATTTCGCCCTTTCCCGCGGGATCGTGAAACTCCCAGGCGACCTTTCCGTTCCGCACGATGTACATGTCCTGCGACTTGGCCTCTCCGGCGTAGAAGAAATCGTGCTGCGCTAAACCCCTGCCGGGCAAGATGCTGGGGAAGCTGGGTTTCGCCGCCGCTGCGGGCTTGGCTTGCTGCCCCCGCGCAGGCGTGACGGCGCACACGGCGCCGACGGCTACGATCAGAGAAATCAATCGGAGCGTCTGAGTGTTCTTCATTATGAAAGACTCCTTCCGGGCTGCTAATAACCGTAAATCTGCAAGTGAATCGCCTTGGGAGCGCCGCCCGCCAATCGAAAACCCTGCCCGGACTCGTTCTTGATGGCCTTGTTCGGGGCGTCGTAATTCAACATGATGTCGTCGCCGTTCAAGCGGCGCCCAGGCGCCCAGCGTCCATCCACGTACGTGCCTTCTTCCAGCTTCGCAACCGCGGCCGCCGACCCACCCGGTCCATTGAACGTGGCTTGCAAGCCGCTGCCCAGAATCACGTAGTCGTCCGGTCCGGTCGAAATCACGATGGCATACGAGGATGCTTGCGCAGCGGCGCCGGGCCCACCCGCCGCGGTCCCCACTGGCGCCGGCGTCGTAGCCGGCGCCGGCTGCCGTATCCTCCCCATTGAGAATGCCAGCGTGTAGTTGCCTAATTGCACTGTTTCGGCGGGGTGCTGAGCGTTCAGCGAGACCGCTTTGATTGTGCCCTTGGCCTGTGCCTCCAGAATCTCCGGGGCCGCCTGGCCAAGCAATCCGTACGCCTGGGCCAGGGGCGTTGAAGCATCCGCCTGACGCTCGATTCCGAAGGGCGATATTCCCATCGCGGCGTGGCTGCCAATCGCGAAGAACGCGTTCGCGGCATCCCCGCGGGTCTCCGGAATCCACAGCGGATTCCCAGACCGGTCGTAGCGCTCGCACCATTCCGCGAAGTTCGGCAGGTAGATATCGGGCGCGAGGATGTCGATGCCCGGCGCGCCTTGCTGCCACACGTTCAACTTGATGGGCAGCGCGCCGCCGCTCGAGTACTGGCCGATGGACTCGCCCAGGTCCACGTTGATGAACATGGGCAGCGGATACTCGGCTTTGCCGGCTTTCGCCACTTTGTCGACGTAGAGCGCGTAGTACCAAGCCATGAAGATTTCGTTGGTCATGGGGTGGTCGCCGAACACCTCCGTCCACGTTCCGGACGTTTTGCCTCCGGCCGCTTCCCAATACTCGCGGAATTCGGAGACCAGGTTCGCCTTGTTCTTCACCATGTAGTCCATGAGTTGCTTGGGCACGGGAGCATTGAAGGCGGTCTTGGCCTCCGGAACCTGGTCGCGCGTGGCGCCCGGGCAGCCCACCTCGTTCTCCACCTGCATCATGATCACGGTGTGGGCTTCCCCATCCACTTCGCGGATGTGGCGCATCAGCGCGGCATAGGCGTTCGCGTCCGCTTTCCAGTTGGCGTCCTTGAAAACCGAAAGGTAGGTAATCACCTGCCCGTTCTCAGCCAGAAAAAGCGGATACTGCTTCCGATCCTTCTTCACCCATAGCGGCGTATACGTGGAATCGCCGTTCTTCCAGCTTCCGAACCAGAGGAAGATCAGGCGCAAGTGGTTCCTGCGAGCCTCGCGGATGGCGCCGTCCACCAGTGCGAAGTCGAACTTGCCCGGTTCCGGTTCGACCAACTCCCACGTGACCGCCGCCAGGACCGTATTCATGTTGGCCGCGACCAGCTTGGACCAGTACGGCTCCATGTACTCCATGCTGGACGACGCCGAGTTGGTCAACTCGCCGGCCAGGACCAGGAACGGGCGGCCGTCCACGATCAACTGAGTGGCCTTGCCGCGCTTCTCGAGTTGCGGAATGGAAGAGGCGGAAACGGACTGGGCATCCGCTATGCCGATCCCGAGCAGCGCAACGGCGCAGGGCAGCACATGTCGAAGTTTCATTTGCCAACACGATACCGCCATGCGCGGTCTTGCACAAGGATTTATAACTTGCGAACCCGAACTTTCCCACGGTAATGTTTAGTTCAAGGAGAATTGATTTGAGCCTTTCAATTGCGTCAAACCAAACGCGTACCTGTCGAACAGCTCTCGTGACTCGTCTCTTGGGCTCGGTGGGACTGATCGTTTGGGCGCTTGCGTGTGTGGCCTCGGCTCAAACGGCGCCCTATGCTCCGCCAGCATCGCCGCGCGCCAAACTGAGTTTCGATCCGGACTGGAAGTTCATCCATGAGGACGTGCCCGGCGCGGAGGCGCCCAATTTCGATGATTCGTCTTGGACCACCATCAGCACGCCCCACACCTTCAACGACGTCGACTCATTTCGCCAGATCATTTCCCATAGCGGCGGGGACCGCGGCACGTTCAAGGGTCTGGTTTGGTACCGCAAACACTTCAAGCTTCCGGCCAAACTTGCCGGCGATAAGATATTCCTCGAATTCGAGGGCATGCGGCAGGCCGGCGACATTTTCCTGAATGGCAAGGAAGTGGGGCTCTACGAAAACGGAGTGACGGCCTACGGCTTGGACATCTCCGGCGCCGTTCACTTCGGGAACGAAGAGAACGTCCTGGCCGTCAAGCTCGATAACCGCACTACTTACGTCGAGCGTTCCAGCAATACTCCGTTTGAATGGAATGCCAATGACTTCAATCCCGACCACGGGGGCATTAACCGGCATGTCTGGTTGCACGTCACCGGAAAGATTTATCAGACGCTGCCACTCTATTACGGCCTGGAAAGCACCGGCGCGTATGTTCATGCCGGAAACTTCAATATCGCAGGAAAAAGCGCCGACGTCACCGTCGAGTCACAAGTACACAATGCGTCTGGCGGGCGCTCCGCGGTAAAGTTGTCATCCGTGGTTGTCGATCGGAAGGGGCAGGTTCGCGCCCGCCTCGACGGCAGCTCCGCCGATATGGCCGCCGGCGAAAAGACCGTCTTGACCGCGGTTGGCGCGCTCAAAGGCGCGCGCTTCTGGAGTCCGGACGACCCCTATCTTTATGACGTCTACACCATCCTCACGGTGGACGGCAAGACCGTCGACGTCGA
>OBLU010001602.1_pt1 | contig 21008 bp, 13 predicted proteins | sample 1518681 | NCBI WGS metagenome assembly OBLU01 (sample SAMEA3539304, study PRJEB22396) | soil metagenome | biome: tundra; feature: field; material: soil | place: USA | collected 2010-05 | depth 0.15 m
TCCATGTGTTTAATTTGAGCGATTCGGTGGAGGAGTTGAGCGCAGTCAGAATGTTTCATGGCAGAAGTATATGTATATACATATACCTCTTCTACCAAAAAGGGGCCTGGAAGGTCATTTTCCTGAATGGCGTCTTACGCCCCGGCAAGGTTGGCATCCTTTTTCATTTTCCAGACACGCGTAAAGTTAGCGCATGAAAACACCACAACAATTGAGCCGTAAGGCTATCGACGAGTTCAAAGCCATCTACCAGGAGGAATTCGGCAAGAGCCTGTCCGACGACGAAGTCCAGGAAATCGCCATTCGTCTTCTTCGTTTCTTTGGGATTCTGGTCAAGCCATCTCCCGGCGAGACCGAGGACTAGACTGCCTTTGGCCAGCAGAGGCCATTGACGTACATATTGGGTACGTTAGCATTGTGTACCCTTCAATAAGGTGCCGGCTTCCCTTCGTTAATTCACATCTTCATGCCTGGATATTTCATATATTGCCGCAAATCATCCGAAGCCGAAGACCGGCAGGTTCTTTCCATTGAATCGCAAACCCGTGAACTGGAGCAGATTGCCGCAAAGCTCAACCTGCCAGTGGCAGAGATCCTGACCGAGTCCCGTTCTGCCAAAGAGCCGGGGCGTCCCGTGTTCAATCAGATGATGCAACGCCTTTACCGCGGCGAAGCCGCCGGCATCATTTGCTGGAAACTTGATCGTTTGGCGCGCAATCCCGTGGACGGCGGTTCCATCATCTGGGCCATTAAACAGAACGGCATCAGCGTCATGACGCCGGCTCAAAGCTACGCCCGCGAGGATGACAACATCATGCTCATGTATATCGAATTCGGGATGGCGCAGAAGTATGTAGATGACCTCAGCAAGAACGTGAAACGGGGGCTGAAAACGAAAGCAGAGAAGGGTTGGTATCCGAGCACCCCACCTTCGGGCTATTTGAGCAATAAAGTCCGGCTCACCGGCGAGATCAATGTCGTTAAGGACCCGGAACGCTTTCCTCTCGTCCGGCGAATGTGGGATTTGATGCTGACCGGCCGTTATACCCCACAACAGATTCTCAAACTCGCCAACAGCGAGTGGGGATTTCGCACCCGGACAAGCAGAAAGCAAGGCGGTAAAAAGATAGCCCGGAGTGCCATTTACAAGATGTTCGCACTACCCTTTTACTACGGCTCGTTTGAATACCCAAAGAAAAGTGGCCGGTGGTATAAAGGCAACCACGAGCCGATGGTGACAGAGGCGGAATATGACCGTGTCCAGATTCTCCTGGGCCGCAAAGGCAACCCGCGGCCCCAGACGCACGGGGTATTCCCGTTCACAGGGCTCATCCGTTGCGGAGAGTGCAAAGGCATGGTCACGGCTGAAGAAAAGCACCAGCTCAGGTGCGGAAACTGCCGATTGAAGTTCGCCTACCGTCGCAAGGACTCCTGCCCACGGTGTGAGACGCCAATTGAAAAGATGGAAAAACCCCACTTTCTGCACTACACCTATTACCACTGTGCCAAAGGCAAGCTGCCCTCCTGCACTCAAAAATGCGTGAGTGGCGAGCAGCTTGAAAAGCAGATCGACCATTTCCTTTCTCGCATTCAGATTTCCGCGCGGTTCAAGGATTGGGCGGTTAAGCACCTCCATGAGATGCATGATAAAGAAACCGCCTTTCGAGACGAGATCATTCAAACGCAACAAAAGGCTTATCAAGAATGCGTACGCCGGATAGACAACCTCGTAACCCTGAAAACCGCACCGAACAACGCTGATAGCAGCCTGCTTTCCGATGAAGAATATTGCCGTCAGAGAGCTGGACTTCTCAAGGAGAAAGCGACACTGGAGGAAATGCTCCGGGATGCCGGACACCTGGTTCAAACGTGCCTGGAGCTGTCGGAAAAGTCCTTCGACTTTGCCTCTACGGCCCGCGACCGCTTCACAAAGGGCGACTGTGAAGTCAAAAAGGAGATTCTTGCCGCCCTAGGATCGAACCTAGTTCTAAACGACAAAATCCTGAGTATTCAAGCCCTAGAACCATTTTTCATCCTAGAAAACGTTCTCATGGGTGACGAACAAGCAAACCGACCAATCGAACCTGAAAATATCAACGCCACATATAGGCAGAATGCTCTAAACGCTTCGCTTCGTCCTAACATGTGCGGATGTAGGGACGATGTTCGAACTCACAAGGACAAAGCACTCCGAGCAGCCGCACTCATATACAGACATTTCCAAAAGGAGTTTATGTCAACGATTGGTCGAAAGCGGAATTAATTGTAGCAGAGTGTGAGGACAGTATAGAGGAGGTGGTGCTAAAGCAAAGGGGTGTAAGGTTGACCAAAGCGGCAACAATATAATTATAAAAAGTGCGCGGGAGTTTGTGGCTCCAGCGCATTGCTGAAAGAGTTGAAAAAGCAACTTTGCCTCAGCAATCGTATTGTGACATTGCGTGACGGACAAACCCCTCTGCTAATATGGCAGTCACGTTTGTTTCAGTTTCACTGGTATCCCAGTGGTAACCATACATCCTCGTGTGCACGGCCTGTGTTGCCATGAACCACCACTTCGCATATCGCGATACCAACCCGTCAGGAAGCCTGGCTGTTCACGAACACCAATGAAACCAATACATCCCTTCTGCAACAAATCGCTTCTGCACTGTTGATCAATCGCTCCTTTATCGATTACAATTCTCCCGCTTTCAAGATTAGAATATCCATAGACCGGTTCACCATCGAATCCTGTCTGATTCCTGAGTTCATCAAGAGTACCATTGAAATACAGCAACTTATTCTTTCTCTGTCTCATAAGGAGAAATAAAATCAGAAAGATGCCCAAAGTACTGATCAGAATAACTATTATCAAATTCATAAGCGTCGTTCTTTGTTTCTATTCATTTGTTAAATAACCGTTCGAGATTTACTCTAGTTTACAGTCTGAAAGACCATTGTCAAGTATTCACACGGATAGCTTGACAAACAGACACAAAGAGATACAATATGCTTGTATCAATACGAAAAGGGACCCGAAAGGTGAAATACCTAAGGGGCCCTTTTCATTTGCGCTGGTATGCAATCTTCGCTTTTACATCATCACTTGCCAAATAATCGTAGAATTCACTGCCAAGGCTTTTGTACATAGAAGAAGCAAACTGTTTGTTTGGAAATAGCATTTTACCGAACTTCCCTTTCTTGATCAGGTAGTCGACCACCTTTTTGTAATCACCATCGCCTGAGACAATGAAGGCCTTGTTGAACGCCTCGCCTTCAGCTAGCTTCTTCATTAATTCAAAGATGATGTCTGAATTAACATTACCCTTCTTGGAACCTCGTAGAGCTGACGAATGCTCTCGGAAGGCAAGAATGAAACCCGCTTTCTGAAGCTTGTCGTAGAGATCCTGTTCATCATTAGATATGAAGCCGAGAAAATAGTACGCTTCGGTTATCGAATATTTCTCCGACAGGTATGTCCTGAACCGAGCATGATCAACAGCCCATCCACTTTCCCTTGTTCCGAGGTGTAGGTTTTGGCCGTCAATAAATGTGATATTTGATTCCTTTTGTTCCTCCATTGTCGCTGATCATATCACCTACAAAATTGGATGTAAATAAACAGGACACAAATATGGATTGAAAGTTTGCCCAGAGCAGTAGAGTTTGGCCCTATCAGAAGTTGCCTTTTCTTTTTGCTATATCAATTCTAGCGTCTATGATTAACTGTAGTCCCCAAGCTAGAATAGCAATTCCTATTGCAATCAAGACAACAATCCAAAGCTGACTGAAGTTGCGAGTATTTGGAAGAACTCCGAAAAGCATAGCCGTGTTTCCTAACATAAGCTCTAACCCAACAAGCAATAGAATCGTTCCGATGTATTGTTTCATAATCTATGTTTTATGATCTCGACATCTTCTATGTTTTGCTTCTTGAGAAGCCTTAGAGTTTCCTGATTGGCTTCATCTTCAGTCCTAAAATGCATACCGCTCGGAGTTTGTGGGTTATTTCCAATTATTATTGCGCCATTAACAACTGATGTTTCGGTATATTCTGGGATCCAATCACTCTCCGAATATCTCCTTGCCTTGATTCTGAACTTTTTCATGCCACAAATATACCATGTACCGCGATATATTCATAACATAGCCAAGAATGTTGATGCGTGAAACGCGAAACCCCAACGGACCTTGCGGCTAGTTGGGGCGTGTATGGACATAGTTTAGCCTATCTTGTAATAACGTCAACTCGACCTGAGTGGGTAACTGGATTATGCTTCTTGGTCGTTAAAAGCGAAAACAACCGAAGCAATCTCATTCCCATTGCCTCGATTTCGTCGTCGGTCACAGAAGAATCGAGTTCATCGGCGACGATTGCCTTCAACTCCTGAAAAGCCTGATCCGACAATTGTGAATTACACCGTGGTGATTTCATAAAGTCCCACCCTATCACCTGATGGCAAATTGTACAACGATCTGCACAATCGAACTTAGTCATTCATCAATTCACAGCTATATTCCAAGATATTTCAGAGACCAGGGCACAAGTTATCCCTGTATCTCCTGTTCGAAGTAAGTGTAAACAGCTATGGCTCGAATAATGAAAAACCCCTATATTAAGGGGTTTTTCAAGACGTCAAAACTTGCCAATCTGGCAACTTGTGCGGATCTAGGGACGATGTTCGAACCTACAGATATAAAGCCGAACGAGCAGCGGCACTCATATATGCTCACTTCAAAAGGGTTTTTGGAGCCTCGGTCAGGCGGTGAACTACGGTTGTCTTCCGGTGGGTAGTCGGCATAGAAGTGCATCTCGTACTTAAGAACCAGCCCATTTAATCCACTCTTTCGGATCGATTCCAGATTGCCAGATCATGGTCTTGAGCGTTCTGAGGATAGGGCGAATGAGTAAAGTTCACTTCGACGAGCCTGTCAGGTTTGCCATTGTCTCCGGGCATAATCCGACGTTCGTCGGAGCCCTTTAACGGTTTACAGAAGCTGAATCCATGCTCTTTGAGGAAATCAATGACATTTCGATACGTCCAGTTGTGTAATCTTTTTGGCATGTGCTCCATCTTAAATTTGAGGAGCTTTGTCACACAGACGCCGAATCCTGCCTGCCCCGGCAAGTATTGAGGGAAGCGCTTCGAACGGCCACGCGGGAGAAGCGCATCAGAAATATACAATAATCGTGGGCGGCATGACAGTTGGACTACGCTCCTGGGAAAATGTGCGGTTAACCGCGAATTCAATCGACATAGGGTAATGTCCCTTTTGGCACGAGGAATCACCCTGCTGTGTAAATGTTACTTTTGGCATACCGCGTTTTATCTAATTGTGCGTTCATCCATTTGCAGGTCATTACCTTATTTGAATGAGTAGCTAAGCCATTACCTTTCAGATGGTATTGACATCCGCTTTCGCATTCCTTAATCATCTCAGCAGTCGCATCAGTATTCCCATTTGCTGTGCTATGAAAATATTTTCTCATCCGCTGGCAGCCCTGCCCACATCCGATAGTCCCATGCCCCTCCGTGTTCTGGTGATTGCCAGCCTGTTCCTCACCGTTGGTGCCTGGGCAGCACCTCGCCCCGCTGCGCCGCCTTGGCCCGAGGGAGGGGTGCTGCTCCACGAATCCTTCGACCAACCGTGCCATATTGGCGCCGACCAGTCAATTGACCCCGCGGTCTGGGCTGAGTCCTGGAGTGGATACGCTTTGAACCGATCGAGTCAACAGTCCTTGGTGGCGCCGTGGATAGTGCCAATGCTTGCCACAAATGGGAGCTCGAATATCGACCCGCAGCGGGGGGCCTTACGATTTTGGTACCAGCCCGATAGCGGACTGGGCAACGGAACTCCTGCAACGCTGCTGACCCTCGTATCCACCGATCCTGCCACTGCAGGAGCGGCCTGGTGGACACTGGTCGTGAGCGCCGATGGGCAGTCGGTTCTCCTGACTGCCGAAGGGGCTAATGGCCCGAGCACATGCCTCACCGCTCCGGTGACATTCCAGAGTAGCACTTGTTACCTTGTGACTCTGGCTTACACGGAAACGAATAGCACGCTGTTCGTAAACGACCAGCAAGTTGCCACTGGTTTCGGCTTACCGAATGTGCCAGTTCAAGTCGCCCCCCTCACTGCTCTTGTCCTGGGCAGTCGTTTGAGTGGAGACCAAGTGGCTTGCGGCCAGATCGACGAATTTACCGCACTTACGAGTCGCCCTCGGCTTCGGCGCGGGCCGGTATTTGATCCGAATTGCTATGTCGGGCAATATTACGCGGTCTACAGCGCTGAAGCCGCTCTTGGCTCGATCAGTGACGTGGAGATCGCGATGCGACTGTCGGCACGACAAGCACAACGGAGTGCGATGCGGATGTCAACATTGGGCATCACCGGAGGGATTGGCCCAATGGACGCAGGCACCGGGTGTGTCACCGGCGGGCAGGTGTATATGACCAATGTCGTTTGCACGCTCGACACCAACGCAGGTTGGACACTCTCCTTCAGCATTGCCGGTGGAACAAATGACATCCCCTACGATATATTCATGACGCCGAGCTTGGGCGTGGGTAGTGTGACTAACTGGTCATGGGCTTACCTCGGACAGGGCTACACCTGCAACTCTTACACCTTTACGAACCAACCCGATCAAACTGCTTTTTACATGCTGGGAGATTCCACCGTCGACTCTGATGGCGACGGCTTGGGCACGGCTTTTGAATTGTTGATTAGCCATAGTGACCCAAATAACAAGTTTAGCCGAGGGGATGGCATCGACGACAAGACCGCTTGGTTGCAAGGACGGAATCCGAAGGTGCCGGGTTCATTTCCAGATACAAACGGAGTCATTAACCTCCAGGTATTTACCCCGCTCTACCGCTGACACCAACGACTAGCACAATCATCGATCGCCATGAACAGATTAACCATCGCCGTGCTGAACGTAGAACCAATAGCACCACGACGGGCAAGCTTCCGCGGCGTAATCAGAGAGGCGATATTCGCTGATGCGGACGGAGATGGAGTCAACGACTACATCGAGCGGATTCAAGGTCGGAATCCCAAGGTCGCGGGTGCAGTCCCGGACAGCAACGGCTTGGTCAACTTGCAGGTCTTTACTCCCCTGGCCGGGGGAGGCACTCCCTAGTCCGCTCCCGAACGCTGCAGGCCATTCAAATTTGCAAATCAAAACGAAACCGTAAACCACTATGAAGAAATCAAGTGTCATCATTTTCGGAATCATTTCTTCCTGTCTAAGCCTCATGGTACAAGCGCAGCCCCTCTCCGACTCGCCTCCCGTGCAATTTCAGCATATGCTGGAGTCTCAAACAGCCATGACCAATCGGACCAAGGTGGATTGGACCGAGAACACAAGTCCCTGCCCGCTCAAGCACAGGGTGTACAAGCGCCTTATACATGACTATGGCATGATCGGAAACGACTCTTCATTCGACCTTTGGTCGTCCCAGGATCATGACACGGATACCAGAAGTCACTGGGAGTCTTACTACGACTTCATCCAACGGGCCGTTATCTGTACCAACTGGAACGGGTACTGGAATAATCACGGCTCGGATACCGATACAAGCGGCACTACAACAACTTGGAGCGACGGAGTTTGCACCCTGATCAACTGCGGTGGATGGTCCGCGCCACAGAGTCCGGGGGTCCAATGCACTGGAGGTACCGGAACCACGACCATTACACCCACTACTTTGGCGATGACTAATTCCTGCGAGGAGGGCAATAGCGACGACTCCGGAGATTGGTCCATCTGGACTTCTGACTGGCGTGTTGAAACATACGCCGACGAATACACCACGGAGGAACTGTTATCCCCCAGTGGCTTCGACTACCCCAATGGAGACTGGATTGCCGGAAGCAGCAGTCAGTACGCATACAGCGCGATTGCGGACTTAGAGCTGGCAGCCACGATGCAGAAGATGAGGTACCGTTTCAAGGTCATCGCCCCTTTGGACGCGCACTTTGAGTTTGAGTATTATGAGCATTTCCTTGCTAGCGGCAGCACCAACGAATCCATCACCACCAACATCATCAAAGGTATCGGGACTGGCTTCTGGACTTACTACCCCACCAGTATTGGCATCGAAATCCTCCCGCCCTATACCAACTCCGTTCAGGGCGACTGCACCTACATCATCGGCGGCAGCAAGTGGATCACCCAGGGCTGCGGTGGCTCGGACTCGCCGTGCTCCAGCGGCAGCTGTTCCAGCACGCCCGGCAGTTTTAGCTTAGGCAGTAAGGACTATGGTTTTAGCGCCAAGGTCAGCCTGGGCAAGGATTCCTTCGGCGATGGATCCGGCGCGTTGATGATCGTCGGCGCCTCGCCACACCCCAGCCTGGCCACGCCAGCCGGACTGGAGTTCTTCGGCAGCCTCGGCGGGGTGGAACTCATCCGCAGCCCGGATGGAAGCTTGGCCCAGGCCAAGTCAGGTCAACTGTTGGCCAACATCGTGGTCAATAGCGGCACCAGTTACACGATTGAGTGCTACAGCCCGAGTCAAATCGGCGGCAAAGACGAAAACGGCCGGTACACCACCAGCGGCTCCCCCATCTCCACTGGCACTATCGCACAAGGTTCTACGACCAACGAAATCATCGTGACCACCGTCAACGGCAGCACCGGTGTTTATGATTACCTTTGGTCGGCTGCCGATCAGGGCTGGACACTGACGTCCGGTGGCGGTCTGCGCAAAGAGAGCCGCAGTTGGGACCCCGCCAACCTGATCCAGACGGACACCATCAAGGACAGCGGCAACCAGATTGTCTATCAGGAGGTCCAGTACTTCCGGAGCCTGGCCTCGTGGGGCAACGTCATGATCAAGAAAGTAGTGGGTCCGCAAGGTCCGGCTTTGACCACGCAGTGGTTTTACTACGACAACGCACAGACCGATGGTACCAACTACGGCAAACTCAAAATGGTGATCCAACCCTCCGGCGCGTGGACGACCTACTATTACGCCACCAACGGTTGGCCGACAAAAGAAGTTTCGCAGTTCCTGAACGTCGCGACCAACGCGCCGGACAACCAGTGTCGTGTTGTGCTCCACGACTACACCCCGGTAGCACCGGGCTGCTTCTGCGAGTTGCGTACCGAACAGCTTTTGGGGCAGGAGATTTCACGTCAATATACCCTGAACTACGGTTCCCAAATCAAGACGATCCGATGTCAGACGCCGGGAACCACCAACCTGAACGCAGCCGACAATCTGGTCACCACCACGCTGAACTATTACGACGGGAGCTTTATCGGCAAACTAAAGAGCATCACCAATTTTGACGGCACCGTGCAGCTGTATTCCTATGACACCAACGGAACCCAAATGACCACGACGACCCTTTCTGGCCAGCCCGACAGCACCGGGACCAGCATCGTGGACGGCACCAAGACGGTGACCGTGACTGGCCCGGCCGGAGAGTTGAACTCCAGCCAGCTGGTTGATATTGCCTCCACAATCATGACCGCCCAGGACTCTTATGATTACAGTGGCGACGACTTGCACCGGTCCTACACGGTAAACCACCTGGACGGGACCTCCGAATCGGTGCATTACGCCTGCTGCGGCGTCGACAGCAAGACAGACAAGGACGGCACGGTGACCCAATATTCGTACGATGCCTTAAACCGGCAGACGGCTTCCACCCGGAATGGGATCACCACCGCCACCGTTCTGGATGCCGCCGGCAATGCGCTGGCGACCATCCGTACCGGCACCGACAGCACGCAGATCACCAACCGCCTGGCCGGCTACGATGTTGCCGGCAGGCTCTCCAGCGAGACAAACGCCCTCGGTGGTACAACTTCATATACGCAGAGCCTTGATTCCTCAGACCAGACCGTGAAGACAATCACTTACCCAGACGGTGGCACACGCATCGAGACTTATTATCAGGACGGATTGTTGCAATCGGTGACCGGCACGGCGGTTTTCCCGGTCTATTATGAATATGGCGTCGATGCCGGTGGAGCTTACACCAAAGAGACCAAGGGCAGCGCCACGGGTTCCGAATGGACTAAGAGCTACACCGATATGTTGGGCCGCACCTGCAAGACCCTCTACGCCGACAGCGCTTCCAGCCGATCGTTCTATAACAACCAGGGACAACTCTGGAAGCAAATCGACCCCGACGGCGTCACCACCCTGTATCATTACAACCCCAAGGCAGAGGTGGAATACACGGCCATCGACATGAATACGAATGGGGCGATTGATTTCGCCGGCATGGATCGCATCACACGCCAAATATCCGACGTGCTCTTTGACAGCGACGTGAATGCCTATGTACGCCGCACCCGCACCTTTGTGTGGGCTACGGCCAACGCGAATACCTCCCTCTGCCTCTCGATCTCAGAGGTTTCCTTCGGCGGCTTGCACACCTGGACAACCACTGCTGGCCTCACCGCCGAATCGATCACCAGCTACCTCGGCAATGGCCAACGTCAGACGACGAGCTATGCTCCCGACCGCTCGTACACGGAGACGACCTGGCAATCTGGCCAACTCGCATCAGTCGTTCACCGTGATTCCAACGGCAACCAGGTATCCGCTGTCAATTACGGATACGATGCTCACGGCCGCCAGAATCAGATCACCGACGCCAGGAACGGGATCTCCACTTCGACCTGCCACGTCAACACCGACCTCGTCGAGAGCCGAACCACGCCCGCCCCCGACGCCGGACAGAATGCTCAAACCACCATCACTTACTACAACAAGATGCTCCAAGTGACCAACGTGGTACAGCCGGACAACACCAGCATGTTCACGGATTACTTCCCGACCGGGTTGCCGAAAAAGAAGTACGGCTCACGTCAATACCCGGTCGAGTACACCTATGATTACGCGGGTCGCATGAAGACGATGAAGACCTGGTCGAATTACGTAGGCAACCAATATGCCACCACCACCTGGAATTACGATTCCGCGCGCGGCTGGCTGACCAGCAAGACGTACGACGGCGGCGCAACCGGACCAACCTATGGCTACACCTCCGCCAGTCGGCTCCAGACCCGGCTTTGGGCGCGCAATATCAGCACCCATTACGACTACAACAATGCCGGTGATCTGAGCGGGGTGGCTTACTCCGACAGCACGCCTGCCGTCGGCTACGATTACGACCGCCGCGGAAGGCAGACCACCGTGACGATGGCCGGTACCACCACCAGCCGCACATTCGACGACGCCAACAATCTCCTGACCGAATCCTACAGTGGCGGTTCGCTCGGAGGCGTCTCCATCACCAACGGCTTTGACCAATACTTGCGGCGCACCAGTCTGGCCCTGCTCAATCAACAATCGACTCTCTCGGCCATCAACTACGCGTACGACAACGCCTCCCGGCTCCAAACCGTGACCGACAACACCGGGGCCACGTCGTACTCCGCAACGTATAATTACCTTGACAACTCCTCGCTGGCCGGGCACATTGATTTTGCTGCCAACGGCGCGAACGTGATGAGCATCGTCAAGCCATACGATTACCTGAACCGCCTAAGCGCCATATCCGCCCTTAACTCTCAATCCTCTGCCATCAACTCCTTCAGCTACTTGTACAATGCAGCCAACCAGCGCACCAGCTCGACCTTTGCCGACGGCTCGTATTGGAGCTACACCTACGACAGCCTTGGCCAGGTTATCTCGGGCAAAAAATACTGGGCGGATGGCACGCCGGTGGCCGGACAACAGTTTGAATACGGTTTTGATGACATTGGCAACCGCAAGACCGCGGGTTCCGGCGGCGACCAGTCGGGCGCAAACCTCCGCTCCCAGATTTACACCGCCAACAACCTGAATCAATACGTTCAGCGGACGGTGCCCGGCTACGCCGCCGTGCTGGGCAGCGCCAACGCCAATGCCACGGTGACGCTGTGGAGCGCGGACGGTTCATACGCACCCTCCGTACGCAAGGGCGAATATTATAGGGCCGAGCTGCCGGTTAACAACAGTACCGGCGCGGTGTGGCTGACGCTCACCAACCTGGCCGTTTTAAATAACGGCACAAGTCCCGACATCGTGGCCGCCACGGTTGGCAACGATTTCCTGCCGAATACGCCCGAGACCTTCGGCTACGACCCGGACGGAAACATGACCAATGACGGGAGGTGGAGCTTCACGTGGGATGCAGAGAACCGGCTTACCAAGGTGGAAAGCAGGACTGATGCCCCGCCCGCCTCCAAGCGCCGCCTGGTCCTCGCCTATGATTGGCAGGGCCGCCGCATCGAAAAAGTCACCTCGACTTGGAATGGCTCCACGTACACGCCCCAAAACACCAATCGTTTTGTCTATGAGGGTTGGAACCTACTTGCCGAGCTTAACTGCCTGAACTCCCCATCCCGCACTTACATGTGGGGGATGGACCTAAGCGGCTCGCTCCAGGGCGCCGGGGGTGTCGGCGGGCTCCTGGAAGTGTCAGACCGGACAACGATCAACGGCCAACCGTCGATACATTTCGTTTCCGATGACGGCAACGGAAATGTGGCCTCCTTAGTTAATATGACTGATGGATCCGTTTCCGCCGCCTACGAATATGGCCCCTTCGGTGAAGTCATCCGCGCGACCGGGCCAATGTCCAGAGCCAACCCCTTCCGGTTCTCCACCAAATACCAGGATGATGAGACGGATTTGCTCTACTACGGGTATCGTTACTACAACGCAAACACGGGAAGGTGGAACAGCAGGGATCCACTGCTGGAAGCTGCATTTAGCGAATTCCGCGACCTCAGCAGTTTGGACATGAAAGTGACGAGCGATCCGAATGAGTTCGTTTTTGTAGCAAATCGGCCGACGCTTTCTATAGATTACCTCGGTGAGGGACTCTTCTGTAAGTGCAACTTCACTCCGGGGCCGCTACCCGTGCAGTTTGGCTCCGCCATCAATGCAAGCGGTGGAAGCAATGTCCCAGGGGAATCAGATCCGGGAACTCAGATATGCACACGCAGCAATCAAGGGGCAACTTTCAAAGCCACATCCTGGATGTCATGCATAGAGAGAGACTGGGTCTTGATAGATTGCGGATGCGGTAAGTACACTTGTCATATCCAGAGAGTTTATACCTGCGGCATGGCAAAGAAGCCCGTAGGAAAGCCGGTATGGTGGCTTACCGCATACAAACTCACCAAGGCGTGTCCAAATTGGTAAAGAGAATGAAAAGAGTGAAGCGCGCCGGATTCATGGTCGTTGGGGGAGGGCTCGTCTGTTACCTCATCGCGGTTCTCATCGGGACTCCAGAAAAGCGGCGGTTGAGGGAACGTATGGATGATGTCCGAATGCTCACGCACATCTGTCAGACTTATACGAACATTCACACCACTGACGATCTTTATTCCACATTAGAACAACTCGGTCTGAAGTTGCATAATACGGTTGCAGAAGACCGCAGCAAGCGTTGCTATCGGCTTGTCAATGCGTTTCCGGTGGGCGGGGGGGACAGCAACTCTCCGCTTTCCGTGAACGCAACACTCATTGAGGAGACGAATTCAGTCGACTCCGGGCGTGTAGTGCGGTCCACTATGGATGGTATGGTCTTTGTGCAATCTCGAAAGGAAAAGGGGGCTGTCAAAACTATTGACACAAATTCCAGTAGCGTCCCATAGCCACTGATATATGCAACGGAGCTCTTCCGCAAGACCGACAAGGTGATCGTGCCGCTCACGGTGCAGGAAATCCTGGACGAGCAACTGGCCCGGAAGCTGGCATAGCCCCGGTCACCAGCTGGAAATCGGCCTGCTACAGCGGGCCACCCCTCCTCGACCGCACGAGTCTAAACTTACAGTATATGCGGATCGGTCTTCCCTCCAAGCGTTAAAAGTCGCATCCCGGCGGATATACCCACCAGTCCCGCCACAGCACCGCCCTAAAATTAAGTGACTGCCTGCGCATTTTGCGCGGCGGGTCCCTTGAGGGAGCGGCCGGCCTGGATGAACCCAGGACCGCGACCGTCAGTCGGCCAGAAGGCTGGACGCCCGTTAGTTGTGCGCTTGATGCCGGCACGAACTTGAGACGCTTATGTGGTGCGGGGACCGTTGCGACTATCTGCCGTGGTTACAGGAGGAGCTTTACCCAGGCGACTGGGAAAAGCAGTCCCGCGTGTTGTGGCTGATTTACTCCGAGGGCCTGCCCTTGACGTATGAGCCACAGACCGACCTGGCCGTTATTCGCACCTACCTGGCCGCCGAGGCGCTCAGAAATGCGAACAAATGAAAACTACAGAGATTAAGAACATCGTCAGCTACGTGCTGGGATTATTCGATACGCTGGTGTTACTGGTGGCCTGGCCATCGGGTATAAAGGGGGGCAAGGGGGTGGACTGGACGAAAATAACGCTCAAGGACATGGCAGACCCGGAATATCGCCGGAAACTGGCCGAGGGCAACATAGGCGTTGTCCAAGGCGAGGCATCCGGGGGGATCGCGTCCATTGACATAGACGATGACCAGGGCGCCGACGAGTTCCTGGCCCTCAACCCCGACCTCAAGGAGACGCTACGCACACGCGGAGCCAGGGGTTGTAATGTCTGGTTCTATCCCGAGGGGAAAGTGCCGCGCAGTGGCCGGCTCAAGCGGGACGGCAAGCCGTGGGGCGAGTGGCGCTTTAATGGCAACCAGACCATCATTGCCGGGGTGCATCCGTCCGGCTCGCCCTACGCGATCCTGTGCGCAACGCCGGCCATCCACTACCCGTTCGACCGTATCCAGTTCCCGCCAGGGGTGACTGGCCGGTTCATCCACTCTACCACTGCTCTTGTTCCTCCTTCTATAACACCAGAAGAACAGACTACAGAAGAACAGACGCACAGACCACAGTCTGTGATCCTCTGTAAACCTCTGTGCCCCTCTGTCTATTCCAAGGAAGGTAATGGGATACTGGATACGGAGACCATAGAGACCCTGCTGGCGGGGACCATCCCCACCGAGCGGCACAACAACCATGAACGGCTGTTTACCCTGGCCCGCCGGGTCAAGGCGTTCGAGCAGGGCCGGCCAGCGCCGTTGAGCGAAGCGGAACTGCGGGTGGTGTTTTCGCTCTGGCACGGGCGGGCCGCCAGGTGCTTGCGGTCCGACCAGGCATGGGACGAATACTACCAGGAGTTTACCGAAGCCTACGGGGACGTGAAGCGGCCTGGCGGTGACGCCGTGGTGGACATTGCCTGGCGGGCCATCAGCACCCCGAACTGTCCCTATCCACCGGAGGCGGCGCTGTTCGTTGACGCCCGCCTGCAAAAGCTGACGGCCCTGTGTCACTTGATGCAGGCGCTGGCCGGGCCGAACCCGTTCTATCTGGCGTGCCGGACGGTGCAACGGCTGTTCAACCTCAAGACGCACGAACAGCCGGCCACGTGGTTGCGGATACTGCGCAAGCGGGGGGTGCTGACCGAAGTCATCAAGGGCGGCCCTACCAGTATGCGAGCGAGCCGCTTCCACTATCGCAACCTGGCTGTTGCTCAGCAAGGAGGGCCGGGACTATGAAAATCCTAATGTGGCTCCCTCAGATCGGTGCGGCAGTGGTCCAGGGGGAAACAGATCAATACCTGGTGTTATACCAGCGGCAGACTACATTGAAACCACGCTGGACGATATTGCCATTGCCAACGAACTGGCCACCGCGCTCTTTGGCCAGGCCCTGGAGGACCTGTCCCGGCCCGGCCAGCAGTTGCTCGCGCTGGTGTTTGATTACGTGCAGAGCCAGGCCGCCAAGCAGAAGGCCACCGCCGACAAAATCACGTTCAGCCGGCGCGAGCTCAGAGAGGCGCTCAAGTGGAGCGAGTATCAGTTGCGCACCTACCTCGATGAACTGGCCCGGCTGGAATACGTCTGGCCGCTGGCCGGTCGCCAGGGCCAGCCCTTCCGCTATCGCCTGCTCTATGACGGGCAGGGGCAGGGGGGCCAGCGGTTCCTGGCCGGCCTTAAATCCGTGGAGCAGTTGCGCCGGGAAGCCCGCCAGGTTGGCTTCGAGGTGTCCGGGCCAGCTTCGAGGGCGAAAATCCAACTTCGAGGCGAAATAAGGAACTTCGAGGGCACTTCGTTGAGCGGTTCCCACGAAGTTGAACCCGCATCCCACCCCGATAAACCAAGGGTGTTGAGCGACCCCGCCCCGACTTCGAGCCTGTTGGCCGGGGAGCATATAAGCGATTTGCGCAAAGGCCGTATTAACGGGGCGCTCATATCCGTATCAGCTGGAGGCAATCTATGACCGCGACCGAAAACCCAAACGTGCTGCAGGCCCTGGACGAACACCGGGCCACATTCCTGGAGGCGCTGAAAATCCGCCACCGTTCCCCGGCCACCATCGCAAGCTGGCACGGTTCGTTGACCGTGTTCTTTCGTTACCTGGCAGGCCAGGGTGTGGCCGACGTGCGCGACGTGAGCCGCCAGGCCGTCAAGGACTACCAGCTTGGGTTGCTGGCCCAGGACTACACGCCGATGACTGTGGCCACCCGTATGCAGGCCGTGCGCCGGTTCTTCGAGCACCTGGAGGCGACCGACGTTATCCTGGTCAACCCGTGCGCCGGCATTCTGTTGCCCCGGCTGGGCAACCGCCTGCCCAAGGCCGTGCTGACTCAGAAGGAAGCCAGGGCGTTGCTGGACGCGCCCGACACGCAGACCGGGCTGGGCATCCGGGACAAGGCCATCCTGGAAACGTTTTACTCGACCGGCATACGGCTGGAGGAAATGGCCCGGCTGACCATCCACGATGTGGACTATCGCAACGGCTTTCTGCGCGTGAACAAAGGCAAGTTCGCCAAAGACCGCATGACCCCGCTGGGCCGCAAGGCGTGCGATTACGTGCGCGAGTATTTACAGAAGGTCCGCGCCGAATGGAGCAAGAGCAACCGAGACGAACGCGCCTTGTGGCTGTCCTCGATGCAACCGCATGGCCCGCTCAAAAGCCAGGCCATCGCCGTCATGGTGAAGCAGTATGGCCGTGACGCCGGCATCGAAAAGCACGTCACGCCCCACGTGTGGCGGCATACGTGCGCCACCCATCTTGTGGCCGATGGAGCCAACATCGCTTACGTGCAACGGTTGCTGGGCCATCGCTCACTGCGCACCACGCAGATTTACACCCGCACCACCGTTACCGAAATCAAAGCGACCCACGCGAAGGCCCACCCCGAGGCCCGCAGTCGGGACCGCAACAGCCACGTTTACAAGCCCGCCATCGGCAAGGAGGGCGAACCGCTGTTGTATCGAAGGGACCACCATGAAGCTTGATGAACTCCTGCACCGCTTCCAGGGCGACTTGCAAATCCGCAACTACAGCGCCCGCACCGTCACCGATTACGGCTACAACCTGGCCCTGCTGTTCCAGTTCCTGGAGCAACGGCAGATCACCGACATTCAGAGCGTGACCAGCGCCACGCTGGCCGACTTCCAACGCTGGGTCTATTACCAGCCGACGAAGCAGGGGACGCCCCGAGGCGTGCTGAATCAAAACGGCATCCTGGCCGCCGTCAAAAGCTTTTGCCGGTTCTTGAAAGTCGAAGGCTACCTGGCCAGCGACCCTGCCCAGGGCATCGAGTATGCCCGCGAGCCGCGCAGTCTGCCCCGGAATGTTCTCACGCCCCAGGAGGCCAAGCGCATCATCGAGGCGGTGGACACCACCACCGTTTTGGGCTACCGCGACCGGACCATTTTGGAAGTGCTCTACGCCACCGGTATCCGCAACGAGGAACTGCGCAACCTCACCGTGGCCGACGTGAACCTTGAAGAAGGCTTGTTGCGCGTCAACCACGGGAAAGGAGCCAAAGACAGGGTGACGCCGCTGGGCCAGATCGCCAGCCGGTTCCTGGAAACGTATGTCAACGGCATCCGGCCCCAACTGCTGGGCCAGCGCCACGGCGACCGGCTGTTCCTCTCCTTCCGGGGCAACCCGATCGACGCGCACTCGGTTGGCGATTTGGTCAAGCGCCACGCGAAGCTGGCCAGGGTCAAAAAGCACGTCACCCCGCACGTGTGGCGGCATACGTGCGCCACGCACCTCGTCAAGAACAACGCCAACTTGCGCCACGTGCAGGACCTGCTGGGCCACGGCTCGCTGGCCACGACCGAGCGTTACTTGCGGCTGACCATCACCGACTTGAAGGAGGCCCACGCCCGGTTCCACCCCCGCGAGAAATCGTGAAAATAGTGGTTGTCGCCCGGCCCGAAAAAGCGCATCATCGGAGCCGTGCAAGGGCTTGTGCAGACATCCTCTTTTAGCTGTTCTGCCAGCCGCCGGGAACGACGGCTAAGAAACGAGGCCCCCGCTTGCGCCCATCCCGCCCACTACCACCGCAGAAGCACTTTCCGAAAAACCGCCTGTTCAGCAAAAAGAGCGTATTGGCCCGTAAACACACCCTTTCCGGCGAGGGTGCGGACTACCAACTTAGGCCCCTTCGGGGAACTCCTTCGTGCCACCGGACCCATGGCCAAGGCCAACCCATTCCGGTTCTCGACTAAGTACCAGGATGATGAGACCGACATGCTTTACTATGGGTATCGGTATTACAGCGCCAGCACGGGAAGGTGGCTGAGCAGGGACCCTTTGCGGGAAATCTCACTTCTAGTATCAATCGATTCCTCGAAGCAAAAGAGACCGGATTCCACTCGAAAGAAACTAATCCCTGATACATCCGCCTTTGCTACCCATAAGCGGAGATGCGTGCGGACAGACCCTGATGATACCGCTTCCTTGTATGCATTTGTCTGGAATCACCCCATTGGCAGGGTTGATGTGCTCGGCTTGGATGTATATAAGGTCGTTATCTACCGTAAAGATGATGCGTGCTGTGGGTGTGCTCATCACCGGGTCATTGTTGGTGATAACGGCAATGGGGGCTTTTATATGCTTGACGTACAAAATCCGACCGGTCGTTGTAGAGGTGACGGGAAGATTGTCTACGATGGTAGTGGCGCCGGTAGTGCTGAGAACGAAGTGACGCGACTTACTCAAAACCGCCTAACTTCTTCTTCTCCTGATGGTGAGCCCGGCGGGTATGAAGACGGTCATGTGAGTACTAGCAGTGGGGTGGATGCGCTTTTGGCCGACCTCGCTGCAGCTGATAATGGCAAAGTCTGGGACTACACGTTTATCTGGAATGACTGTGGCACGTTCGCGAATCAATGGTTGAAAGATGCTCGAGATATCCAGAGCGTGTGGGGCGGGGATTAGAACTGATATGAAGCAGGGAAGAAGTGTATTAGAGATATTGCTGTTTGTAGGTGTATTGTGCTCGTGTTCACCGCGGCACTTTCCTTCCAGCTACCTTATTGGTCCCGCTACAGTTCTGGAAGGATTTCGCGAGGAATGGCTAAAGCAAAACAGATCCCCCGCTTTTGATGTTTCACGCTTTGCGAGGCCGCCGGGTACCTATTCTAACTTCACAAACACCGTCCGCGTTGGGGGGCGTGACTACAAGTGTTTATTTGGTGCGCGACGGGAGCATTGGCCTCCCGGTCGATTGGCTATCACAGAGGACGGGGTTATTCTGTGGGTTCCTGACAAGGATGGAAAAGTAACGCTTTCACCAGAAGTGAATGGAATTGATTGGTAGACCCCTGCCGTGAGACTGGACACAGCTCTGTGCGCTCACGGGAGACCGGGCTGGTCCGGTTTCCGAAAGCCCTACCGCTCGCAACCTCATTCACATGCCCTTACAATCTCGACAGTACCGGAAACCTCACAGACTTGCATCGAAGGCCCCTTCGGTGAACTCCTCCGCGCCACCGACCCTATGGCAAAGGCCAATCCGCTCCGGTTCTCTACCAAGTATCAGGATGACGAGCCGGAACTACTTTACTACGGGGTGCGCTGCTGACGGTGACGCGGAAAACCATTCGAACTCTTCATGGCCCAGCGTTTACCACACTAGGTCGCCACGTAATAGGGGCACTCAACTTAACCGCTTACTTTCGGGCAACTTTGGGGTGAAAAGCAAATTTTGCTGACTATATCTTCCGTTCACCTGCAAACCCCACGCAGAAAAATATAATCCACTCAGATACCTGCGCGTTTTGCGCGGCGGGTCCCTTGAGGGAGCGGCGGTCCTGGAGAACCAGGCCCGTGACAGCCGACCAGCCAGAAGGCTGGGCCCCCGTCAGGAGTGAAACGGAACCAATAGCATGGCTGGTGCCATCTATATTCAATCTGGCGCCGGAGGCAGCTTCTTGGAGTTCGTGGCCTTGCAAACTGAGACAGGTGCGCCATGTCATGTATTCATCCGAACGTTTCAACGCCGGGGCCGCCCACATCCCGCGCAGTCTAGTTCAACCTCCGGGAAGGCCCAAGCGCTCTGCGGTGCCGCGGGCGGCCCTTACGAACAGAGTTAGGAATGCGACTGCATCCGGTTATGTCCTTCCTGCTTATGCGGGGAATTGACAGGGGTGTCCAGCCCATTTGCGGGAAGGCTTGGCGGACGGGCGACCTCATTTGCTCTGCTTCAATTGCCGCGCCATCTGCCGCGCAATAATCTCAATTGAATCCTCGACCTCCTTTAATCTCTTCAGAATATTTCGACTCAACTTCAGACTCCGCGCCACTTGCTGATTAATTCGACGCACCAACGGCAAGGCCACGAGTTGTTTCAATTGCCACTCCTGCAAACTCCCAGTCATGTTTCCTCTCTTCTTATGTGTGCTCGTCATATATTCCCAGAATACCCGAACAAAAATATTGACATAGGCCGCTAACTTTGCCGGATTCGGCAATTATTTCCGAATCCACGCCTTCACTACCGCGCCGGGAACCAATTTTACATGCCCAGCACTTCACCGGCTACAAACATGGTTTGTAGGGGCTAACGCCCGTCACGATTCCACTTTCACGGCTTAACCGCCGCACTACTAGCTCCCCCAACGTGTCGTCGGCTACCGCCCGACTTATTTCTCTTTCCTTCGGCTATCGGGTTGCAGTCCCCCTAACCGGTGTCCTTTAACCAAAAAGCGATATAGTCGGCCGGTCCAGTCCTATCGTCCTTACCCGCCGACACGTTGGGGGGACTGGTTTTGAATGAGGCGCTATCGCACCGAC
>OBLU010001603.1_pt1 | contig 21007 bp, 20 predicted proteins | sample 1518681 | NCBI WGS metagenome assembly OBLU01 (sample SAMEA3539304, study PRJEB22396) | soil metagenome | biome: tundra; feature: field; material: soil | place: USA | collected 2010-05 | depth 0.15 m
CCATTCTACTGGTCGTTCCGGCATACGGCGCCATCGGCGCGGCACGGATTTGGGTGACGCTGAATGCGGGTTATCTGATGTTTGCCATCCCTTTGATGCATCGCCGGTTGCTTCGTGCCGAAAAGTGGCGCTGGTATCGCCAGGACGTAGCCCTACCCTTGGCCGCCGCGGCGGCCATTGCCTTCTTGTGCCGGAGGGTGATGCCGCACGACTTGGGCAAGCTCGGTGAGTTTAGCGTGCTGCTGGTGACTGCAAGTTGCGTGCTGATCGCGGCTGCCTTGGCGGCCCCCAGGGTGCGTAATCAGCTCGCCCTGCATCTGCCCAGCAGGATCAGATTCTTCAATGCGAGGACTGTGTAGAAATCCATGACCGGACCCGGGAAGCCAACCGTATTCCCGACCGTCAGTATCGGTATGCCCGTCTTTAACGGGGAACGTACATCCGGGCGGCGTTAAATTCGCTATTAGCGCAGCTCTACACGGACTTCGAGTTTATATTCGCCAACGCCTCCACGGATTCGACGAGTGCTGAACCAAGTAAAACAGAACACTTCGGACGGTTACTGATATTGTGGCGCCTATCGCAGCTAGTACTACTACTCTAACCGCGAGGTCGTCGTAACTCAGCGTTCTCTGCGTCTCTCCCGTAAAAAGATCGACGATTCCCAATAGTTGCAGTCATGTACTGCCGGCACTCGGGCAAACAACTTCCTCCACAACTTCCATTAGCTCGGTGCAGTGGGATCTGCATGGTCACTACAGTGATCCTAAATCATAACGTTTGCTCGATGAGCGTAAGCCCGTGACTCGATTTCTGCACGTAGTTGGCGCACGCCCCAATTTCATAAAAATCGCGCCACTCATGCGCGAGATGAGCAAGTATCCTTGTGAGTTCGAACAAGTGCTAGTCCACACGGGCCAGCACTATGATGCCACCATGTCTCAGGTGTTTTTCGACGAACTGGACCTACCGAGGCCAGACATTAACCTCGACGTGGGATCCGGCTCCCATGCGGAACAGACAGCCCAGATCATGTTGCGATTCGAGCCCGTCATAAGAAAATATCAACCGGATTGGGTGGTGGTGCCTGGCGACGTAAACTCAACCCTGGCGTGCGCTCTAGTTGCCTGTAAGCTCGGAATCAAGATCGCTCACGTGGAGGCCGGCCTACGTTCCTTCGATCGCACAATGCCCGAGGAAATTAATCGCGTACTTACGGACAGCATTGCGGACCTGCTCCTGACGCCTTCTGCTGACGGTGATGTAAATCTCATTCGTGAGGGTATACATCCTGACAAGATTCGCTGTGTCGGTAATATCATGATCGATACGCTCAAACGCTTGTTGCCCATGGCGGAGGCTCGCTGGCATAGAATGCGCCATATTCTCAATTCCGACCAATTCGTCCTTGTAACGCTGCACCGCCCCTCGAATGTCGACGATCCAGGCACCCTTCAGGAAATCCTCCACGCCCTCAATGATATTGCTGACGTCATGCACGTCGTGTTTCCCGTTCATCCCCGCACTCGCCAGCGCATTTTGCAGTTCGGCTATTCTACGGCGGGTCTGCAGATGCTTGATCCCTTGAGCTACCTGGATTTTCTGGCCTTGGAGGCGCATGCAACACTGGTCCTCACAGATTCGGGCGGCGTGCAGGAGGAGACAACCTATTTGAAGGTGCCTTGTCTGACTGCCCGGCCAAATACGGAGCGTCCCGTTACCGTCACGTCCGGTACCAACCAGTTAGTCGAGAGTAAGCGGGAATGTCTGGTCAACGAAGCTCGAGCCCGCCTGAACGGTTCAGCCCATCACTCAGCCTCCACTCGTCCGGTACCGGCCTTGTGGGATGGGCGAACAGCCGAGCGGACCGTAGCTGTGTTTCGCAGTTTGTCAACAGCTAATTGAGTACTCAACGGCTACGCCATGAAGGTCGTGATTCTTGCTGGTGTTTTATACTGCTCAGGGAGCTTTAGCCAGACGGCTACGATTCCCGGTAAACCTTCCGCAGGCACTACATCGTCGACACGCGGCGTGGAAGTTAGCGTAATCGCGAAAGGTGCAAGAGGTGACGGAGTCACAGATGACAGCGCAGCATTCCAGGCGGCTGTCAATGCCGCGTGCGGCGGCGGCACCGTATTGGTTCCCGAGCCTTCGGTTAAATATCGACTTGCAAATAATATTAATCTGTGCGGCAACTTGAACATCAAAGGAGTCCAATCGCGGATATTCTTTGATTACCGCGCGTTTGCGGGTGCTCTGTTCAATGCGTCTAATTCACTCGACAGTAATATCACCATCGACGGGCTTTGGATCGACGGCTATCGCGCCGCGAAGGGAGCGACCAATCAGCACTACGCTCTCTTCTTCCGTGGTTTCAAACCACGGTTGTCTAATATCACGGTTCGTAATTGCCGTATCACAAACCTGCTGGACACGAATTTCCCTCACAGCAGCGACAGGGCCACTGACGCCGTGTATGTCCAGTATGCCGATAACGTGACTCTGGAGAATAACGTTGTGGATCACATAGCAGGCTATGGATTACACCTTGCTAGCGTGAGCAATTTCAAGATCCTGAAGAATGCGATTAATGAGACTGCCTACGCTTCCATTAAGCTTGCAGCAGATAACCACAACGGCGTGGTGGCTTACAACACGGTGACCGGGACCGGAGCTGATACCCCACATACTCGTGCAGAAGGCGGGTCAATTGACATGCCATCAACGACTTCGTATGCGAACACGCCTAACACTCACGTCGCAGTGCTCTATAACGATTTGTCAGGCAAGCACGACTACGGTAATGCAATTCGCGCCGGGGCGGCACAATACTTAACTATAGTTGGCAACAGGATTCACGATTTATCCGGGGATCTGCGGCCAATCTACATCGGCTTGCGCGATAGAGTTGATCAGACTGGCCGCGGGATTCACGACGTCGTCGTGGCTCGCAACACCCTCGTTGCCAACACGGCAGGCGGTGTGGGCATATCCGTCATCAACGACGGTGCCGGCAACACAAGCGTGCCTGTCGCCAAGAATATAACGATCGACGGAAACTACATCTTGTCTCCGGATTCCTCGAATTATTTTTATAGCTGTCTTTACGTAAGCGGCACAAGTTCAGGTATCGAGGCAGTTCAGGTCAAGAACAATATTTGCGAGGCGAGCGGTGACGGGGTAGGGGCAGCGGGGGCTTTTGCCTTTGTTGGAAGTTCCGGAAAGCCAGCAGTTAATTTCCAAGTGCATGGCAATCATTTGCGCTTCCCGACTGGCGTGACCAGAACAAAAGATCAGTTTGGAATTGTCGTGTTCGACCGCGCCAACGTTGTGGCTCGGAATAACCATCTTGATTCGTATTGGACCCAAATCCATGAGGTCGTGAATGCGACGAATATCATTCTTAGTGGTAATGTTTGCACAGGCACTTTTTCGTCCTGCTTGTCGCTGAACTCTTCGTTTATTGCTGAGCCCCCTCTGATATGGCTGAGCCCTCTGTGATGGAGCTGCGATATTCCAGTAATGCGTTGCCACATATTGCAGTGTTTGGCCCTACTGTTGGACAACGCTGGCGAACGGCACTGGAGTCACTTAGGCGTGAAAGTCGCATCAGTAGCGCTACGGTGCAAGCACAGTTGCCACCTAGTTGGTAGTGGTGGACACTGTGCGTTGTTTTGAGAACGCAGCGATGCCACACGTGAGGTTGAGCTCTATCAGTGGACCGAGAGCGACCTATAGAGAGTAATCTTATGAGTACGGATGCTAGCACAGCGGTCGGCTCGCCCAGAATCACGACCATCATTCCAACCTTTCGCCGCCCGCATCTGCTAAGGCGGGCCATACGCAGTGTCCTCAATCAAACGTACAAGGACTTGAAGGTATGGGTGTGCGACAATGCGTCGGGTGATGAAACACGCCATGTAGTGGCTAGCTTTGCAGCCTGCGACCCTCGCGTGTCGTATCATTGCCACTCCGAGAATATCGGAGCTGTCGAAAACATTAACTACGCAATGCGTGCGGTTAATACCCAATACCTCTCTATTCTGGCAGACGACGATATCCTCATGCCAGAGTTTTATGCCCATGCCGTGAGCGCTTTTGATAACTACCCGTTAGCCGGATGTGTGTGCACGAGAACGTTGGTTTACAACTCGATCACAAACGCTCTGATGCATAAGACGAAGTCTTGGCGGAGTGGGTACTACGAAGTGTCGATTGATAACGTCGTTCACATGATAGATGACCATTTCGCGACGCCCGGCGTTGTGTTTAAGGCTGAGGTGACTGACGCACTGGGGTCCCTTGATAGATTTGGCTCAGATCACGTCTATATGACCCGACTAGCCAATGCCTATCCATTCGTTATATTGGATGATAGTGGTGCGATCTTTACAATACATGCCTCGAGTTTTTCAAGAACGAATTCCGGCCGTGACGAGACTGGCGCACCCGGTCCCTGGTTGATCGATGCGACGCACTACGTAGAGGAATGGTTGCTCCACTTCACCAGCACCGTGCTAGCATTCCAACAGTGGAATATATCAGATCGAGTTCGCTTGTTAAATGCCATGCTCTCCCTCGCGAAACATACGGTAATCCGTAAGTGTGTATTAAGCGCACTGCAGCGGAAGAATGACGGCACCATGGGTCTTGCTATGGACCTTCTACGCCCTATCCGCATGCCAATTGTCGCGCGAGCGGCTTTCTTCTTGGCCTTGCGAATGCTCGCTCAGAAGGGCATCGCAGCCGACCTGCTTGCTCGTTTCGCAAGCGGTCTCGTTTTCTTGCGATCCGTCCGGCGCCGCCTTTCGCGTGTGCCCCAGTGTGATGCTCAGGCAATCGAATACTTGGAATCGTTTGGCGCTGGCGGCCACGGCGCCAGTGTAAGGGCCTGCTGATGGACATACCTTCCACACTATTGTACACCGTTCTGGGTTCCGTCAGCCTCGTTGCGCTGCGTATCTATTGGTCTAAAGTCGCCGGCAAGAGTGCGTTTATTTCTTCCACGAACTGCTTTGTATTCCTACAGGTCTTGTGGCTGATTGGCACGTTTATGGCAGTGGATCTGACGAGAACCGAAGATAGAGTATGGTTGGCGGTAAACGTGGGAGCACTGGTGTGTTTTATTGTGGGATGCCTCTTCGCCAACGCTGTTAACCGTTTCAATTCTCGTGCGGAGCTCGTCGTTTTCCTTAGCTCTCCTGTGACGTACGATCTCGAGTCCCCCTGGATAATTCTCATTGTAGTCGTCACCGCGCTGGCGTCATTCGCAGTGGGCGTTGCTTACGCAATTCGTGTTGGTTATAACGTATTCTTCTTGGCACTACGCGCTCTTGCAGCTGGTGACGTCATATCGCAACAAAAATACAGTCGGCTTCGGCTTTCTATTTCGGTCGAGAAATATGCGGCAAGCGGTTATGCGGCGCAGTTCGTTCTGATTTTGTTGCCACTCGTCCTGTGTCTCTTGTACTTTCGCATCCGGCGCCGTCATCGCTTAGGTGACGTCATCGCCTGCTTTCTATTGGCTGTCGCCGATGTTTATTTCCTTACCATTCAAGGCGGCCGCGGCTGGTTAGTTCTGGCGACCTTACAGTTTGTGTTGCTGGTAAGCAAATATGGCCCGCTTCCCGTCGAACGCTGGTGTAAGGCACCCATGTTGGGCCGTTTCGCTTTGTGCGCAGCGATTATGTTCGGTGTGTCGGCAACTGTGGTCTCTGGACGAGCCAGTAATTTTGGCGAGGGCGTGGTTTCGGGCGTGAGCAAGGAATTGTATGCACGTCTATTCGGTAGTGCCATCGCCGATCAGCTTACCGTCATTCGTCAGTCTGAAAACGCTCCCATCCCAGCGGGCGCACTTTGGTGGCGGGATCTCGTTTCAATGCTACCGGCCAAGAAGGGCATAGCATCAGGTAATGAGTTGTATGCGATGGCATACAACGGCGATACGACAGGTTCGATGGGTTTGCTGATGTGGGGATCCTGTTTGTATAACTGGGGACCAACTGGCACGCTCTTAGTGGCAGTCTTCAGCGGCTATCTGATTCAACGATTTACAATCGCATGCATTCGTGGCCCGCGATTACTTAGTCGTATCGTGGTGCTATTTGTTGCTGGACTTCATCTAGGCCAGTTACGCGACCCATACAGTCTATTTCTAGATGGCTTTGTCAGCACCATGTTGTTCTACTTCCCCTTCTGGATAATGCGACGCAGGCGTAGGCGGGCGCAAGCAACTACGGTAAGGGGGGCCCGCTGCCGGCAGTACGGACTACCAGCGAGCTCTTTTGGCACGACGTTGTCGGGCCGACGGATGCCAAGCATAAACAATTGAGGTCATCAATCCGCTCGTGAAGAACAAGAACGGAGCGCAAAGGACTCGCGTCCTCATCGTTGGATCGACTGATGATGAACACAATCGATTGATGAAACTACTTCAGACGTATTCCGACGCGGGGTATAATGTCAGGTTCGTCGGCATGGACCGCCGTCGTCGCAGGCCGAGAGTTCATGATATCAATGGATTTAGATGTGAGTATATCATGGCCGGTTGGGGGTATGCCAATTGGCGTCTACTGTTCGGTTACCCTCTGTGGGTATTGCGGTTATTACGTTATATACTAACAACGCAAACAGAACTTGTTCATGCCTTTGAGCTGGATTCCGCTTTGCCAGTGGCTATAGCCAGTTGGTGCCGTCGCATTCCGTTCATATACGATGTCCAGGATAACTATGACCTCCGTCACAGTTGGCCTTTCCCGCTCAAACCGATGTTCCGTTTACTCGATCGTTGGGTGATAGGCCGGTCGCGAGGCGTTATTGTACCGGACGAGAACCGGATCGTTGGCCCCTTCAAGCGGTTCCGTGACAAGATAGCTATCATACCCAACTGCCCTCCCGACCTGTCTTGCCCGGATAGTGCACCGGCCAGGGATGCGACTTTCACGGTCCTCGCAATGGGACAGTTGGCCCAACGGCGCGGTATTGACCTATTACTAGAGGCAGTTCGGCATCTCGGCCATATACGCCTTTTGATGGCAGGGCGATTTGTGGAGCCATGGTTAGAAGCAAAAGCGCTAGCGATGCGTCAGGTTGAGTTTCGTGGCTGGATTCCGTCGGAGACAGCGATCCGACTGCCTTACGAGGCGGACTTGGTCTTTGCGTTCTACGACCCATCCTATGCCGTTAATATTCTGGCTAATGCGCAGAAGTGGTTTGACGCGATGATGACGGGCACGCCAGTTCTTGCGAATCGCGAGATAGCTAATGCGTCGTGGATCGAACGCGAGGGCTTTGGCTACGTATGTCGCTACGGAGACGTGGCCGAGTTGGCGAACCTCTTGAAATGGATCGGCGAAAACCTACCGGATGCCGAGCGCAAAGGACGCCGGGCAAGGAAGCTATTCGAAGAAAGGTACAACTGGCCTCTGATGGAGAAAAAGCTTCTCACTATGGTCGCAATCGCGCTTCAACAATGACCATGGCCACACATCGTCGCACGCCCGCAGCGTCCATACGCGTGGGCATTGAAGCGGTCCGGGAGTTTTGGGATGTCAATGTGTGCGGATCGACATCCGCTAGCGCTCCGAGATACACGAGAGAATACTACGAACAGATCGAGCAGTATCGGTATGAGGCTGAACCGGAGATTTTTTCGTTCGCACAGTTTACGCGTTACTACGGCAAGATGCTTCTCGAGGTGGGCGTTGGTTCTGGGACTGACTTCCTGCAATGGGTGCGCGCTGGCGCAAGGGCCTATGGTGTCGACCTGACGCCCGAAGCAATCGAGCACGTACGCCATCGTCTCGCTATCTACAATCTTCGAGCTGAGGAAACGCGGACCGCCAGTTGCGAAAGTCTCCCTTACGATGAAGCGACCTTTGACATCGTCTATGGCTGGGGAGTACTTCATCACACGCCAAATACCCAGAAAGCCATTGAGGAGATCGTGCGGGTGACTCGTCTAGGGGGAACATGCAGGCTCATGTTGTATCATAGACGTTCTCTGGTCGCCCTATATGTGTGGATCAAGTTTGCCTTATTGAGGCTCCGGCCCTGGAAATCCGTGAGGCAATGCTTTTACGACGATGTTGAAAGCCCCGGGACTAAGGCCTTCACGGCGCCCGAGGTGAGGCGCCTGCTTCGCCAACTGCCGGTTCACAACATTAGAATTCAGTTCATCCTGACGCAGCAGGACAAACTGATGGCACACAATGCTATCTGTAGGTTTATAGGTGGCGCGCTGGCCGTACTCCTTGGAAGCCGGGGCGGGTTTTACATGACTGTTGCATTTGATAAGTTGCCCGCGAGTAGATCGTAATCGGTCTTTTGCGTGATGTATCCTTTCCCGTGGGGAGAAAAAGGTTTATGTGTGGCATTTTAGTTACGCACGGACTGGAACAGCCCTTCCACCATGGTTTACTGAAAGGGCTGCGCAAGCGCGGCCCGGACGCTGTCGGGTTCTGGTCAGATCAGCGCATCCATTTGGGCCACACGCGCCTTGCCATTCTGGGGCTGGATGAGCGGGGAACGCAACCCATCGAAAACCAGCATCATGTCATCGCGTACAATGGAGAGATCTATAACTTTTCGGAGATCAATGAGCGGCTCAAGGCGCGAGGTATCAGGGTAGCAGGAACCAGCGACACCGAAGTTCTGCTGTATGCGTGGACAGAGTGGGGGCCGGACATCCTCTGCGACCTTTCCGGATTCTGGGCTTTCGTGATCTACGAAAAAGCGACTCGCAAGCTGTTCCTTTGCCGCGATCAGCTCGGAGTCAAGCCGCTTTACTACTGGGTTGCGGCGGGTAAATGTTGCGTATCGTCGCTTATACGTACGATCTTAGATACGGTCGGGGAATCCGCGGACCTCGATATGCAGGCAATGTCGGAGTATGTACGATACCAGTTCACCTTCGGAGACAAGACGTTCATTCGACAGATCAAGAAGGTGCCCCCAGGCCATGTTGTGGAGCTCTGCCTCGACGGTGGATCGGTGATATCCACCTGTTACGAAGACATCCTTCGTGCCGAAAACGAGTCTGGCTTGGTGATCTCTCCAAGTCTCATTCAGGAGACCAAAGCATTGTTGGTCGAGTGTTGCCGCGAGTCCACTATCAGCGATACCTCCTTTACGACCTTTTGCAGCGGTGGACTGGATTCGAGCCTTATCACGAGCATCACCCGGCCAGAAGTCGCTTATCATTGCAACTACTCTGATCCTGACTGCAACGAAACCTTCTACGCCCGCGAAGTGGTCGCGCACACTCCCACTCGCCTGATGGTGGTTAATGCTGCCGACTCCTTCAACTTGGTAGATCGCCTCAGCGAGTTGATCGAAGATTTCGACGAGTTGACCATCGGTTCGGTGATTCTGCCGTTAGAGGATTTGCTTACACAGGTAAAGCGGCGCTATAAAGTCATTCTCACCGGCACGGGTGGGGATGAACTGTTCGCCGGATACGTCCGCTACCAATTGGCGCTTGGCCACTGCTTTCAGGATTCCTATCGGGCGCTTTACGAGAAGATGCAGGCCGTGGAAAGGGTTCCAGATCGTTTTGAGATGACTCACCAGAAAGGCAATCCTGAGCTGTACACCTTCTACGATTCCGCCGTCGAAACTACGTTCCGCGATCACTTTGAAATGTGCCGGAACGGCGGCTGCGATCTCAGCGCGATGCTTACGTTCGACCGGCGCTACTTTCTCCAGGGCCTCCTCAACATAGAAGATAAGATGTGCGGACGGCATTCACTCGAATCCCGGCCGAGCTTCCTCCATCAAAAGCTGGTACGACACGTTTTGCGCATCTCTAGCCAATCGCTGCTCGGCAGCGAGGAATTGAAGCACCTGCTACGTCACGTGGCCTGTGGATACCTGCCGGAATCGGTAATTCGCCGCTCCGACAAGATGGGATTCACTACTCCCATCGGCACCTTTGTGAATAGGTCGGCTCACAACATCCGTGAGCAATTGACGAATTCGCGGTTCAAGCACTTCTATAACCTCAAAACGATACATCTGACTGCGGACACCAAGTTCTCACGCGAAGTCTTCGGACTTTTGATGCTCGATCTGTGGCTGAACCGGTACGCCTGTTCGTCGGCAGCCAGGGCCAGCGCGGCATAGCGAAGGTGCCGGGTCGAACGGGGAGAACTTACAAGGACGAACCGGGATACGCTCTTGACCACTGACAAGCCCGCACAATCAACCGCTCTGAAGGCCAAGGTTCAACGGTATTGGAACAACACGCCTTGCGGAGTCAAGAACACGCCGTGCGAGCAGGGCAGCCAGGAATTCTATGAAGAGATTCAGAAATATAGGTATAGCATGGAGCCGCACATCCCGCGTGTGGCCGAATTCGATCGGCATGCGGGAAACAGAGTGCTCGAAGTAGGCTGCGGCTTAGGCACCGACGGGCAGCAGTTCGCGCGCGGTGAAGCGAGGTATTTTGGCTGTGATCTCTCCATCCGGTCCGTGGAACTGGCGCGTCGCGGATTCGATGTCTTCGAGCTGCCCGGTGCGTTCATGTGCACCGATGCGGAGAACCTGCCCTTCCGGCGCGGGACATTCGATGTTGCTTACAGCAATGGCGTGCTCCATCACTCACCCGATACCGACCGCGCAATTCGCGAAGTACACCGCGTATTGGCCAGGGATGGAAAGGCCATTATCATGCTTTACGCGCGTTCGTTCACGTTTCTAGCCAGCGCCCATGTCCTTGGGCGGATCAGACTGGAGCGGACGCGCCGGCGCATGGGGCACGAGGCATTTAACCGTTTCGTCGGGCTGCCGCTGGAACACGCAGGCTGGCTTCCGGAATGGGTCGTTATCAATAACAGCACGGACGGCGTAGGGAATCCCCATTCCAAGCTTTATTCAGCCGCCCAGGTTCGGCGGGCATTTTCGGACTTCCGCTCCGTTCGCCTCGAGAAGCACTTCTTTCCAAGGAATAAGCTGCCTATCATTGGAAGTTGGATGCCCGCGCGATTGGCTTACCTGCTGGGGCGCGTCATGGGCTGCTTTTGGATCATTAAGGCAATCAAATAGATTGGTGCCTGATCGCTGGGGTCTGGCCATGCGCATCAGTTTCTTCTTAACCATTTCTCAACCATGCTCTTTGATCCCGAACCCGCGGCGCAGAACGGATTGCCGCTTGCTTGCTGGCTGGCATCGAAAGGGCATCAGGTCAAGGGGCTAACCGGCTTTCCTTTAATATCCGGGCGGCAAAATCTATCCAGGTTATCTCATCCGGTGGTGGCAATGGGAAGTCATGAGCGGCGTCCCAGTGATTCGTGTGACTCTGTACCCAAGTCACGATGGCAGACCCATCCGCCGGATGCTCGCATACCTCAGTTTCAGTTTCACACTATCCGCTATGATCTTCGGCCTGTCCCTGATCGGGGGCGCCGACGTGGTTTATCTGTATGAGCCCCCACCGACTATCGGGCTCCCCGCGCTGTTGCTGAAATGGTTCCGTGGGATGCCCATCGTCTACCATATCCAGGACATGTGGGCCTGATACCGTGGTCGAATCGGGCATGCTTCGAGGTGAGCGAATCAAGCAGATTGCCGAATGGCTCATCGGTGCCTGGTGCCGTTTCCTATATGGCCAGGCGCCAGCCATCGCCGTGAATTCTCCCGGGTTTAAGCGGCTCTTAATGCAACGGAACGTGCCGGAAGCTAAGTGGACAGAGCCAGTGGGGGCTTGGTCTGTGAGCAGGAAAACCCGCAAGCATTGGCGAATGCGATGATCGGAATGTCGGCGCTTTCGAAACAGGATCTCCGGGCGATGGGTGCCAGGAGCAGGCAATACTATCTCGGTCACCTGTCCTTCGCGATTGCCGGGACAAAGATGGATGCCGTTTTCGAGGATGTCGTAATCCATGCCTGCGGATGACCTCGGCGAAGCGAGGCACCGCGCGAAGCTGTTCGGAGTGAACCGAGTATCCTATTCGCTGGGGCGGGTAGTGGGATACTTTTGAGTCATCAAGGCCATCAAGTAGCTCAGCGATGCGAATCATTTTCGTGACAATCCTGTTCGATCCCGAACCGGCCGCACAGAACGGGCTGCCCCTCGCCCGCTACCTCCTCTCAAAAGGGCATGATGTAAAAGTATTGACTGGATTCCCCCAGTACCCGGGCGGCAAGATCTATTCCGGCTATCGCATGCGGTGGCGCCAGTGGGAGGTAATGGACGGAGTTCCCGTCCTGCGCGTGCCGCTGTACCCTAGTCACGATAGCAACGCCCTGAGGCGGATTTTCACGTATCTCAGCTTCACAGTGAGCGCGACGACCATCGGGACGGCACTCATCGGCGGGGCCGATGTGGTGTATCTGTATGAGCCGCCGCCCACCATCGGATTGGCTTCGCTCATGTTGAAGCTCTTCCGGGGCGCACCGATCGTCCACCACATTCAGGACATGTGGCCGGACACTGTGGTGGAGTCCGGAATGATCCGCGGTGAGCGCAGAAAAAGGATCGCCGAGTCTCTCATCGGCGATTGGTGCCGTTTTCTGTACGGGCAAGCGGCCGCGATTACCGTCCTCTCGCCGGGCTTCAAACGCCTGCTTGTGGAACGGAAGGTGCCGGAAGACAAAATCCAGGTTGTATACAACGGGGCAGACGAGCGAGTCTTCCGCCCCGTTGACCCGGATCCGGCGCTAAAGGCGGAGCTCGGCATGGAAGGCCGGTTCAATATTTTGTATGCGGGAAACTTTGGCCCGCTGCAGGATTTGAATACGATCGTGCGGGCAGCGGCCCTGCTTCGGGATCAGCCCCATATCCAGATCGTGCTCGTCGGCACCGGGCCGAAAGAATCCGAAGTCAAGGCTCTGGCGGCAGAGCTCGGCGTTGGGAATGTCAGGTTCGTCAAGCGACGGCAGTATTGGGAAATGCCCAAGATTTACGGCCTGGCTGACGTCTCTCTCATTCACTTGAAGGATATTAGGTTCCTGCACGCCACCATTCCCAGCAAAACACAAGTCTCGATGATTTGCGGGATCCCCATCTTGATGGCAGCACGTGGCGATGCGGCCGATCTTGTCGAGTCGGCCGGGGCCGGCGTGACCTGCCCTCCGGAAAACCCGGAACAAATGGCCGCCGCGATGCTTCACATGTCGCTGTTAGCAAAGGATCAACTCAAGGCGATGAGCGTCCTTGCGCGCCAGTACTATCTCGATAATCTCTCGCTTGCGGTGGGTGGCGAGAAAATAAACGCTGTGTTCGAGGACACCGCCCTCCGTTACGGCAGAAACCGCCGGCGCCGACAGCTCGCCGATGCGGTTGCCGCCGCTCGGAGGGGTAACACCGAGCTGCCGCTGAAATAAAAGAATCGACATTTCCACACCTGGAGTTAACTGCCTATGAATGCTGCAAAAACTTATGTCGTCACGGGGGGGGCCGGCGCTATCGGTTCCAGACTGGTGCGTAGGCTCCTAGCCGACGGAGCCGAATCGGTCTTAGTGATCGATGACCTTTCTTCCGGACACGAGTGGCTGTTGCCGAAGGATCCGCGCCTGCGATTCATCCACGGCGATGTCTGTGGGCTGCGGGACATGCAATTGACTCCGGCGGCGCCTCTGGTGGTATTCCATCTAGCAGCCTTCTTTGCTAACCAAAACAGCGTAGACCATCCATTGGAAGACCTTCACACCAACGCGCAGGGTACGCTGACAACGCTGTTGTGGTCGGCCGAGAGGCGCGCTCAGCGGCTCGTGTATGCTTCGGCCGGTTGCTCGATCGCAGGCCACGGAATCGATGAGCCGATCCGCGAAGACATGCCCGTGAGCCTTCATCTGGATACGCCTTACCAGATCACGAAGGCGCTGGGGGAGTTCTACTGCAATTATTTCAGTGATCGCCTCAGTACGGTCCGGTGTCGTTTTTTCAACTCCTTTGGTCCCGGTGAAGCGCCCGGCGCCTACCGCAACGTGATTCCGAATTTTATTTGGAAGGCGTTGCACAACGAGGTTTTGACCATTACCGGTACCGGCGATGAAACGCGTGACTTTGTTTACGTGGAGGACTTGGTGGATGGGCTGGTGCGCTCCGCCTCTACGCCCGCGGCGCACGGCGAGGCCTTCAATCTGGGCACCGGGGTTCAAACTCGGGTCCAGGATCTGGCGGACATGGTGATCCAGGTGTGCGGTTCGCGGAGCCACATCGAACATGCTCCCCGGCGGCCGTGGGATAAAAGCGCGCATCGCCAAGCGGACATCAAGCGGGCGCGGAGCGTCTTGGGCTTCCAGCCTGCCGTCACGGTTAAGGAGGGTATCACGCGCACGGTCGAGTGGTTCCTGGAAAACCGTCACCATCTGGAGGCCATACAGCCTGCGGGAGCAGCCGCATGAAAGTGCTGGTCACGGGCGGTGCCGGTTTCATCGGATCCCACGTCGTTGACGCATTCCGCGCGAGCGGCAGCGTTGTCCATTGCATCGACAGTCTCGACCCCGGCGTTCACCGGAACGTCCCGTCCTATCTTCGCCCGGACGTGGATTATTGTTTTGTGAACCTGCGACATTTCCGTCCCGATGCGCGCTATGAGGACGTCGAAGTGATCGTCCATCTGGCGGCGCTCGGCGGTGTCACCCGTGCCGCTCGGGAACCGGAGAACATTCTGCAGGGCAATGCGGGGGGGACGGCCCGGCTCGTCTCCCTGGCGGCCGGTTGGAAAAAATTGCGCCGCTTCATCCTTGTCAGCAGCTTCAGCGTCTACGGGTCGAATTATCGATATCGCTGTACTGGCTGCGGAAATGAGAGCAATGGGGATCGTCGGCAGGAAGATCTGGAGCAGGGGCTGTTTGAAGTCTCTTGCGGCAAGTGCGGAGGCCAGTGCTCAGTCCTGCCGATTGCCGAATCGGCCAGTCCGAGCCCTTTGGAGGTCTACGGCTCTTCCAAGTACATGCAGGAGCTGTGCTTGCGGGGGTTCACGCACTGTCCGGCCACCATTCTGAGGCTGTCGTCAGTCTATGGCGAGCGTTTACGGCTGGATGACGGAGAAGCCACCATCATCGCCAAACTGGCCGGCTGGATTCGTTGCGGAGTGGTTCCGCAGTTGTTTGAAGACGGGCGTCAACTCCGCGATTGGGTGTATGTGGGGGACGTGGTCGCCACAATCATGGCCTTGTGCGAGGCCGAAGTGTCAGCCCCCGTGATCAACGTGTGTTCGGGATACCCAACCTCTCTGCGGGACGCCTGTTCCCTGCTCGCCGACGTGATTGGCGTGGAATGCCGGCCTAAGGTCACCGGCAGTTTCCGCCCGGGTGACATGCGCCATTGCCTCGGGGATCCGTCGCTCATGCGCTCTGTCCTGCGCCGCGATCCGGTGCTGTTCTCTGTCGGCGCGCGCATCGCATTTGCTAGTCTGTCTGGAGTGCCGGCCTGACGCAGGTCTCACAAAACGGGCTGGCGAAGGTGTAGTCGTTTTGGTCAAACGGATCTTTGATATTGTATGCGCGGCGCTGGGACTTGTCTTCCTAAGCCCGCTGTCCCTAATGATCGCCTTCGCGATCAAGATGACTTCGCCCGGCCCGGTATTCTACCGGGGAACGCGCACTGGGCTTGGCGGGCGGCCATTCCGCATCTTCAAGTTTCGAACCATGATCGTCGACGCTGATCGAATTGGTGGCGCATCGACGGCGCTCAATGACCCGCGGGTAACGCGGATCGGACATCTGCTGAGGCGTTACAAGCTCGATGAACTCCCTCAGCTGATGAATGTGCTGATTGGTGATATGAGTATCGTGGGACCACGTCCTGAAGTGCCGCTTTACACGGACCAGTATGAAGGGGAGGAACTCCTGATCCTGTCGGTTCGTCCGGGAATTACCGATTACGCCTCTCTTCACTTTCTTCATCAGGAGGACATCCTCGGGACCACAGACCCCGATCGGATGTTCGTCGAGAAAGTGCAGCCGCTCAAGACTGCGCTGCGGCTCCAATACATCAAAGTCCATACGTTCTGGCGGGATCTGGCCATCATCTTCAAAACCCTGCTGCGAATTATGGGGTTAGACGTCGCAGCCATGAACAGCTTAACGGATAAAGAGAGATAGGAGAAACAATGGCGATCACTCGTACAGTTTCGAATCCATTCGAGGGCTTCAAGCAGGAGAGCTCACTGTCTCCGGACCTCCTCCTGCGCCTGTACCGGAGCATGGTCCGCATTCGGAGGACGGAAGAGACGATAGCAGACCTCGCCGAGGCGCGTGAGATTCGCTGTCCTGTGCACCTGTATTTGGGACAGGAAGCCGTAGCTGCCGGAATGATTGCCAGTTTGGAGGAGGGTGATTACCTCTTCGGAACGCACCGATCGCACGGGCATTATCTGGCCAAAGGAGGCGCGTTGCGTCCGATGATCGCGGAATGCTTTGGTAAGCGGACCGGGTGCGCGGGAGGGCGCGGCGGGTCGATGCACTTGATCGATCTGCAACACGGGATCGTGGGAACCACGCCAATCGTGGCCGCCAGTATTCCGCACGCGGTAGGCGCGGCGCTCGCCAGCAAACTGCGGAAAGACGGCAAAGTCGCCATGTCCTTTTTTGGAGACGGCGCGGTCGAGGAAGGGACCTTTCACGAGTCGATGAATTTTGCCGCCGTCCATGGTCTCCCGCTGGTTTTCGTCTGCGAGAACAATTTCTACTCCAGCCATCTGCAGTTGTTGAGGCGGCGGCGGCTAGATAACATCCACGAATACGGGATCGGCCACGGGATTCCCAGTGTCGTTGTGGATGGCAACAATGTGGAGGAGGTGTACGTGGCCGGTCGGCGCGCGGTCGACCACGCGCGCAATGGCCATGGCCCGGCATTTCTCGAGTGCCGCACCTATCGCTGGCGAGGTCATGTGGGTCCCGCCTGGGAATTCAATCTGACGATACGGACACGGGAGGAGGTCGAGGAGTGGATGGCCCGCTGTCCCATCAAGGCGTTACAAACGAAGCTTTTGACGGCCGGCCTAGTCGTTGAAACGGACTTGCAGCGGATTGTGGATGAGGAGAACGCCCAGATTCAGGATGCTGTGCAGTTCGCGCGGGAGAGCCCTTATCCCTCAGAATCCAGTCTGCTTGATCACGTCTACGCGGCGCGAGCCGCGGAAAGCTTTGGAGAGGACGCGAGGTGAGGCGAATAACGTACGCAAGTGCACTGTGCGAAGCTCTCGACCAGGAGATGGCCGCCGATGACCGCGTGTATCTGATCGGCCAGGGAGTCAACAGCCCATGGTATGTCGGCACCAGCACGGAAGGGATCTACGACAAGTATGGTCCCGACCGGGTGATCGACACTCCCGTCTCGGAGAACGGGGTGACCGGTGCGGCGGTCGGTTCCGCCATGGTAGGAATGCGGCCCGTCGTGGTGCATCCGCGCATGGATTTCATGCTCCTGGCGGTGGAACAGATCATCGGGCAGGCTGCCAACTGGCATTACATGTTCGACGGACAGGTCAGCGTGCCGATTACTATACGAGCCATCATCAACCGTGGCGGCGAGCAGGCCGCGCAACATTCCCACGCGCTTCAGGCGATGTTCGCACACATACCCGGGCTTAAAGTGGTCATGCCGGCAACGGCCCAGGATGCCAAAGGTCTGCTCATTGGCTCAATCCGTGATCCCAACCCGGTCATGTTCATTGAGGACCGCTGGCTGTACGAAAGCGACGGTGAAGTTCCGGAAGAACCGTTTGAGGTACCCCTTGGCAAGGCCGCCGTTCATCGCCGGGGGTCGGACGTGACCGTGGTGGCGGCCTCGTACATGGTGCTGGAAGCCCTCCAGGCAGCGGACACACTGGCGAAAGAGGGCCTGGAAATCGAGGTCGTGGATCTGCGGACCGTTCGTCCCATAGACGAGGAGACGATCCTACGTTCCATCTCCAAGACGCATCGCTTGGTGGTGGCAGACTCGGGTTGGAGCATGTGCGGTATCAGCGCGGAAGTGTGCGCGATTGCCGCTTCACGCGGCTTTCACGATCTGAGCGCTCCCATTCAGCGGGTGACTCTGCCTGCCTGTCCGGCGCCCATGTGCCGTGTACATGAGGAAGCCTACTTCCCGCGAGCGGCAGACATTTGCAAGGCCATCACCGCCGTCATGAGGAACGCGAGAACTTGCGAACTTTCCGCATGCAATGATGATCATAACAAATTGAGCGGCAGCCCACCGACCCCCGACCGGACCATTTTCCAATTGGCAGACTCAACAACCACTTAAGTGTGGCGCACGTGGTTCGAGCATGTGAATGGAATTGCACGCTGACGTACAAAACGGTCTGACGAGCTTCGTGCGTCAGCCAGTCTAGCTGGGCGAGGCTCAAGGCGGAATTCTCACCAGGAAGGTCAAGGAAAGCCATATTGGGACAGCTACTGGGCCCAGTGGCTCGGTGTTTTTGCTCTACTCCGATCGAGGAGAATACCGGCCAGAATCTGGTGGGTGCGTGTGCCCCTGGGCCGTGCAACGGCCAACCAGAACCCGCTAATCACGGCCATAAGACAGGTCGCCGCTCAAACAAACTGCCAGTCGTACACAGCTCACCACAGTGCAGATACTCAACACGAGACCACGTCCCAAACACTTGGCCAGCCAATGATCGAATCGGCCGCCAGAAATGTCGAACGTCAAGATCGTGCAAGCGAAGACTCCGTGCGTTTTGAGAGTGTCACGCACAACTCCGTCGCTGCACGAGATGGGGTGAATTATATCGTCACAAATCATGACCGAGTGTCGTCTTGATGCAATGCGCCGCAAACTCAAAGAAATACTACCCCCACTATCTCCAAAAACGCTAGAGTTCTAGCCTCTAGCCTAGCGCTCCCTTCCGCTTTCCAAACGTTGAGACCATAGCTTACAGGACTATCTTAAGATGAAATCACTCGTGAAAAGCAATGACGTTCGATTCACAGCAACGCGAAAGCGACCAATTGTTTTCAGTCTGTTCTTAGCAGCGTCTCTCTTTGTGCTTGTTGCAGGCATCAGCGGTGCTGTTTATGAATTTTCGTGGGAGTGGGTAGAGGCGAGGCGCTATCCCCCACCTGGTGTTATGGTGAATGTCGGCGGCCACCAAATGCACGTGTTTTGTACGGGACAGGGAGGACCTACGGTAGTTCTTTGCAGCGGATTGGGCCTTCCGTCCTTGAGTTGGGGGTTGGTGCAGCCGCAGATATCCCAGATCACCCGAGTCTGTTCCTATGACAGGGCCGGCTACGCCTGGAGTGAACCGGGCCCCAAGCCGCGCACGACCCTGCAAATTGTGACGGAGCTCCACCAGCTCCTCGATACTGCCAAGATTCCCAAGCCGTATATAATCGTCGGGCATTCGTTCGGAGGATTCGTGGCACGGCTCTACAGCACACTCTACCCACAGCAGGTGGCCGGAGTCGTGTTGGTTGACGCCAGTAACGAGGACACCATGGCTATGCTGCCAGCGAAAATGAAGGCGGCCGAACTGCGACGAATGCAGTTGGAGCAGTTTTTGCCGTACGTCGGATACTTTGGCATTCCGCGCATTCGACGAGCAATTTTCGGATTAGGACAGGCTGGCCGTTCGAGTCCGAGGTTTCCGGAGCCACTGTTGCGGGAAATGACATCACTAATGCTGTGGGCAAGGTCGTTCGGACCTTTCGTGGATGAGATCAATCATATACTCGAAAGCGGCGAACAAGTGCGCAGAGCTGGGAAACTCGGCGACGTTCCGCTCACTGTGATTACGGCGAGCCGCCTCGACGATGTGCCTGATGGTATCGACCGATCTGATTTCTATAACTGGGAGGGGATCCGAGTGAACAGACTGCAGAACCAGTTGGCACAGCTCTCCACGCGCGGGCGAAGAATAGTGGTACACGACAGCAGTCACATGATCTTAGGCCAAGATCCGGAAGCAGTCAGCGACGCCGTAAAGGAGATGGTTTATCGACTCCGCCGAGAACGGTCAAATTAGGCCTCTGACCGTGCGAAAGAATGCCGTTGCTTTGAGGACTCGGAAAGTAAGAAGTGTCTCAGCCTAACTACGTGTGATAGGTACTACTGCCTGTTCACGGGTAATATGATAGTGCGGGAGCCTGAGACTTCCCAAACAGAGATGAAAGTGAGCGTGACTTCAGTGTCTGAGAGTATCGCGCGGCTGGTAAGATACCATCGCCTGGCTATCTGGCTCGTGCAAGGGTCAATCTTCGCTCTGTCTGGGGCTGTGGCTTTCTGGCTGCGCTTTGAGGGAGACATACCGCAGGTCAATCGGATTCACCTGCTCTGGGGGTTATTGGTGTGGGTGGCGAGTAAATCCGTGATCTTTCGCCTCTGTGGTTTGGATCGCGGTTGGTGGCGCTTCGTCTCGATCCATGACGTCGTCCGGATATGGGTCGGCAACGCGGCCGGCTGCGTAGTCGCGTTTGCCGTCATTCGGTGGTTTGGACCGCCAGGGTTCCCGCGATCCATCTACATTCTCGACTTCGTGGTTTGTTTCTTGGCAACGGCTGGCGTCAGGATAATGATCCGGCTGGTTCGAGAGGCGTGGGGACAGCAGCGGCCTAGTGCGGCAGCCATCCGCACGCTCATATATTGAGCTGGCCAAGCTGGGCTTACGCTTGTGCGCGAGATTCGCGGGAATCCTCGACTTTCGTTTGTGCCCTGCGGCTTTATTGACGACGATCCGAACAAACACGGCCTGGTGATCCAGGGGATTAAGGTGATCGGCAGCGGAGAGCGTCTGCAGCAGATCGTCAGGGAACGCCGAATTGACACTGTCCTGATCGCCATGCCATCAACGTCCGGCAGCGACATGACCCGGATACTGCGCTACTGCTTCGATGCGGGCGTGTCTTATAAGACCGTCCCTGGTTTTGGCGAGCTAATTGAGAGCAACAGTCTTGCGCATCAAATCCGCGATGTAGCCGTCGAGGATCTGTTGGGCCGCAAGCCCGTGCGCCTGGAGGAGAACCAGATCCGCCGCGCACTCGAAGGCAAGGTCGTCATGGTCACCGGCGCGGCCGGGTCCATTGGGTCCGAACTTTGTCGTCAGATCGCGCGCTT
>OBLU010001604.1_pt1 | contig 21000 bp, 18 predicted proteins | sample 1518681 | NCBI WGS metagenome assembly OBLU01 (sample SAMEA3539304, study PRJEB22396) | soil metagenome | biome: tundra; feature: field; material: soil | place: USA | collected 2010-05 | depth 0.15 m
AATAGGACGACAAATAGGACGAAAAATAGGACGAACGGCTTCAGCCGCGAAGCGGCGAAAGAATGCAGCCCACGGCGCAAGCCGTGGGGGCGCTGAAGGTATATGTGAACAAGCCCCGGGAGGGGCGAAAGAAACCATACCTCAGAACGGGAAATGACCGACTTCAGTCGGGCCGTAAAGCTCGCATCATGGATTCGGCTTTAGCCGCTGATGGTTTGCTCTTCTCCGGCAGATTCAATGCGCATGAAAGAACTCAACGGGTCCCGCAGGTGGTGTGTAATTGTCATCAAATTCGCCTTGAACGATTTGTCATCCCGACCGGAGCCGGAGCGCCTGCGACGGCGGAGTGGAGGGACCTGCTGTTGCGGTGTGATCAAACGCCCGAGTCCTTTAAAGATGGCGCGCGCGTCTGAACGTTGCCGATGACCGTTACGCTACGCGCAAACTCTTTCGCAACCATTTCCCTCATCGCCCGTACTCTTTCACATTCCCGTCCACCGCGGCCGCCACATACTTCTGTGTCTCGAGATCGCGAAACTGCACCACCCGATGTCCCTCGCGAGCCAGCTTGCCCCATCGGCTGGGCTTCTCCGGATTCTGCTCAATCGCCTGATACTCCTTTCCTCCCATCAAGAACCGCGTCGTTCGAAGCCGCTGTGCCCCAGTCCGCGTCACGTGAAAGGAACGCCCATCCACCACGACCTCACCCCCCCGCGCGTCATCTGCTCCGCAATCGATTCCAACACCGTATGATCGAGCCCGTTCTCGTGTGGCATCCTACCGTCCTGTAGGAATCTTTATCGTACCTCGATGGTGGCGAAAAAACGTGGATTGGACAACACGGCTTCAGCCGCGAAGCGGCGACAGAATGCAGCCCACAGCGTAAGCCGTGGGTAGCGCTTCCCGGCCAACTTTCGTGTTGCCCGTCATCCGCCCCAGAATCCCCGAAGGTGTAGATCCTGGTCGGGAGAACCTCTGTCGAGAGACCCACACCAGGTCGCCATCCGTGCACCACAGCCGCACAATCAGCGGACCGCAGGGCACGAATGGCGAGTCGCTCTCGAGCTGAGCGCTCAGTCGTCATCGTGCATGCGACGTAAGTTGTGCTTGTACACGGCCTTGCCTATAGCCTTTCCCAAGCGCTCGCCTGCGACCTGATCAGTTCGAAAATGTATCCCACCGTAAACACGTGCGTCGGAGATGTCGTCGGTAATCTGCTTGAACGTCGTGTATTGCAACACGATGTCGGGCACGGCGGGATTCGATAGCGTGATGAAATGCCCACCTTCACCGTATATGTGTTTCAGAATCACGGCTGCGCCATTGGCTGCGCTGCCATGGTTGGAGGGGTAACTCGGGAAACATGGCGTCGTGACAAAGGGTACGAAGCTGGGATCAGCTTGGGTTTTCGGATTGCCGTCTGTATCACCAGCATGGATCGCCGTTTCGGGCCGCCAGAAATTGTAGTGATACTTGTTGAGGAATGACGCGACCAAGCTGTCATTCATCGCCATGTTCACTACGGCTAGAACGCGAGCGTTCTCCGACAGCGAATGCCAACGTTCCTGAGCAACCTGCTGGAGGGCCTGATTGAAGACCTGAGTTGGCGAAGACGCCGCATAGAAGAGCGCTACATTTGCGCGATCTTGTGGTCGCTCTGTGCTGTTGAGGCTCCCGACCGTCATTACCTCGTTGTAGGCTTTCGCGTATTGGTGGCTCGTCAGCGCTGGTGGCGGATCGAGGAGAAACTCACTAGCACTCGGGATACCGAACGGAGTTACGTTCTGCCATTGAAACGCGATTCCGACCTTGATTCCATTCACAATTGGGCAACTCGGTGTAGCCTGCCATTCTCCCGGAACAACCGGCCCGGGTATCTTGAATTGTGGGGGCGACGATCCGTCGTTAGCACGCAAAGCAATCATGGCCAAAGCTGCGGCTTCACCCGTCGCAATACCGTCGTTCTTGGCTTGCCCGTCCGGTAGAGACGCCAGGGAGTTGGCGAGCTCTGCGTCGAGTGTCAAGTGGCTGGCTGGAAAATAGGTGCTAAGCACGCGATATGCAGCCTGGATGGCTGCAGCGTCGGCAGATGCACCTGGTGGTGCTACGATCGTTCCGAGATAGGGATGATAGTCGCCAGTGATGGCGTTCACGGATTCGAATACCGCGAGTTGTACGATCGCTGCGGTTCGTGCCTGGGCGAATGGGTTCTGGCCGTTCGCGATCGCTGTGTTTACCGCGATCGCGTTCCAGTCCAATACGACATCGGCTTTTGCGACGGCAGACCCGAACAATAGAGTCGCCATCAACATGCATAGCCCGAGAGTCCTCTTCTTTGTGCCAACCCGTATCCTTTTCATTGTGCATCCTCCTGATTCTTCACTGGCTTTCGGTCAGTGGTGATTGGCACCCTTGCAGCAGCGGACGTTGTTGTCCATATCGGAGAGTGTGTCGCGGCGTTATGCTTTGTGTCGCTCTAAACACAAGCGGGGTTTGCACTTGCGTCGGTGTTTCCGGTTTGGTGTAAAATCAATCCGCTTCCATGGGGTGTGCCATGGCTTCTGAGCCAACTGGAGTGGAGCAACCGATCCGGTTCGGCGAAGGCTACGAGCTCGACCTGCATCCTCGGAGGCTGCGCCGTGGCAGTCATGTGCTGAAGCTGGAGCGCATCCCATTCGAGATCCTTCTTCTTCTGCTTGAGCACAGGGACGAGATTGTTCCCCGAGATCAAATCGTTTCTAGGGTTTGGGGCCAGGGTGTTTTCCTGGATACCGACAACAGTATCCGCGGCGCGATCCGCAAGCTTCGTCAGGTCCTGAAGGATGACGCCGAGACCCCACGATTCATACAGACCGTGACCGGGCAGGGGTACCGCTTCATCGCGCCGATCATTACTCCCAAAGAAGCAAGCGCAGCTTCCGAGCCAGAGGCATCGGTCGTCCCCACCAGCGACCGGGATTTCGTGTCGGAACTCGATGGCTGGTTGCTAGCCCGAAGACTGCGTTTAGTGGAGCCAGATCAAGATCGTACGGCGGAGAGGGTGGCGCATGCCGGAACCGCTCCTGGACAGAGGAATCGGAAGGCTTACAGGCTGCTTCTTGTTGGAGCTTTGCTCCCAGTCGCGTGCCTTCTGTTATTCCTGGCAGTTTGGGGCTGGCGACGAGCATCGCGCCCGCCCGCACGTTCTCAGGGCAAGATAGTCCTCGCTGTCCTGCCGTTCGAGAACTTGAGCCGCGATCCCGACCAGGAGTTCTTCAGTGACGGCCTGACTGAAGAAATGATCGCTCAGGTCGGAAAGCTGAATCGGGATCGACTTACCGTGGTAGCCCGCAGTTCTGTTGCAAAGTACAAAGGCAGCAATCTGGCTGCGAAGGAGATCGGTAAAGAACTGAACGCGGACTATCTTGTCCAAGGCAGCGTTCGTCGCTGGTCGGACCGTGTACGCATCACCGTTCAGCTCATCCAGGCAGAAAATCAGACGGACCTCTGGACCGAGAGTTACGACCGCGAACTCAAAGATGTGCTCGCTGTGCAGGACTCCGTGGTGCAAAGCATCGCAAGCCAAATACACATCGCTCTCACTGAAGAACAGAAAACACGTTTAGCAAATCCGCGGCAAACAAGGCCTGAAGCATACGAGGCGTATTTGAAGGGTCGCTACTACTGGAACAAGCGAACCGCCGACGGCATGCAAAAGGCGGAGCATTATTTTCAGCAGGCCATTGACAGCGATCCAACCTATGCCGCGGCATATTCCGGGCTGGCCGACTGCAACAGCGGACTTGCGTGGCACGGGTTCAAATCCCCGGCTGACGCACTCCCGAAGGCTTACGCGGCCGCTCGCAAAGCGGTCGAGATCGATCCACAATCGGCTGAAGCCCACGCCTCCCTGGGGCTTGTGCTTAGCCATGGTTGGGATTGGGCCGGAGCGGAGGCCGAGTTCAGGCGTGCTCTGGAGTTGGATCCTCAATACGCAAATGCGCACCACTGGTACGGAGACTATCTTTCCATTAAGAGGCGCCATGACGGGGCACTTGCCGAAGCCAGCCGCGCACTGGAACTCGATCCACTTAATCTCATGATCGGCACATGGGTGGCACTCCGCTACTACCAGGCACATAACTACTCCCGCGCAATTGAACAAGCTCGAAACTCTGTTGAGCTGGATTCGAACTTCGCAGCTGCGCATCTTCTGCTCGGCGAGGGCTACGTTCAGGCAGGCTTGCACAGCGAGGGCGTTAGTGAGCTGAAGAGGGCGGCGAGTTTGTCGGGGGACAGCCCACTCTACACGGCGCAGGTCGCGGTTGCCCTTGCAGCGGCAGGGCGGAAGCGTGAAGCACTCCGAATCGCGCACGAACTTGAAACAATATCGAGGAAGCGTTACGTTTCGCCCTATGGGTTGGCTCAGATCTACGCAGCGCTGAATAGCAAAGGAGACACATTCAAATGGCTGCAAGCCGCGTATGGCGATCGCGCCCTCTGGATGGGATACCTCGCCGTTGATCCGGTCTTTGATCGCTATCGCTCCGACCATCGTTTTCAAGAGCTTCTCCGGCGCATCGACCTGCTCTGACTTGGATTACGAGATCCCCGATGTTCTACACCCAAGCGCAGCCGTCTGCATCCAGTTACTTGTCGAAGTAGACAAGCCAAGAAAGCAACAAGTTCTTCATGCGACAAATAGGTTGCGAGAACAGCGTTTGTAGCTCTCACCAGAAAGGTACCTTCCGGGACATGAATTGTGTCCGGATGACGGGCTAACCGGAAGCAACTCCTAAGTTAGCGCTTATGTGACTAAGCCCCGGAGGGGCGAAAGAGAACTACGACGCAGACTCCGTAGGGATGCCTGGAGCATACTCAGGAATTACCGGAATAAACACGCTCTGTCACACGTCTCGATGATCTTCCACGTGCGACCCAAAGGACGACGAAAAGCCGCACCGCCATTCTCAAAAACGGACCCTCCACTCCACCTGATAACGATCCTGATTCCTCAAACGACGGAGCCGGCCGCGAGGCCGCCTTTCTCTCGGTACTTAGGTACTCGGAACTCGCTACTTCTTCCCCCGCAACATCTCCACCACCCGCTCATAATCATCCACCGTGTGATACTCAATCACAATCCTGCCCTTCCCCTTCCGGTCGCGAATCCGGACCCGCACCCCCAGCAGACGCTCCAGTTCCAACTGCGCCGACCGCACATTCGGATCCACCCACCGCGCCCCGCTCTTCTTCGCCACCTGCCCCGGCATGCCCGGCACTGGCTCGAGCAGCCCCGTCATCCGCATGATCAACGTCTCCACCTGGTCCAGCGTCAGGTGCTTCTTCACAATGTAATCGGCCGTCTTGGTGATCAGCTCCGGATCCTCCAGCTTCAGCAACTCCTTCGCCTCCGAGAATCCAATCTGCTTATGCGCCAGTTGCTCCATCACCAGCGCCGGCAGCTTCAGCAGCCGCATGTAATTCGACACCGACTCCCGCGACAGTCCCACCCGCTCCCCAATCTGCTGCTGCGTGAGCGAAAATTCCTTGCTCAACACCCGGAACGCCTCTGCCTGTTCCAGCGCGCTCAAATCTTCGCGCTGCAGGTTCTCGATGATCGTCATCTCCGCCGCCTGCTGCAGCGAAACTCGCCGCACCAGCGCCGGTATCGTCGTATTCCCCGCCTTCTTCGAAGCCAGCAGCCGCCGCTCGCCCAGCACCAGAATGTAGCGCCCCTCTTCGTCCCCGGGACGCACCATGATCGGCTGCACCACCCCATTGGCCTTTATGGAATCCGACAACTCCTCCAACTTTTCGTCATCGTCGACATACCGCGTCTGAAACGGATTCTTATCAATGTCCGCAATCGCCAGGTTGACAACGAGGTTCCCCGGCATCCGCGACTCCGCCTGCGCGTAAATCGTGATGGTCTCGTCAGCAGCCGGCTGCGCAGGAGAATCGGATGCAGTGAATGCAGGTGTGGTGGATGCAGGCCCAGCCGCGCCCGGCTGTCCAGCCGAGCCCAGTTCGGCGGTGCCGTGTGGCGCGGGCGCCCCCGCCGCCCGCGGACTCTCAGTTACCGCATCCTCAGCCACTGCTCGAATGACCCCGCTGAATGCTTCCCCTCGATGTTTATCGTCAGCCCCATTCGAAACAGGTCTGTCGCTGAGAGAAGTTTTGTCATTCCGAACGAAGTGAGGAACCTGCTGTTTGCCGGCGGCACCACTACTTTGACCAGGGGCGCCACCCGCCACCACCCGCGGCCCAGGCAACAAGGACTCCAGCCCCCGCCCCAAAGCCCGCCGCTTCTCCACCTTCTCCTTGTCCCCCGCCCGCCCCGCCGTATTCTCCGCCGCCGCACCAGTAGTCATCTGTGTTTTCCCTCAATCTCTCTGCCTGCTCCCACTCCACCCTGACCTATGCGTTTCCGCTGCAATCTATATCGATGACCATCAATCTTATACATTGATGAGTATCAATGTATGCACCCGAACCTGGCCGCTGACCTCAAGCCGTCTTATCCATCTCGTCCGCCGCCGCAATCTCTTCCCCCGCCTGCTCTCCCCCGCGTCCCGTGTCCCCTGTGGTTAAGGTTTGTCCTGATGGCTGAGAGCTGACTGCTGAAGGCTGCCGCTCGATAATCTCCTTCGCCAGCCGTATGTAGCTCTCCGCCCCCTTCGATCGCGGATCGTACACCAGCGCCGCCTTCCCGTGGCTCGGTGCTTCAGCCAGCCGTATATTCCGCGGCACGGTCGTCCGGCACAGCTTCTCGCCAAAATAATTCTTCAGCTCAGTCATCACCTGCTGCGCCAGGTTGGTGCGGTCATCAAACATCGTCAGCACCACGCCCTCGATCTCCAACTCAGGGTTCAGCCCCGCGCGGATCCTGTCAATGGTATCGAGCAGTTCGCTCACGCCCTCAAGAGCAAAGTACTCTCCCTGCATCGGAATCAGGACCGCATCCGCCGCGACCAGCGCGTTCAGCGTCAGCAGATCCAGCGCTGGAGGACAGTCCAGCACGATGAACTGAAACCGATCCCGCAAAGGAGCCAAAGCTTCGCGCATGCGAAACTCGCGCCTTTCTGCGTCCACCAATTCCAGGTTGGCCCCGATCAGATTCTTATGGGCAGGAATCAGCCACAACTGTTCTAGCTCAGTCGTGAGCAGCGCCTCCTCGGCCGCAGCCGCGCCCATTAATAGATGGTAGGAGTTGATGCGGTCAGGATCCTTCGCGAATCCCAAGCCGCTCGTGGCATTCGATTGCGGATCGCAATCGACCAGCAGGGTGTTCACTTCCGCAGCCGCAAAGGACGCGGCGAGATTGATGGCAGTCGTGGTCTTACCCACGCCGCCCTTCTGATTGGCAACAGCGATAACGCGTCCCATTAGATTGTCAGGAGAAGCAGAGCTACCCGGCAGCATAATGCGCTTCGCATTTCAAATGCAATGAGATTTGTTGTGCATATGAACGAATTGTGTGCAAAACGCGTCGAGTGTTCCTGCAGGAACACTACTTCAGTGCACCAGGCGTCCCTTGGAGCAATTGCAGTCTGCAAGGAATATTCTCTGCGATGCATTTGGCTCGGGCGACAGCAGCCATCGCTGCCACATTGCCAATTGAAGAAGTGTTCCTGCAGGAACGTTCTGTGAAAGCAAGATCCCCGCTTTGAGCTCGCTGCAGGACAGGATGCTCACTTGCTTGGTGGCGCAGACTGTCCAGCCTACTTAAGAATGCTTCGAAGTGTTCCTGCAGGAACACTGTGGAAAACTCCCCCTCACACGGGCAATCAACTAATGGTGTCCTCAGGCTATTTCTAGCTGTTGTCCCACTTTATGGCGGGGTGTAAGGTAAGACTTGCATTGGCGTAGATACAAGCGTGGCCAATCCAGCATATCCGCTCCACTTATTACCAACTTGGTTCTCCTCTGGCAATATCGGTGTGCGGAGGTGATGTTACAGGCCACTGATGCTGATTTTAGTCTTGGACCTACCAATCCTCTGGTAGAAGGCGATGGCCGACCAGCAAGACTCTGGCGCGAGATTGAGGGACTGGGATCGGTTCGGACCAGGCAAGGTGGGGCAGGCTTGCGCGGGCTTGATTCGCTTGGGACGCGCCGATCAGCAGGGCCAAGCGACCGGCCGGTGCGACTAGGCCTGCCGCGATGGGAAGGATGGATTCGAAGCGCTCGACGGCGCGAAGAGTGACTACATCGAAAGCGCTTCCGGTCAGGGTCTCGGCCCGCGCGTTTCGTATATTTACGTCCGTCAATGTAAGGGTGCGGGTGACCTCGCGGAGGAAGGCAGCCTTCTTATGATTGGACTCGATCAGCATAAGCGAGATGTGCGGAGCCCAGAGCTTGATGGGAAGGCCAGGGAATCCGGCGCCGGAGCCTATGTCGGCGAGGGTGGCTGACCCCACACGAGGAGCGAGGGGAAACAGGCGCGACGCAACGAACAGGCTCTCGCCGAAGTGGCGGGTGACAATGTCTTCGGGGTCGCGGATGGCGGTCAGGTTGATGCGGACATTCCAGCGGAGAAGTATATCGATGTATGTCGATATACGTTGCAGTTGAGCGGGCGACAGGACCGCAGGTTCCCCTCCGGCTTTCGCCGGTTCGGAATGACCAGGATCAGGGGTGTCGGAATGGCAACTGCCTGCGAGCTTGGAATCTCCCGGAACCGCGATCGGCATGCGGAGAAAGGGCTTCAGCAACTCGGCGATACGGACTGTGTTCATGGCAGCAGATTCCAAATTGTAGATGGGCGGTTGGAGATTTGGGAAAGGGATCAGGGTGGACCCGGTAGGGGCCTGGAACAGCCGCCCGACGGAGCAAATCTGAAAACCGGGGAGTCCCCGTCCTGGGATTCGGCATCCAATCCAGCTATGAAGGCCAAGGGTGCAATCTTCGAAGAGAAGTATCGGGTGGTGGCGGTAGAGAGTCAGCGCCTCACCATTCGAGGAGTTCGCAGCGGCAAGGTGCTGACCATTGTGAATCCCGACCCTGACACTCCCCTCACCCCCGCCGAATATCCGCCGGGCAAGCTCATTGCGTTGAGCGATCCCTCCGCCGCGCCTGGGAACTAGGGCGTCTTCACCCGCTTTGCCCCTCCACCGAGCTGTTCGTTGCCGAGCGTTCTCCACAAATACCAGCAGGCCACGGAGCGGGACGAGCGCCACGCCTCGCCGAGGCGCTCGACGCTACGACGTTTCCGTAGACGTTTGCGATGGCGCGTTCGAGTCCTACGTCGGCGAACGCTTCTGACAGCGGAGTCAGATTGGCAAGTAGGGAACTTGACACGGGGCGGATTATTCTGTATATTCAGTTTGTACTGAAAGAAACGACATGGCGGAACTTACGGGAGTCCAGAAGCAGTACATTCTTCACTGGGGAGAGATGGGGACGCGGTGGGGGATCAACCGGACGGTGGCGCAGATCCACGCGCTGCTCTACCTGTCGCCCGAGGCGCTGCCGGCGGAGGAGATTGCCGAGACGCTTAGCGTGGCTCGGTCCAATGTCAGTACTTCGATCCGGGAACTCGAAACCTGGGGGATCGTGCGTGCGGTACACGTGCTGGGCGACCGGAGGGAACATTATGAATCGATGAAAGACGTGTGGGAGATGTTCCGGCTGGTGATCGAACAGAGGAAGCGGCGGGAGATCGATCCGACGCGGGAGATGTTGCGGCGTTGCCTGGCCGATCTGGATCCGAAGGAACCGGGAGCGGATTACACGCGAGAGCGGCTGGGGGCGATGGCCGGCTTCTTCGAAGCGGTGACGGAACTGCACGACCAGATGAAGCGTCTACCCACTGGAACGGTGCGGAAATTGTTGCGCATGGGGGCGAAGGTGCGGAAAAAGGCGGGGTAGCTCCCCTTTTTTGCCCGGCTTGTTCTGTTCGTACAGAACGATCTGTCTCAGGAGGACAGCGATGAGTGCGACGGTGGTCATCACCGGTGCCTTCAGTTACACGGGAAAATACGCCACGCGGCTCCTCCTCGACCGCGGTTACGAAGTCCGCACACTGACATATCATCCCGACCGGACGAATTCTTTTGGCGACCGGGTTCAGATATTTCCCTATAACTTCGACCGGCCCGGGGATTTGCGCCGCAGCCTTCGAGGCGCGTCCACTCTTATTAATACCTATTGGGTGCGCTTTCCGCGCGAAGAGTCAAACTTCGAGACCGCGGTTCGAAATACCCGCACGTTGATCGAGGCGGCAAAAGACGCCGGTGTCCAAAGGATCGTGCACGTCAGCATCGCCAATCCATCTCTCGAATCTCCGCTGGGGTACTACCGGGGAAAAGCCCAGGTCGAACAGGCCGTAGTCGGCTCGGGGCTGTCGTACGCAATCTTGCGGCCCACCGTCATTTTTGGGGCGGAAGACATACTCATCAACAACATTGCCTGGTTCGTGCGCCGTCTTCCCGTGTTCGGGATTCCAGGCGACGGGCGGTACACGATTCGTCCCATCTACGTGGAGGACATGGCGCAACTGCTCGTTGACGCCGTTGACCAGCAGGGGAGTTCGATCCGCAACGCGATTGGCCCCGAAACATTCAGCTTCGAGGAACTTGTACGACTGGTTGCGGCGCGAGTAGAACGGCCTGTTCGCCTGGTCCATCTCCCAATGCTGTTGGCCTATCTATCCACGCTTGTGACTGGTTGGATTGTCGGCGACGTGGTTCTTACCTGGGAAGAATACAAAGGGCTGATGGGTAACCTGCTCGCGCCTGAGGGGCCGCCAGCAGGGCCAACACGGTTGAGCCAATGGCTCGCGGACCACAAAGATCTCGTGGGCAGGCAGTACGCGTCGGAGGTCGCACGCCATTTTGCAAAGGCGGCCAAAACGAATTAACCAGAGAGTCCGCGGAAAGAATCACGGAGGCAGACTATGAATTCGACAGGGATGATTCGTGCAATCTGGGGAGCAGGTTTCGTGCACGTAGGGATAATCGCGGCGAACATTCCGCTGCCGGGGCGGCTGCGCGTACGGGAGCGGCTGGCGGGCGTGCCGAGATTCGTGCGCCAGATCTTCTACGTGCATTGGGTGTACATCGTGATCGTCCTGGGGCTGTTTGCGGCGCTGTGTTTCGGGTTCGCGCCGGACCTGGCGGGAGCGAGCGGGATGGGACGGTTCCTGAGCGGATTCATGGCGGGGTTTTGGCTTCTCCGAATCGTGCTGCAGATTTTCTACTACGACGGCGAAGTGCGGCGGGAGAACCAGGCGCTCGATAGGCTTTATGTAGGGGCGTTGATCGTGCTGGTGGTGATCTTTGGGATGGCGGCACTCAGGCCCGTGAGGTGAGACGTGATGAAGAAACCAACATTGGCGCAGCGGACTTCCCCATCCTTGACGCAAAGAACGCCGCAAGCCTGGGGCACCCAGCGCGCAAGTGAGAATGACAAGAGGCAGCGATGGGCGGCGGCGTGTGCTACCGCGGGAGCGGCGGTGTGGGCGGGCATTGCGGTGCTGGCGCGGATGGGGGTGGCGCGGCTGGGTGCGATCGAGTTGCTCTTCTTACTTGCACCGCTAGTGATTGTTCCCCTGGGGATGGAATTGGGGCGTGTGCTCGGGGGCGGGGGTTGGCTGGAGGAACGCGCCCGCCGGCTGCAACCTGCGGGCGCCGCGCTTGTGGTGGTGGCGATGTGGCTTCCTCCAGGAAGGAAGGCTGGACTGGCCGCGCTGGGATGGTTGTTGATTTGCGCCCTCGAGGCGGGGGTTGGATTCGTGGAAATAGTGCGGGTGCTATGGGCAGACGCGGGCGGAGGGGGACGCGCCACACGGTTTGCGATGGGCATTGCGCGAGTGGATCTGGTGGTGGGTGGGGCTTGGCTGGTGGCGTCGCGGTGGGGGATGCGGCCGATGGGAATTCAGGAACCAATCGGACTGCTGACGGCGGTGCACTTTCACTTCGCAGGATTTGCTACGGCGATGATCGCCGCCGCGACGATTCGCTTTTCCGAGAAGCGCGGGGAACATCCGTGGCTGAAGCGTCTGGTCCTGATGGTGGTCGGGCTGCCAATTGTAGTTGCCGCAGGGTTTGTGATCTCCCCAGTGGTGAAGATGGTAGCGGCGCTTTTGTTTTCAGCAAGCGTCGCGGGTCTGGCGATAGCGGTGCGCGCCTGCGGGACGAAGGCGGCAAATACTACCGCGCGAATCCTGTTGCAAGTCGCAGCCGGCGCCGTTTTCGCGGGGATGGTGCTTTCGGGAGCATATGCGGTCGCGGATTATTTGGGGAGCGGTGCGTTGACGATCCCGCAGATGGCGAGAACGCACGGCGTTCTGAATGCGGTGGGATTCTGTCTTTCGGGATTGTTGGGATGGCTGGTGGAGAGCAGCGTCCAGTGGCCAGTTACCGACACAAGCGGTTTTCAGACGGAGGTGTAGCGGGAACCTGTACACTACTGGAATCCACGGAAAAAATGCCGGAGCAACGTCCCCAGGTTTCCACGACGCAGGAAAAGCCTCAGCTTAGCGAGTCGGGAGCCGATCCGGCTTCCCCAAACTCCGGGACGCCGCATGCTTGCGCTCTCTCTTCATCCTCGCCATCTGCGCTCTCCGCAGCCGGCGAATCCTCTTGCGAGATTCCTTCCGAGTCCGCCAGCGAGAGTGCCATCAACAAAGAACTGCGCCGGTTGAACCGCGCGTTGCGTGCACTGAGTGCGTGCAATCAGGCGCTGGCGCAGGCTGGGAGCGAACAAGAACTGCTGCAGCAGATCTGCGACATCATTGTGCGCCTCGGAGGATACCGGATGGCGTTCATCGCGTACGCGGAACAGGACGAAGAGAAAAGCATGCGGCCGCAGGCGCACGCGGGAAATGGCGACGGCTACGTGGATACGATTGCGCTGAAGTGGTCGGATACTCCGGCGGGTCGCGGGCCGGTGGGTACGGCCATCCGGGAGAACCGGATTCACGTGGTCGCGGATACGGCGACCGATCCCTTGTTCATACTCTGGCGCGAAGCCGCCTTGCAGCGAGGATATGCGGCGGTGATCGGGTTGCCGCTGCGGGTGGCGGGCTCAGCCTTCGGCGTGCTGGCCATCTATTCGGAGCAAGCGGGTTCCTTTGAAAGCTCGGAGGTGGAACTGCTCACCGAGATGGCGAACAACCTGGCCTATGGCATCACGGCGCTGCGCTCGCGGGAAGAAGGAAAACGGGCGACGGCCGCGCTTCTGGAAGCCGACTCGAAATATCGTCAACTGGTGGAGCAGGTTCCTGCGATCTCCTATGTAGCCGAGGCTGGAGCGCAAGGCCGTTTTCTCTATCTCAGCCCGCAGGTGAATACGATTCTCGGCTACTGTCCCGAGGATTGCTTGTCGGACCCGTCCTTCTGGTGGGATCACTTGAATCCGGAGGATTACCCGATCGCGCTGCTGGAGGATAGTTGGGAGGAAGACCGTCCTTTCCAGGTCGAATACCGATTGCGATCGCAGGATGGGCGGGAGCTGTGGGTTCGCGACGAGGCGGTGATCGTCCGCGACCCGCAAACGGGAAGACGGCTGACTCGCGGTCTGTTGATCGATATCACCGAGCGGAAACGCGCCGACGAAGCGCTGCGGCGCAGCGAAGAAAACTACCGCATGTTCGTGGCGCAAAGCTCGGAAGGGATTTTCCGGCACGATCTCGACGCGCCAGTGGCGATTGACCTCCCAGAAGAGGAACTGGCTCACCATATTCTTCACCATTCGTACCTGGCCGAGTGCAACGAAGCGATGGCGCACATGTACGGGCTGAGTTCGCCGGCAGAGCTTCTGGGAAAACGACTGACGGAATTGCTGGCGGCGGATGCTCCTCGCAACCTCGAAAAGACGCGCGCGTACATTCGAAATGGATTCCGGTTGGTGGAGCGGGAATCGCATGAGATGGACGTGAATGGCAACCCGAAGGTGTTTCTGAATAGCATGTTCGGCATTGTGGAGCGCGGAAAATTGTTGCGGACCTGGGGGATTCAGAGAGACATTTCCGAACAGCTGAAGGCGGACCAGGCGCGGCGCAAGGCAGAAGACGCGCTGCGCGAGAGCGAGGAGCGCTACCGGGCGTTTGTGGAGCAAAGCTCGGAAGGAATTTTCCGCATGGAGTACAACCCGCCAGTTCCGTGCGATCTGCCGATCGCCGAGCAACTGGCGCTGGGCCGGAAGAACGGCTATTTGGCGGAATGCAACGACGCGCTGGCGAAAATGTACGGTCGCGCCTCCGCGCGGGAGCTAATCGGGAAGCCGCTCTCTGACTTTCTGATTTTGAACGATCCGGACACGCGGCAGTTTATGGAAAACTTCATCCGGGCTGGGTACCAGACCACGGACCAGGAGTCGTATGAGATGGACTCCCGCGGGCAGAAGAAAATTTTCCGCAATACCATGAGCGGAATGGTGGTCGACGGACATTGGGTGCGGACGTGGGGCATCACGCGCGACGTGACCGAGCGGGTGCATCTGGAAGAGCAGCTCAGGAATGCGCAACAAATGGAGGCGATCGGGCGGCTGGCGGGAGGCGTGGCCCACGACTTCAACAACATTTTGAGCGTGATCATGGGGCACGGCGAATTGCTGCTCGCGGCCTCCGGAGCGGATGAGCGCGCGCACGGGTTGGAGCAGATTCGCCGGGCGGCGGACCGAGCCGCATCGCTGACGCAGCAACTGCTGGCCTTCGGCCGGAAGCAGGTGCTGCAACCGAAAGTTTTGGATATGAATGATGTAGTCGCCGATGTGCAAAAAATGCTGTCGCGCGTGATTGGCGAGGATATTGAGCTGATCGCGAGCCTGCATCCCTCGCTGCTGTCGGTGAAGGCGGATCCGGGGCAGGTGGAACAGGTGCTCATGAACCTGGCGGTCAACGCGCGAGATGCGATGCCGCAAGGCGGCAAACTCAAGATGGAAACTTTCAACCTGGAAGTCACTGCGGAACTGGCGCGCGATCTCGAGCTTACTCCAGGACGGTACGTCATGCTGAGAGTTGCGGATTCCGGTCAGGGGATGGATGCGGGAACGCTTTCCCACATTTTCGAACCCTTTTTCACCACCAAGCCGATGGGCAAGGGCACCGGGCTGGGGTTGGCGACCGTGTACGGAATCGTGAAGCAGAGCGGCGGGAGTATCCAGGTAAAAAGTGAGGTGGGACACGGTACGACATTCCGCATTTATTTTCCGGCAGCGGAAGGCAGTACGAGCACGCGGGAGGAGGCGGTTGGGAGTACAAAGGTGGCCGGCGGGACTGAGACGATTTTGATCGCGGAAGATGAGCCAGATCTGCGCGAGTTGACGCGTATTTTTCTGGAGGGATACGGCTACAAGGTACTGGAAGCGTCGAGCGCTGAGGAGGCGATTGAGACCGCAGAGAGTTTCACCCAGCCCATTGATCTGTTGTTGACCGATGTCATTATGCCGGGGATGAGCGGCCGTCAGTTGGCGGAGAAACTTTTGAGCAAGCGTCCGCAAACCCGGATCGTATACATGACCGGATACACGGACGATATGGTGGTGCAGCACAAGGTGCTGGAGCCTGGCGTGAAGCTGTTGCAGAAACCTTTTTCCAAAGTCGATCTGGCGCTGACGGTGCGGGCGACGCTGGATGGGAAGTAGGACAAGCCGGTAAAATTTAAGATTGGAAATTTACGATGTAGATTAATCTTCTTTCGCACGACCTCCAAGGAGATAGGGAATTCAGGTTTATGACGAAGTTGCAGGATAGCGGCGGGGCTAGGGACGAAGCGGGCAGGGCAGCCAGCAAGAAAATCTGGGTGACGCTGAAAGGACTGCCGCTCACGGTACGGCTGGAGTGGCCGTTCCACGAGTCGACGTCAGGGGCGGATTTCTGGGTGCTGCACGGGGATATTCGGCTGGAAGGTTCGGAAGGACTGCATGCGCCGGTGGCGGTGAATCTTTCGCAAACGGTGCGCGAGGTGTTGCCTTCGATGGAACCCAAGGATATCGAGGCTCCGGTCATTAATGCGCTGCGCAAAGAGGTGGACCGGCGGCAGATCGAGTTCTTGAAGTCGGGGAAATTGTTGCCGGTGCCGTTTTCCAGCCGGCACTACGACTTCAAGCGCCAGCAATGGATATTTGGCAAGGCGACCGACGATGTGATGGCGGAGTTCATCGAGCGCAAAGTGTATTGGCAGACGACGCTGGGGGGTGAGAAGCGAGTTTGGATTGGCGATCCGACCGAAGCGCAGTATCTGCAGACGACTCCGGCTCACTTGCTGGAGATCGCTGCGCGGCTGGTCGCGGCCCAGGGCCTGCTGCGGATCGAGGGTGAGTGGGCGGAGGCTACGCCAGGACTCATGGGACAAGCGGAGCGATTCGAGAACACCCGGCGCCAGGCGGTGGAAGAGTTGGAGAAGAAGCACGCGTTCGAGCGAGGGTAAGCAGTACTGAGTAACGAGCCCCGGGTGACGAGACATTTGGTGATGTCGTGAGCGAAACCTACCGGCAAAATACAAAAGAAGCAGGCGAACGATAGAAGGAAGCAGCGGTTCATCGGAATCGGATCGCAGATACGCTACAGGAACGAGCCCGGAAATCGAAGGCCAGCTTGCGCTTAGTCTCCCGAGGCCTTCCGCGAAAACAGTCCCCAACAGAAGCGCGGTGCGATGGCGTAGTTCACCTGCACCAGAACGATGGCGGCGATGCTGTAGTACGTGTTGAGGAAGCAGAGCGCGGCGCCGCCGGCGTAGAGCGACTGCGCGATCACAATGCGGCGAACGACCGCGGGATGAATTTCTGCGGGGACGTCGTCGGCGAGAAGGCGCGCGCGAGCCGCGTAGCTCCAGCTCCAGTAGAGGGGGAGGCCGAGCAGCAGGATGTTGAACCAGTAAACCAGGAGCGCGGTGCGGTAGTGGATATACTCCGCGAGCAGTGCGGTGGAAAATGGCGTGAGCGAGACGGCGCAGAGAAAGGCGAGGTGAATCCAGGCGACATTGCGGTCGGCGCGAGCGAACTGGTTGAGTTGCGTCTGCTGGCCGATCCAGAAGATGCCCAGAGTCATCACGCTCATGAGAAATATGAGAAGGCGGGGCGAGAGTGCGACCAGGATGTGCCACAAATCGCGCTCGGTGTGAACCGCGACATTGGCGGGAACGCGCAGGTCGAGCACGAGCAGCGTCATGGCCACGGCGAAGATGCCGTCGCTGAGGGCGGCCAGGCGTTCGACGCTTTGTCCGGCAACGCGGTTGTAGAGAGAGTGCATCGAACCACAGTTTAGTGGGTTGCCGGGAAGCGGGCAAAACTTTGAAGCGCATGCTCGCAGAAAAAAGGCCGCGAAGAAACGCGGAAGGGTGACGGGTCTTGAAGACGGCACGTTACGGGTGGAGTGGACGCTGCCGAATTGTTCTGTTACTTGGCTCTCTGGCGATGACTTCCAGAGGCGCGCTCGCGCAGGATGAACCCAGTCAGCAGCCCGCTCCGCAGCAAGGAAACTCCCAGCCGCAACAATCTCCGAACGAGGAGAAGAAAGACGAAAGTCCGAATCCCGCCCAGGTCGCTGCGGAAAAGACGAAGGAAGTAACCGTGCAGGCGGCAGAAGCCACAAAAAAGATGGGAGAGCAGGCACTGGTGAAGGCGCGCGACTGGGAGATTGGCTGGCTCACCGGCGTCTACGTGGAAGAGGGCCACACCATGGTTCCCTTGAATTCAAAACAGCGGCGAGAGATCTACCTGGAGCAGACGCTCACGACTCCAGGTGCGTATATGAAACGCATGTTCGCGGCGGGAATTGACCAGGCGCGTGGGGCGCCATCGCAGTGGGGCGGCGGTTGGGGTGGATATGGGGAGCGGTTCGCATCCCGCGAAGGACAATTCATTGCAGCCAATAGCCTGGCTTACCTGGGGAATGCGACGCTGAAATATGAGCCTCGCTACGATCAATGCCAATGCAGCGGCTTCTGGCCCAGGACGCGGCATGCGATTATGCGTAATTTTCTTACCTACAATAAAAGCGAGCAGCAACTGCGGCCGCAGTGGGCATTGTATGGCGGTTCGTTCGGTGGGGGATTGATTTCGACCGCGTGGAAACCGCACCCGCGCGACGCCTTTGCCGAGGGTGGCCGCGCCATGCTGGGACAGGCCGGATACGGCACGCTGCTGAATTTCTTCATCGAATTTTCGACCGACATCAATCGTACGATCGGCGCGAAGAAGAGGAAGAGCAAGTAACAACTTCCTGGCGGTCGGAATTGCCGCCGTTTTCGAGGCCAGCGCCTCGTCAAGCAGGCGACGGCTTGCGGACAAACTGTGCGACGACGGTTCCGAGCGTGAGCAGCGACATCAGAGAGATGATCCCCAGCGAAATGACGCAGTAGACACACCAGACGCCGAGGATGTGAGCTTCAATGTCCGCGAGGTGAAGCGAGAAGGCGAGTCCAGCGAATGTGGGAACGAGCAGCAGGCGGTACGAACGAAGAAACGCCAAGGCGCCCATGAGAATGTATCCGGCGATGCCGATCGTTGCCACGGGAATTCCAGCGAGCATCGCGTAGCGGCTGTGATTGACGACGCCGCAATCCCAGTGCTCATTGATGCTGCAGGGAGCATCGCCATATGTGCGGTAATGTTCGCGCAGGGCGAGGGAAGAAGCGATCACACCGAGCATGGCCAAGATCAGCAACAGATATTTCATGAGCCTCCTCTTTCCGTTAAGACGCTTCGAATGTCTTCCTTTGCGTTCTTTGCGAAGACCTTGGCGTGCTTTGCGGCTATTCGGTGTCCCAGATACGGCATGGAAAGCTCGAACCGTAAAAGGACGCTAAGCGAGCGCAAAAGAACGCTAAGCAATTATTCCTCGCAACGCTAGCCTCTAGGAGCGCGCGCGCCAGCCGCGTCCTTTATTAAATCAGAAGGCTGCCAGTCGCTGCCGTGGTACCACTTCACGATCCTGCCGTCGGGACCAATGACGGCGGTGCTGAGATTGTGCGTGATCATTCCGCCCTCGGGTTTGATCGTGAGCGCGAAGAAATCGGAAATCCGGGGCAAGTCCGCGGCGGGGGGCGCGGCGAATTCCCAGCGGCTGAAAAGCGCGGGCTCGTGGGTGTGGGCCACGGAAAAGCCGTAGTCCCGGAGAACCTTGGGCGTGTCATGTTCGGGATCGAAGCTGACACTCAACAGGCGAGTACTGGCAAGGGCCGGGTTCGTACCCAGTTGCCGATAGATTTCCGCGAAGTTGCCGCTCACGCGCGGGCAGAAGTCAGGAAAAGGGCAGCGCGTGTAAATGAAAGTGACGAGCAGAACCTGCCCGCGATACTGCTTCAGAGAAATGCGCTTGCCGCCCTGATCGGTAAATGAAAAGTCGGGAACATCTTCTCCGGGAGCGGGCGTGTGCAGCGAGTTTGCGGCGGCAGCGTGAGAAGGATCGATGTGCGCAATGACTTTGACATTCTCGAGCCAGTAGTCAGGAGCAGCGTCGTCATTCTTCGCCCCGGACAGAACCACCACTTCGGCGGAAATGGAATCACCGGGAATCAGGTGGTTCAGCGTTGCGCTGGGCTTGACCTTGTACGGCATTGCCATGGCGTCCATGAAGCCGGGGATGGCATCGCCGTCAATGATGGCCGACTGGGCTTGGCCGTCGACAGAAACCACACGGCCAGTGAAGGGATAACGTTTCTCGGCCGACATTACGAAACGATGGCACGAAGAAAAAAGGAATGCCTCGGCAAGGATGAGAGCGATCAACAGGAAGCGGCGGGAGCGAGCGGTATGGTTATTCACGTTGTACACACTTTAACTCGGAGCGAGACGGTGCTGCTACGGCTGCCATATTGTTTGCGGTCCGCCTTTTGTGAAATCCTCGGGGCGACCGGATGCGGTCCAGATTTCACACGGCGAGGCATTCCATGGCATGCGACCCTGAAGTATTGAAACATGTTCCGCTCTTCGCGTTGCTCGATGAAGAAGAAACAGCAGTGCTGGCCGGGCAGGTTCAGCTGAAAACGTTCGCGCCGCGACAGCGGATCTACAAGATCGGCGATTCCAGCGGACCGGCGTATGTGGTGGTGTCGGGGCGGGTGCGAGTCTCGACCGTCGATCAGGAGCACCAGGAAGTGGTGGTCGACGAACCGTCCCACGGAGAGTTCTTCGGGTTCGCCTCGATGCTGGAACAGACTCCGCATCAAACCGACGCGGTGGCCCTCGACGACGTGGTGTGCATCGAAGTAGACCAGGAAGACATTGCCGTGCTCCTGCGGCGCAAGCCGCTCGCCGGGATGGACATGCTGCGGGTGCTGGGGCGGCAATTTCATGCTTCGCAACAACTCGTGCGGCTGCGGGCGAGCCGTCATCCCAATGAAGTGATTGACAAGGATGCGACGTTCGGCGAGCGCGTCGCCGATAAGGTCGCGGGCTTTGGCGGGTCGTGGACCTTCATCCTCTCGTTCTTTTTCGCGCTCACCGTCTATATGACCATCGACTCCATGCTGAGTAAGAAAGCGTGGGATCCGTATCCGTTTATCTTGCTCAATCTGTTTCTGTCGATGCTGGCTGCGGTGCAGGCGCCGGTCATCATGATGAGCCAGAACCGCCAGGACACGAAGGACCGTCTGCGCGGCGAGCTTGATTACGACGTTAACCGAAGAGCCGAGTTTGAGATTCAAGGACTGGCGCGCAAGCTGAATCTGCTGGGAGAAAAGATTGGCGATGTGGAAGACATGCTGCGCGAGAAGCTGGGGCAGGGATGAGGACCTGTACTTCTCGCGGGCGGGCTGACGAGTTGAGGATGCGTTTCCCGCCGAACGCGCGCGCCATCTGGCAGGGCTACGCTTTCGTGACAATGGACATTGGTCGACTTTGCAGGAAGCCGGCGAGGAGTGCGCTATTCACTTGCAGACCGCCGTTGTAGCTGACGAAGCCCTTCTTCCTGAACTCATTCATGAATTTACTCACTCTTGCGCGGGTCGTACCCACCATCTCCGCCAGGGTTGATTGGCTCACCTTCAGGGGGTACTCCGGCTTTGATTCCTTGCTTATTTGCCCAAACAGCAACAGAACCCGCGCCAGTCGCCTTTCGCTGAAATTGAAGAA
>OBLU010001607.1_pt1 | contig 20978 bp, 12 predicted proteins | sample 1518681 | NCBI WGS metagenome assembly OBLU01 (sample SAMEA3539304, study PRJEB22396) | soil metagenome | biome: tundra; feature: field; material: soil | place: USA | collected 2010-05 | depth 0.15 m
CGCGGCGGTAAATTGGCGGAGCGCGACCTGTAAGCGTCCCCAGGGGTCCGCCTTTAGACAAACGGAGAAACTTACCCGGGCGGCTCCACGTTTCTGCCCCCATCGCAACGTCCTCGGCCGTCGCTGGCTGGGTCTCGCCAGGCGCAAAAAGCTCGTATTCTGCCCATTTTCGCGGTTTTCGTAGGGCCTGTTAACCGGGTTAACAGCTTTCCGTAACGATTACTTGCCTTCGTCAGGAACGGCCACACTCGGAAACCGTCTCTGGAGGGCGTCTCTCAGGCCAGGCGGAGCTCACAGATGGTAGCAGATGGTAGGCTGGGGGAAAAATCTTGGAAGGCCAGATGAGCTCATATGAGCCTTTTTGGTCAGAACTCCGTAATGCGATCAAGTCCGTTTGCGCTAAAATAAGGCTAAATAACGCTAATCAGAGGACATCCAGGTCTCAAATCATGTGGCTGAGGACTGGCAATACGATTCCCGGCCACGGTCCCAGTTTGCAGCGAGAAAGGCACCGGCGCCGTGCTGTTGGCGGGTATCGTGAAGCTCGCGGTGCGTCCGCCAGTCGAGAACTGGATGGATGGATCGTCCGCCGGCGAAGCCAACGATGCATCCGGCTGGAAGGCCAGCGTGACTTGGCCGGTGATCTCCTGCGGATACGCCGCGCCCGGCGCCAGCGTGCCGCTCAATTGCTGCGCCGCGGTAGCCGTGCTCGATAGCCCGCTGAAGCTGGCCGATATCACCGTCAGCGTGAAAGCCGCCGAGGCGGTCGCTTTGGTACTGTCGGTGACCTGAATCGTCACACTGGAAGTGCCCGCGGCCGTGGGCGTGACGCTAATCGACCCGCTGGATGCATCCAGCGACAGACCGCCGGGTAGCGCGCCCTTTGCGATGGTCCAGGTATAAGGCGCGGTTCCCGAGGCGGACAAAGTTTGCGAGTACGCGGTACCCACGAACACGCTGGTGTTGGTGTGTCCCTCGGTACAGTGCTTCATGTAGCTGCCCTCGGCAGGCCCGCACCCGTTCAGCCCGGCCCGATCACGCCACTCCGAGTCCAGGGCGATGCCGGGTTTTACCACGATTTCAGCCTCCTGATCGAGCACCACGAGGAGCGCGGAAGGCGCTCGACGGAAAAACTGCCGGAACTCGTCGCGCAGCATCATGAGACACCGGGCTCGCAGCCGCGATTTCGGGAGCGTTTCTGCCGCAAGAAAATACCTAACCAGGGCATTCTCCTGGATGTTCCCTGAGCACACGTGCAGGGGCGGGTGATCAGACGCGTGATCTGCGCGCGGCTCAGCCCTGTCATCTTCTCCATATACCGCCGCACCAAACCACGCGCCGTACGCCCCAACTCGGCCCAGTTCTGCTCCCCCAAGCACCCGCTCACCCAAGCGTAAACCTCCTCCTTTTTCTCGCCTTCGAAATGCACTGCCCCGCTGCCTTTCAAAAAAACCCGGATCTCGTCCACGCTCATCCCCGGTTTGTTGTTCACTTTGATCGTTAATCCCCAGCATGACCGATCCCCCGCTTCAGGCTCATCTTGCATGAGATAAGACTATGGCGTGACAACGCACCTGAAACGTGACAGAATATGATGAATCGCAGGTTCACGACAGGCCGGGCACATGCGTCTTTGCGCCGCTGCGGCGCTTACAGCGGAATACATGACCGATCGATCGATTGCGCTGAACGTACCCGTACTGGAGGACTATCTCGAAGCATTCCGCATGCGCGATCTGTGCCGCTGTACGGAGTTGTACGCCGAAGGCGCCATTCTGGAGTTTGGGGGGACTTACTGTCGAGACAAGCCATGCCTGGAAAGATGGCACCGCGAACGCTTCGCCTCGAACCTAGATTTGTTGAGGATCGACAGCGTACTTGTGAATGGTAACGTGGTCACGGTCGACGGCGTGGTGAACTCGGACCGGCTCAAAACGTGGGGCGTCGCCCCACTCTCGGGGCGAGCCATATTTATCATTCGAGACGGCAAGATCACGGAAGCTCGCTTTGGATTGAACACTGACGCCTCACACTAGTCTCTGCATTGTCCACGGGCGCGATACAATTGCCGGAACGAACCATGATTGACTTTACGTTTCCGCCGGAGCACGAGGCATTAAGGGATCGGGTTGCGGCATTCGTGGCCGGCGAGGTTATGCCCGTGGAAGAACAAATGTCCGAGGGCCGCGTGGATGAGGACCGATTGGCGGACCTGCAAGCCAGAGCGCGCACATTGCATCTTTGGACGCCGCAACTGCCGCCGGAGTGGGGCGGGCTGGGCGCCGGTCCCTTGTGCATGGCGCTTGTGAATCAGGAATTGGGCGCCAGCGCCATTGCTCCACTGGTGCTCAACTGTGCTCCTCCCAACGAGGCCAACATGCTGCTGCTCCAGCACGCGGCAAGCCCCGAGCAGAAGGAACGCTATCTTCGCCCGCTGGCTGCGGGACAAGTGCGCTCCTGCTTCGCCATGTCGGAAAAGGCTGCCGGCTCGGATGTGGGGGGCATCAAGACGCGGGCGTTGCCCGAAGGCAACCACTGGGTGCTCAACGGCGAGAAATGGTTTATCGGCGGCGCGCGCACTGCCAGCTTTGCCGTGGTGGTGGCCATCACCAATGCGAATGTGCCCGCGCAGCAAGGGATGACGCTGTTCCTGGTAGACACGGACACGCCTGGGTGGGAGGTGGTCCGCGAGATTCCGTCGCTGGGCACACGTGTGCCGGGAGGCCCTTGCGAAGTGCGCCTCAACGGTTGCCGCGTGCCGCGCGAAGCGGTCTTGGGTCCCGAGGGCGGCGCCCTCCCGCTGGTTCAGCAACGCCTGGGGCACGCCCGTCTGGCGCACTGCATGCGCTGGATTGGCGTCTGCCAGCGGGCGCTCGACATGGCAGCCGGACGCGCTCTCCACCGCGAAACCTTTGGCGCGCCCCTGGCCCAGCACCAGGCCGTCCAATTGATGCTGGCGGATGCCGCGATCGACCTGTACGCTTCAAGGCTGATGGTTCTCCACAGCGCGTGGCTGATCGAGCAGGCCAAGCCTCACCATCAGGAGATAGCCATGACCAAAGTCTTTGTATCCGAGGCGCTGAACCGCATTGTGGACCGGGCGATCCAGATCCATGGATCCCTGGGCTACTCCGCGGACCTGCCACTTGAGCGTTATTACCGGGATGCGCGCGGCGCCCGCATTTACGATGGGCCTTCCGAGGTGCTGCGGATGGCCATCGCATTCAACGTGCTCAAGACCGCGGCGCGCGAAAGCACAGCCAAGGCGGCGTGCGGCGGATTGGCATAAAGGCATCGCCCTCGAATTATGAAGACCCTGATCATAGACAACTATGATTCCTTCACGTTCAATCTCTACCAACTGGTTGGCAGCATCACGGGCACTGCGCCAATAGTGATTCAGAATGACAGCATAGGGTGGGAAAACCTTGTCCGTCTGGACTTCGACTGCGTAATCATATCTCCGGGCCCGGGCCGGCCCGACAGGGAACAGGATTTTGGCCTCTCCAAGAGAGCCATTCTGGAGTTAAGCGCGCCGTTGCTTGGCGTCTGCCTTGGCCACCAGGGTATTTGCCATGCGTTTGGAGGCTCGGTGATACACGCGCCAGAACCCATGCACGGCCGCCTCAGCAGTGTGTACCATGACAACTCGGCTCTGTTTGCGAATGTGCCGAACCCGTTTTCGGCGGTGCGATACCATTCACTGGCTTGCGCTCAGCCGTTGCCTCCGGCGCTGTCAGCCACAGCCTGGACCGTGGATGGCATCGTGATGGGCCTGGCGCACCGGACCCGGCCCATTTGGGGCGTTCAGTTCCACCCCGAGTCTATCTCTACCGAGTATGGCAAATCGATCGTCACCAACTTCGTCGAGCTTACACGAAAGTTCCGGGCCGCGGGGCAGGCGTATTCCGCAGATCTGCCGGCAGACTCTCCCGCGTCCCCCCGGATCCATCTACCTTCCAGAGCGGAAGGCCGTCTTTTCGTGCGGCGTGTCCAGGCAAAGGTCGACGCTGCGCAGTTGTTTGCTTCGCTCTTCGCCCATCTGGATAACGCCTTCTGGCTGGATAGCAGTCTCGATTCCGGAGAACGCGCCAGGTTCTCATTCATGGGCGGTGCTCCCGAATCCGATGCCGAGATTGTGCGGTATTATGCGGCGGAACAGACGCTGGTCACGCAACACGGCCCTGTTACAAAAACATCCGGCGAGGATGTCCTCACCTATCTCAACAGGAAGCTTGGCGAGCGGCTGACGCCCAACAGGGATCTGCCGTTCGATTTCAATTGCGGTTTCGTTGGCTATTTCGGATATGAATTGAAGGCGCTTTGCAGCGCACCTGCGCCGCACCGCTCAACCGAGCCGGATTGTATCCTTCTATTCGCCGGCAAATGCATAGCGATCGACCACCAGAAGGATGAGCTGTATCTTCTGTATTCAGGACAGCTAACCGACGCCGGCCCGGCTTCACAATGGTTCGATTGGATCGTTTCGTTCCTCGACGGGCATTGCCAGCCAACGAGCTCTGTCTGGCCCAACCAGAGAGTGCATTTCGTCATGAGCCGGAATCGCGAAATTTATCTCGACGATATCGCCAGGTGCCTGAAGCACATTCGCGACGGTGAAAGCTATGAAGTCTGCCTGACTAATAAACTCCGGGCAACTGTTGCAGGCGATCCATTTGAGTTCTATAAAGTTCTGCGCCAGATTAACCCGGCGCCATACTCGGCGTATCTGAAGTTTCCCGGCGTGGCGGTCGCTTGCTCTTCACCCGAGAGGTTCTTGAAGGTGCGGCCAGGCGGAGCCGTGGAGTCTAAGCCGATCAAGGGAACAATGCGGCGGGGTGCAGACGCGGCCGAGGACGATCATTTATGCCGGACTCTTAATTACGATATCAAGAGCCAAGCCGAAAACCTGATGATTGTGGACCTGTTGCGCAACGACCTCGGCAAGGTCTGTGAACTCGGTTCCGTGAGCGTGCCGGAGTTGATGAAGGTGGAAACCTATGCGACACTGCATCAGCTTGTCAGCACCATCACCGGACAGTTGCGTACCGGCCGGACCGCTGTGGATTGTTTTCGAGCGGCCTTCCCTGGCGGGTCGATGACGGGAGCGCCGAAGCTTCGCACCATGTCGATCATCGACGAGTTAGAGCGTGAGGCGCGGGGCGTATATTCCGGGTCGATCGGCTATTTCGCTTTGAACGGCGCGGCGGACCTGAATATTGTCATAAGAACGGCGGTCTTTTCGGATCAAAGCGTCTCGATCGGCGTCGGGGGGGCGGTTGTCGCGCTGTCCGACCCGGATGAGGAGTGGCGGGAAATTCTGTTGAAAGCACAGGCGTTATTGTCTGCTTTCCAATCTATTGCGGAAATCACGACAGAGTGGCAGGATTGAAGGCATGACGGAGAAGCTGCGGCAGTTCCGCCGCGAATTGGACGAGCTGGACGATCAGATACTAGAACTGCTATCTCGCAGACTTGGTATCTGTCGAGAGGTTGCGCTGTACAAGGCCGAAGCAGGTATTGCTATGATGCAAGCTGACCGCGTAACTCAAGTTAAGGTGCGGGCAGTGGCAGAGGGAAAAACTAGAGGACTTAACGAAAACTTTGTGCTTTCCTTATATGAAATAGTCATTACGGAAGCATGTCGGATTGAAGACGAAATCATCGGGGCGCGTGAACGGCGCTAGCGTTTGCCGCGCTCTTGGTGTATGATTTCAGAATAGGTCTTTCACCGGCTGGTGGGCTCAGATGGGCGACGTCTATCATTTATTGGCCAGCCAAGCCCGATTTTTGCCTGACCGCCCGGCGCTGACCGGCCCGGGCCGTGCGCCCCTCACATATGCCCGCCTGCTGGCGCAAGCTGAGGAAGTAGCTGCCAGGCTGAATCGCGGCGGAGTAGGACGCCACGACCGGGTGGCCATCGTGCTTCCGAATGGCCCGGAGATGGCAGCGGCGTTCCTGAGCGTGGCCGCCTGCGCCACCGCCGCGCCTTTGAATCCCGGCTTCCGGGCCGCCGAACTCGAATTCTATCTCTCGGACTTACAGGCACGGGCGCTCATCGTCGAAGCCGGCAAGGACTCGCCGGCGCGGAGCGTCGCCCACAGGCTTCGAATTCCGATCGTCGAACTCTTGCCGGCCGGAGATTCGCCCGCCGGCCTCTTCACGCTTGCGGACCCCGATCCTGCACCCGCGATCAGCCCCGATTGGGCGCAAGCGGAGGATATCGCCCTGCTGTTGCACACTTCCGGCACCACGGCTCGTCCCAAGATCGTACCCCTGGCGCACCAGAACATCTGTGCCTCGGCCCGGCACGTCCACTGCGCGTTGGAGTTAACCCCGGAGGATCGTTGCCTGAATGTGATGCCGTTGTTTCACATTCACGGGCTCGTCGGCGCGCTGCTCGCGTCGCTGGCCGCAGGCGGAAGCGTTTTTTGCTCGCCGGGATTCTATGCTCCCCAGTTCTTCTCCTGGATGGAGGAATTCCGGCCCACCTGGTACACCGCCGTGCCCACCATCCACCAAGCGGTGCTGGCGCGCGCGGCCGCGCACAGCGAAACCATTGCGCGCTGCCCGCTCCGGTTCATCCGTTCTTCGTCCGCCCCCCTTCCACCGCAAGTGATGGCCGATCTGGAAAGAGTGTTTCAGGCGCCGGTGATCGAAGCCTACGGCATGACGGAGGCCGCGCACCAGATAGCCAGCAATCCTTTGCCGCCACGCTCGCGCAAGCCCGGTTCAGTGGGAGTGGCCGTCGGCGCGGAAGTCGCCGTGATTGGCGGTGAGGTGGTCATTCGCGGCCCCAACGTCACGCCCGGTTACCTGAACAACCCCGAGGCCAACCAGAGCGTCTTCGCGGATGGCTGGCTCCGCACCGGCGACCAGGGGCGGCTGGACGAGGAAGGGTACCTGTTCCTCACCGGACGGATCAAGGAGATCGTCAATCGCGGTGGAGAGAAGATCTCGCCGCGCGAGATCGACGAGGTTCTGCTCGACCATCCCGCCGTGGCGCAAGCCGTCACGTTTGCCAGGCCTCACCGTCAACTTGGAGAGGATGTAGCGGCTGCCGTTGTGCTGCGATCGGGAGGCCGCGCTGACGAAAAGCAACTACAGGCCTTCGCCGCCACCCGGCTGGCGGATTTCAAGGTGCCTGGCCGGATCTTGATTGTCGACGAAATTCCCACGGGTCCCACTGGCAAAGTGCAACGCATCGGCCTCGCCGCGAGACTGGGACTCGCCGAAGAGCGGTCGGAAGCGGCGGCATACGAGGCGCCCCGCACGCCTATCGAGCAAACGATCGCCGCCATCTGGAGCGAGGTATTGGATTGCGCTCAGGCAGGCCGCAACGACAACTTCATCCACTTGGGCGGAGACTCCATGCTGGCCGCCCAGTTGATCTCCCGCATCCGAGATCGTCTGGGCGTCGAGTTGCCCTTGCGCTGTGTTTTTGACGATGGCGGGACAGTGGCCCAAATGGCAGGAATGGTCGAGGAGCTTGGAACCGGGCAGTGCGGCGCGCAGGCGCCCAAACTGCAGCGGCGCGAGCGCCCTGGCGACGCGCCCTTGTCGTTTGGCCAGCAGGGGCTATGGTATCTGTGGCAACTGGAACCCGCGGGCGCACTGTACAATCGCGCGTCGATCATTCGCCTCAACGGTCCGCTCCAAGTCAAGCCCTTGCTGCGCGCTCTCAGCGAAGTGGTACGACGCCATGAAGCGTTACGGACCACGTTTCCGGTCGTGGCGGGACAGCCGGTCCAACGGGTGCTCTCCGCAGCGCCGATTCTGGCGCCTGTGCTGGATCTCACCGAGGTCCCTTCCGCCGAACGCGAGGAAGAAGCCCTGCGCCTGGCGCGAGATTATGCGCGGCAGCCGTTTGACCTGGCGCGCGGACCCCTGTTGCGTGCCCACCTTCTGTGCCTGTCCGATGCGCAGCACATCCTGCTCGTGACGGTGCACCACATCGTGTTTGACGGCTGGTCGATGGAGGTCCTGATTCGTGAATGGATGACGTTGTATGAAGCCCTTTCTCAAGGCCGGCATTCCCAGTTGCCGGACCTGCCGATCCAGTACATCGACTTCACGCTGTGGCAGCGGGAATGGGTGGAAAGCGCGGCGATCGAAGAAGGGCTCGAGTACTGGCGGCGGCAACTTGCCGGCGCAACCCGCTTTCTGCCGTTGCCGGCCGATAGGCGGCGTCCCGCAACGCCTTCACCCGATGGCGCGCGCATTCCGTTGACCATACCCAAAAGGCTCGTAAACGCGTTGCGGGAATTCGCCCGCGATGAAAACGCGACTCCGTTCATGGTGTTGCTGGCGGCCTTCCAGGCGATCCTGCACCGTTACACGGGACAAGCAGACATCACGGTTGGCACGCCCATCGCGGGCCGCAGCCAAGTCCAACTGGAGTCCCTCATCGGACTGCTGATGAACACGCTGCCATTGCGCACGGACTTCTCGGGCAATCCAAGTTTCCGTGAATTGCTGCGCCGCGCGCGCACCACAGCACTTGGCGCCTATGCGCACCAGCATGTTCCTTTCGACAGGCTGGTCCGGGAACTGAACCCCGCTCGCGACAGCCTCTTTTCGCCCCTCTTTCAAGTGATGTTCGTGTTGCAGAATGCCCCGCAACCCAAGCACGAAGCCGCTGGCCTCTCACTCGAAGTGACCGATTTGGATATCGGAACAGCGCGGTTCGATCTCACGCTCTCGTTGTGGGAGACGCCCGATGGCCTGCAAGGCTGGTTCGAGTACAACACCGGCCTCTTCGACGGCGCAACCATCGAGCGCATGCGCGGACATTTCCTCACGCTGCTCGAATCTGCCATAGCCAACCCCGAACAGCCTGTGTGGGCCTTGCCGCTGCTTACCGCCGGGGAAGCGCGGCAGATTCTCGACTGGAATGCCACCGCGGCACCATACCCTGACAACACCTGCATTCATAGTCTGTTCGAGGAGCAGGCGGAACGCACTCCGGATGCGCTGGCGGTGGTTTGCGGAGATTCGTCGCTCACATACCACGAGTTGAACGCCCAAGCGAATCAATTGGCGCATTATCTGATCAAGGCGGGCGTCGGGCCGGAGAGCTTGGTGGGCATCTGCCTGGAGCGTTCGCTGGAGATGATGGCCGCCATATTGGGCACGCTGAAAGCCGGGGGCGCTTATCTGCCCCTGGACCCCGCATTGCCGAAGGAACGGCTGGAGTTCATGATCGCCGACGCCGGCGCTGCGGTCGTCCTGACCCGGCCCAAGCTCCAATCCGAAGGGAATCTCATCGCCGGCGAGAGCACTGCAAACCCGGCCACCTCGGTTGGGCCGCGCAACCTGGCATACGTCATTTACACATCCGGATCCACTGGTACAGCCAAAGGTGTTCTAGTGGAACACCGCAGCGTGTGCAATCTGGCGGCACATATAGTGCGGCTTTTTGAACTCGATGCGACCAGTCGCGTGCTGCAGTTTGCTTCCCCGAGCTTCGATGCATCAGTGTGGGATTTCTTCATAGCGTTGCTCTCCGGCGGCCGTTTGTATTTGCCCGGACCGGACACGCTGCTAGCCGGGCAGAACCTGCTCGAACTGCTGGACTCGCAGGCCATCACCACGGCAAGTCTGCCGCCGTCCGTGTTGTCAGGGCTGCCGGCCGCAAGTCTGCCCGCATTACGGATGCTCTGCGCTAGTGCGGAGAGCTGTCCCGACGAGGTTGTGGCGCGCTGGTCTGGTGGCCGCTGCTTCTTCAATGCATACGGCCCCACGGAGGCCACCGTGTGCGCCACGATGATGCGCTGCACGGTCAACTGCGGCTCGCCCGTGCCGATCGGACGCCCTATCGCCAACACCCAGACCTATATCCTCGATTCCCACCTGCAGCCGGTGCCCGTGGGTGCGCCGGGAGAGCTATATATCGGCGGAGCCGGCGTGGCCCGAGGCTACCTGAACCGGCCCGAATTGACCGCCGAGCGCTTCATCCCCGATGAGGTGGCGCACGCACTCATGCGTGCCGTGTCGAGACTCGTCTCGACACCCTGCTGGGACACGGACAGTCTGTCGGGAGTGGGCGTCGGCATGAGTGCCGACGCTGCACGCACGAGTGCGTGCGCCACCTTGTACAAGACAGGCGACCTTGCGCGCTACCGGCCGGACGGCGCCATCGAGTTCCTCGGGCGCGTGGATCGCCAGGTGAAGCTTCGTGGCTTCCGCATCGAGTTGGAGGAAATCGAAGCGGCCTTGCGCGATCATCCGGGACTCAGAGAGTCCGTGGTTCTTGTCCGCGAAGATCAACCCGGCGAAAAGAAGTTAGTAGCTTGCGTAGTCGCACGGACCCGGCCGGTTCCATCCAGCCACGAACTGCGCGGCTACTTGATGCAACGTCTGCCGGATTACATGGTCCCTTCGTCGTTTGTGTTTATGGAGGACCTGCCACGCACGCGAAACGGCAAGGTGGACCGGGTGGCGCTGGAGCATGGAGCGTGGGACGGGTCGCCCCCACCGCCGGCGCCCTCGCCGGTGCCCTCGCGGATGGAAGGGCTGGCGCAGCTCTGGTCACACGTGCTGGGTGTGGAAGCGCGCCCTCAAGATAACTTCTTCGATCTGGGCGGGCACTCGCTGCTAGTCGCGCGGGTCCTCGACCAGATCGAACAGGTGTACGGAAAGAAAATTCCGCTGGCCACACTATTTGCCAACCCGACCTTGGAGGGTTTGGAGAAGGCTCTGCGGGATCGGGAGACGGCCGCCGCGAAACCCGGCATCTGGCAAGTCCAGCCCGCCGGTGTGCGCCCCCCATTCTTCTTTGTGCACGGCGATTTTTTCCTGGGTGGGTTCTATTGCCTGGAGCTGGCGCGGTGCCTCGGTCGAGACCAGCCATTCTTCGCGTTCCCCCAGCACGGCGCCAATGGCGACGCCGTACCGCCTGGCATCGAGGCTATGGCGGCCGATCATATAGCTACCCTGCGCGCCTTCCAACCACATGGTCCCTACCTATTGGGAGGACTATGCAATGGCGGTCTGATCGCGGTGGAGATGGCGCGGCAACTCATGGAACTAGGCGAGCGCGTAGATCTGGTGGCAGCCATTGCGGCCGCGCCGCGGAACGACAGGCTCGTCGAGCGGACCTACCACGCGGGTCGCGCCGATATCTCCGCGGCGTACCAAAGGGCCATGATAAGTTACCGCCCGAAGTTCTTTCCGGCTCGCGTCACGGTTCTGTGGCCGGTTGAAGAGCCCAGACCTATCGAAGAGCCGGATGATCCGGCCATGGGATGGAGCAAAGTGGCGGCGGAAACGGTGGTCCACCACATCCCGGGAAATCATTCGACCTCGGTGACTGAGTATGTGCGGGACGCCGCGGCTTGTCTGCGGGCCTGCATCTCAGAGACTCAGCCCGGCGCCGCGCCACCGGGCCGGGGGACCCTCCCGGCTCATCAGGCAGCCGCATATGCTCAAATCGGAGGAACCAAGCAATGATGACACACGCGCCCCACCGGTTGTTCCTTCTCGCGCTATTTGCGTTCCAGGCTCTCTGCGCGCAGCCCCTTTCCTTCCGGGCCGAACGGGACTACACGGTTCCTGCAGGAAATCCCAGTGCCATCGCCCTAGGGGATTTCAATGGCGATGGCAGGCCCGATCTGGCGGTCGCGGCTTCCGGCGGCATTGCGGTCATGTTGGATGCCAAGGGGGGCTTTTTTCAGATGGCGCAGATCTCCTCAGTGCCTGGGAATACCGCGATCGCCGTCGGTGACTTCAATCATGACGGAAAAACCGACATTGCCGCGGTCCAGACGGCTGCGGGCACGATCACCGTCCTCTTGGGAAACGGCAACGGGACCTTCCAGGCTGGCTTGACCACACCGGTTGCGGAAGCCAGTCCTCAGGGGTTGGCCGTGGGCGATTTCAATCGCGATGGAAAACTCGATTTGGCGGTCGTCGCCGGTGACGCGGTAATCGTCTTTCTCGGAAAGGGAGACGGAACGTTCAATCCGGGAGTGAGCTATCCGGTGAGCCCCACTCCCGTCTTCGTCGCGGCGGCCGACTTCAATCATGACGGCAAAACGGATCTGGTCACGGTGAACGTGGGCGCCACGTCCACTACGCCGGGCACTGTGTCCGTGCTCCTCGGCAACGGCAACGGAACATTCCAGAGTGCGGTTCCCTACACGGTCGGCGACCAGCCTTCCTCGGTCGCCATCGCCGATTTCAACGGGGACGGCAAACTGGACTTGGCCGTCCCCAATCGGAACACGGCCAGCATTTCGCTGCTGCTGGGCAATGGCGACGGAACGTTCGGGCTTGCCTCTGACGTAGCCGCGACAACCAATCTCGTATCGATTTCGCCCGCCGATTTCAATGGCGACGGCAAGCAGGATCTGGTAGCGGTCAACAGCTCGACGAATTCCATTTACGTGCTGCTCGGTAACGGCGATGGGACGTTTCAGCCGCCCACGGCCTTTCTGGTAGACATCGTTCCAGTGTTCGTGGCTGCCGGAGATTTCAATCGCGATGGCCGGCCCGATGTGGCCGTTGCGAATAGTAGTTCCGGTGATATATCGATACTGTTCGGAAACGGCAAAGGCGGATTCCAAGTCGCGGCGCCGGTTCCGTTGCCGCGTCCCGCCAGAACGGCTATTACTTTCGTCGCCGCGGCCGACCTGAGGGGTGTCGGAAAGCAGGATATCGTCGCACTCAACGCCGCAGGCAGCAGTTATTCGATCGTTCTGGGAAACGGAGACGGAACTTTTCAGCCGGCTGTCAACTATTCGCTGATATATCCGATCCAGGTTGTGCCGGCTGACGTCAACCTGGATGGGAAGATGGATCTGGTCATCGCCGACGCAACCGGCGTGTCCGTGCTGCTAGGCAACGGCGATGGCACGTTTCAACCGCCGATCCAGGATGTTGCCCTGACCGGTTTCGGCTTGGCAATCGGAGACTTCAACGGCGATGGGATACCGGATATCGCTGCGTGCGATTTTCATGACATGGCGGTGCTGGTGGCCCTCGGGAATGGCGACGGCACATTTCAGGCGCCGTCCGCCATGGGACTTGATGGGCAGCACCCCCAGTACATCGCAGTGGGCGATTTCAATAACGATGGCAAGTTGGACGTCGCTACAGCCGACCTGAATGGACCGGTCTCGATCCTGCTGGGCAACGGCGACGGCACCTTGCAGCCACCGGTCACCTATCCGGCGGACAACGACCCGGTCTTCATCGCGGTTGGAGACTTGAACGGGGACGGCAATCCGGATCTGGCGGTGGTGAACAGCAACTCCAAAGACATCTCGATTTTGCTGGGCAATGGCGATGGCACCTTCCGGATTGCCGTGAATTACTCAGGAGGCACTAGCCCCGTTTCGCTTGCACTGGGCGACTTCACTGGGGATGGCAAGATCGATCTGGCGGTGGCGAACAGCCACCTCAACAGCGTGGCGACGCTGAAGGGCATTGGCGACGGCACTTTCGTAACTGGAGTGGGTTTCGGCGCCGGGATCGGACCGATTTCGATTGCCGTGGCGGATTTCAACGGTGATGGCAAGCCGGACATGGCAATCGCCAATGCGCGTTCGGCGAATCTGTCCGTCTTGATCAATACGGCGCCCTGACTCTTATGGCATTTAAGTCGGTTCTCGTACTCGGCGGACTGGGACAGACCGGAGGTCTCCTGGCCCGAAGCTTCACTAATGCTGGGGCAGAGGTCACATACGCCGACCGGCACGACCGGCCCGAGTATGTTCCGCTGGGCAGTTATCTCCAAGGCGATGTCACTCGGCCCAACGCCGTCCTAATCAAAAGCATCGCGACAGCCGAATGCGTTCTCGTATGCCTGCCTGAAGAAGCGGCTTTATCCGCAGCCGGCCCCATTCTCGGCGCGATGGCGGACGGCGCTCTCTGGGTGGATACCTTGTCCGTCAAAAGCGGGATCTGCCGCCTTCTGGGAGATTGCCGGCGAAGTATCGAAATGGTTTCGATCAATCCGATGTTCGCACCCGCACTGGGATGGCAGGGTCATCCTGTCGCGGTGATTGCGCTATCCAGCGGTCCGAAGAGCCAGACGCTTATTAATCTGCTTAGGTCTTGGGGTGCTGCCGTCGAAGTGTTGACCGCTGAGGCTCACGATTCGTTGACTGCGATCATCCAGGTTGCCACGCATGCCGCTATACTTTCGTTTGGTGCGTTGCTGCTGGACCTGGAGTATAGCGTGGAAAGAGGCTTGGCCATCGCCACTCCTCCGCATCGACTGCTGCTGGCGTTGTTGAGCCGGATTATCTCGGCAAACCCCGCCGTGTACTGGGAGATTCAGCATTGTCATCCCGAAGGTGAAATCGTTCGCCGAAGACTTTCCCGCGCGGTTGAGTGCCTTGACGCCGCCGCCGCCGCCGACTCGCCGGCGCAATTTCAACAGTTTTTCGCGGACATTCGTTCCCTTTTGTCGGCGAAACGAGAATCGCTCGGAGCGTTGAGCGATCGAATCGTTTTGGAAGTTGGAAAGATGGATCAACCACATTTGTGGGAGGGTTAAATGAGGAGAACAGGTGAGTTGCTGGGGTTGGCGGTCCTCTCCGTCGCAGCGGCTATAGGGCCGGCTGCCGCGCAGGTTCCGCCGAACGAGTTTGTCAATTTTGAAGGAGCCCAGACGAATCCCATCCGCTTATCTTCGGATGGGACACGCCTGTTTGCCTTGAACACTCCCGATACTCGAGTATCGGTCTTCGACATCTCGAATCCGTCCAGTCCCGCACTGATTGTGGAGATTCCGGTCGGCATCGAGCCGGTTTCCGTGAATCCCCGAACGGACGATGAGGCCTGGGTAGTCAACCAGGAATCCGATAGCGTGAGCATCGTCTCCGTCTCGCAAGGCATCGTGACGGATACCATCTATGTGAAAGACGAACCTTCAGACGTCGTGTTCGCAGGGAACAACCTGGCGTTTGTCAGCGTCGCGCGCAGCAATCTGATTAATGTGTACGACGTGACCTCGCATGCCTTGGTGAAATCCATTCCGGTAATCGGCGAGAATCCGCGCGCGCTGGCGGTGAGTGCGGACGGGAGCAAAGTTTATGCCGCCTTCGCCCTATCCGGAAATCACACCACTATTGTTCCGGCGCAGTACGCACCACCACCGCCTCCGCCCACCAATCCACAACTTCCTCCACCGCCGCAAGTCGGAGCGATCGTGGATGCCTCCGACCCGCACTGGAGTAGCGTGATCCGTTACAGCATGCCTGACAACGGCGTAGTGGCGATCGATACCACCAGTCTGACCGCGGCCACCTATTATAGCTACGTCGGGACCACCAATCTGGGGCTGGCTGTGCAGCCGGGCACGGGCGATCTCTGGGTGTCCAACACCGACGCCATCAATCTGCTGATGTTCGATCCCAACCTGCGCGGTCACTGGCTCGCTAACCGCGTCACCAGCATTAACGCCTCGACCGGAGCCGTAACTGGCTATTACGATCTGAATCCCTCAATCAACTACCTCATCCTTCCCAATCCTGCCGCCCAGGCGATTGCTCTCGCCCAACCCACTGCCTTGACGTTCGATCCTACGGGGACCAATCTGTACGTCGCGGCATTCGGTACCGATCGGGTGGCGGTACTGAACAACGGCAATGTGGTGACTTTCATCGAAATCGGCCCGGCGACCGGATCACAGGTCAATCCTACGACGAAAAGAGGACCCAGGGGCTTGGCTCTCAACGCGGCCGCCCAGCGCCTCTATGTCCTGAACCGCCTATACAATTCCATTTCCATCGTAGACACCTCCAAGAACGCCCTCATTGGAGAGATCCCGACCGGAACGTTCGATCCCACTCCCATCGTGATCCGCAATGGTCGCGGCTTCCTCTACGATGCCAAGCTATCCGGTAACGGCACGGGCGCATGCGCTTCCTGCCACATAGACGCCGAATCGGATATGCTTGCATGGAATCGCGGCGACCCGGGCGGCAACATGGTGACCGTCGTTCAAGGAAAGAACACTTTTCAGATGCATCCCATGAAGGGACCCATGACTACGCTGACTATGCGGGGCCTGAACAATCTGTTTCCTTACCACTGGAGAGGAGACGAGCCTAATTTCGCCGCCTTCAACTCTGCATTTGACAGTCTGATGGGCGGACCCGTACTCTCCAATACGGACATGGCGGCCTTCACCGCGTACATCAAGACTATCGTGTTCCAGCCGAATCCCAATCAGAACCTCGATCGCACCTTGCCGTCTTCGATTCCGCTGCCGGAAGGTGGAACCGGCGATCCCAACGCCGGGCTGACCCTTTTTCTCAACACGCCGGTCAAGAGCACTCTCACCTGCAACAGTTGCCATACCGATCCAGGCCCGGGCACCAACCGCTTGATCGTCATTCACGAAACCGGCGACCAACCCATGAAGAACCGGCAACTGCGCGGTGTCTACCAGAAACTGCATTTCAACAACGCCGCGGGCGCGCAGAGTATCGACGGCTTCGGGCTTAACCACGATGGGGCCGTAGCCGGGCTATTCCAACTGCTTAGCTCGACAACTGAGTTTCCCAAGATCGCCAACAACCCGACCGACAAGCGCAACCTGGAGGCTTACGTGTTGTGTTTCGATACCGGCACGGCTCCCGCCGTTGGGTTTACCCGCACAGTGACCGCGGCCAATGTTGGCAGCACCTCGGCTCAGAGCGATTGGAACATGCTGCAAAACCAGGCCACAGCCGGCAACATCGACCTGATTGCCAATGGCACGCTGAACGGCCAGTTGCACGGATTGCTCTACAATCCGGCCGCGGCCACTTATCAAACCGATACTACCGGCCTGGGACCCTTCACACAGGCCCAACTGACCAGCATGATCCAAGCGGGCGATACCCTGAGCTTCATGGGTGTTCCGCCTGGTTCGGGCCAGCGCATGGGCATTGACCGCAATCTGGACGGCATACTTGACGGGGATGGGCCTCCCCGTGTGCCGCAGGGGAGACTGGCACGAAAAAGGTGACCAGCCTGGGCGATAAACCGAAACTTGAACTCTCCGGGCAAAAGCGCATCGCTACGGTGGTGCTGGCTACGGCCGCCTCGGGCGTCATCCTCTTCGCATCAGCCGGCCGGCTGGATTGGAAGCGGGGCTGGATCTATCTCGGGGCCCACTTTGTCTGCGTGCTGGGGGCCGGTGTGTTCCTCCTGGTAACCAATCCGGAACTGCTCAACGAGCGAGGCAAAAAGCACGCGAATACCAAGTCCTTCGACAAGGTATTCGCCGCCATCTACGTCCTGCTCCTCATCGCCTTGCCGCTGGTCGCCGGCCTGGATGCCGTTCGGTTCGGCTGGTCGTCGATGTCCGCGGAGGCTTCGTATGCCGGGTTGCTCCTCTTGCTAACAGGAGCGGCGCCCATCATCTGGTCCATGGCGGTGAACCCGTTTCTGGAAACAACCGTCCGCATCCAGAGCGATCGCGGCCACCGGGTCGTCAACTCCGGACCGTACAGGTGGGTGCGCCACCCAATGTACGTTGGTCTGATTCTCCAGAACCTCGCGGTGCCGCTGGTGCTCGGCTCCAAATGGGCATACGTGCCGGCAGGGCTGATCGTGCTGCTGTTCATTGCGCGTGCTGTACTTGAAGACCGTGCCCTGCGGCAGGAACTCGCGGGCTATCGACAATACGCGCGGATCACTCGCTATTTGCTCGTGCCCGGCGTCTGGTGAGTGACTGGTACTCGACTTAGCAAGCGGAGGAGGAATACGATGTCGAAATTGAACTCTACACTGGCGCTCCCGTTAGCGCTCGCCATATTTGCGGTGGGCACGCAGGCCGCCCTACCGCCGTCCGCTCCGCCAGTCACCATCGATGCCACCCTGCCGAACCTCTTCTACGGTGCGATTCCGCCCACCGGCCTCCACGCACCGGTTGTGGTTTTCGTTCATGGGATCCAGGGCACCTATCAAGACTGGCTGGAGGTTCGGAACTGCCCGGTTTCCGTTACGTCTTGCAAGGGAACGTCCAACGACATGTATGACTTGGCCTACCAGGCCGGGTTTCGCACGGCCTTCATGAGCTTGAGCCCGGATAACTCGCCCAACCAGGCTACCATCGAGACCAATGGGGCGATGCTGCAGACGATGTTTCCGAAGATTCTCGCGACCTTCAATGTGACCAAGGTCTATTTCGTCGCTCACTCCAAAGGCGGACTGGATCTTCAAGCCGCCATCGCCACGCCGCAGTGGCTCGGGATCGCCAACGCGGTGATCGAGCTTGGAACTCCGAACCAGGGGGATGCGCTGGCCGACTGGTTGTTTAGTCCGGCGGGCCAGTCACTTGGGCAAACATGGGGACTGCTAACCCCGGCCATGCAATCCCTGCAAGTGGCCGCCGTCCAATCGTTGCGGCTCCTGTTGGACCCCATTTTCCAACAGGCCGGCATTCCTTTTTACACGTTGTCGGGCAATACATTCGCTTGCCCGAATTCTCAGAAGACGTGCTTAACCGCAACCACCGGACCTATTCTGTCATCGCTCACGGGCGGCTCCAAAGCTCCATCGAATGACGGATTGGTGGATCGTCCCGAATCCCTGCTGCCCACCACATATGCCATGGAACTCGGCGTCATCCCGGCCAGTCACTTCGCCCTGCGCTTCGGCGCTTCCTCATTTCAGTATGTCCAGGCGCAAGTACTTGCGCTCGATAACGAGCAATCCGGCTTCCGGCGGGTGGCTACCGGTGGCTTTGGCGATCAGTACAATACCTGGGCGTGGTCGATGGCCTGGTTTAACAATAAGCTTTACGTGGGGACTGGCCGCGAGGTTCATTGTGTCACTAGCGCCGAGGCCGCGATCAAGCTTGGATTGCCCGGACTCTATCCGCCTTCCATCGGCGACTGCACGCCGGACTATCATCATCTGCCGTTGCAGGCGGAAATATGGCAATACGATCCGTCGACCGGGATTTGGACACAGGTCTATCAGTCGCCGAACTCGCTGACCACGACTGATAACAACGGCAATACGGTACCGACCGCCCGGGACATTGGTTTTCGCGGTATGCAGGTGGTTCTCGAACCAGGTGGCGTCCAAGCTTTGTACGCCGGCGGCGTGACTTCCGGACAGATATTCGAGACTCCCAGCACATTTGGCACCTGGCCTCCCCCGCGTATTCTGCGCTCCACGGACGGCGTGAACTGGGCGGCCATTCCGCAGAACACGTCCGTCGGAGGCGTCTGCCCCGCTTTGTCTTGCTTCCTGGGTGATCTCACTCAGAACGGCCTCCCACTGTACGGGAATTATAGTATCCGCTCCGGCGCGCAGTTGAATGCCGGGCAACCGAATAGCATTCTGTTCCTGCAGGTGGGGGACTTTATCGGAGTCGGCCGGGTGATTTCTAGCGTACCGGGGATCAATCCGGCGCTGGGCGATAACTGCGGCCTATCGGTCTGCTACCAGTGGGCCAGCCCGGACACCGCCACGCTTCCCGTATGGATTCTGGAGAACTTCAACAATTTCGTCTATGCTGGAACCGGCAATCCCCCGGCATTCCCGAGCTTGACATATGGCGTGTTCAAGACCGATGGCACCGGAACAGCGCCCTATACCTGGACGCCGGTGATCGTCAATGGGGCCTATGCGACAGGGCTGGTCGCCGATTACGCCATGAGCATGCAGGTATTCACGGACGCCCAATCTTGTTCGGGCATCGGATGCTTGTACGTGGGCACCGACGAGGCTAACGAGTTAGTTCGCATCCACCCTGACACCACGGGGGTGGTCCCTGTCGATTCAGTGGATAGCTGGGACTTGGTGGTGGGTAATCCCCGAACGGTTCCACAGGGACAGCCGGGCGCCGGCACGGTTGTCGCTCCCATCAGCGGAATTGGGCAATACTTCGACAACGGCTTTACCGGACACTTCTGGAGGATGGGAGTGGGCGGGCAGGGATTGTACATGGGGACTTGGGACTGGAGCGCCGACATAGCTACCCCGCCTACGGTCGGCCCGCCTTGGTCCCAGGAATACGGCACGGATATCTGGCGAACCCCCGATGGAGTCCACTGGTCATTTGTCAGCAAGGTTGGTCTGGGTGATGGCAACAATACGGGAGGCCGGAGTTTTGCCAGCACTCCCTTTGGACTCTATATGGGCACGGCGCGCTGGATCGGCGGGACCCAGGTCTTCCTGCTGGACAACAGCAATCTGGATTTCAACAACGACGGGGTAATTGATCAGCAGGATGTGAATCTGATGATGGCGAGGCTGAACACCGCAGCCAGACCGAACGATCCGATGGATCTCAACCAGGATGGCAAGATCACCGAAGCGGATGTGGCGCTGCTCCGGAAGCAATGTGCCTATCCTGGCTGCGCAAAGCCCGCCGTCCGGCCTGCATCCGTAACGCTGGCCGCGCCGGTTCTGTACTCCGCGCCGGGGACCTTAGCCACGGGCGCTCCCGTCTCTCTGTCCTGGAAAGCGGTGCCCGGAGCGTACGACTACCTGGTCTATCGCATCGCCCTGTCAGGCAGCGAGAGTACGCCACCCCCGGCCATCAACAGCGCCGTCGTGGCAGCCTGCCACGATGCGAACGCCGCTAATGTGGCGATTTGTTCCCGGTTGGCGGAAGCTCACGGCGCTACCAACAACCCGCTTTTTGGCTACCCGGGGCCGCCCATGCTGTTGACCCGAGTGACAACACCAGCCTATTCCGAGAGTGCTCCAAACAGTCTGCAATCCTTGTATTTTGTGCGCGCCGAGGATGCCCAAGGGAACCTTTCGTTGCCGTCGAACGTTGCCGGTGGTCCATCATTGGCGGCGAAGTAGCGCTTAATGTTAGTCCAGTCTCTTCCTGAAACTACCCGCACTTAGTCCCATCACGAGCATGCCGTAGACCAGCAGGGAGAGCATCTGCGGCCACAGCACCCCGATGCCTGTGCCTTTGAGAAAGATTCCGCGCGTAATCTCGATCAAGTAACGCAACGGGTTTAGATAGGTGAAATACTGGAGGTCTTTAATGAACAGGGTGAAGCGAATGG
>OBLU010001609.1_pt1 | contig 20967 bp, 20 predicted proteins | sample 1518681 | NCBI WGS metagenome assembly OBLU01 (sample SAMEA3539304, study PRJEB22396) | soil metagenome | biome: tundra; feature: field; material: soil | place: USA | collected 2010-05 | depth 0.15 m
CTCCAACCAGCTCGGCGCCTTTGAGTCAGGGCTCGCCGCCTTCCTGGTGGGCACGGTCCCCGCCGTGGTCGGCGGCGGCGTGATCACGGTGCTGATCGCCGCCGGCTGGAGCCGGATCTTCCCCGCGCTGGCCAATGTCGACCGCCTGGAGCAGGTGGTGCCCGCCACATCCAGCCCGGTCGAGGCCCGGGCCTTGGGCTGAGGCTCAGGCGGGAGAGCTGCTACCGCCGAGCTCCAGTCCGCGCGCGATGCCCGGGCCGACTCGGCGGCGACGGAGGAGCGGGCCCGGATCGCCGCCGATCTGCAGCAGCTCGTCGCGCGCTTCGCCGTCTGAGCGCCGATTCAGCGTCGAGGGGCATCTGCTTGGATGGCCCCATGCAGCGGCTTGAAGCCGAGGTGGTGATCATCGGGTCAGGCATGGGTGGAGGGACGACCGCTCACGCCCTGGCGCGTCGCGGCATCGACATCCTCGTGCTGGAGCGCGGAGAGGGCCTGCCGGTAGAGCCTGAGAACTGGTCGCCGCGGGCGGTGTTCAACGAGCGTCGTTACAAGCCGGCGGAACGGTGGCTCGACGGGGCCGGTCGCAGCTTCGCGCCCGGCGTGCACTACGTAGTCGGCGGCAGCACGAAGGTCTACGGCGCGAGCCTGCCTCGGTTTCGCGAACGGGATTTCACCGAAGTCGAGCACCTGGAGGGCATGTCGCAGGCCTGGCCCTTCAGCTACGCGGACCTCGAGCCTTACTACGGTGAGGCCGAGCAGATGTATCGCGTCCATGGCAGGATCGGCGAGGATCCGACCGAGCCGTGGCGCAGCACCGGGTTCCCGTATCCGGCGTTGGAGCACGAGCCTTACATCGCCGACCTCGCCTCGCGGCTGCGCGAGCAGGGGGTCAACCCGAGCGCTAACGCGATGGGCGTCGACCGGCGCCAGGGCGGCAGCTGCGTTCGGTGCGCCACCTGCGATGGGTTCCCATGCAAGCTCGACGCCAAGAGCGATGCGCAGACGTGCGGGATCGACCCAGCGATCGAGACCGGGCACGCGCGGCTGCTCACGGGCGTGCGCGTGCGGCAGATCGTGACCGACCGCAGCGGCAGGCGGGTCGACCACCTCGTCGCCGAGACCCGCGTGGGTCGGGTCGAGGTCACGGGGGCCAAGTTCGTCCTGGCCGCCGGCGCGGTCAACTCGGCCGCGTTGCTGCTGGCGTCAGCTGACGACGCGCACCCGCGAGGCCTGGCGAACTCTTCCGATCAGGTCGGGCGCAACTTCATGATGCACAACAACGCCCACATCCTCGCCATCGACCTCAACCGCCCCAACGATGTGACGTTCCAGAAGACGCTGTCGGTCAACGACTGGTACCTCGACGGCGGCGACGGGTTCCCGCTCGGCGCGATGCAGCTGATCGGAAAGGTGCAGGGCGTGATGATGAAGGCGGCGGCGCCCCGTGTTCCCCTCGGTGTCCTTGACCAGATCGCCCGTCGCAGCGTCGAATGGCTGATCATGGGCGAGGACCTACCGTCCCCTGACAGCCGTGTGACCGTCGGCGATCACGGGAGGATCACGACCGCGCGCGTCGCACGCGGCGAGCGCACCCACGGCCGCCTTCTCAGGCGGGCCAAGCGCCTTCTGCGGGCTGCGGGCTACGACGCCATCTTCACCCAGCATTTCGACATCAGCATGAACAGCCATCAGTGCGGGACCATCGTCGCCGGGACCGACCCCACATCCAGCGTCCTGGACCCGTGGTGCAGGACCCACGACGTCGAAAACCTCTGGGTCGTGGACAGCGGCTTCTTCCCCTCCTCGGCGGCGATGAACCCGGCGCTCACGATCGCCGCACAAGCGCTCCGCGTTGTAGCCGAGTCCGGCCTAGCCGCCTGAGGCAGCGACTGTCTCACGCGACGAGCGAAGGTGTGCGCTTTGATGTAGCCGTGTCGCGATCCTTCCTCAGCCTGATCACCGGCTCCTTCTCCACGCCGGCCGCTGGGAACCCGACAGTGGCGATGGTGGAGGCGGCCTACCGGCACCACCACCTCGACGCACGCTATCTCAACTGCGACGTCGTGCCGGAGGCGCTGGGCGATGCCGTGCGCGGAGCCCACGCGATGGGGTGGGCCGGCTTCAACTGCTCCATCCCTCACAAGGTGGCGGTGCTAGAGCACCTTGACCACCTCGCCCCTTCCGCCGAGCTGATCGGCGCCGTGAACTGCGTCGTACGCCGGGACGGCGAACTGATCGGCGAGAACACCGACGGCCAGGGCTTCCTGGCCTTGCTGCGGACGCTGATCGACCCCTCCGGTCAGGCGCTTGTGCTGTTCGGCGCCGGCGGCGCGGCTCGGGCGATCGCGATCGAATCGGCCCTCGCCGGGGTGGCTTGCATCACCGTCGTGAACCGTGATCGCAACCGCGGAGCGGAGCTCGTCCGGCTGCTGCGCACGAGCACGCCGGCCTCCGCCGAGCTCGTTGTCTGGGACCAGACCTACCGGCTGCCAGAGGCGGCGAGCGTCGTCGTGAATGCAACCTCGATCGGGCTAGCGCCCGATGTCGATGCGCGGCTGGAGATCGAGCTCGACAGTCTGTTGCCCCACATGGTCGTGGCCGACGTGATCCCCAACCCTCCGCGCACCGCGTTCCTGCGCGACGCACAAGCCCGAGGCTGCGTAACGCTCGACGGGCTCGGAATGCTGGTCAATCAGGCCGTCCTGGGCATCGAACATTGGACCGGGATGGCCGCTGAGCCCACAGTCATGCGAAAAGCACTCGAGCAGGCCTTGGATCTCTAGCGGCAGATGCTCGAGGCTGTGCGTTTGGAGCAGGTCGATCCCGGCGTTCGCGCCCCCCATCCTGCGCCGGTATCTGCGGAACGGCGGGTACTCCGAGGTCATCACCGCCGCGCAGCCGCAGTGTTCCGCGGAGAACGCGAACGGACAGGCCGGATCAGTGAACAGCGTGATCTCGAGCGTCACGAAGCGGAACATGCCCAGCCGCGCCGCGGAGCCGTGGCGCTACCCACGAGCTTGCAGGTAAGCCTCGGCGAGCCGAGTAGGCGCGCGGGCCAGCCAGGCTTCGACGATCACCTCTTCGAGCAGCTCGAGTGAGATCCGTTCCAGACGCACCAGGATCGCCGGATAGCCGTCGAAGTGCGGCGTGGTGAAGAACACCTCCGCGTCGTCGGCAAGCAGCGCCTCCTTGGCGATCAGGTGCTCCACCCGAGCGCCGAGGATCGGGCCCTCCGGAGCCTTATCGCCCAGCGCTCGCAGGTCGCTCTGACGAAGCGGCCGCTCCCAGACAAAGCCCTTGTCCCTGACCCGCCAGAACGGCCGCCCGCGCGACATCTGCTCATTCGTCTCGGGTAGTCCGAGCGCGATTCGGCGCACGTCATCCCAACTCACCACGCGATCAGCCTACTGCGCCGCTCACCGCCCGATCGGCCAATGCGGGCCTCGGCACGCGCTCGTCGGCAGCTTCGCGCTCGGCGTGCTTGTACTGGTCCGGCGCGAGTCGCTGCCGCCGCGCCGCGGGCTGGCAGATCCGCCGATGTCCGATCCCGCGGTTTCGGAACAGGAGCAGCTTGACAGCGAGCGCGATCATGCGTGCGTGGCCAGAGCAAAGATCTCGGTGCGCGTGCAAGCGAGTGCTCGCCGCGATGAGTTCGTCGGGATTCGTGAGGGCGTGCTGCTCACGCGCGTGGCGGCGCCGGCGCTCGACGGGCGCGCAAACCGGGCGCTATGTCGCCTGTTGGCCAAACGTCTGGGCGTCGCTCCTTCCAACGTGACGATCGTGCGTGGCCAGCGTTCACGCGACAAGCTCGTCGAGGTCGAAGGAGTCGATCAAGCAACACTGAACGCGGCGCTCGGGCCGTAGAACTCGGACTCGCGTCCCATCTCAATTGACCCGCAGCTTCTAACATACGAGCAGGGCCGCCCCGAGCCCACGCAAACAGAGTCTGCGGCGGATTGGTACAGAAAACGCCCCACGCACTACAACAACGTCGGCACCCAAACGAAACGGGATAGTCTTAGGGAGATGCTGACGCTGGAGCTCGTGGCCGAGCAACCCAACTGGATGGGCGCTCTTCAGGTCGCGTTGACCCGCCCGTCGGGCGTGCCCGAGCGGCGCGCCGACCAGGATCCGTGGGCACCACCGCTCGGCTCGCGGCCCCAACGCATCTCGGACGACCTGTCCTGGCTACGCGCCGCGGTCGACGAGCCGCAAGCTCACGGCTTGCAACAGCTCGATGGCATCGCCACGGTCGCTACCTGGCAGGCCAGTGAGGAGAACACGGAGTTGCGTGAGCGCTTTCAGCGGCTCGACACACGTGGCGTCCTCGACGCCGCCGGGTTCCTCTTCCACTAGCCGAGAAACACCCGCGGAGCTTCGCCGGTCGGACGAGACTGCGCGTTCGGCTTGGCCTCCTTCTCGCGCTCCTAATCGGGCGCGGGTGCGGCGTCGTCGCCGGGCGTCATGTGATCCGGATCGGGATCGACTGATTCGGGTGGCGTACGTGCGCGCCCCAAGGCCACGGCGTACGCGACCCCCGACACCGCGAACATCACTCCGCTAGCGAGCAGCCAGCGCGCCAGATATCCGCGCTCGACGATCCCACTTGCGTTGAGCTCCGTGTGGGCCCCGAGCCCGAAGATCACCGGGAAGAAGACGGCGAGCAGGAGGCCGCTGAGGATCGCCGGGATTCGCAGGTAGGGCATGGGGTTGACGAGGCTCGGCAGCGCCGTGCGTCGCGCGCGGTCAACTCGTTCGCCCAGCCCACCGAAGGCAATCCGGTCAAGCAGCGAGTAGAACGGCAGCAGCACGAGGTCGTTTATCACGATCGCCCCCGCGAACCACTCCAACACGTAGGCCCGCTGAAACCAACCCAGTACCGCAGCCCCGGCGATCGCGAAGCTCGCGAGCAACGCGAGCAGGTGCAGCGGGCCCGCGCCGTAGCGGGCTCGAAAGCTCTTGAACCGGGTCATTCCGCCACCGCGCCGAAGGTCATTTTCGTCACCCACTTCGTGCAGTGCACGCCCGGCACCGCCGGGCTGATCACGCGAGCTGGATAGCCGTGATCGAGCGAGAGGTCAAGGTCATTGACGCGCAATGCCAGCAGCGAGCGCTCGTCGGCCACCTGCTCGTGACCCAGCGTGGCGTGGCCGAACGTGCCGTGGCCGAGCGCCCTAGTGGTGACCGTGGCCGGCCCCGATACGCCGCACAGCGAGGCGAGGTCGCGCAGCCGCACGCCGCTCCACCGCTGCGTCGTCGACCATCCCTCGACACACGCGATCGGCAGATCGTAGGTGTGCTGGGGCAGCGCGAGCAGCTGCTCGCGCGACAAGGAGACAGAGCGCTCGCCGACAAGCGTCAGCCGCCAGCTCGCTCCGACACTCGGGGCCGAGACGCCGGCGGCCGTTGCCGTGTTGTTGACCGGGAAGCCGAGCGGGCCCGGACGAGCACGCCCGCGCGGGAGCAGGAACGCCAACCCGCGGAAGGGCCCGCCGAGAGACTGGCCCGCACCCTGTAGCAGCAGCAGGACCGACCCCGCCCCCACCGTCGCAAGCAGCGCCCGGCGCGACATCGTCACCGGCGCGGGGGACGCCGCTGCGAGCGAGCGAGCGCCGAGGCCCGACTGCGGAGCCACGCCCTCGCCCCCGACCGACTCGAACACCTCGGCGCGGGTCTTCAGCGACCGTCGCATGGTTCCGAATTTCAACGCAACATGGGCTAGGAACGCCCCGGTGAACACCCACGCACCGTAGTAGTGCGCCTGGGCGAAGAAGAACTGAAACGCGTACCAGTATTGGATGTCGAGAATGCCGGTGACGAACTCAAACAGCGCGCCGCCGACCAGCAGCGCCAGCGAGAGCCGTTCCATCGCATGCGCCGTGTCTCGGACCGGCGGCCACTCGAACAGTCGCGGGATCACCGACCACAGCTTCGTCAGCAGCACCGGGACCAGCGCGAGTCCGATCGAGACGTGCAGGCCCTGCGTCAGCGCGTACAGCCAGGACGGGTGTGTCGGCCACCCAAACAGGTAGAGGTCGAGCGGGCCGCCGATGTTCCGGCCGAGCGCGTTCGCCCCCAGTCCCGGTTGGTAGGCGTCGTTTGACAGCAGCCCGGTTACGATCACGATCGGGAGGCTGATCAAGAGGACCAGCCCGAGCACCGCGGTCAGCCACGGCCCCCGCAGCGGACTACGCCAGAAACACTCCCGGAACGGCCCTGGCGGGGGCTTGGACGGATCGATGCGCAGCGACCGCATACGGGTGAGACTGCCACACGCCAAGCTGGCTGAGAACGATCTGAGCGACTGTCTACGTAGGCGAAACCTCGTGGCTGGGCCAGAGCGACGCTGAAACGAGGCGCGTCGCCGACGACAATCTTCAAGGTGGCCCCCGTGTGTTGGGGCTGGGTGGTCAACCGGGTGGGGCGTCAGCGGATGTCGTTGCGAAGAACGCCCAGATCGCCTCTGTGGCGCTGGGACCTCGGGGATCGGTGTGGGAGCCGCCGGCCGCGCCACCGGACCACGCGCGACCGAGTCCGTCGATCATGAGTAGCTCATGCGTGAGCGCCCCGCGTGCGGCTAGCCATTGCGACTGGGTGTAAGGATGTCCACCTTCGGTTTGGCGGCGCCACGAGCTCGGGGCGTGCTCGGCGTCGTGGTCGCAGGTCTCGGGTGCTGCAGGCGGAGCCCATGCTGGTCGCCGATCTGTAGGCCAGTCCCGAGTGCACGGCCACCGCGGCGAAGAGGTCTGGATAGCACGCGCACAGGATGGCGGCCGTGGCGCCGCCGGCGAAGAGCCCGGCGACGAAGACGCGTTCGGGGTCGATCGTGCAATGTGAGCTGGTGTCGATCAGATCGGCGACGATCGCTGCGATCGCTGCCGGCTCGCCGGTGTCGCGCTGCTGGTGCTCGGGGAGAAACCAGTTCCAGCATCCCTGCGGGTTGCGTCTAGGATCCTGGCCCGGATAGACGACCACGAAGTCGTGGCGGGGTCCTGCGTGGTTCATGAGCGTGGCCGCGGCAAATGTGGCGGGGTCCTGCGTGCAGCCATGCAGCATGCAGACCAGAGGGGCTGGCTTTGCGGCCGCTAGCCCGCGCGGAACGTGAACGAGCGCCCGACGGCTGCTCTTCACGACAGTCGAGACGTGTTCGACACCGGACGGCGCGGCCGGAAGGCGGTGAAGCGGTTCGCGCTTCAGCCCTTTGCTCGGCGGGATGCCCGCCCGGGCAATCGCTGCCTGGTTGGTGGCGTAAAGCTCTCGTCAGTCGACTCCCGCCATGCGGTCAGTATATCGATCATCCGCCCGGTATACAGCTCACTGAGTCGAGCGGGTCTGGACAAAGCTTCGATACACGCTCAGCAACGCAGTCCGCTGCGGCTCGCTGAGATCCGGGTCGCGAAGGATCGCGGCTTCGGCCTCCCGCAGGCCGGCTGGGCGTTCGTCCTCCGCGTCCCCCAGGACCCCCGCGCTGGCGAGCGTCGAGGCGAGAGGCATACCAAGAGCCGACGCTATGGCTCGCAACACGCGCAGGGATGGTTCGTGCAGTCCACGCTCCAACTCGCTCAGGTAAGCGTTGGAAACGTTCGTCCGTTGAGCGAGCTCGCGCAGCGACAGCGCGGCAGACACACGTTGCGCGCGCAACAGCGCACCGAGCGCCGCAAGCTGGTCCTTGGCAGAAGCGTCACTCACACCGACATCTTCCCGCTCCAACCGGCGCGGGGCCAGAGCGCGGACTCGGGCTCAACGCAGACGCGGATCACTGTCCTTGGGGAACACGTGACGCGAATGCGTCGTGCATGGTGGTCGCTGACCGCAGGCGCTTGTCCCTTTGCTCCTATCTGCGCCGGCCCGAACCAGTTCATCGCGAGGCGGATCATTTTCCTCGCGGAGGATACGGATTACGGACGAAGCGGCGTTACAGGAAAGATCGCACTTGGCTCCCAGTAGGTCTTCGGACTCGCTGGTCGTCACGTTGACCTTCAGGCTGTGATGAGTGGCGCAGCCGATTTCTGGCGCCGGTGAATTGAGCCTCGTGGGAGGCTGACCGCGTACACTCCGGTCGAAATGGACTTCGCGCGAAGGGGGCTTCCCGCGGTTGCGGTGGTTGTTGCCTTTGCGGGCGCAATTGCCGCGCCGGCCGCGCCCGCACGCTCGGGTCCGTCGGCCCGTGCTCCCCGTCTTGCCGGTATCGATGCGCGTGTGGTGGGCACGTTCGCGATGTCGGCGCGCGTGACTGTGGGAGTGAATCTGCGGGGCGAGCGTGTCGGTGAGCTGCTGAGGCGAGGCTGGACGATTGTCCCGAGCCACTGCCGGGGCAGCGTCTGCGAACTGTTGCGATTGGATCGGGAGCGCAGCGCCGGTCGCCACGATCACCTCACTCTGCATCGTGTTGGCAGAGGGCGCTACACCGGTCGCGGTGTCTTCTTCGCGGCTCTGTCCTGTCTTGGCAGGATCTACCGGCTTGGCAGTCGCGTGCCGTATCGGATCACGCTCACGGTGCGGGGGGCGACGATGGTGGAGGGAACCAGGTTCGCGCGCCGGATTACGGCGAGCTACGAGAACCCGCGGCGCTCCGACGCGACCCCGTGCCCGCTCGGACCGAGCCGCGACGCTGCGAGCTATACAGGCCGCGCGAGTTCGCCGGTCCCTTCGCCGCCGGCAGTGTCGTTCTCGACGGTGGTCGATGGCGCCCACGACACCGCGTCGTTTACCAGCACCTCTCGCCCCGGAAAAGGGGGCGCGGCGATTGTCTCGCGCCGCTGGCTCTTCGGCGATGGCTCGTCGGGTACCGCTAACACTTCGACGCTCGTGGCCCCAGTCCATCAATTCTCGGCCCCGGGCGTCTATGTAGTGAGTCTCACGGCGCTCGACGCGAACGGGCTGTCCGCGACAGGCACCCACGTCGTCACGGCCCCGGGGGCGCCAAGCGCATCGTTCACCGCAACGGAGTCGGACTCGAGCGCGACGTTCTCATTCGCGGATCACTCGACCCTGGGGTTTGGGGGAGCGCCGATCGTCAGCCGCCACTGGTACTTCGGTGACCCCGGCTCCGGAACCCAGGACACCTCGATCGCGCAGGGTCCCTCGCACACCTTCAGCGCAGCTGGGGACTATTCGGTGATACTGGCGGTGACTGACGCCAATGGCTTCACGTCTTGGACTACTCGTGAGGTGCAGAGTCCGCCGTGAGCCGGAGCGTGGCGAGCACGCGAGCTAGTTCCTTGACCAGAAGATCTGCGTGTTTGCGCGCAGGCTGGATAACGGCATAGAGACAGCACGGCCGACCAGCGTCGGTGAAGAATCGCTGCCATCCGAGTTGTCCGCGGCGCGTGACCTGGAGCTGAGTCACACCGAAGTCGTCCGCGCGCGGGGGGCTCGGCCGCGCGGCAGAAAACAGCCCGCGCCCCGGGCGGAGCTGCTCATCGACTTGGTACTCGAACAGCGCGGTGAACACGTCGTCTGGGCCCATGCGCCCGGTGGCCGCTGCGCCGAAGTCGCCGTCGTCGTCGCGTAGAACGAACGTCGCGATGTGCAACACCGGCGCGGCGCCCGTGCGGCGGAAGATCCGCGCTTCCCAGCCGCTCGGAACATCGATCGAACGGCCGTGACCGGTGACTCTCATGCCACCCATCCCAGCACCGCGACCAGCCCCAGCAGCTCAAGCAGCGAGACCGCGCGTCGCACGTTGAGCTCAACCCGGCCGAGCTGACGATGCAGCTCCACTAGCGCGTCACGATCCTGAGCGGCATGACCCGGAACCAGCGACAGAGCCCTGACGGTCCCGAACGTTGCGCCGATCAGAGCGCCGATCGCCGGACTTGCGCACAGCAGTGTGGCTACGAAGGTCGCGTAGATCGCCGCTGAGGTAACGATCGTCGCAACGCCAACGCCGAGCTGCGCGCCGAAGCCGATGCCGTACACCCAGCCGCGGTAGCGAGCCAGCCAGTCCTCGTTGACCTGCCTGCGCGAGCTGGGAAGCCGCCCCCGCAAAGGGGTGGCGTCGAACAGCACCATCGTCGCCAGCACTACCGACAGCGCGAGGCCGCGCCAGGCTGAGCCGCCGGGAAGCAGTGAGCCGATTGTCCCCAGAGCCGCACCAGCCAGGCCTCCCGTGCCGATCGCTCCCACCGCGAACGCCGTCGCGGTCACATGCCATGAGAATCCCCGGCTCCGCTCACCGAACGGAGTGATGCTCGCAAGCATCGACTGTCCTCAGGGCGACCATGCCGCTCGCACGCCACCCAGCATGGCCAGCCAGCAGCCTACGAGCGCGAACTCGGCGCTACTCACCGCCCCCTCCGCCACCAGAGCCGTCATTAGATGGGTAAAGGCTTGGATGGGCGGCGGTAATGCCCGCCGCCGCGAGCGCCTCCTCAGCCCGCGCCGCTCGTGCCGAGGAGCTCCGCGCCCGCGACGCGTGCCTCGAGCTGTCCGCTCTGGCCTCCTCGACCAAGGTCACGATCTGCTCCCAACTAGCGGCACTTCCCCGGCCAGCGATCCGACCTGAGCTGCCGTCAACGAGCACGAAATGGGGTGTGGCGGGGACCAAGAAGTCATCCCACGCGGCCGTCGACATCACCAGTTCGTGTTCTGCGGGCGCGAGCTCTCTCAACCGCGTCACGCTCTCCCGCTCGGGACCCTTGGTCACGACGACCAACCGCGTTCCCGTGGGAATGCGCGCGCCGTCACGCAGCGCCGACCAGAGCGGCCCGCACGAACCACAGCCGCTGCTCAGGAACGCCAGCAGCGTGCTCGGCGCTCCCGCCTCAACTGCGAGCTTGACAGCGTCGCCAGCCAGCGTCTCACCAACGACATCGCGCGCAACGGCGCCGGTGGCCGACGTCGACTGGGCGGGGGCGGCCACCTCGTTCCCCCCGCTCGTGATGTCGTCGAGCCTGCGGAGGATCTCCGCATGGCTGCGCAGCAACGCCACCACGAACAGGACCACCAACGCGAGCAGCACCGTCTCGGTGATCATCACGAACTCTGTCGCGCTCACCGCTCACACCCCTCCTGCGCCGGCTAGCTCTTTTGCGGGCGGCTCAAGACAGGGGGCCTCATGCCCACAGACCGCATCGTCGATGGCCACAGAAGAGCTGCAGTTCAGGCCTCGTATTGAGCTCGGGTTCTTGCACACGACCATCCGGCACACGACCTCGGTGATCCCAGCAATCTGCGTGTTGCATTGGCCATAGCGAAAGACGTTGCAGGCCACGCGCCGGTGCGCACAACTGTCGTTCGCACAGTGACAACCACCCGGGATGCGATGCCCCGGAAGACGGTTGCAGTCTACGTAGTAGCGCACGCCCTGATCGGAGCAGAGTCGGTGACCCGCGTAGTCCGTGCACATCCACCACCCACCGGGGAACGTGCCCGCCGGACACGTGTTTAGCCCATCGTTGATCTCGCAGCAAAACGCCGTGTAACCATCGGTGCACAGTCCGTCCGCGCAACTCCCTGGACTGATCGCGGCCAGCGCCGAGCCCGGATACAGCAGATAGCGCAACGGTGCCACAGATAGCGCCGACCCGGCCAGCGCGACTCGCAGTAGCAGCGTCCGGCGTGAAAATCGCCGTTCAAGGAAGAAGGCGGACGTGGTCACCAGATGCTCGCTGACCGCAGCAGGCATCACGGTAGCGGCAAACAGGAGCCGCCAACCCAGCGCCGCGATCGAGGCTCCGATCGCTACGAGCAGCCCGATCCCAGGTTCCCTCACCGCCAAGCCCACCAGACTCGGCGGCCCAGCCACGCCCGCCGCAGCTGCCATCCCTGCAGACACCGCAGTCATCGCGAGCTGGAGACTATTTGATGGGAGCCCGGCGCGCTGCTCACCGAAGCATCGACAACCACCGCTGCGACCTGAGCGCCACCGGCCCGTATGAGCGACGGCAAACCCGGCGAAAACCAGCGCGAGAACAAAGCCAGAGGTGCCCACCGGCGCAGCCAGCGCGAAGCACGCGACCCCGAACTCAATCACCGAAAGCATGCGCACCGCGCCAGGCGACTGTGAGATTCCGAGCGCCGCGAATTCGTCTGCCGCGGGCCCGGGCCGACGCAGCTTGGCGCTCGCCGCAAGCGCGAGCACAAGCGCCAAGGCAGTTATGACGCCTGTCTCAAACGCTGCCGGTAGCGTCATTGTTCTACGGGGCCGTGAGAATCAGCGGCCAGCCCGACCCTGATCTCGACGGTTCCCGTCCTTGCGCCCCACGTGGGCGCAGGATAGCTGTCCCTACCAGTCGAGGCAAGAACCAACCAGCGAGCAGGCGACCCGTACCGAGCGCTTTATGTCGGCTCCCCGTGATGCTCGCCGGAGCCTCGTAGCACCCTCTTGTCGTCGGCTAGCCGGCGGGTTACTCGGGCCGCGTCGAGGTGCTCGAGCAGCGCTTGGGCGTACTTCCGTGACGTCCCGAGCTCGTCGCGCAAACGCGCGAGTGTGATCGTTCCCTCAGCGCGCACGATCCGCTCGACCACGGCGCGGACGTCGGCGATCGCGTCGGGATGCGCGTGCATCGAGCGCCCGATCCGAACCGCTTGCCCCGTGGCGTGCAGCGCCTGGAGATGTTGGGCTTCGTCGCCGAGCTCCCCCTCGCTTGGCGGCTCGTGCCCCGCCGCGCGCAGTCGCTGCTCGAGCGCGAGCGCCTCCGCGCCCAGCGCCGGAGGGCCCACCACCGGGGCGAGGACCGACTCAGGCTCCCCTTCGATCCGTGGCCGGCCTCCCGCCGCAGCCCTGACGATCACGCCTCCGCCGAGCGTGTCGGGCGGGCTGATCCGGCGCACCACGACGCGGTCGCCGTCGGCGGCGATCAGCGGCTGCTCCGTCCGCAGCTGCCAGAGCGCTTCGCCGAGCCAAACCGCGCGCGCCGGCGTGACTCGGGTGCCGTGGTGCAACTGCACGCGCTCGCGATCACTCAGTCGCTCGGGCAACGCGAGCTCGATCTCGAGCCTGTGCGTAAGGTGAACCGCCGCGCCCTGGCCAGCGAGGACGTCGCCACGCTCTAGCGCACGCCGCTCGAGCCCCGCGAGATTGACGGCCACGCGCTGTCCCGCCGCCGCATGGTCGACCGGTCGGTCGTGCACCTGCACAGTCCGCACGCGCGCAGTGCGGGAGCCAGGCAGCAACCTCAGCCGTTCCCCGCGACGGATCATCCCCGACCACAGAGTTCCGGTCACGACCGTCCCGGCACCGCGGATCGTGAACACACGATCGATGTGCAGGATCGCCGAGCGCGAGTCGGCGGGCCGACTCGGAGTTCGCGCGGCGACACGCTCGAGCGCAACCGCGAGCTCGTCCAGCCCAGCGCCCGTCCGCGCCGAGCACGCGACGATCTCGGCCGCCGGCATCAGCTCGGCCGCGGCTGCCAGCGCCGGACGTGGGTCGGCGAGATCGGACTTCGTGACGGCCACCACTCCGCGGCTGACCCCGAGCGCTTCGAGCACCCGAATGTGCTCGAGCGTCTGCGGCATCACCCCGTCGTCGGCCGCGATCACGAGCAGGAACAAGTCCATTCCGGTCGCGCCCGCGACCATCACGCGGAGCAGCCGCTCGTGCCCGGGAACGTCCACCAACGACAGCACCCGCCCGCCCGGCAGCACGAGCGGCGCGAATCCGAGCACGATCGTAATCCCCCGCGCTTTCTCCTCCGGCAGGCGGTCGGTGTCGATTCCGGTCAGCGCCTGCACCAACGCGGTCTTTCCGTGGTCGATGTGTCCGGCGGTCCCGACAGTCAGTGGCGAATGCACACCGCTCACTTGACCGCTGCGCGGACGGCCAGCGCCGCCTCCTCGGCCTCATCGTCGGTGAGCGTGCGCGGATCGAGCAGCAGGCGACCATGCTGGATCCGCCCGATCAACGCCGGCTCTCCGGTTCGCAGCAGCCGCGCGAGCGCGTCGATCCCCGCGGAGCCGCCGTCGAGCGCGACCGCGGGGCCGGGCAACTCGAGGAGCGGCAACGCGCCGCCGCCAACGCGGGCGACGCTCGCCACGATTTCTCCGCCGGTCGCCTCGGCGAGCGCCCGCGCGCGCTGCTCGAGCTGGGCGTCGGAGGCGGTGAGCATCGCCAGCACCGGCAGCTCGCGGCGCGCCAGTTCCGGATCGCGATAGAGCGCGAGCGTCGCCTCGAGCGCAGCCAGCGACAGCTTGTCGATCCGCACCGCCCGAGCGAGAGGATGGACACGCGCGGCCTCGATCGCCGCACGCTGACCGACGATCACCCCGGCCTGGGGACCGCCGAGCAGCTTGTCGCCCGAGAAGCAGACAAGCGCGGCGCCGGCGCGTACCGAGCGGCGAACCGGCGGCTCGTCCGCCAGCAGCTCGAGCTCGTCGGCAAGCACCCCCGAGCCCACGTCGTCAATCACCGGCACCCCAAGCGAGCACAGCGCCTCGATCTCGACCTGTTCGACGAAACCGATCGTCCTGAAGTTCGACGCGTGCGCTCGCAGCAGCGCGCCCGTCTGCGGGCCAATCGCCGCGCTGTAGTCGCCCAGGCGAGTGCGGTTAGTGGTCCCAACCTCGACCAGCCGCGCGCCGGCTTGGACGATCACCTCGGGAATCCGGAAGGCGCCCCCGATCTCGATCAGCTGGCCACGGGAGACGACCAGCTCCCGCCCGCCACCGGCGAGCGTCGCGGCAGCGAGCAGAACGGCGGCCGCGCAATTGTTCACCGCTATCGCCCCCTCCGCGCCCGTCAGCTCGCACAGCAGCCGCTCGACGTGTCCGTGGCGCGAGCCGCGTTCACCAGTTGCAAGGTCCAGCTCCAGGTTGCTATACCCGATGGCTGCCCGAGCCACCGCGGCGCGGGCGGCGGGTGCGAGTGGGGCGCGACCGAGGTTCGTGTGCACGACGACGCCGGTGGCGTTCAGCACGCGACGGAGCGAGGGCAGCAGGCGGTCGTTTGCCCGCGCCAGCAAGTCTACGTCGTCGTCGGCGCCGTCCAGCAGCTCGGCTCGGCGCTCGGCCAGAGTTGCCCGCGCCACGGCGATTGCCAGCCGGTCGACCGACGGCAGACGCCGGAGCGCGTCACGCAAAGGGTCGCCGACCGGCCGCCGGGCGCTCATCGGACCACGGAGCGGCGAAGGAGTCGAACCTTCCCACCGTGGGGCTGCCACGGCTCCCCGGCTTTGAAGGCCGGTTGGGGCACCGGCCCCAGCCGCTCCGAACGGCGACTATACGACCGAGATGGCACCCGGCTCACCGTCCAGCATCCGCCCGATCACCGCTCCCTCTAGCTCGTCGGTCCGCGCGGCCGGAAGCGATACCAGCAGCCCTCCTGAAGTTGTCGGGTCGCAAACCAGCCGTCGGCGCGACTCCGTCACGTCCGCCGCGAAGCTCGTGAACGAGTCGGCATAGGACCGGTTATGCCGTCCGCCACCGGAAACGCCAGTACCGTCTCCGAGCAGCTCCAGGGCACCCGGCAGCACCGGAACGTCCACCGCGTACACCTCCGCGGCGAGGCCGCTCTCGCGCCCCAGCGCGTGCAGATGCCCCAGCAGTCCGAACCCCGTCACGTCCGTCGCCGCGTGGGCCCCAGCCGCCAGCGATTGCCGGCTCGCGTCGGCATTCAGCGCCACCATCACCGCGACCGCGGTGGCGATCTGGGCGGCCTCGGCGACGCCGCGCTTGTGTGCCGTGGTGATCGCGCCGACGCCGAGCGGCTTGGTCAACACGAGCGCATCCCCGGCCCGCGCGGAGGCGTTCGTCAGCATCGCCGCGGGGTCGACGATGCCGGTCACCGCGAGCCCATACTTCGGCTCGGCATCGTCGATCGAGTGGCCACCAACGATCGAGCAGCCGGCTCCATCGGCCACCGCGAGGCCACCTTCGAGAATTCTGCGCAGCACCTCGCCGCCGAGCCGCTCCAACGGGAAGGCGACCAGGTTGAGCGCCGTCAGCGGCGATCCCCCCATCGCGTATACGTCAGAGAGGGCGTTAGCGGCGGCGATCCGCCCGAAGTCGAACGGATCATCAACGATCGGCGTGAAGAAATCGACCGTCTGCACAAGCGCGAGGTCCGCTCGCAGCCGGAACACGGCGGCGTCGTCACCGCTCGCCGACCCGACCAGCACACGCGGATCATGCGCAGCCGGTAGGCCGCGAAGGATCGACAGCAAATCAGCGGCTGGGAGCTTGCATCCGCACCCGGCGCCGTGCGACAGTGATGTGAGCGCGACCCGTGTCAGCTGTCAGCAAGGCTATACGGTCACGCACGCGCTCGCCTAGAGCGACGCGACTAACTCAACTAGAGATCTCGACGTGTCCCTCGCCGTAGCGCTTGCTGAGATGGTCGACGCCGATCATGTCAGGTGCTGGCTCCGGTCGCGATCGCGACGACCAGCGGCAGCTGCGTGGAGCTCAACAGCGCGAGCGCGATCCGCTCCCGCCGATCGAGGACTGTGCGATAGAGCAGCAGCGCGGGCGCGCCGCGAACGATCAAGAATAGGGCCAAGAACAGTGCCGTCTTGGCGACTCCGCCCACGCTGGCAAATAGCGCGGCGACGCCGAGCTTCATGCCGCTGACAATAAAGAAGAAGGGCACGAACACGCCCAACCCGACCGCGGTGAGCTTGGACTCGACGGCCGGCAGCTCGCGTGCTGTGAGGAGCTGACGCGTGATCACGCCCGCGGCAAACAGGGCGGCGAGGCGCCACGCTACCTGAGGTGTCCCGGCCCCGTACCACCGCACTTCGGTGAGCGCCAGATCGACCAGCTGGCGCGCTGATCCATGGGCCGGCCCCCGCGAACCTGCAAGATCGGCGCATCATCGCCTACCTGCGCACCGATCGGAGCGGTGAGCTCGATCATCGCGCCGGCTCGCCGCGCGACATCGACGAGCCGCGCGCGATCGACACCGACGAGCACCTCGTCGCGCCGCCGGTGCCGATGCCGATGCGTCGCTCTGACCGGCGGCTTGGTCAATGGTCGCAGCTCGACGCTTTCAGCCACCAGCTGCGGATACACGTCCTCGAGAGAGCTTGCTCGACCGCCCGGAGATCGAGGTCGCCTCGCGCGTCGCGCGCCAGTTCGATGGCGGAGTCTTGATCGAGCCCGGACGGCGCCAGCTGCTTGAGCGCTCCGGATGCGTCGCACCGCGAACAGCGCGGCGGCCAGCAACCCATATCGCCGTCGGAATGAGCTGTTACTGCAATGTGGGGTCGCGACGCTGGCGCGATGGCCCAGCGGCGCGTTGGGCTGCGTTCGGCTCGCGATAGTCTGCGGTGTGCTCCCCGGCGAACCCTGCCTGCCCTCGCTGACATGAACGACACTTACCGGCTGCGACGCTTCGAGATTGCTCAGGACGGGAAAGAGGCATACGAGACAGCCGTGGCTCAGCTGCACGCCGGTCGCAAGGTGAGCCACTGGATGTGGTTCATCTTTCCCCAGCTCTCCGGCCTAGGGCAGAGTTCGATGTCCAGGACTTACGCCATCTCGTCGCTAGCTGAGGCGAAGGCCTATCTTGAAGATCCCGTCCTAGGGCCCCGCCTGATCGAGTCCGCACGCATCCTCACGGAGCTCGACGGACGAAGCGCGCAGCAGATTTTCGGCACCACAGACGCCATGAAGCTCCGGTCGTCGATGACACTCTTTGCTCGAGCCGCCCCGGACAACGCAGTGTTCAGGCAGGTCTTGAACGATTACTTCGATGGCGTCGCCGACGAGGTCACGGAAAGTCGTCTCGAATCTCTAGACCGATACCCCGGCACCTCGGACGGGTCAGCTTAGGAGCACACGGCGCGCTTTGGACATCGCGGTTGCAGTTGGGCGCTCTCGCTCCGCGATTCTCGCGCACGGCGATTGCGGCCTGAATCGATTTCCCGCCGCCTCGTTGCCGCTATCGCTACGCGCGAATAGGGAGAGCGGGAACCGCAGCAACGGTCGCTGGTGCGCAGTGTCCGGTAGGTTGGGAGCCGGGCGCGGCTGAAATGGGTCGCAGCCGACGTTACGCTGGCTGTGTGGAAGTTCCGGCTCGACCTCCGGATGGCACGATCGCCCTGTTGTTCACCGATATCGAGGGGTCAACTCGGCTGGCCGCGAGGTTAGGGTCGGCGTGGGCGGGGGTGCTGGCCGATCATCATGCGCTGGTGGGCGGGGCGATCGCGGCGGAGGGGGGTTTCGTCGATGGCACCGAGGGCGATGCGTTCTTTGCCACCTTCGTGGATGCGGTGCCAGCGGCGCGCGCAGCCGTGGGAGCCTTGCGTGCGCTGCGTGCGCACAGGTGGCCGCGGGAGGTAGGCGAGCTGGGGGTTCGTATGGGTTTGCACGTTGGCCATGTCGAGCGTCGCGCCACCGGGTATGTGGGCCTTGAGGTTCATCGCGCGGCGCGGGTGGCGGCCGCGGCGCATGGAGGGCAGCTGTTGCTGACAGGGGTTGCACGCGCCCTGATCGGCGACGTGGTCCCGGCCGACCCGCTGGGCGCGCATCGTCTGAAGGATTTTCCGGCGCCCGAGCAGCTGTTCTGCGCTGTGGTGGACGGTCGTGGCGCGGCGGCCTTCCCGCCGGCGCGGACCGAGGAGTTGCGTCCAACGAACCTGCCGGCGGGCGCGCCGGCGTTGGTGGGTCGCGAGGATGATCTCGAGCGTGTCCGAGCCGCGCTAGTGGACGAGGGGGAGCGGCTGGTGACTTTGACCGGCCGCGGCGGTGTGGGAAAGACGAGTCTGGCGCTGCTAGCCGCGACCGGCCTGCTGGATGAGCATCCCGGCGGAGTGTGGCTGGCGAGGCTTGCCAGCGCGACCTCGCCGGAGGAGGTGCTGCCGGCTGTGGCCTCCGCGATCGGCGCTGAAGGCGAGGTCTCGGGGTCGTCGCTGGAGGCGGTAGTCAACCGGCTCCGCGCGCGCGGTCCTACGCTGCTGGTGCTCGACAATCTGGAACACCTTCTCGGCGCCGGGCCGGCGCTCGTCAGCCTGCTCGACGCACTTCCGGAGCTACGCCTCTTGATCACGTCGCAAGCGCCGTTGCGACTGGCGGCGGAGCGCTGTGTGCCACTGGATGCGCTCGATGATGAGGCCTCGCTCGCGTTGATCGAGCGCGTGGCCCGCCGGCGGGGAGCGGCGCTGTCCGTGGAAGGAGCTGACCGGGCGGCGCTGCTGGAGGTTGTTGATCTGCTCGATGGTCTACCGCTGGCGTTGGAGCTGGCGGCCGCGCGCCTGGCGCTGCTTTCACCGGCGCAGCTGCGCGAGCGCTTGCACGACTCTCCGGATCTGCTCAAGGATGCCGGCGGCGACCGACCGGACCGGCAGCGCTCGCTGCGTGCGACCGTTGAGTGGACGCTGGGCCTGGTGGAGGAGGATCCGCGCGCGCTCTTTGTGCGTATGGGTGCGTTCGCCGGTGCGGTCGAATTGGAGGAACTCGAGGCGGTGGCCGGCGGAGACGGGCTCGATGTCCTGGAGGCGCTGGCGGGGCTGCTCGAGGTCGCGCTCGTGCGCCGGGTCGAGTCGGGCGATGGCCGGGTGCGCTTCGGCCTGCCGGAGGCGCTGCGGCAGATCGCTGCCGGCCTACTCGACGTCGCACCCGACGGGCTCCAGTGGCGCCGTGCGCATGCCCAGCGCCAGCACGACCTCCTGTGGGCAGCGCCGCTGTGGCTGGCGCCCGGTGCCGCATACCTGGCGGCAGTCGTCGCAGACGCCGAGGCGGCGGCCGCGCTGCGTTGGGCGCGCGCGACTGGCGATCCCCTAGCTGCGACGCTTGGGGCCGCCCGCGCGGGGCTGCTCGCGGACAACGGGCGCGTGCGCGAGGCGCTGGCGGTGCTCGAGCCCCTGCTGGAAAAGCCGTCCGGCGATCCCACGGTCGACGGCCGCGCGTTCGTCGCGTACGCCCTCGCCCTGATGGTCATCGACCGGCTGGACGAGGCGATCGCCGCCGCTGACCGGGCGGTCGCGATCGCGTCGGACCCGACGACACGAGCGTTGTCGGTAGGACAGCGCGGAATCGTGCATACGTTCCGTGGCGACCACGAAGCCAGCGTCCGCGACAGCCAGGAGGCGACCACGGTAGCGCGCGGGATCGGACCGGCCGCCCTCTCCGGCGCGCTCATGTTCGAGGCCCAGGCCCGCCTATACGCGGGAGAGCTGGACCTCGCGGCCCAGCGGCTCGAGCAGGCTGAGCACGTTGGGGCGCCCGTGGACGCCAAGCTTCTCTGGAGCATCGAGACAATAAACGGAGACCTAGCGATGTCGTCCGGGCGCCCACAGGAGGCACTCGGGCATTACGCGCGGTCGCTTGAGGCAGCGCAGGCCCGCGGAGATGGTCTGCAGGTCCTGTTCGACCTGTTGGGCGTCGCGACGGCGTTCGCTGTCCTGCGGGAGGACGCCGACGCGCTCGAGGTCGTCGGCCTCGCGAAAGCACAGGGCGTCGAGGTTGGCGGCCCCTCGGCGCTGACAGTCGCCCACCTGATGGGGCGCGACTCGCTCGTCGCCGCCGAGGAGCGCGTTGGACCTGCTCGTGCCCTCGAGCTCACGGCCCGAGGACACGCTGTGCCCGCCGGCACTCGGGTCAGCCGGGCATGCCAACTCGCCCGAGCGCGCCAACTGGCTTGAGGACTTGCGCGTCCGAACCAGTCGCACCGGCCTGTGCGATCCGATTGCGACGTTCGGACCCGGAAGCAACACTCAACTCACCTCACCTCAAGTCGTCATTCGTCCAGCGCCGATGGCAGCCCCGGCAGCGGTCACATCGGTCAGCAATCCGGCGCGTCAGATTCCGAGCACGACGGTTCTTGCCTGCTCGAGACCTGCGCCCGTCTGCTCTCGATAGCGTCTAATCGCATCGCTCGTCTTGCCTGCCCGGGCGAGCTCCACGACATCCGGCGCGGGCGGTGCGGCAGCCGCAGGAGCGGACAGACTGTAGGCGCGCGTCTCACCGCTGGTGCTGGCGGAGCACCGACGCGTGGCCGGTCTGTGACAACTACGCCACGCACAAGAGCCCCGCGATCCGCCGCCGGCTTGAACAGCATCCCCGCTACCAGGTCCACCACACCCC
>OBLU010001613.1_pt1 | contig 20910 bp, 17 predicted proteins | sample 1518681 | NCBI WGS metagenome assembly OBLU01 (sample SAMEA3539304, study PRJEB22396) | soil metagenome | biome: tundra; feature: field; material: soil | place: USA | collected 2010-05 | depth 0.15 m
CCGGTTGCTGAGCTGCGACGAAATGCAGGGTTTTTTATTTAGCAAACCGGTGCCGCGCGATATTTTCGAAACAAGATTTCTGGCCCCGCCTCCCGCCGGGTGACGAATAATGATGAAGATACTGATCGCGGACGACTCGCCCACCCACTGTCAGCGAAACTAAATTGGCATTCCGGGAGCAACGGAGCAGAAAACTCGCTTACATTTGAGGCATGGGAAAACCGCAAGCGCGGCATCGAGTCTACCTCTCATTTCAACGGCATGATGGCTGGCTTTACAGATGTGCTCGGCCATCCGGGCCGTGGTGGCTCCGCCGCTCGGTGCACGTTCATAGGCAATAGCGTTCTTTGCGGCCGTACTGCGCTTGATCTTGCCGCGCAGGACTTTGTGCCGGCTAATAATTCTGAAACACTGACTCTGCATGTGAACTAACGTTGATCGAAGTTTGGGGCCGGGGTGGGTCATCAAGTTCCACGTCTCGACGTTGAGATACTGGATCCGGCGGTCACCCTGCACGCGAACCTGGGCCATCCATCAGATGAACTTGCGGCCATCACGCCTTGCTTGGGTGGGGATTGTGTACCGAAAGCTCACAGTGCAGAGGTGAAGTAGCTGATCGTAACTTCCTCTCACCATCTCCGCAACCAGAAATTCGTTCATTGCCCCCAAATAAAATTCGATATCCCTTCCACTGCAGCCTTCCTCTGTTCCCACCATGTGCCTGTGTAAATGTTCTGCGTCACATCCACGGTTGAGTGCCCCATGTTGTCGCGGGTCAGGTGCCGCACTGCGGCACTGGGCGGTCATCTTGATAAATGTGTCCGCACTCAGCTCCCTTGCTTAAGGAGCGCTCCCCACTCCGATGGTCCAGTTCCGTGCTCGCAATCGCCACTATCGAAAGGCCGGCGACATTGAAAATGCATAGCTAGATCACCGCGTCCACCGCAAACGCCAGAGGCTCAGTTCAAACGATCCTATCGAAACTGCCCCGGTCCGAAGAACCGGGCTCAATCCGGCTTCGTCTACCGGGGCAGTCCCGATAGGAACCTAACGTTTTTCAGGACCGATCCAGACTTCGGCGAGTAAACCATGCTGGATGAGCGTGTTGGCACAAAAGGTGTTTTCCGATGAAGCCATCCGCTTGAAATGAGCTAGAGGCCCTTAGTAGCCAACGTCATTGCTTCATGAATCGTTCCCAGAATCGGATGGCGCCGCTTACCTGCGTGTCTCTACCGTCGATCAGCATGCGGAAACCCAGTTACTGGATCTACGCCAGATGGCCGCTCAGCGCGGCTATGAGATCGTAGCCGAGTACACCGACAAAACCAGTGGCACGAAGGCCAAAAGGCCGGGTCTCGATCAGATGATGGCCGATGGCCGCCGCGGCCGGTTCGATGTGGTCCTGGTCTGGGCATCAGACCGGATTGCCCGGTCGGTGAAACACTTTTTAGAAGTGCTGGACGAGTTGGATCGGATCGGGGTCGAGTACGTCAGCTTCCGTGAAAATATCGACACCGGCGGACCGCTGGGCCGCGCTCTCGTCGCCGAAGGATATGCCCGCTTGCCCGGTGCCGGCTATGCCGCGCTCCATCCGGAACTGAAAGACATCGACCCCGAAGATTACCCCGACATCCACAAGATGGCCATCCTGGCCGATGTCGCGCCGTATTCCAGGGAGTACACCAGGTCTTTCCGTCCTGACGGACACCAAAAACCTCGCGCGCACGCGACAGGCCGGAGCCTGATCCACTGCTTCGGCCTTCGCCCCTTTCCGGCTCTCTCACTCTGTCCAGGGCGGGCAAGCTCGAAGCTGTTCTCCCCTCCTGCGGGACACACTTCGCCCATGCCGGATGCCAGGCGCTGCTTCCATCTCTGTCACTCAGCTCGATGATAGGGAGTTCTTTTCACTTGCAGGAGATGCTGCCCGGGTCGGTCCGGCTACGGGATTACAGGATCGACAGACTGGAACTGGATCGGGATGAAATGGGAATGGGTCTCTTAATTGATATCTTTTGTCCAACAGGATGGTGGATGGGGAGTACTCGTTTTCTGTTCTTTCTCTTCGGCGCCGGGCCCCCTGTCGCCGGCCTCGCGGCCGCTCCGGTTGACCCCTCCGGAAAGCCCCGATCCGCTAGTTAGTAAGTTGCTCGGCCGCCGCTCAGGTCGAAGACTGCGCCGGTGGTGAAGGAGTTCTCCTCCGAGACCAGCCACGCTACCATGGCGCTGACCTCATCGACTTCAAGAAACCGCGAACGCGGTATTTTCGAAAGCATGAAATCGATGTGCTCCTTTGTCATCTGGTCGAAGATGCGCGTGCGAGCTGCAGCAGGAGTAATGCAATTGACCGCGATATTTGCGGTTGCCGTCTCTTTGCCCAGAGACTTGGTGAGTGCGATTACACCAGCTTTCGAAGCACTGTAAGCCGATGCGTTAGGGTTACCTTCTTTGCCTGCGATTGAGGCGACGTTGACGATGCGTCCGTAATTCTGTTGCAGCATTTGCGGAATCACGGCTCGACAGCACAGAAAAACTCCCAAGAGATTGGTATCGATGACCCGCTTCCAGGCGTCAATGGGATATTCCCAGGACTTGTGATTGGGGCCGGCGATTCCGGCATTGGCCACGAGAATATCGATCTTGCCATTCCTTTTGAGTGTTAAGTCTGTTGCCGCCTCGACGCTGCTGGGATCGGAGACATCCGTAACGGCTACAGAAACTCGGCCTGTTGCGCCGAGTTGCTTTTGTGCCGTATCTAGCGCGGTTGCGTCGCAGTCCCATAGAGACACAGATGCGCCGGACAGGAGCAGGCGGCTCGCGATAGCGTAACCAATCCCCTGGCCGCCGCCGGTAATGACTGCATGACGTTTATTGAGATCGATGCGATTCATATGGCCCGTTCTTCAAGAATTGCTGGATCACCGCTTCGGATTCTAAATAGGACCCACCGTAACAACTTCATGTTCGATTTTGTCCCGATCGTCAGTACGCGACCCACTTACCTCACCCTCGTTGTGCCGCCGCAAACCGCTGTCGAAGTCGCCCCAACCCTGTTTCCGGAGTGATTCTTTAGATGAGAGGCGGACGCCGTAGGTCATAACGTTGTGCCGGGTTGGGCCATACCGAGTGCGGCTTGACGTGCACCGAACTCACAAATATTATCGACTTCAGCATATAGTAGTCAACAACAATAAGGAGAAGCGGCAATGACCTCAAAACTGGCTGGTCGAATCGCGGTCGTCACCGGTGCAGGTTCTGGAATTGGCCGTGCGGTCGCGCACGGACTCAGCGAAGAAGGCGCCCGTGTGGCGGCGGTAGACATCGATGGGGCAAAGGCGGAGGACACCGTAAAGGAGATCCAATCAACCGGTGGAGAGGCTCGGGCTTTCAAGGTTGACGTAGCCAGCCCGTCCTCGGTAGAGGAACTGCGCACCGCTGTGCGGGAAGCTTACGGCCAAGTGGGAATCCTCGTCAATAATGCCGCCATCCAGGTAAGCAAGCTGATCGAAGATACGACACCTGAAGAATGGGCCCGGCAGATGGCCGTCAATGTCGGAGGAGTGTTTCTGTGTTCGCGTGCGTTTCTGCCTGACCTGCGGGCGACCCGCGGCGTGATCATTAACATGTCTTCGGTGAATGGCTATTTTGTGGAGCCCGCATGCGCCGGTTACTGCGCCACCAAGGGCGCGATCCTCGCTTTCACCAAGGCTGTTGCCATCGACCACGGGAAAGAAGGAATACGCGTCAACGCGATTTGTCCCGGCTACATCAACGCGGGACTTGCCGAAGGCTACTTCGAAGCGCAGCCGGATCCGGAGAAGGCGAGAGCGGAAGCTGGATCTCTGCATGCATTGGGCCGGATCGGGCAGCCGTCAGAGATTGCGCGCGCCGCAGTCTTTCTCGCCAGCGACGATTCCTCCTTTATGACCGGATCAGCGATGATCGTGGATGGTGGCTTTAGCGCAGGTCTTCCTCCCAAGTAATCTGAAGAGGTCATCTTTCCCGGGCCATCTCGCCTGATACAGGTTGGAATGGAGGCTAGAGTCCTACGACTTCCTCAGTCGTTGGAGCGCGTCCGCATGGGTTTCGGGCGCAGTATAGGTTGTGCAGCGCACGGTAACTGAAAACTTTTCCCCGCTAAGAAGCTGGCTTGCACGACCTTCTTTGACTGCCTGCTCAAGATTCACCGGATATCCAGTCCACGGTTCAACGATCGCATGGTGGTAGCCCCGCCAACCGCCATAGGCGAGCCAGAGCCATAGACAGGGGCACGTTTCGAGAGGGAACTCAAAGAGGATTCCGGATCCGCGTGTTTCGACGGCGTACCATCCGTCTTTGAGATCAGTCGCATAGTGGCCACAGGCCACGCCGGCGGAGATGTCCTGCACGATGCCCATATCGGTGACTCCTTGTGCGCTCGCGAGCAGCGGCCAGTTGTAGCGTTCACCTGGCGAGCCCAGTGACAAGTCATTCGAGGAACCGACGATTCCCACCCGAGCCGGAATGATGAGGCGTGTTCCGGCCTCGACGGCAAAGGCGGGATGTGTGCCCCATAGAAAATCCACCGGCAGCGGGCCCTGACCTTCAATTTCAAAATGCAGGCTAGTTTCCTGTCCCACGAGCGAGACCGTCTTGGTTGCCTTGATCGCGCTGATCGGGCCGTAGGCAGAGAGACGCGCCGACGCGCCGGAGTCATTCGCTGAAAGGTCGTCCACTTGCCAGTTCAACGAACGAAGTTCGCCGACGTTGGGAAAAGGCTCGCCTTGATGGACACAGGCGTCTGCGGTCGGGAACGCATCGTCCCACCCACCACACCAGTAGTTGTCGAAGTTTGCATCGATGGGGTATCGCTGGGGACGAATGCGCTGATTCTCCCAAAGCACGTTCCTCGCATTCTTCTTGTCGAAGAGCGTCAGAATCTTGGCTCCTACCTCGGGCAGGATGGACAGTTCGAACCATTCATTCTCAAGCTTGAGAACACGAAGACCGTCTCGGGTGATTTCTGTAGCGCTTGTCATCGAATGCCTGTCCTGGTCCTTTTATCACTTGCCTTCGTTTTAGGAACTCGTCCGCAACTTCCCGTTGCATGAAGATGCAAACGCCAATGGCGAAAGATGTGAAGCTTGCACATGTTTCCGCATATTGTTTTGCTTTACATTATGCTGTTGCATCTTCAACTGCCATTTATATACACTCCATGCATCTTGTCAAACCCGCGATGCCTTACGCAACGGGGCCCCGGGGTCCCGAAGAAAGCGGAGGCAAAACGCCGCTTCCCTGGTCGTTGCCAGACCGGTTCAATCGCCGGGTGAGACGGGGCAATCGATATCCGGCTCGGCCTGACCGTGCCCCAAGGAGTTGCGGGTGTTCTCTGCTCAACGACTACGCGATTGGACCCTTCTGGTGCTCTGCAATCTCATCTGGTCGAGCCAGTTTGTCCTGGTCAAGATCGTGCAGGAACAAATGGGGCCGGTTGCAGCGACTTCATTTCCCATGTTGATCGCTACCATCCTCCTGTTTCCGATTGTTCGCATAGAAATGCGGTCACAGGGTGGAAGCCTTCCGAAGAGAGCATTCAGCAAGGATTGGCTGGGCTTTCTGACGATCGGGGTCCTGGGACAGGTGGTCGCGCAGTTGTTCATCACCTGGGGTCTTCGCTATTCGCTCGCTTCGAATGGCGCTCTCTTGATGCTTGCTCTGCCTATCGTCACTACCGTCATGGCGTATTTCCTGCTCGGCGAAAAGATGTCGCCTATTCGGTGGGTTAGCTTTGCGCTGGCCGCAGCGGGCGTGGTGGAGTGCTCTGGCATCGACTGGAAAGAACTCAATCTGACCAGCGGCACTTACGTTTTTGGCAACGCACTGGTCTTCGTCAGCGTTTGCGGCAGCGCCTTCTATAACGTCTACAGTAAGAAACTCCTTGTGCGATATACGCCGCTGCAAGTGCTTCTTTATAGCTATTATTTTGTAGTAGCGTTCCTGATGCCCATCACGTTCTACACCGAGCCGAATGCTTTTAAGCAGATCGTTCACTATACGGCGAGGACATGGATAGGAATTGCGCTTCTTGCAGTTCTTCAATATTGCTTGTCTATGGTGATTTTCCTGACGGTGCTTGCGCGCCTAGATGCGACGCAGGCCACACTGTCCAATTACCTGATCCCATTTTTCGGTCTGATCATCGCGGCGGTCGTACTCCATGAACATCTGACGCTGTTTATGATGCTGGGGGGAAGTCTGGTTCTGTTGAGTACGCTTCTGATCACGGTCTACGAAGAACATCGGCGCCCGAAACCTGTAGATACACCGGTCTGAAGAACGGCTGTTACTGGGATGCCTTGGATCCCAGGCGGGCAGACATGGCATCGGCGAATTTCTTCACCAGCGGCCCAAGCGCGGCAATCCTGTCGGCGCTGATCTGATGAGTCGTTCCGGTAACGCTCACCGCCGCCAACGGTTCATCGGCGCCCCCGAAGATCGGAGCTGCCACACAAGCCACGCCGGGCTCCCCTTCATTGATTTCCCAGGCGTAGCCCAAGCGACGGAACTGGTGAAGCTGCTTTTCAAGTTGCTGCCGAACAGTTACCGTGTACTGGGTGATCTTGCCGAGTGGAAGATATTTCAAAGTCTGCACGAGTTCATCTTCGGGTAGAAAGGCGAGCAACACTTTTCCCACGCCCGACGCATGAAGCGGCCATCTCATTCCGACATAGGATGAAAACTGTATGAGCCCGGAACTTGGCACCCGGTCAATATACATCGACTCTCCATCACGCATCACCGCGAGGTGTCCGGTGAGACCGCTTTCCGAAACCAGTTGCTCAAGCAGGCCATGGCAACGCCCGGCGATGTCTTGCTGCTCGCTTCTTCGTCCAGAGAAGGAGAATAGCTTCGTCCCCAGCGTGTAGCGCGAAGTATCCTTGTCCTTTTCGATGTACCCCAAGGCCTGAAGCGTATAGAGGATCGCCGCCGCGGAACTTAGCGGCAGGCGAAGAGCCCGGTGTATCTCCGTAACTGTTAGGCCCTTATTTTTCTCCACCAGTAAGTCGATCAAGTCGAAACATCTCTTGATGGCGGGTACCAGATACTGTTTTTTCAGGACTTTCGGCATTTCTTCTTCTTCTGTCTGTGGAGATGATTCTCCCGAAGGATAGTGCCTCATTCTATCAAAAGTGAAGGGTAGCGCTCTCAGTTTGATGAAGAGGCTGTTCCAATTACATAAGGCTGAACCTCTCATTTCATCATTGGCGAGGAATGGTTGAAACTAACTCCGCCCGACGATGGGAGGAACGAACTTGAGCTCTTCCGCGTTTCTGGGGCGAAGAAAATCAAAATCGCAACCCTCATCGCATTGCAGGACATGATCAATGTACAACCTGGGATAACCCCGGAGGTGAGGACTGGAGTGGGCGCATTGATGTGCCAGGCGGTCAAAGAGTTCAGAAGCAGGTATCAGCACGTCAATCCGTCGCTGACTCACATCCAGGTGAATTACATCGCCACTTCGGATAATAGAAAGAGGCCCGCCTGCAGCCGCCTCGGGGCAGGCATGCAGCACGACAGTTCCGTAGCTTGTCCCACTCATCCGTGCATCGCTGATGCGAACCATGTCATTGACTCCAGCTGTTTGAAGCTTGCGAGGAATCGGAATCGCGCCCCATTCCGGCATGCCGGGTACTGCCTTGGGTCCGCAATTCTTCAGGACCAACACTGAATTGGCCGTCACGTCGAGATCAGGATCATCGATACGGGCCAGCATGTCGGTATAACTCTCAAAGACGACTGCCCGGCCTTCATGCTGTAACAGGTGCGGAGATGCTGCTGACGTCTTCAAGATGGCTCCGTCCGGAGCGAGATTGCCGCGCAGCACAGCGATGGCACCCTCCTTCTGCAGCGGATTCGCGAGCGTTCGAACCACATCGCCGTCAGGAGAAGGAGCACCTTCAAGATTTTTGCCGACGGAGTTGCCGGTGACTGTCACGCAAGATGTGTCGAGAAGCGATTGGATCTCTTTCATCACGGCGGGGACTCCTCCCGCGGAATGAAGGACGTGCACCAGATGCCGACCAGACGGTTTCAAATCAGCCAGGCAGGGAGTCGTCCGGCCAAGTTCATCAAACCTCTGCAATGGCAAATTGATTCCAAGCCTCCCGGCGATGGCAATTAGATGGATGATCGCGTTCGTTGAGCCGCCCAATGCCATGCAGAGGCGGATTGCGTTATCAAACGCAGGCCTGGTCATGATGTCGCTCGGCCTGAAATTCTGTTCTACGAGCGAAACAATGCGACGCCCACTTTCCTCGGCAACTGCCATTCGTGCAGGATCGTTGGCAGCGATGGTCGAGGATCCTGGCAACATCATTCCGAGCCCTTCTGCGACGGCAGACATGGTGGACGCGGTGCCCATCACATTGCAGGCTCCGGCCCCGCAGGACATGCACTGCTCCAGCTCGTTCCAGTCCTTCGTCGATATCTTCCCGGTGCGGTATTCGTCCCAATACTTCCACAGGTCAGTGCCGCTCCCGATCTCAATTCCTTTCCATTGACCGGCGCTTCGGGGGCCCCCATTCACTTGGATTGCGGGTAGGTTGGCGCTAGCTGCGCCCATCAATTGCGCCGGCCCGGTCTTGTCGCAATTCGACAGCAGAACGACGCCGTCCAAAGGATTGGAGCGTAGCGTCTCCTCAACATCCATAGCCATGAGATTGCGATAGAGCATGGCGGTCGGCTTCATGAACTCCTCACCCAGCGAGATCGTGGGGAATTCAAGCGGGAGCGCTCCGGCAGCGAGGATTCCTCGCTTCACCGCGGACGATACGTCGCGCAAGTTCATGTTGCAGTTGTTCAACTCGCTCCAGGAGTTCGCAATGCCGATCACCGGCCGGTCCTTATATCGATCGGCGTCGATCCCCATCGTCCGGAGCGCGGCGCGATGCTGAAACCCGAGTTCGTCGCGACCGTCGAACCATTCCTGACTGCGATATCTCATTCGACCTTAAAGGCCTCTCTCCTGCATGGCGCAGAATGATCAATCCTCATGCTCGCACGAATGAGCGTGCCCGAGACCATTAGAAGCAACGATAATCGCTGGAAGGAAGGCCGGTGATGTTCGTCTCGATCGCGAAGAGGCATCCCCCAAATCGTTCCCATCGACCTGGGTCGGGGGCGGCGGAAGTTACATAGAGAGTATTGCCGTCGATCCCGCCAAAGGTACAGTTGGTCAGATTGCTCACCGGCATTTCAATCACTCGATCCACCTGCCCGTCGGGTGCAACCCTCACGATGCACCCGCCCCCGTAGCGGCAGTTCCACACATAGCCGTCTGCGTCGATAGTGGAACCATCGGGCCAGCCCCTGTCAAAACCGTGGAAGAACGATCTCTCATTGCGTATGGAGCCGTCGTTCTGATCAAAGTCATAGGACCATATCTGGTTCTTCATGGTGTCGCCAAAATAGAACCGAGAGTTATCCGGACTCCAAACCAATGTATTGGAGCAGCCGAGCTCACGGCGCTGTTCAGACGAATCACCGGATCCGTCAATCCGATAGAGAATGCCGTCCCAGCCGCCGGCTTCACCTGGCTCGCCCTCCTCCTTCACATTGTTCCGCATGGTACCGACCCACAGCGCTCCGCGCGGATCAATGGCGGCATCGTTGCAGCGGACGAATGGCCAACCCGGCAAGGAAAAGAGAGGCTCGTGCCGCACGTCGCGTTCAGGCTCCCACAGTGCGATGCCCGAACCGAGTGTCAATGCCAGGGTATCTCCCCGGTTTGTAGCCAGAACGCAAGTTACCGGCTCTGAGAAAAACCAGGTCTCCACGGCAGCGCGCTCAAGATTGTAGCGATGAACGAGGAATCGGTTAATGTCCGTCCAGTAAATGCTTTGAGTGGCCTCATCCCAAAGTATCCCCTCGCCACACTTGTCTCCGGTGGCGGCAATACATACCGGCTTCCCAACTTTCAATTCGTTATTCGCAGACAATTTTTTATCCTCCCAATGACACGATAGTCCTTGTTCCGCACTGTCTAAGCGTCCATCAACCCAGACGTTGCGAGGCCGAGACGATCAAGACACTCCAGGACTTTCCGATTGAGAAAATCAATGTGATCCTGGTCGTTGCTGCCGACCGTGAGCGTCGCCTCGCGAACGATGGCGGCCGGCAGTACGCCTCGAGCTGTGAGCAGCGCTTTTTCCGCATGGTGAAAAAACTCCATGTTCTGCAAGCTGTAGGTGATCTGGGGGAGCACGCCGGCGAAAGCCGCGTAGGCCCCATCCGAGTCGCCTTGGCACTCGCGGTTCCATACAAGTTGCAGAACATCAGCCACAGCCAAGCCAGGCATCACACCGACAATGCCGGCATGAATCAGTTCGATCATATAGACTCCGCCCCACCCCTCAAGTACGCCGAGCTCTCCATTCGTCCCATCAATGATGGCACGAACCCTCTCTGACATCAGCGGCTCTTCGAGCTTGAGGTAGCGGAATTGCTCGTGTTGCCGGCGCAACTGTTTAAGGAAGTCCAGGCTGACCGTAGTTCCTCCCGGATTGAAATCCTGAATGAGGAGCGGGATCGAGACCGCATCGAGAATGCGGCCGAAGTAGCGCAGCAGGTCACGTTCCGGGAGATTGAAGAGCCTTGGCACCGCGACTGAGATCGCCGAGACCCCGGCGCGCTCCAGTTCACGGGCTGTTTCTGTGACATGCTCCGTCGAAACATGATTTACCTGTCCGATGACAGGGAGTCTGCTGTCAAGCAGGCTTACCGCGCGGATCGCTGCATCGCGCCTCTCCGAATCTGTCAGCTTGTAAAACTCGCTGGCGTAGGCAGGCAGGCACACAGCGGAGACTCTGGCACTCACCGCGAAATCCAAAAGGTTCTCCAATGAGTTCCAGTCGGGCGAACCGTCGTCGAGAAACGGAGTTGGAATGATCGGTACAATTCCGTCAATTTGAAATTGCGGCATGGCTCTTCTCCTCAACAGTGCCTCTGGCCGAACCCCTGGATGATCGGCATGCCCTGCATATCTGGTCTGGCGATGATTGCGCCCAATCAACCGGCAATGTGTACCTCTCCGGACGACACGTGTCTGATCCGCACGACGTAGTCACCTTCAGGAAGCGGTGTGACCGTGTAGCCGTGGCCGGATGAACTGGTACTTTCCGGTAGCGTTACGCCGTCAGCCTCTATCCGCGTGGGAGCATAGCTTAACCGCAGGACTTCTGCGCCCTCCACATCGAAGGTGGTGTAGCGCAATGTGTGCTTGCCGTATTCGACATGGCGAACAACCGATGTGGATCGGAGCAGATGGTCCTCTCCTTTCGGTGCGAGCTCAGGCATCGCTCCCATCGCCCAGAGAAAATTCCGGATATAGTCTCCGTATCCGTCGTCCCACCAATACGAATCGGCGTAATCGAGGCCGCAACATGCGATCTTGCCATCCTCGGCGGCAAAGTAGGTGGCGTAATTCAGCGAGCGAAAAGCATCCTCGCGCGCTTGTCCATCATGGGTACGTTCATAATAGAGCGCATTGATAGCTCCCCACCGCGACGTGTCGCTGGCCAGGCCGGCGCGCGAACAACATCCGACGTAGTCCGGAGGCGGGCCTTGCTCGTCGATGGCCCATGCGCCGAAATACGGACCTCTCCCGAAGCGCTTTTTCACCCAATCGAGCAGATGGCCGGCGTCGCCGATCCAACTCGGGTCTACTGAAGCGGGGTCCCTCTGCGTGAGTATGTAGTATGCGGTCATGGATGGGAGCGCCTGGTTAGCATTCGTGTCCCCATCGTGGTGCGGCACGTCCTCGAAGTATGCAATCCAGCGGTTGTTGTGCATCGGATATTTGAGGATCCAGTCCCAGGCCAATTTGCGGGCGTGCTCATATTGGGCGGTATCGCCCTCTTTCAGCCGGATGAGTTCGGCAAACAGCCGGACGGAAGCCACCACCATCCCGCCGTATTCATTTCCACTAACCCCCGGGACTCGATCATCTGCGCCAATCACCTCACCGGATTTGGCGTCGACCCGAAACGGCCACGGCGTGTGCGTTTCATCCCCCGGATGAATGTGTTTTGTCAACGCGTCCGCGCAGGCGATACCTGCCGCGAGGTACTTTTTATCTCCAGTGAACTCATAGAAGAGGACGTAACCCATTCCAAGTTCCCCGAGTTTGTCAGTCTCGATGCCACCGTAAAAACTCCGCGGAGCGTCCGTCAGGCATTTCCCGAATTCCAGCTCGTTAGGACAGGATGTGGCAAAGGGGACGCTAGCCCAATCCCAATTCGCCGGTGTCGTTCCATGGGCCAGTTGATAATCGAGCATCGATTGAACAACCCCGACGGCCTCCTGATCGCCCGAGTAGGGATACCAGGCCACGAGCGAATCCACAAACTGGCCATAGGTGCTCGCTGGATTATGTTGCCAGTACCCGCCGAGCCCGGTCTTCGCGTCAAATGTCGAATTGATCAAATAGACTTTCAATCCTGTCTTGGGATCGGTGGCCGCCTTGTGTTCCATGTAATCCCATGCGAGGTGAAGGACGTGGTCGTATCCGAGATTCTTCTCGGCTCCATGCCACGCGAGCAGTTTGTTGCCCGGGTCCAACACCGCATCATGCCACGGCAGTTCGGAGTTCACAAAGATTTGCGCGTGCAGCATTGCGCCTCCGAGCAAGATAAAACAAGTAGTGCACCAAGCTTTCCCTGTCATTCGATTGTGCTCCTAAGGTTAGGCATTCTATGGGGATGTATTCCGCAAAAAGCGCCAGAGTCCTGCGGCGATTCAAAAAAGGTCGACTTTCAGCAGACTGGTCGGTAACCCAGCTAATTGTAGGCATACGTCGACGAAAGCCGCAAGAGCATTCTTTGAAAGTAGATTTCTGCCGGGGACCTTTCTTGCTTTTTTCTAGATATCCTCACAGCAAGCGCTCGCCGCGGTTGCAGTGGCCCTTGCATGAGAAAACACCTTAGCCATAGATAGATGCTTTGGCGCTGCATCCACGGTTTGCCCTGTTCCCGAGCTTCCTGGTTGGCACGAGATCTCAACAGCAGCCTTAGAAAAAACAATTCTTGACAAGGGTCGACGCTTTCCGATAGAACCGATAAGGTGTCACAGCCTATTGGAGTATCTTTCGATAGGCTGGTAACGACAAAGACCAGGCTGTGCGCGATGGCGCGAACCGCAATCCTGCAGCCGATCTCCCCAGGTCATGGAGCCCAGCATACTTAAGCTCAATTGGGCATTTCTCAGTTTTGGAGGTAGAGGCATGTGGAAGCACTTGCATCGAAAGGTCGCTGGTCCGTATTTCTTCGCATGGTTGATCTGTTTCATGTGCTCGGTGTATGTCGGAGCGCAGCAGAACACGGGGAGCATCTCCGGCACGGTGAAAGACACCACGGGCGCCGTTGTGCCTCAAGCGAATATTCAGGCGACCAATGCGGCAACGGGGATCGCCGAAAAGACCCTTTCAGATGCGGCAGGTGCGTACACGTTTCCAGGTCTTGCTGCGGGTACCTACGCGATCTCAGCGCAGCAAGCCGGTTTTGCCCCAACCACTCTTACCGGGATCACATTGGATATCTACCAGCGAGCCACCATTGACATCGTGATGAAGGTCGGCGGCACACAACAGACTGTAACGGTGCAGGGAAGCACGCCATTGGTCGATCCCAGTTCAGCCAGTTTGGGAACCGTCGTGGAAGAACAGGCGATTCAGGATCTGCCGTTGAACCTGCGTGAGGTTGGGGCGCTGGCGCTGACCGTCCCCGGCACTGTCTCCACCACGGGCCGCTCTCTCACCAGTTCGGGTGGCAACGGATCGGGGTTCAACGATAGCAGCTATAGCGGCGCGGGAGGATATTCCGGAAGCAATCTTCTGTTGATCGACGGGATGATTTCGCGATCGCTCAATAACGGAGCGTTCGCGTTGAATCCTCCGCCCGAAATGGTGAAGGAATTCAAGATTCAGAACGATGTGTACGATGCAGCCTTCGGTCTGACCTCGGGAACGGTGATGAACCTCGTCACGCAGTCGGGGACCAACAGGTTCCATGCCGACGCATGGGAGTATGTGCGCAACCGCGACTTCGATGCGCGCAATTATTTCGATACTTCAGCGGTGAGTCCAAGCGTCCCTGAATACACGCGCAACCAATTTGGTTTTGATGGCGGCTTTCCGATCCTGAAGAACAAGGTGTTCTTGTTCAGCGCGTATGAGGGTCTGCGGCTGGCTCAAGCCAACAACAGTTCCAGCCCCGTCCCTTCGGTTGCAGAGAAGATGGGAGATTTCAGCAGCCTGCTGACCGGTACCACGCAGAACTTGTGTGGATCCGGAGGGCCTTCTAATCTCAACTACGATTCCGGACAGCTCTTTGACCCAAAAAGCGAAACGAACATCACCTGTCCGAACAACGGCAACCTGATTCTGGCAGGCAAGCCGATTCCCAATAACGATGTCGCCGCCTACCTTGGCGGATTCGCCAATACCGATCCTGTGGGTCAGAAAATTCTCGCGCTCTTCCCGGACCCGAACAATAGTCAATTCTTCCTGAACGAAGCGCCGCATCGAGATACGCGAAACCAATACGACGGCCGTATCGACTGGAACATCTCTGCCAAGGACCTGGTGTTTGCACGATATCTCCTCGGCGCTTCCGACCAGGTCAATCCGGGCGCGTTTTTACCCTTCTTTGGAACTCAGCACTTCAGGGGACATAACCTGGTTGCAGGATGGACTCACACCTTTGGTCCAACACTCGTCAACGATGTGCGGATAGGCTATCAGCAGGATTACCTGAAATATACGTGTCAGAGCTGTCCCCGTGCAGCCGGCACTCTTGCGAGCTTCGGGATCGCAGGGCTTGCCGCGACCAATTCGAAATTCGAGGAATATCCGAACGTGACCTTCAGCAATTTTGCAAGCTGGGGTGACGGTTTTCCGGGTTATTATCCCGACATTCTTCCTGACTCGCTCTATAAGTATGAAGATACAGTCACCAAGTTATGGGGACGTCACAATCTCTCCTTTGGCGCCGATCTGAACTTCTGGAATACGAAGGGCGTTTCTGATCCGCAACAAGTGAACGGCATCCTCAATTTCAGTGGTCAATACTCTGATCTGGCGGGAGAATCCAGCGCAGCCACGGGAGCGTCGGACGTAGCCGATTTGGAACTTGGATATCCGAGCGGGGGGTTCTATACAAAGAATGCCTTTGCCGCCGATCTCGTAGGAGCGAATTGGATAGGCCTTTTCATTCAGGATAATTACCGCGTCAATTCAAACCTGACCATTGAAGCCGGTTTCAGGTGGGATTATCGCAAGCAGCCAGTGGAGGCGCACAACAATCTCGCGGCATTTTATCCATTGTCAAAAAGCTTTCAATCAGGGGATGGTCTACTCCTGAGCGCGCTACCCGACGCGGCAAACGATGCCCTCTGTTCCCAAGCCTACCTTCAGTCCTCCACCGGACAATGTCTGATCGCCACAGCCGCGAAAAGAAGGCAATTGGGGTTCAATGGGAACCAGGCGCAGCAGGTCAGTTTTGGACCGAAGCACGGCAATTTTTCCCCTCGCTTTGCAGTATCGGTACGTCCCACCGGTTCAGACAAGCTGGTCGTACACGTGGGCGGCGGCGTCTTCCTAGATCTCCCTCTCACCAACCAGCTCGGCGCGACCGACGACAACAATCCTATTACCACTCAAAACCCCGTGTATAACACCTCATTCGGGGCACCACCGCCTCTTACGAATGGCGTTCCGACGACCACTCAGCAAATGTTTGTTGGTTCCAACACGCCCACGCTGGCGCAGTCCCAGGGAGAACTCATGCCCAGCCCTTTCTACCACACACCAACTGTGTATGAATGGAGCTTGAGCGTGCAGACACAGGTTGCCGCGAACTGGGCCGTCGAAGTCGCCTATCTTGGCAATCGGGGAGTTCATGAGGACTACGAGCATCCGACGGGCAATCAGGCGGCGCCAGGAGTGGGCCCGCTGCAACAACGGCGGCCATGGCCCGATTTCAACCTGTTGCGCTTTGACACCTACGATGCTTACTCAAACTACAACGCCATGACCGTCAAAGTTACGAAGCGAGCCTCGAACGGACTTTCGGCGCTGATTTCATATACCTACTCCAAGACACTCGATAATGGTAGCGGGACCTCCGAAACGGAGTCTGCGCCTCAGGATGATAACAACCTGAAGGCAGAGTTCGGCGAGGCGGATACGAGTCTTCGCCACAGGCTCTCGGTGAGTGGCACTTATCAACTCCCCTTTGGACAAGGGCGACGGTTTCTGAACAGCGGAGGAGCACTGGTTGATGCCCTGGCAGGAGGCTGGGACCTCTCATCCATCATCACGGCGCAGTCAGGAATTCCTTTCACGGTAACCTCTGCTTCAGATTTCTCCAATACCAATTCCGGGAATCCAAGGCCTGACCGGACGTGCAGCGGGGTCGGCAAGAAGTCCCTGACGAACTGGTTCGATCAAAGCTGCTTCACAACGGCCAACCTTGAAGCCGCACTCGCCAACGGAACACCTCGTTTCGGAAATTCCGGCCGCAATATCATCAAGGGGCCCGGGCTTGTAGATCTCGATGCATCGCTGATCAAGCGCTTTTCGATTCTCGAGAAAGTGAACTCCGAGTTCCGCGTGGAGACGTTCAACCTCTTTAATCACCCCAATTTCAATCTTCCCGGTACGACGATTGGAACAAGCTCGGTCGGCATTATCTCCAATACGGTGCCGTTGGGAAGCGCGGGATACAGCCGGGAGATCCAATTAGGGATGAAGGTCACGTTTTGAAGGGAGATGGGGCAGAGTGGTTGCGCTTCATCGTGCCGGACGAGGATGATGGTGTTCGGATTCGACTCCGTTATCGGGCCGCGAGGGAAGCGCTGTTGCAATGCCTCACAGCAGGTGAAGTAACGCGCAGGCGGAATGGATCCTTCGGTATCGCGCCTGGTAGAGGATGCGCGTACCTCGAGAGGGAGCACTTTTACAAATGAAGATTGTCGACATCACTACAGTTGTGGTCAATGCACGCATGCGCAACTGGATTTTTGTAAAAGTGCAAACTGATACTCCCGGGCTGCACGGTTGGGGCGAAGCAACGATGGAGTGGAAGACCCGCGCGGTGATTGGCTGCGTTGAGGATCTGAAGCCGATGTTGATTGGCCGCGATCCCACCCGTATCAGCTTTCTGTGGCAGATTCTCTACCGGCATTCCTACTTTCGCCTGGGCGCCATCGGCATGACGGCGATCTCAGGAATCGAGCAGGCCTGTCTTGATATCTTGTGCAAATCGCTCGGTGTGCCTGTGTATAAACTGTTGGGCGGAAAAGTCAGGGATAAGGTGCGCATGTACACGCATCTTGGCGGCGGCGAGACCAAGGCGGTGTATGAAAGCTTTGAAAGCAGCCTGGTAATTGAACGCGCACTGGCGGTACGAGAGCAGGGGTACACCGCCATGAAAGTCGTGTTCGTTCCCTATTCACGGCCACTTGAGGGGATTCCGGCGGTGAAGCACTTTGCGAAGCTGGTGGGAGACCTGCGTACGGCAGTGGGTGATGACATCGACATCATGATCGATTTTCATGGTCGAACCACAACCGGGCAAGCCATCCAATACATTAACGCCATCGAGGAGTTTCACCCCTTGTTCTGTGAGGAGCCGGTTCCTCCGGAACAGCCCGATGCATTGCTGGAAGTACGCAGGAGCGTCAAAGTTCCCATTGCCACGGGAGAAAGACTGGTGACCCGCTGGGAATTCCGCCGCATCTGCGAGCTGCAGGCATGCCATGTTCTGCAGCCTGACTTGAGCCACTGCGGAGGCCTGATGGAGGCCCGCAGGATCGCCGATATGGGCGAGACCTATTTCATGGGCGTCGCGCCCCACAATCCGAATGGGCCCATTGCAAATGCTGCCGCGCTCCACTTTGCGCTGAGCACTCCCAACTTTCTTATTCAGGAAGACATGCTCGGAGACGTGCCATGGCGCTTCGACGTTGTGGAATCAGCAATCGAGAAGCGGGACGGCTACTGGCTTCCGTTGGAGACGCCCGGGTTGGGGATTGAAGTGAATGAGCGCGAGGCGGCGAAGCACCCGTTCGAACAGGAAAACCTGCAACAAATGATTTTTCACGAGGACGGCTCAGTCGCGGAATGGTAAATCCGGAGGCGGAGGCGGCTCGGCTCTCGCTCCCATGCGAGCAACTGATTCCGCGTTAGCTCGAAGGAACACCTTTGTCGTTTTTTTGCTGAAATACTTTTCGATGATATGGGGAGTTAGTGCCATGCCAATGAAATGCCACCTCCGTGCGGCTGTGAAGTCTTCTTTCAGGATTGTTGTCGGCTGCGTGGCGGCGTTCCTGTTGTTCTCTGTATGTTTCTGGACTCCGATGCGGCAAGCAAGAAATGAATCCTCCGTGCTTGCTTCCAGTCAGGATCTGCCCTCCGTTACGCCTCTGTGGTTCCAAAGCACGGGAGAAGATGATCCCGCCTCAGTCGAAAACAACACCCCATTTCCCAGCAGCAAAGTGGTGGTGAATGCGCAATGGATCACTCCGCGCTACTATCCGAATCCGAAACTCCAGGCCGCCGACATTATTCCAGTAACATGGGCCAGCGATGGCAACAGCTATGTTGAAGGGGATGATGGCTCGGTCGGTGATATCAAGGCAACAACCGTAATTGCTCGCATTGTGGGATCGCCCCCCGCAGATAACAGCATTCCACAAATGAACTTCCAGCTTCTCGCGCATGATGCGTTTTCATATGGCTGCCCAAAGTCGGTAACAGCCGGCTCCTGTTACTCCGTCGGCTTCACTAATGTTGACGGCGTTTTCTACGCGGTCACTTATGATCGGGGATATCCAGTTGTGGGCGATCATCCGCCGGGCCACGCGCGCATCGATTATTCCAAGGGATCGATTTCACAAAGCTCATGGATTCATGGATCCAGAAACTTCCCTGATCCCGTTGGCAGCGGATCGATGAGTTTTGTCGAAGTCGGCCGCGGAGAAGCTTCCCAGGATGGATGTCCAGCCAGCGCCTACCCACACGGTTGTATCTATGCAATTGTGCTGCGGGGAGGCTACCAGGATCCCAACGATCCAGGCGGTATGGACCAATTCATTGCGACCCAGGTTTTCCTCGGTCGGATGGCTTTGGGGACATCGGAGCAGAACTACCAGGAGGTTGCAGATCCCCTTCGCTGGCAGTGGTTCGGTGGATTTGATTCAAACAACCAACCAACATGGATTGCAGCGAACGATCAGCGGTTGCCGCAGGCGATTCGGTCGCTGAGTCATCCGAGTAATGGAAAGCCGGGCTGTGCGGCAGTCGGCGCGGCGGAATGCCTCTTCTGGGGCAGCGGCCATTCCGGTCATATCAACTATCCACACATGGCGTATGACGCGGCTCTCAAGCGTTATCTGCTCACGTTTACTGACTGGTATTACCGCGACTTCACACCACCCAGCGAGAAAGACCCGATGGTACAGGGCGGGGCAGAGGGGATAGTGCTCGAGGCTCCCCATCCATGGGGACCATGGTCCTTTGTGATGCGCAGCCCTTACCTGGGCTCCGGAAACGCATACGGCCCCAGTTTCCCCGTGCAATGGGAGGGCCCACGAAAACAGGATGGTCAAGATTTGTGGATGGTGTGGGCGGCTAACTTTGCGGGCTGCGGCAAACCTTCGCTGGTCCCGGCCGACCGGTGTCAGGGCCTGTACGGGATGAATCTCCGCCGTTTGCACTTAACCCTGGCCGGAGATCAAAATTCCGTAGATCGCCCCTGGTATGACCAGGAAATCGGTTTCGCTTCCCCTGGTCATGCGACGCTTCAAGGAGATTCCGTGGAGATCGTCGGCAATGGGAATCTCGCGATGTCCCCCGACCCGTTCAACCAATATAAGGACAAGCTCTACCACGATGCGTTTCATTACGTGTTTCAACCCGTGTCGGGGAGCGGTTCCATCGAGGCACAGTTGCAGCCGCAGGGTCAGGAAGCAGACTCCAAAGCAGGTCCGCACGCATCTGCAGGATTAATGATGCGCGAATCCACCTACGTTCTGGGACAGACGAAGGATAGTCTGCAAGGCAAGCGCTTGAGTTCTGGCGATACCTTCAGCGAGTCCGCGCGCTATGCCTATCTGGGAGTAACTAGGGACGGCGCTATCTTCTTTCAATATCGCGATGGTGGCGGAGTAGTGAGAAGCCGGACAGATCCCGAAACGTGCTCAGCAGGGTGTTCGCTGAAGCTAAGTCGGCAGGGAAACCGAGTCAATGTCTTCATCTGTGACAAGGCCGGCTTATGTGCGGAGTTTAACAGCCACACCTTCGCGCAGCCGTTCTCGACCGAAGTCACCATGGGAATGGCAGCCACCAGCGACAGTCCAAACACGTTTCCGGAATACGCAACCTATGGAGCCGAGTTCTCTCAATTTGAGATTCATAAGGATGGGGCTGCCCCGGGCAATTGAGTTTTCGGCGAGATGTGCTTTTGACCGTGGACGAGACAGTCAACTACACCATCCATTCGGCCTTGGCCGCGGCACAAAATAGTTGCATAGTTTGACTGGGATGAACCGATGTATAGCCGTTTTTAACAAGTGGCCATAAAGAATGGAATCGGCCTTCGCATAAGTGGTTCTGTTCGGTCGCCCCATAGATGTGAAGGCCTGATCGGGCCGAAGAGGGTTCCCACGATGGGGTTCCCAATTGAAGATGACTGAGAGCCGCCCATAAGGATCAAAAAGACTTACGCGATCGAAGCACCACGATTATCATTCACAAGTTATTGATTCTAGGGCGTGTTCACACTAACCGAAGGGCTTCAACGATCAACGCGAAGTGAAGGAATGCAAGGAAGACGACATCGAGCTTTTCAAACCTGGAAAAGATTCTTCGGA
>OBLU010001614.1_pt1 | contig 20903 bp, 15 predicted proteins | sample 1518681 | NCBI WGS metagenome assembly OBLU01 (sample SAMEA3539304, study PRJEB22396) | soil metagenome | biome: tundra; feature: field; material: soil | place: USA | collected 2010-05 | depth 0.15 m
AACTTTACCTGGGCACAATCCGAAACTGCGACGGTTTCCGGTCAGGTCGTGGATCCGTCAGGACTGAACATAACGGGTGCCCAGGTAAAGCTTGTAGACATTGATCGAGATACCAGCATCGGCGCAACCACCAACACTTCAGGCTTGTACACATTTCCGAGCGTTAAGCCCGGGCGCTACAGGATGGAAGTCACAGCCGCGGGCTTCAGGGTGGTCAATGTCACGGGCGTCACGGTAAACGTCCAGGATCATCTCGAACAAAACTTCAAGCTAGTCGTGGGATCGATTTCCGAGTCGATGACGGTAACGGCGGACGCCTATAACGTGAACACGACCGATGCGACTGTCAGCACGGTCGTTGATCGGAACTTCGCGGAGAACCTGCCGATGAATGGCAGGAGCTTTCAAGCCTTGATTCAACTAACACCTGGCGTTGTATCGATCGCTAGTACATCGCAAGACTCCGGCCAGTTCAGTGTCAACGGTCAGCGGGGCACGTCTAATTATTTTACGATTGATGGTGTCTCTGCCAACATCGGCATGTCCGCTGTTTCTGGTCAGGGGGCACTGAATAACGGCGCTGCCGGGACGCTTTCAGGGTTTAGCGTTCAAGGCGGTACTAACAGCCTGGTGTCGGTCGATGCTTTACAAGAATTTAGGATTCAAACGTCTACTTTTGCACCCGAATTTGGCCGAACTCCTGGCGCACAAGTGTCAATCGTCACTCGATCAGGGACAAACGAATTTCACGGTACACTATTTGACTATCTCCGCAATGATGCGTTAGATGCGAATGATTGGTTTGCTAACCGCGATGGGCTGACTAAACCGCAGGAGCGTCAAAACGATTTTGGCGGAATGTTGGCTGGTCCAATAATTAAAAACCAAACCTTTTTTCTCTTTTCCTATGAAGGGCTTCGCCTGAGGCTTCCAGAGGTCGCCGAATCGGAGGTCCCTTCTCAGAGTGCAAGAGTGTCGGCGATCACAACCCTCCAGCCCTATTTCAATTCATTCCCAGTGCCAGCAGCAGGTGCCCCAGACATCAATGGCATTTCGCCTTTCAATGCGAGTTATTCGAATCGTTCCACATTGGATGCAGTCAGCCTTCGCATAGACCAGCGGGTCAGTGACAAAGTCACTCTCTTCGGTAGGTACAACTACTCTCCCTCAGATCTGTTTCAGCGACCCCTGGGCCACTCACTGAACACTCTAGAAACATCCAAGATAGCAACGCAAACATTGACAATAGGTAGCAGCTGGAACATCTCACCCGAGCTCAGCAATGAGCTGCGACTTAACTATAGTCGTGTCAATGCCCGGGCCAACTTTGTATTGGACAATTTCGGGGGCGCGGTGCCTCTGACAGTTTCGGAACTGGGTTTCCCCACTCCGTTTGACACACCGAATTCATCTTTTGCGTTCCAGTTATTTGACGGGGTCTCGGGCCTCTACCTCGGGCAGGTCGCGCACAACGTGCAGCGACAGTGGAACGTGGTTGACGGTCTGACTTGGCAGCGGGGTTCGCACACGCTCAAGTTCGGCGTCGACTATAGACGACTGATGCCGACCAGCGCACCTCCCCAGTACGTCCAGGATGCCTTCTTTCTCAGCGTGAATGCAGCTGAGTCAGGCCAGATGTTATTTTCCATCCTGCAACAGGCTCGCGGTGCAGCGCTCCTTTTCCAAAACCTGGGTAGTTTTGCGCAGGACACGTGGCGTATTACTTCTCGCCTAACCGTGACCTACGGTCTGCGGTGGGACATCGATTCTGCACCCTCGTCGCGCAACGGCCTCAACTTGCAGGCAGTAACAAACTTTGACGACCCCTCGCAATTGGCGTTAGCGCCAGATGGCGTGCCTATTTTTGCGACTAAATTCGGGAATGTGGCGCCGCGACTTGGCATGGCCTACCAGTTCACGCAAAAACAGGGTTGGGAAACCGTGCTGCGGGCGGGCTGGGGAAAATTCTTCGACTTGGCAACAGCTGAGGTGGGAGAACTAACGAACGGTATTAGCTATCCCTTTGGCAGCACGGCGTTCCCCTGTTGCGCGTTTCCGCTCGACGCCGCCGCGGCAACGCCGCCTCCAATTTCGAGAAGTCTTCCTTTCGGGGTGTTGACCGCTTTTGATCCAAAGCTCGGGCTGCCCTATGTCCAGGAATGGAACGTCGCGTTGGAACAGTCTTTAGGCAGGAATCAATCCGTAACGGCTTCATACATTGGTTCTGCGGGCAGGCGTCTCATAGAGACCGTCGGAATCATCTCGCCCAATCCAAACTTTGGCGAGGCTCTGCTCATATCGAACGGAGGAACATCTGACTACAATGCACTGCAAATTCAGGCGAACCGGCGGCTGTCTCACAGTTTGCAGGCGCTTGCTTCCTACACGTGGGCGCACTCAATCGACACCGGTTCCGCTTCTTCTCTTGGCCAAGCCTCCAATACATTTGATCCTCGGGCGGGCGCCCAGGCGAACCGCGGGCCCTCTGATTTCGATATTCGTCAGGCGTTTTCGGCGGGCGTAACATACGACATTCCCGTTCCCCATGTCAATGCATTGGCGAAAGCCATCCTGCGCGGCTGGTCGCTCCAGAACATCATTCTGGCTCGTTCTGCGCCACCGGTAAACGTCGACGACAGCGCATTCCAAGGCTTGTTAGGAAGCAGTTTTGCGGACGTTCGAGCCGATCTGATCCCAGGAATTCCTTCATATATTTTCGGGTCGCAGTATCCAGGCGGGAAGATACTCAACAACACGCCCAACCTGGGCGGACCTGGCTGCCTGGGACCCTATTGCCCTCCCCCCACCGATGCGAACGGTAATCCCTTGCGGCAAGGAAATCTGTCGCGAAATGCGCTCAGAGGTTTTGGCGCAACACAATGGGATTTCGCAGTCCATCGCGAGTTCCCAATTCGCGAATCCCTAAAGCTTCAGTTCCGGGCAGAGATGTTTAATCTTCTTAACCATCCCAACTTCGGGAGTCCGATTGGTGACCTCAGCAATAACTCTCAGTTCGGTCAGTCCGTGCAGATGCTTGGGAGAAGCCTCGACGGCCAAAATCAGGGTGGAGGCAGTTTCAGCTCGCTCTATCAGATCGGGGGCCCGCGGTCCATCCAGCTCGCTCTCAAATTGGTGTTCTGACGAATGGGCATCCTGAAATCAGCTGCATCAACACCTTTGATTGATCGAGGAGTCCACCTGTTGTCGAAAATTCCTATCAGCGTCGACGAATGGCACTCCATATGGAACCAACAATTCACGATTGCGCCTCGTCTTCGGTCAGGAATTCAATCTCGGAAGATCGTGCTGTTCTTTCTTCTCGGGTTGCTACCTGTCAGAGCCTATACAGCGTCCAAGCATTGGCCAGACGCGGATCTCACAGCAAAGCAGCCGACTAGGCGTCCGCCGACCGTGGCGGACTCAATTGGGATGACCAACCTGGGAGACCCCGAATACATTCGCGGCGGAACTTCTCGCGACCGCGTTGCGGTGTTCTCGCCGGATGGCAGTAGATTTGTTATTGTCCTGAAAAAGGGCAATCTTGATCAAGACACAAATGAATACGCGTTATTTCAGTGGCGGACGAGCGAGATCTCTCACTCGCACGTTCCCGAGCACTTGCTGACGATGTCTTCTTCCTCGAATCGGGGAGCCATCGAGGACGTCAGATGGATGAACGACAGCGAGACCCTCGTGTTTCTAGGGGAGAACCCGAACGAATTGCGACAGCTTTATACATTTAACGTTCGCACACGAAAACTTACGACGATTACCCGCAATCCAACGAATCTTCTCTGTTATGGCATGACGCCGGACGGCCACAACTTCGCCTACGTAGCAAAAGAACCTCCTCGCGCCTTCTTTGATCCAAGTGCCCGACGCCAGGGAATTGTCGTAACGACTGAATTGCTCATGGACCTATTGGCAGGGCGGAAAGGGGGTGATGCGGTGTTCGGAGGAGAGGGTCAGTTATTTATTAAAACAGGACTCGACGACGCCAGACGACTGGAAGTTCCGGGTATACCCGGATCTGAATGTGAACTTAGCATGTCTCCGAACGGAGAATACATCGTCATGCCTCTGCGGGTAGCCAAAATTCCGCAGAATTGGAAAGACTACGCGGACTCCGATGTACACGCGAGCAGTGTGAAAGAGCTGCGCGAAGGAGAGTTCTCCGATTTGCAGAGACTAGAAATTGTTAACGCAGAGACGTCGAAGAACGAAGTGTTTTTGAACTCGCCGATCCAGGGGAAAGAGACCAGGATGGTTTGGTCTCCCGACGGTCACTCTGTCGCCATTGGCAACGTTCTGCTGCCGCTAGATAACAGTGAGAGTAGCGAGATCACGACAAGACAATCAAAACTCTTCTCGGTGGAACTGGGTGTCCCGAGCGGCGAGATTACGATGATCACTGATGAAGAATTAAAGCTACTAAACTGGGACAAAACGACTCATCGACTAGCCTTCGAAGAACCAGGAATCGCCTGGTACGACTCTGAGCCTGGTTCCAAAGTCTTCTTTGCCAAAGCTGGATCAAAGTGGGGCAAGATAAATGGGGAAAACTCGAAAGCGGCAGGGCCTGAGATCTTTTTGAAAGAAGACATGAATACCCCGCCGAAGATCGTCGCGATCGATCCGTTGACGCACCGGGAGGCAATGCTGCTAGACCTGAACCCACAGTTTGCTGCACTCAGATTTGGCAAGGTCGAGGAGGTCATGTGGAACTCGTCGGATGGTCATGTGGTAAAGGGTGGACTCTACTATCCAGTTGATTATGTATCAGGAAAACGGTATCCCCTTGTGATACAGACGCATTTCTGGTCTGCGAAGAGATTTTGGATAGATGGACCTTGGACGACTGCTTTTGCAGCACAAGCACTAGCAGGCAAAAGCATCATGGTTCTTCAAGCTGACGAGGATGTTAGCGAAATCGGCACGCCCAACGAAGCTCCTCGCGAAATCGCCTCTTTTGAGGGAGCCGTCGATTACCTCGACCAAAGAGGACTTGTCGATCGCAGTCGTGTTGGTATTATCGGGTTCAGCCGGACGTGCCTTCATGTCAAATATGCACTGACGCATTCGGCGGTTCGCTTTGCCGCAGCTTCGGTCACAGACGGTGTGGATGGTGGGTATTTTCAATATATCCAATCGATATCGCCATCCGGGACTGCCTACACTTTGGACAGCGAAGCGATAAATGGTGGCTCGCCGTTCGGAGACAAGTTAATCAACTGGCTTGAACGTTCACCTGGATTCAACCTTGACAAGGTTCATACTCCCGTTCGCATCGTGGCCGAGAATGCCGATGTGGTCTTATTCGAGTGGGAATGGTTTGCCGGTTTATCTCGTTTGGACAAACCTGTGGAAATGATTGTGATGCAAGATGGAGAACACATCCTACAGAAGCCCTGGGAGCGAATGATCTCACAGCAGGGCAACGTGGACTGGTTTGATTTTTGGCTTAACGACGAGGAAGACCCGGATCCCGCCAAAAGCGCGCAGTACCAACGTTGGCGAAAAATGCGGGTCAAATCAGTTCGTAGGCAATGAACACACCTTCCCGGCCTTGCCGGCGGGCTGGGAAGGTGTTACCGCTTCAGTCGTGTTGGCTACTCATCCAGATCGTAGGCTGCTACGCTGTGGATTGCGCCCTGTGTTCCGTCAGGAACGTTCGACTTCTTCGGATTGCCTTGCATGTCGGTGATGACTGCGACGGCGTTCCCAAGGATACGAACTTCAGGTTTGCTGTATTTCATCGTTTTGTCCTCCTTTCTCACGGTGTTCTCACCACTTTGCTAGCGGAAGTGATGGAGATCTAAAGATGCTCAATATTCGTTGCTTCTATGCCGTGGTAACTCCTTTGAAATGAGGGCGAAGCTACAACCGGATCAATCAAGCCACGCGAGATCAAACTGCGCAGCCAAAACTCAAGCGAGATCGCCTTTAGTAGCCGTACGGTGTGTACCTTCGTTCCATTTGTGGCGGCATGTAATGTGTCCAGAAACGCCCCCTGGTTGATGTACCCGAGACTCGTGCAAATTGGCGAGTCAAAGGCGAGTAGCAACTGCTCAAAGTTGTTCGCCAAAGCGACTAGAGGCGTGCGCGCCCCAAACTGCTTGGTTCTGCGCGACAAAATTTCTCGCGGTACGATCCCCGCCAGCGAACGTCGCATTAGAGATCTTCTCTCGCCTGGGCGAAGGATCTGGCTTGCCGGTATGGATAAGATGAACTCGATCAAATCTTGATCAAGGTACGGGTAGCGGGTCTCTTCGATCGTCACGACGGAGGGGGTCCACTTTGCCATCTTTCTGGCGATCAGAGAGACTCCGCCGAAGTACGAGCGGCGGCTTGGCAGCCATGTGTCGAATGTCTCAGCGACTCCAAGTTGTCTAAGGGCAAGTTGCGTTCGTACGGCAAATTTATTTTCAATCCAGTTTTCGATTGTGGCGTCTCTGGATAGGTACTGGCCGACCGAATTTGGCAGCAATCCGATGCAGGACTGCCACAAAAGTTGAAGGAATGGTTTTCGCTTGACCAAACTCCACTGGACGAGCTGTTTGGCTAGTTGGCCAAACCTGAATTGAACGATGAGATCGGCGAGCAGCGCATGCGGGTCCGGCACGCCACCCAAGAACTCATCGCCGCCAATTCCGGACAAAACGGCTCGGTAACCTCCGTTCTGGACCACCGCTGCGCGCTCAGCGTCTAGGGCCGTTGCGGCAGCGAAATGGCCCGGGAGGGGAACGAAGTCGATGTATTCGAGAGACGCCGGACAAGTTCCTAACTGGCTGGTATCGATGTGATGTCCGATTCTTCTACGAAATCCTTCTACCTTTTGAAAATAGATCCAGTCATCTCCGTTCGGTTCCGTTTTATCGTAGAAAGACAGAGTGTCGACTCTACGCATGGCCGCGCCCGGCGCGGCAACGACGTCATCGGCCATGCAAACAATCGATGAGGAGTCCAATCCACCGCTGAGCTCCGCAAGAATCGGTGAGTCTGAACGCAACCTGCGGCGGACAGATTGGCGGAACACGTGGCGGAAGTGCTCCTCGTATTCTGTGTCCTTCTTGTAACGAATGCGGGACTGGGTGCTGAATCGCCAATACCGTTCCTCGTGAAGTCCTCCGATGTTAATTTGCGCGAACTTTCCCGGGGGAACTTCGCGAATCTCGCGATAGGGAGTCAGGTCGGCATCGGGATCTTGTGCGAAATATCCAGCGATGTAGTCATCGTCGATGTGGAGTGTTTCTCCCGAGAAAAGAACGAGGGGCGCGAGATCTGTGGACCACCAGATTCGGTCCTTCCTTAGATAGTAGAAGATATGCCGGATGCCAATGTAGTCGACGGCAAGAACAAGGTCCCTCTGCAGCGGTTTCCAGACGGACATCGCCCAGTCACCGATGATTCGGCGGAAGCAGTTGGTTTCCCAGCGGTCGAAAGCGGCACCGACGATAGCGACATCGGTGGGTTCCACTTCGAGATCGCTGTGCAGATCAGCGATCAAATCATCGCGATTGTCAAGACGACCGTCCCACGTCAGGGCAAAGCCCCGCCGGGACAAAAATGGCTGCTTCTCGCGGCGCGACTCAGCCGTGGTGTAGAACGGGCGATAGAGAAGAGCGATTGACCCGTCCAGATGAAAGCGTTCACCATCAGGGCCTTGGCGCTTCATGGCCTCGCTGATGGCCGCGAGTAGTTTCCGGTCGACTATCTTGCCATCGAGATTCCAAATGCCAGCCTGGACGCTCACAGCAGTCTCCTCGCCTAGCAACGATCCCAAACGGCGTAGGTCGCTTGGACGTTCGAGCGCTCGTTGATCGTTCGCCCTTCGACCTCTACCCAAGCGTGAGCTTTGAAGGGCAATTTTTGGGCACCCAAGACCATGTCCGCACGAACCGCGTGCCTCCTGAGCAAATAGATAGTCACGAAGGACCGCTGTAAGCAGAGAGCTTGTTTCGGATACCAAACACAAGCGTGATTGACCGCCATGCACACACGGTCAATGATGTCCTGTTCCGCAGGCACGTTGGCAACTTTCCAACCCTTGACAGTGCTGTGCAGAACCCGAAAAGAGCAGACGGCCTGCAAAATGTCGTAGGCCAAGAGCATGAACAATGCTTGGAAGAGCAGAATCACAAGGACGACCTTGACTGCACATGAACTCCAATTTCGTGGCAGACAAAAGCGAGTCTGTCGGTAAGGGCCTCGATTTTCGTCGAAAAGGGCTGAATTGGTGCGTGCCCCCACGCAGGCTTGTAGTCAAGTAAAACGGGACGGCTGGAAGCAGTTGCAGCTTGCAGGCGTGCAGCCATTTTGCGCGCGTGCATCGGATTGCATCGAGTGTCTGCATCTCCTGAGATGAGCAGCGCTGCCGGATAAGCGACCCTGTCAACGACGTGGTGGTATGGCGAGTAGGCCATTAGGCATTGAAAATCCCCTCGGTCTTCGGGCGACCCATATTCGTCAGCCCATCCGGCAGCAAAATCAAAAAGGTGATATCTCGCCATATCGAGCAACGGGCCAAGGCAGACGGCGACGCAGAAAAGCTCAGGATGCTGGGTAATCGCTGCACCGACAAGGAGACCGGCATTGGATCCTCCGCCGATGGCGATGCGGCTGGATATCGAGCGCTGTTCTCGAATCAGCCACTCGGCCGCCGCCACAAAATCATTGAAAGAATTCTGACGGTTTTCGCGCTTGCCGGCGCGGTGCCACTGCTCGCCAAGTTCCGAGCCCCCACGTAGAGCCGGGACTGCAAGCAGAAATCCTTGCTCCATAAGGAACGTGGCGAACACAGAGAATCGAGGTGTCACGCAACTCCCGAAGCCACCGTAGCCCGTCAGAAAGGTCGGAAGAGGACCGGAATGCAAAAGGTCCGTGCGCGCAGCAAGAAAGAGTGGAACTGAGGTCCCGTCCGTCGAGCTGTATGCAGTTTCCTCGATCGCGATTGCGCAGGGATCACTTGGGGTGTTCGCTTCATCCCAAGCCAAGACATCTTTTCGACGAGCGTCATAGCAATGAACAGCGGGCGGTTTGGAAATTGAGGTGTAGCTGTAGAACAATTTCTCCGTTGCGTTCGGTCGATTGAGCAAATTGATGGTCCCGCAGGCAGGGAAGGAAGTGGCTTCCTTCCGTGTTCCGTCCAGGCCAAAGATTTCAATCTCCGTAGAAAAAGGATCGCTCCGAGTCACAAACACTTGATCGGCCGCGACCGCAAACTGCTGAATGTATCTATCGGACTCAGGTACGACGTCATGCCAATGATGAGGATCGGGATCTACTGAGTCGATCCGGACGATGCGGAAGTTCGGAGCCGCGAGGTCTGTATAAGCCAGCAATTGACCACATACGAAAAACGGAACAAAGCAGCCTTCAATTTCCCGAATTGCCAGCTTGATTTCGGTTGGCTTGGATGAAATCTCTTGTAGATAAACCGAGGCTCGAGGTGAACAGCCAGTGAAGAAGATCGTGTAAGCCAATAGCTTAGCTTCAGGAGAATGGAGAATTCCTAGAAAGAGATTCGGTTCATCGCCGGCGAAGAATATTTCCTGGTCCTGCGATCGGTCTGTGCCAAACCCGTGCCAGAAAACGGCTCGATAGTTGGGACGGGGGTCGCGTCGTTCGCGATGGGAGTAGTAAAACCCGGAGCCGTCAGGTGCAAAGACGAATCCGGTGCAGAGGCCTTCCGGAAGGCGGTCCGGAAGCACGGCACCGCGCTCGACATCGAGGATTTCGAGAGACGAGTGATCAGTGCCGCTTTGCCGGACAGAGTACGCGAGGAGGCGACCATCCTCAGAGATCGCAGCGATAGAGACGGCGGTTGAGTTCCCGCTTCCACGCAGAGCTGGGTCGACCAGAATAGTCTCTGTTCCTAAGAACCCATCCTTCATGGCGATGACTGGCTGCTCCGCGTCCTTCTGGCGCCTAAGGAAAAAGTAACGGTCGCCGACGTTCCAAGGTTCGGAGATAACTTCCTTCAGAGCCAGCAGCTCTCTGACCTGCGTCCTAATTCGCTCTCGGTCCGGAATCGCATCGAAATACGCGCGCGTGTAGGCGGCTTGTTCTTCAAGCCACGTCCTCGTTCGAGGCGAGTTCTGATCCTCCAGCCACCGATATGGATCTGTGATCTCGACGCCGTGCAGGATTTCGATGACGGGTTCGACCGGTGTCGGCGGAGGTACAACGAATGCGTGAGCCATGTGCTTACGCTCCAGAACATTCAGGGCTACGGAGGTAGCAGCTCTAGGACCTGGGCTCGACCCCACATCTGAGCTAAGCGATGCGTGACAGTAAGTCCATAGCGGGGTCTTCTTCAAAAAACTTTTTTCATGCAGGAAATCGTGCAGGCCAACTCTGTCCGGGAGGAGCTTCGAAATGCATTACTTGGAACCGTAGGAACGAGAATGCAATGTGATGACTGCTAAGAACTTGAACAACCCGGCGGGCGCCCTCGCTGGTCGGGATAGCGGCGAGGATTCCGCACTACTGGTGGGCACAGTGATTCGGGTTTGGCCTCGGGATCTGCACAAAATCGTGCAAGAAACAAAGACGTCAAACTTCGCAGTTGCCAGTGGTCAGTTTCCTTAGACAGGCGCTCGGCCCCAGAACACCAGTAACATGAAACCATAACCCACGTTTCCTTTTTGAGGCCTGTGTAAGTGGTCCTATGATCGGGGCAACGCCAGTATTGGGGAAGGAGACTGTCGAGCGTCCAAGCTGTGACTGGGCAACGTGCATATTTGCCGAGGGCCGGGATGAAGTGGTGATCAGGGCCCGCATCGGAACCGGTTTATAGCGGTCGGGGTAAGCTCGCAACACAGCATCCTTGCCCAGTTCTTGGTGGCCCTCGATCTCTGGCAGAAGCATTTTGTACTTCCCGCGTGAAGGGGATTGGCGGGCGTTCTCGTTTTATTAGGTATAGGCCGACTTAGGACTCTGTTCCATTTTCCGAACAAGCCGAACATTGTTCTTGCGGGAGGCAACTCTGGTTTTACACTCAGAGGAAAATAGGTTATTTCTTGCATTGGTGAAAATGGCACTCTATTTGGAATGCTCTACGCGGATCTTTTGAGAGGTATGAACAGGGTCACATAGTAGTGGTCGATTGAGCGCTCAGCGATACGCTGCTGATTGGATTCTTCGCCGAGCCACCGTCAAATCCGTCACGACGGGAGTAGTAGTCATGACCAGTCCGGGAGGTTGGCTCAGAGAGCGCCGCGAGGAACTCCACCTTTCGCGTAGTGGCGTTGAGCGCCTTCCGAGTGAGTCGGCAAGCGAAGCTGCGAACGCGCGCTATCGCATCCGACGTGGCCGCCTCGCCGACCTTGAGGAAGACAGGGGCGCACCGAACATTTTTGAGGCAGCAAGTATTAGCGAGTGCTACAAAGTTCCCTATCTTGCCGTATTGCAAGCCTTCAGCCTGAAAGTGGGCGAGTCTCGGAGCACGTCGGAAAGCCCCTCGATATCCCACGAGCTTTCAAAGCAATGGTCCTTCTCTGACGCGGATCGCCCCTTTTCGCTGACATTTCAAAGCAACGTCAGTTTTGACGCCACCCGCCTGGTTACGGAGAGCGCGGAGGAATTGGGCGTTCCCGCGGTCGTGCGCCGGCGCTTGGATGTGGGCCATTTCCGGCTGGGCATAATCGGCCTAAACGACGATACCATGGGCGAACTGGTCCCGGCCGGTTCGGTGGTGGTCATCGACAACTCTCATAACACGGTTGAGATGGGTGACTGGAAAAGCATCCGGGAACGGCCCATCTATTTCGTGTGGCATGAGAATGGCTTCAGTTGCTCTTGGTGCTACATGGCGCGGGAAACGTTGTTTATCGTGCCCTATCCGACTTCACACCAGCCGGTAATGATTTTCAAGATACCCCGCGCAGCGTCGATTATCGGCCGAGTTATTCACGTTTGGCCGCCTCTCATCATCCAGAGGCCAGGTTGAAAAACCCGCGCACAGCCCCGGGCTAGCGGGCTGATGATCGCTCCTTCCGGCGCGGTAACATTCTGGAGAACCAAGATCTCTTGGGCACGGGTTGACCCGGTCGATGAATCAAATGCTTGGCTTCCAGTGCGGCAACGAATTCGGTTGCGTCCGAGAGAAGCTGAGATCGGGATACGGAGAATTCCTGTCCCAGGGCATCCGCAATCTGATCGAGGGAACATCTCTTCTTCAATAACTCCCAGATTCGGAGCCCGACTGGGTTGAGACTGAAGCAGATGCCTTGTTCAACATCCAGGAGCACTGCGCCATCTTCCGAGGCAGTCTCTCGGACACCTGGTGCGATGGTGAAGTCTGTGATCATTGCTGGGCCGCTCATGTTTGCCACCTTGCGATTGGCCTCTCGTCTCCGTCAGAGGAATACCCGCCAAAGTAGACTGGATTCTCAATGCCGGCAAAAACTATTTTTGTTGCAGGAATTTCTACAGAAGGAATTCGCGGCAAGATGATTTTTCCGGCATTTAGGGTCAAACCGATGGTCAAGATTCTGTAGTCCCTGCACGAATTCGTGCAGCGGAACGGCAGGAGCGTCCGTGCCGGCAACCTATTGACTTCCTCAGGGAAGAGACCAACTTCTTCGTAAATGTCAGTCACTCAGTAGGTTATGGAGTTCGATGTTACAGAACACAGTCCGAGGCGCAGCGAGTTCGACTGTCGAAATTCTGGCAGCGAAAAAAGATTTGTCCCGCAGCTTCCGGAAGGTGTTATGTAGCACAGCATGTCGGGGCAGAATGGCCAATCCCTGTCTTCTTCCGTGAGCTGGATTGTCCGCTACCTTCGTCCCCTCTCGTCACTAGTGATCGCGGACCTTGTATGCATGATTGTGGGCAGTGGCCTCTCGTTACTCGATCCGCTGGTCGTAAAGTGGCTGATTGATATTGCTCTCCCGAAGCGTGACCTCCACCTCGTCCTGTTGGGCACATTGGTCTTTTGTGCGGTGTACCTGGCGAGCCTGGGGACCAACTACCTGGCGTCGTTCGTGAGCTGTCTGCTCACGCAAAAGATGGTATTCCGGATCCGAGTCTCACTGCTGCGCCAGATCCACGCGCTGCCTGCACACCGTCACGAAAAGTCACAAGTGGGAGATACGCTCTATCGCATAGAGCAAGACGTCGACCGCGTGGCCGAACTGAGCGGAGACATTCTTCCCTTAACCATTCAGATGGTGCTCATGGGCATCATGGTGTTGGTCACCATGGGAATTCTGAATTGGCATCTGACGGTGATCGTTGCCCCGATGTTGCCGATCTTCTACCTCTTGCAGCGCCGCTATGCGGCGAAATTAAAGGACGCGGCGGACCAGGTTCAAAGTCAGTCAGGGAAAATCAATGCATTTCTGCAGGAACACTTGGCAGGCATGATGCAGTTGCAACTGCTCAACCGCACCGGCACGCAAGCCAGGAAATTTGCTCGTCTTGCGGCGAAGGGAGCGCAGCTTCAGGTTCAACAGCGAGCCACGGAAATGGCCTTTGGCGGGGCATCTGTGTCGGTCATCGTCCTTGGTATGGGTCTGATCCTCGGCTACGGTGGGTATGAAGTAACTCGGGGAGCGTTGACGGTTGGTGGTCTGGTCGCTTTCTACGGTTACGTCTTTCGTCTGTTCGCCCCTGTCAGCATCGCGATTGACCTCCAGTCGCGGTTGCAGCGCGTCAGCGCCAGCATTCAGCGCATTGAAGAAATCACCGACAGGCGGCAACAACCGGATGGACGAGCGAACACGGTGCCTTTGCGACACGACATCAAGCCCGACTTGGAATTCCGGTCGGTGTGGTTTGCTTACAACGCAGACCGGCCAGTACTGCGCAATATGAACTTTCGCGTTGAGGCTGAGGAGACGGTCGCGCTTGTGGGCCTCAATGGGTCGGGAAAGAGCACGATTGGCCTGCTGGCGACCCGGCTGTACGACCCGGATCGAGGATCAGTCCTGGTGGGCGGCAGGGACATTCAAGATGTCGACCGCCGAAGCCTCCGTGCCAGCATAACCTTGGTCCCGCAAGACCCATTTCTCTTCGATGAAACGATCAGGGAAAACCTTCTCTATGGGAACCCAAGTGCAACCAGCAGCGATTTGGATTCTGTTGCGGCTCTGACGCAGCTCGATCGGGTCCTCCACAGGCTTCCGAGAGGTTTAGATGAACCCCTGGGGCCACTGGGCAGCAGGCTTTCTGGGGGCGAAAGGAAAAGACTGGCGCTGGCACGTACTCTTTTGCAACAGCCAAGGATTCTGATTGTGGATGAAATCACGAGTTCCCTCGATGCGCCGAGTGCCGCCGGGCTGCTTGATGGGCTCGATCTATTTCGCCGAGCTCGGACGCTGGTCGTAGTTTCCCATCGGCCGGCGACAATCCTGTGGGCGGACCGGATCTTGGTGGTGGACGAGGGTGCGATCGTTGATTCGGGGAAACATTCGGAACTACTGGTCCGGTGTGAAGCGTACCGGAGAATCTGGCAGTCCCAGGATGACGAGACGCCCTCTATGAGTCTCGAAGCCGTGGATGAAATCGGGTCGACAGTAGGGAGATGCCGGGCTCCGCATCCTAGGAGCTAGTTGGGCGAATAGACATAGAGAAATGGGGCGCAGCCAAACATGCCTAATCACAATCGCAGTTCTAACTGGCCAAGTGGTAACCCCGGGCTCGCGTTCCGCGAGGTTTGTCGTAGCGTCCTCAATCTCAACACTCTGATGTTCGTGGCAGCAAACGCACCTTCGGAAGTTGTCAGTTCGTTCGAAGTGCATCAGCAACGGCTCGCTAGTTTCTCGCTGCAGGTTGCAAGCAAGATGCTTGTCCGGCAGCTGGCTGAGAGGAGAACCAGGCCGTTCAATGGCTCACTTTCACGGTTCTTTCAATCTTCTACATCGAAAGCAAAGAATGCCTTCTTGCTGGTTGCCTGCACACTTGGGCGCCTGAGCCTCGGTGTCCTACGAACCCTGAGACCAGGCATTCCGCCGCGTCTACAACTCTCCGTGTCGGCCAACATTCTGAAGAATGTCGGGAATCTGTTGATTGACACAGAACTCGCTGGTGAGCCGATAGTCGAAGGTCTGACCGATGGAGAGGTTGGCCACAACGCGATTGCAACGCTATCTATGGAGGAGTCCGGCCAGAGCGTCGTCACGGAGGACGTTCTAAGAGCTCTCAATGTGTCTTTGCCCAATGACCTGTCTCGGCTGATATTTCTGGCGACTCTGCGCGACAACAACTCCGGCCACTACTACCACCCGGAAGTGGCGCGCCGGTTCTCGGAGCAGATCGCTGGTCGGGCAATGCTTGCGTGTCATCAGCGGATCTATGAACGGGTTGTAGCCCTCCCCATCGAGGATTTAACCGATCAACTTGACGTATACATCGCGACCGTGCCGGTGCCGAGGGGGCGCCTAATCGAGAGTTGGACAAAACTGAAGGCGTATCGAGCGACGATTCCAATGGATACCGATCTCATTTCAGCAGAGATTTATTTCATGAAGGTTGACGTTGCTGTTGCGATTTTAGAAGCAAGGCTCCCGGGCAGGATTTAGTGATCGGAGCAGATCGTCGTGTCTGTTGCGCACAAGCTGTTTCTCGATTTGCCGGCTCCAAAAAAGCTAGTGGTAATGCTATGGCTGTTTCTTGTCATCGTCGTCGGCCTGTTGGGTCTGAGCTTCATGACCATTGAAAACCTCTCGGCCGCGAGGGCATACGTGGGAGGAGAAGGCCTTTGGTCCAAGGCGCAGAAGCAGGCCGTCCACGACCTGCTGCGCTACTCAATCTCGCACTCGGAGAGAGATTTCGAAACCTATCAAAAGGCGCTTCTCGTGCCTCTGGGAGACAGGCAAGCGCGCCTGGAGTTGGAAAAGGCTGTTCCGGACATGAGCGTTGTCCGCAGAGGTTTGATCCAAGGCCGGAATAGTCCGGAGGATGTCAAAGGAATGGCGGCGATGTTCCGACACTGCCGGCGCCTGAGGCACATGTCGGAGGCAATCAGCATCTGGTCTCAGGCTGACGCGCTCATCGAACAACTGCAAAGGCTTGGTGGCGACTTGCACCGCGAGATCTCCTTGGAGAGACCGAATGCTCTTGGGATCGCGGAGATGGCTCGGCAAGTGGACGTCATCGGAGATCAGCTCACCCCGCTCGAAGACAGGTTTTCCTCTGCACTGGGGGCGGGAGCACGACAGGCAAAGCGTTTCTTTCTCCTGGTCACGTTCAGCGCAACTGCCATTTGCTTGATTGGAGGGTTGCTCTTCACTGCCTTCATATTGCGACACATGCGCCAGACCGAGCAACGATACAAACATCTCGTCGACACCGCCAACGATGCGATTCTCGTGACCGATGCGGAAACAGGGATCGTACTGGAGGCCAATGCGAGGAGCGCCGCACTCCTGGGGCGGCCAACACGAGAAATTGTGGGCGCGCGGGCTGAGTCGATCGTCCTGGAGAGCGATCGCGAAGTGTACCGTGAAATGTTGAAAACAACGCTAGAGGGTGAGGCTGTTGCCGGGAAGGAGATGCGCCTGAATCATTCTGCTGGACACACGCTTGCGGTCGAGGTCAACGCGAGCCTGACGGAGTTTGAAGGAAGAAAGATCGTTCAGGGCATCTTTCGCGATATCCGGGAGCGAAAACGTCTCGAAGAAGAGGTGCGCCAGACCCAGAAAATGGAGGTAGTTGGTCGGTTGGTGGGCGGGATCGCCCACGACTTCAATAATCTGCTGATGGTGATTCTCACGCAGATCGCGAAAGTGCACAGCTTGTCCAGCCAACCGCAAATCCTGGAGCATGCCGAGACAGTTCGAATCGCCGCCGAAAAGGCTGCCTCGCTTACGAAACAGCTGCTTGCGTTTGGCCGCCGGCAAGTGTTGGTGCTTCAGGTGCTGGACTTGAACGAGCTGCTCGGGGAAGTCAACGAGATGCTGTCCACCCTTCCGACAGAGCAGGTTCAGTTGATGATGGCGCCGAGTTCGCAACTACTTCACGTCAAGGTGGACCCAGGTAAGATCGAGCAGGTGATCATGAATTTGGCTGTGAACGCCTGTGACGCTATGCCCTCCGGAGGAGTACTGAAAATAAGGACGGCGCAAGTATCCCGACCTCCTTCGGAAGCATCGGTAACGAACCATTCAGCCCCGTTTGCGATGGTGGAGATGACTGACACCGGTTGTGGCATGGATGCCGACACCAAGGCTCATCTCTTCGAGCCCTTCTTCACCACCAAGCCAATTGGCAAGGGCACAGGCCTCGGGCTGTCTACCGTGTACGGCATTGTGAAACAAAGCGGCGGCACGATCGAAGTAGACAGTGCGCCTGGTGAGGGCACTACTTTCAGAGTTTACCTTCCCATCGTGGAGGAACCGGTAGGCCCACGAAAAGCCCCCAAGGGTCCGAGTCCGGTAACGACTGGCTCGGAAACGGTGCTCTTGGCGGAGGATCAGTCTTCCATTAGGACCGTATTGCGCGAGTTCCTGGAATCCGAAGGGTACAAGGTATTGGAGGCTCAGAACGGTAACGAAGCGCTTGAAATCGCGAAGCACTACACGGGATCGATTGACGTGCTGGTCACCGACGTGATCATGCCACAACTCCGAGGGATCGAATTGGCGACGCGTTTGACCGAGATTGATCCGGGTATTTGCGTCATCCTCATGTCAGGCTATTCCGAGGATGCGTTAGTCGAAAACCGATTGTTGTCAGAGAGGAATATGACCCTGATCCAAAAGCCATTTGATCCAGAGGAATTGGCTCTGAAGATCAGGGCATCCCTGAACGCCCGGAACTGTAGTGCCTAATAGTTGACACCTGATGACCTGATTCTGATCTGATCCTCAAAGATCAGCGCGTAGTCTTATTGCTTTGGGACACGCTAGATGCGAGACAATAAGCCGGCTTCTCACCAAACTGAGCCGGACTCCAGCGCAGCAATCAGGTCCTGTTCCACATCTAGAGGAAGTGACAGAGCCCGAAGTTTCGCAACGGTTTTCGCCACAGGATATCGATATGACTTCAACTGAAAAGAACCGTCTTCCCACACCGCGTAGCAAGCGTCTGGTTTGCCAGTCTTCGGTTGGCCAAGGCTGCCAGGGTTGACGATCAGGCGCTCGCCGATGCGGCGCATAAAAGGCGTATGGGTATGGCCAACGAGAAGCGCATCGGCGGACACCGTCCGAACTTCACTGATCCATTCGTGAGAATCTGCCGGGCAATAACTGTACAGTGGATCGGACGGCTTCGCGTGACAGAGATAAAAGCGCGTGTTTTGTCGACGGAGTTCCTTGCGAAGAGGCAAGTTCCGCAGGAATTCCTTCTGTTCTTCATTCAGCACGGAGGCCGTGTACCGGCGGGTCGTATCTGCCATCTCTCGGCAGCGAGCGGTACAACGGGGATCTTCGTCATACCCGACGGAATGATCGTGGTTCCCACGCACAACGATCGGGCAGTTCGCCTTCACGAAATCCAGGACAACCGCCGGTTCAGGCCCGTAATTGACCAGGTCCCCCAAGACCCAGAGTTCGTTGTACGTTTCCGGCAACGCTTGTAATGCATCGAAGTTGCCGTGCAAGTCGGAGATGATCACGATCTTCATGTGCGTTCTTCGAGATCCCGGGGGCAATCCTTCTTTAAGCGTGTGGTCGTACTCAGACGTCGCGACTGGGGAAGAGGGGGCCTTCGTCTCGCTGAACGACGAAGGCCCTTCTCGCGGGCGGTTTGCACTCCACTGGCCGAAGCCAGCGGACAGGCTGATCCGGGGGAAGCGCACCGCCCGCACACCATGGAAACTTCGACCTCCTCGACCGGTGTCGGTGCTCGATTTTTATGACTCTCCTCCAGGTTAGGCTCAATTCCGACCTTGGCAGGAAATGGCTAGAACGGGTGGGCACGAGTGCTGACCGTCTGCCGCTGCCGCCGCACGCGGGACACGTTTCCCGCAAGAGAATTGTTGGGTCAGGAAGAGATTGAGAGATTCTTGGTCTTGTTATCAAACCCAGACCGCCCCAGCCCGGACACTCATCTCCAGCGAGCGGGTTTTCCCATGAAAAGCCCGTGCATCCGATTTAACGTCAATGACCGCTTTTTCCTGCGTTAAGAGTTTGAAAAGCATGGGTAAAGTTTTTGTGATCAGGGCTGTTGCCGCCAGACCAACACAACGTGCTGGAGAGGTTCCGCATCGGATGCTACTGAACACTCTGCCTCCAGAGTGCGTCGTCAACGGCTGTGCCGCGGAGCCATATCTGCGCGGTCACCGGAAAGGAGGGAGCAGCGCGATCAGGAGCGAGGAGAGAGCACCAAAGAGGCGAGGGGTTCGCGCGCGGGAACGTGCGGGGAGAGAAGGTGAGTTCCTTGCCCTGATCGCATCGATAACCTGAGTAATCTTGATGTTCATTGGCATCGCGTCAATTCTGTCTCATCCAATGATTCCAGCGACAGGAACCTAAACGTGCCAACGAGCAGTCTCCAACAACTCGGAAAGCTGTTCCCGCGCGATAGCACTGCCGGTCCTTGGGCATTTCCGGTTGCCGCACGGATCCATGGCGAACCAACGCAAGAGGATTCTCGCGGGAATATACAAGAAAGAGCAGTGATGTTTGGCTGGACACTCCTGATTGCCGCCAGCATTGTCCATGCACAAGATACGCCGCCCGCAACGGCTGTGGGGCCGCGGAGAACAGGTGTAGCCGTTACGTGCCCCGATGGGCACACCATTCCCGCCGGTTCAAGAAAAAGACGCTGTCAAAGCTATTGCGGAGTACACAGCGGCACTAACGATCTACCCCACCTGGCCGGAAGGGCAGTCCAATCTGGCACTGCTATGCGGCAACACTGGCAACTACAACGCGGCCGTCGAGCACATGCAGGCATATCTCGAATTGATGCCAGATGCTCCGGACGCCCGGGCAGCGAAAGATAAGCTCATTGTCTGGCGAGGCAAACTAGGCAAGTCACCAACCAGCGACCAGTAACAGCGAACCTGTCTCAATCTCAACCGAAAACGAAACGCCCAGGCACTCGCCTCCGAATTTCGGATTCGCGCAGGGATGAGAAAACCGCATACCTTACCACTAGATACCAGGCAGAACCCGCCCGGTGGGCGGCTGAGTTCGTTCGCCCTCGCACAAAGCTCCCTAACTGTTGACGCGATCAGAATCAGTGGCCTGACTCTTAGCTAGAAACAGGAGTCATAGCGTAGTAGCTGTCCCCCGGTATCCGTCCCCAATCGGATATCGTCTGTAACATTAGTTCGCTCCACACCTTGTCGTTCCAAACCATGCACTGACAGTACCGACACTCCCGGCTTGTGCAAACAGAGCACCAGAACTGGCAGACAAACTACCTTTACAAAAGCATAACCGAATGTTTACGCAAGACGATCTTGAAAGTCGCATCTGTGTTAGGAAGGAGGATGTTCACAATGAGGACAACTCTCGCACTCATTTTCAGCCTTTTAAGTTTTGTTCCCTTATTTCAGGCGCCGGCGTTCGGCAGAGATGATTCAGACGCTCCACCACCGCAGATTAAAGTGTCACCGACTAGCGCTGATCTGCCGAGCACGTTGGCAACCATTTTGACGGCAAATCCGGTAACCCCACGCGGGCCGAACGATTTGCTCCGAGATTACGAAGCACAGATGGAGGCAGTCTCACGGCGCTTCTCAAATGAGTTGGGTGCGATCTCACAAGCGGTTCAATACGGTCAGCTAAGCCGAGAACAGGCTGAAGAGACCACCGGCGAGCGTTATCAGGTGGCGATGATGCAATTTCAGCTACTCAGTGCACTTCATGCGATGCTGAAGCGAGACGTCGATCGGGATCAGGCGGCGCGACACGGAATGAAGGCATCGCAACAGGCCGAAACCGTGCAGGTTGTGCTGCCGTTTTCATCGCTGCAATTGAACCCTTCGCTGATTCAATATCTGCAGTTAA
>OBLU010001615.1_pt1 | contig 20896 bp, 19 predicted proteins | sample 1518681 | NCBI WGS metagenome assembly OBLU01 (sample SAMEA3539304, study PRJEB22396) | soil metagenome | biome: tundra; feature: field; material: soil | place: USA | collected 2010-05 | depth 0.15 m
AGTGCATCGTGGTGGTGGATGAAGACGTGAACGTGCAGGACGTGCGCGAAGTAACCTGGAAGGCGCTGAACAACATCGACCCGGAGCGCGACATCCAGTTTACGATGGGGCCCATCGATTCGCTGGACCATTCCAGCCGGCTGCCGAATTACGGGTCTAAGATGGGCGTGGACGCCACCCGCAAATGGCCCGAGGAAGGCTTCACCAGGCCGTGGCCGGGAGTGATCCGCATGTCGGACGAGGTGCAGCGCCGTGTGGACGAGTTATGGCGGCGTGCGGGGTTGTAGGAGTTGACGTTGAGGGCAATAGCCCAGCGGGGACAGTTTGTGCCAACATTTAAATGTGGTTTGGGACTTAGGTGACGAGTGTGCAGCCCGACCTTGAATACCAGAACTCGGTCTCGCAGCTCATGGTGGAGACAAGGGTATTCTTGAACGGCCTCGACCTCATTCCGCGCCGCACGGCGGCGGACCCGATCCTGCTCGCGCTTCTCTCAAAATTAATTGTTCTTACCGAAGCAATCGTCATCCTGGTCTGCCATGGTAACCATGACGAGGCTTTTGGCCTGTGCCGCACGTGCATTGAAATCCAGCTTACGGTTAGGTACCTAACGAACGCCGACACTGTTAAACGATGCGAGCGCTATTTACTGTACTTCGCCAAATACACAACGGAATGGGCCAAACTGTACCGCAAGTATTATCCCAACCAAGCTAAAGCAGAGATCTGACGCCGCAGAAATAGAGAACTTGGCCGGTGCGTACCGATCCCCCCCACAAATGGCACGACGAAAAAGACGGCATCAAAGCCTTCGCTTCCGAGCATGATTCATTTGAGAGAGCGGCGGACGGGTCGCCGCTAAAGAAGTCCTTTTCTACGAAATACCCTACAAGTGGATGTCGCACTATGTTCACGCCACTGTGCAGAGCATTGAACCAGCCCACGTCACTTTTCCCGGTGACAAGTTCAGAGTGCATCCCGGCGACGGGCGATCATCTCTTGGCTGTGAAGCACTCCTATTCTCCTTTCAGGGCGTTCAACTCAACCTTATTCGTATCCTGAGATATTTCAACATGAGTTTTCTCGACCATCTGCAATCACAGTACGAAGCTGCTGTCATGTCACGCTCTTCGAGTCAATGCCCGGTAGCGGGTAATCCGGCCCACCTTCAGGAGGTCGGCCACGGACGGCCGTGCCGGACCTCCAGTGGTGATGGCCCCTGGTGCCAGCGAAAAAAAGGCGGTGCGAAGGTGAAGTCGATAGCCCTTCAGGTATTGGCTGACTTGATCGAGAGCGGCGAGGATGTCCCTGAACCGCTGATGTCCTCTTTGCCGCATGAGCGCCTGGCATTGGCGACAGCCTCCTCGACCGCCGCCCCAAAGGATGCCGGCGAAAGCTCAGCCCTACGGCGTTTTGCGCGGGCAATCCCAGTCGTGGCGAGTGAACGGCCGGCAGCGGTACACTGAAGGCATGGAAAACGCGGAGATCCAGATCGTCTCCAATGAGGCTGGCCAACCGACTGCCGTCATTGTCCCGATTGAAATCTGGCGCGAAATCGAATCGGAGCGGGAAACAGCATGTATAACCTCCGCGGAGCCACGGCCGCACCACCCGCAGAACCGGCGGCTGCCACCCGGCCTCGGCCGCGAAAGCGCCGGAGCGCTGCGGGAGTTTGCCCCAGGAGCCCGTCTGCATCGCGCCCCAAGCGAGTAGATCCAGCGTGCCCAGCGATGACTGAACGGTCTGCAAATAGTGGCTGCCGTACGTGCCGATGTTGATATGGCCGGTGTCGGCAGCGCGCATGGCGAGCGGACGGTTATCGGTCTTCACGACGCCGTCGCGGTAATCGCTGTACCCGAGGCCGAACACGCGCCATTCCCCGCTACCGGACTTTCCAGGCATTTGGCCGGTGAGCGCGCCATAGAATACGTTGGCGTTGAGTTCCCCCCAACCATCCACCTGGAAAACACCGCGCGTGGGACGGGCGCCGAGGAGAGTGAAATTCAGCTTCGAACGGTTGAGGACATACTGAACGCCATCCAGACTTCGCCCGACGTCCGAGAAGCCGAAATTGCCGATGAGCCGTTGCGCGATGCGGTCGCGCTTGAGCGCGGTCAATGTGGCGTCCTTGGGCGTGACTTCGGTTCCGTCGATGAACTCCATGCGGCCCAGTTTGAGCGACTGCCCGGCTACGCCGCCCAACTCATTGAACCTTACATATATATATCCCTGCTTCGCGAAAAGCATCGCTGCATTGGTATCGCGGCCGTTGGCAGCGAAATAACTGGCGCCGAAGCCCAGTTGACCCTGTGCGCCCAGCGCGATGGCGTCGTCTGGGAGGTCCAGGAGGAACGGGAGCGCAAACTCAATCTGCCAGTCGAATTTCTTTCGGGACTCGCTCAGTTTCAGGCGCAAAATGGAGCCCGGATAGGTGTATTCGTTATCGGCCTTGCCACCAAACCAGTCCCATGATTCGACGCGGGTTCGGAGGGAGCCGGACACGGCAACGTCGCCGATCTGGAGCGGAGCGGGGGCCGGCGACTGAGCCACAGCGGGCAAACATGCCAGCAATAGCAGAGCGCACTGCCCGAAAAAGCCAAGCATAGCCCTATTCTTCCGCTACCCTTATTCCGGCGCCTGTGACTTAAGTCACCGACCCGCCAAGCGCTAGGATATATCTTCATGAAGAAGTCAACAATGCTCACGACGACCTCGGAACATGCACTTCGGGCACTGACCCATCTGGCCCGGCTGCCGCAGGGATCGAGCATGTTGGGGCGGGAACTTGCCGAACAGGCTGCCATCCCCGCCAACTACCTGTCGAAGATACTGTGGACATTGGGTAATGCAGGGATTATCGATGCCACGCGCGGCAATGGCGGCGGTTATCGGCTGAAGCGGAACGCCGCCGAGGTCCGCCTGTTCGAGGTCGTGGAATTGTTTGACCGGGATCGCACCGGGGTGGCCTGTCTTCTCGGAGGCGGAAAAGAGTGCGATCCGGACAATCCGTGCACCGCCCATGACGCCTGGCGGGGCGTCCGGACCGCCTACCTGGACTTTCTGAACACCAGAACCCTGGCGGACATCTCTCACTTGCGGAGGCCAAATGTCGTTTTGGAACAGTAGCAGGGCCTTTTTTTTGCCGCTGAACCAGATAAGAAGGCCAATTTATATTCTTGCCAGCCTCGTGTGCATCGCTGCGGCTGGTCAGGCTCAAGAGGCGGCGGACTTTTTCCGGCAAAACTGCGTGAGCTGCCACACGGTTGGCGGCGGCCGATTGACCGGGCCCGACCTGAAGAACGTCACGCAGCGGAAAGAACGGGAATGGCTGGTCGAGTTCCTGCAGAGCCCCCAGGGCATGATGGACAAGGGCGACCCGTACGCCCTGAAACTCCAGCAGGAAGCGCGCGGCGTCGTCATGCCCACGATCAGCGGCATGTCGAAGGACCGCGCCCAGGCACTGCTCGCGATGCTGGATGCCGAATCGAAACTGCCCAAGTCGCAATTCGCCGGGATGCAGATCAGCGACCGCCCGTTTACGGCGTATGACATCTCGCAGGGCAAGGTGATGTTTACCGGCGATCGCCGGCTGGCGAATGGCGGTCCGGCGTGCATCTCCTGCCATACAGTGAAGGGTACGGGCGCTCTGGGGGGCGGACGGCTCGCGCCCGACCTGACTCGCGTGTACGAGCGTCTGCAAGGCCGCAAAAACATGGCGGCGTGGCTGTTTGCACCGGCGACGCCTACGATGTCTTCGGTGTTCCGGCAGCACGCGCTGAAACCGGAGGAAATCCTGCCGCTGGTGGCGTTCTTCGAGGATTCGGCGCGGCGCGGGGGACAGGACGATTCGGCCGGCCGGCTGAACTTCTTCCTGCTCGGACTGGCCGGATCGGTGCTGGGGCTGGTAGTGATGGACACAGCATGGAAACGCCGGTTCCGCAGCGTACGGCGCGAATTGGTTGAGAACGCGAAAAGAGGTATGCGATGAAGCCGAACGGAAACGGGGTGCCCTCTGGGCCCGGAATTCTGCCCTGGATCAAAGATGAAGCGAAGCCGGAACTGCGCACCTGGGAGGAGTTCTACCGGAACCGCTGGCAGCACGACAAGATCATCCGCAGCACGCATGGCGTGAATTGCACGGGCGGCTGCACGTGGCAGATCTACGTGAAGGACGGCATCGTGACGTGGGAGATGCAGGGGCTGGATTATCCCCTGCTGGAATCCGGTTTGCCGCCGTACGAGCCGCGGGGATGCCAGCGAGGCATCTCATACTCGTGGTACCTGTACAGCCCGCTGCGCGTGCGATACCCCTATATTCGCGGCGCGCTCCTCGACCTCTGGAAGGAGGCGCGGTCGAAACATGAAGACCCGGTGGAGGCGTGGCGGTCGCTGGTGGAGAATCCGGAGGCACGCACGCGCTGGCAAAAAGCCCGAGGGAAGGGCGGCTTCCGCAGACTCGACTGGGATACAGCGGTGGAAATGATCTCCGCCAGTTGCATCCACACCATTCAAAAATACGGCCCGGACCGCATCGCGGGGTTCTCGCCGATTCCCGCGATGTCGATGATCAGCTATGCATCGGGCGCACGCATGCTGCAACTGATGGGCGGCGTGTCGTTGTCGTTCTATGACTGGTATTGCGATCTGCCGCCGGCGTCGCCGGAAGTCTGGGGTGAACAGACCGACGTCCACGAATCGGCAGACTGGTACAACGCCAAGTTCCTGGCGGTAGCGGGGTCCAATCTTAACATGACCCGCACGCCGGACTGCCACTTCGCCGCCGAGGCGAGGCACAATGGCTCCAAGATGTGGGTCTTCGCGCCCGATTTCAGCCAGGTGGCCAAGTACGCCGACGAGTACATCCCTATCCACGCCGGACAGGACGGCGCGTGGTGGATGGCGGCCGGTCACGTCCTTCTCAACGAGTGCCACCACGAGCAGAAGATTCCTTACTTCTTGGACTATGCCAAGAAGTACACCGACTGTCCCTACTTAGTGGAGTTAGTGGAGCGCGACGGAGTGTTCGAGGCTGGACAACTGCTGCGCGCGAACCGCATCGCCGGCTATGCAGCGGTGGAGAACGGCGACTGGCAGTTTCTCATGTGGGATGCGTCCGAGTCCAAGCCGAAAATGCCAATGGGCAGCAGCGGCTCCCGTTGGGCGAAGGAGAAGGGCAAGTGGAACCTGGCGCTCAAGGACGGACTGACGGGGAGCGGCATCGATCCGGCGTTGACGTTGCTCGAGCACAATGACGAAGTGGTGCAGGTGCGCTTCGACGATTTCGGTGAAGGGAGTTCGCGCCGCAGGGGCGTTCCGGCGAAGCGCATCGAGACTTCCGGCGGCCAGAGAGTAACGGTCACCACGGTCTACGACCTGTTGATGGCCCAGTACGGCGTCCGCCGCGGCTTGCCGGGCGAATATCCGGCCGATTACAACGACGAGAATGCGCCCTACACGCCGGCCTGGCAGGAGAAGTACACGGGCATGAGCCGGGATACGCTGATCCGTTTCGCGCGAGAGTGGGGCGCCACGGCGCGCCTGACCGGGGGCAAATGCACGGTCATCATTGGCTCGGGTATCAATCATTGGTATCACAGCAATCTGATGTACCGGTCGGCCATCAACGCTCTGATGATGTGCGGCTGCGTGGGAGTGAATGGCGGCGGCTTGGCGCACTATACCGGCCAGGAAAAGCTGGCGCCGGTCGAGCCGTGGTCAGCCATCGCGTTCGCCAAGGATTGGTTTCAACCGTCGCGGCTTCAGAATTCGCCTACCTGGCACTATATGCATACCGACCAATGGCGTTATGAGCGCGATTACGCCGACTACCACACCATGCCGCAGAATCCGTTGATCCGCGACATGCCAGCCGGGCATACTGCCGACGTGCATTTACAGGCGGTGCGCAATGGATGGATGCCATTCTATCCGCAGTTTAATCGCAGCCCGTTGGAAGTTGTGCGGGACGCGCAGACGGCGGGCGCGAAGACGGACGACGACGTGGTGAATTACGCCGTGGATCAGTTGAAGAACCGCAAGCTGCGTTTCTCGGCGGAAGATCCCGACGCGCCGGAGAATTGGCCGCGCGTCTGGTTCATCTGGCGCGGCAACGCGCTGCTGGCCAGCGCGAAGGGCCATGAATATTTCCTCCGGCACTACCTTGGCACGCATGACAACGCGATCGCCGAGGGGGTGGCCGAAGGCTCCGTGCACGATGTCGAATTCCACAAGCAGGCCCCACAGGGCAAGATGGACCTCGTCGTCGATCTCAACTTCCGCATGGATACGTCCGCGTTGTATTCGGACCTGGTGCTGCCGGCCGCGACCTGGTATGAAAAGGCGGATCTGAATACCACCGACATGCACAGCTTCATCCATCCGCTTTCGGCGGCGGTGCCGCCATGCTGGGAGGCGAAGAGCGACTGGCAGATTTTCCGCACCATTTCAAAGAAGTTTTCCGAACTCGCCGCAAAGCATTTCCCGGAGCCGGTGGCGGACCTCGTGGCGACACCGCTGGCCCACGACACGGACGCCGAGATCGCGCAGCCCGCCATCCGGAACTGGGTGAAGGGCGAAGTGGAGGCCATCCCCGGCAAGACCATGCCCGGATTGCGCGTAGTGAGGAGAGACTACAAGAACCTATACAACCAGTACATCTCGTTCGGCCCGCTGGTGCACAAGAACGGACTGGGCGCCCACGGAACGCACTACAGGGTGGACGATTTCTACGAGGAGGCTCTCAAAACGCTGCCTAGCGTGGAATTTGATGGCAACAGCTACCCGTCGCTCTACGAAGACGAGAGCGTCTGCAACATGATCCTCCGGTTCGCCACGGTAACCAACGGCGAACTGGCCTACCGGTCCTATCAAGGCATCGAGGAGCGAGCCGGCGTCCCGCTGGTTCATCTGGCGGAGAAGAACCGCGGGGTGCGGGTCACCTACAAGGAACTGCAATCCCGCATCCAGCGCCTCATCAACAGCCCGATCTGGTCGGGGCTTACGGAGAACGGCCGCGCTTATGCGCCTTTCACCTACAACGTGGAGGCGCTGGTCCCCTGGCGCACTCTCACGGGGCGGCAGCACTTCTACCTCGACCATCCGGGCTACATTCAGTTCGGCGAGCACCTGGCCACCTTCAAGCCGAAGCCGCTACCGAAAGACTACGCCGACCTGCGCTTCAGCAAGGAAGCCGGCAAGACGCTGATGCTGAATTATCTGACGCCGCATGGCAAGTGGCACATCCACTCCACCTTCAGCGACAACCAGCGCATGACCACGCTCTCGCGGGGCATCGAGCCGTTTTGGATCAACGACCGGGATGCCACGGAAATTGACGTCGTGGACAACGACTGGGTGGAGGTGTATAACGACCACGGCGTGGTGGTGACGCGTGCCGCCGTCAGCGCCCGAATCCCGCGAGGCATTTGCATCCAATACCATTCGCCGGAGCGCACGTACTCCGTCCCCAAATCGCCCTTGAGGAACTACAGGCGCGCCGGCGGCGACAACAGTCTTACGCGGGTACGTCTCAAGCCGAACCTGATGGTGGGGGGGTACGGCCAATTCACGTTCGATTTCAATTACTGGGGCCCCACGGGATGTGATCGCGACACCCACATTCTGGTGCGCAAACTGCCGGATCTGAAATGGTGAATCCTCCGAGGAGAATGACGCGATGAACGTACGCTCACAAGTCGCAATGGTGTTTCACCTGGACAAGTGCATCGGGTGCCACACGTGCAGCATCGCCTGTAAGAACATCTGGACCGACCGCAAAGGCACCGAGTACATGTGGTGGAACAACGTGGAGACGAAGCCTGGCACCGGATTCCCCACACAATGGGAGGACCAGGACAAGTATAGCGGCGGCTGGGCATGCGACAACGGCAAACTGCAACTGAAGTCCACCAGCAAAGAGAAAACCGTCTTCAACATCTTCCACAACCCGCACATGCCCACCATGGACGATTACTACGAGCCATGGACTTACGACTATCAGCACCTTTTCAATGCGCCGGAGGGACCGGATCAGCCGACCGCACGGCCGATTTCCATGGTGACAGGCGAGTTGATCCAGATCCAGGCGGGACCGAACTGGGACGACGACCTGGGCGGATCGTCAATCTACGCGCAGAACGATCCCAACCTGAAGGGGCTTTCGCCCGAGCAGCAACAGCAGTTGTTCGCGGTCGAGCGGCTGGTTTTCTTCTACTTCCCGAGGATCTGCAACCACTGTTTGAATGCGGCCTGTGTGGCGGCCTGCCCTTCCGGCGCGCTGTACAAGCGTGGTGAAGACGGCATCGTGCTGCTCGACCAGAACCGCTGCCGTGGATGGCGCGCCTGTGTGGCGGCCTGCCCGTACAAAAAAGTGTTCTTCAACTGGAACACCGGCAAATCCGAGAAGTGCATCCTGTGCTACCCTCGCCTGGAGACGGGCCAATCGCCGGCGTGCTTCCATTCCTGCGTGGGCCGCATCCGTTACCTGGGCAACGTTCTTTACGACGCCTCCCGGATCGAAGAAGTGGCCAAACTGCCCGACGACCAACTGGTGGAAGGACAGCGCTCGCTGATTCTCGATCCGCACGATCCGGAGGTGATTTACGAAGCGCGCAAGAACGGCATGCATGCCTCGGTGATCGAGACGGCCCAGCGTTCGCCGGTCTACAAGTTCGTAAAGATCTGGAAAATCGCGCTGCCGCCGCATATTGAATACCGCACCATGCCGATGCTGTTCTACGTGCCGCCGATGGCGCCGGTGATGTCGAGCCGTGATGGCAACGTGGTGAACGGCGTCTCCGACGATCTGTTCCACGATATTGAGCAATCGAGAGTGCCGATGAAGTTCCTGGCGAACCTTTTCGGCGCCGGGCATGAATCCAAGGTGCGGTACGCGCTGCGTAAGCAGAAGGCCGTTCGCTGGTACCGGCGCGCGCTAACGGTAGGCGACGTCGAGACGAGCGTGGCCGAGCGTATGCTGCGCGAGGCCGACTCGTCGCCCGAGGAGGCCGAGGCCATCTACCGGCTCACTTCGCTGTGCACGTTTGAAGACCGGTTCGTGATCCCGCCGATGCACCGGGAGGAAGCCATCCAGATGATGGAGGATCCGCTGGAGCACAAGCAGAACGTCGGGTTCGGCTTCATGACCGGCCCCAGGAGGGGAATGTGAGCGGGGGAGGAGTCAGAAGTCAGGAGTCAGAAGCCAGAAGGAAGTCGGCCTACTCCGAGTTGGCGGATCAGCTCAAGTATCCCGATGATCCGGTACGACAGGAACTTTACGTTCAGACTTTCGAGTTTAATCCGGCCTGCACGTTGGAGATCGGCTGGCATCTGTTCGGTGAGAACTACGAGCGCGGTGAGTTCCTGGTGCGAATGCGCGAGCAGTTGAGGCGGCACAGGATCCCCGAATCTACCGAACTGCCGGACCACCTCACCCATCTGCTGCCGCTCATCGCCTGTATGGACCACGACGAGGCCACCCAACTAGCCGGGGAGTTCATTCTGCCGGCGATCGCGAAGATCCGGAGCGCTATCCATGACAACCCTTACGAACAGGTGATTGCCCGCATCGCAGAAAAGCTCGAAGCCGACTTTCCGGATGCGCCTCGCCGCCCGGCCCAACTGCCCATCTTTCAGGAGGCTGCCTGTGAGTAATACCCACTATCTCGACCAGTTTCTATTCGCCATTCTGCCCTACATGGTGTTGATCACGTTTCTGCCGGTGACGATTCAGCGCTACCGCGCGCGTGGCTTCACCTACTCCAGCCTCTCGTCGCAGTTTCTGGAAAACCAGCAACACTTCTGGAGTCTGGTGCCGTTCCACTACGGCATCCTGGTGGTAACAGCAGGGCACATCGTTGCGTTTCTGCTGCCAAGGCAACTCCTGGCCTGGAATTCACAGCCGTTGCGCCTCTATGTGCTCGAGATTTCAGCGCTGATCTTCGCCGCGCTCTCGCTGGTCGGGTTGTGCGCCGCCCTTGTGCGGCGATTCACGAGCAGCAAGGTACGCCAGGTGACGACCACGCGCGATTGGGTCCTCTTCGCGCTGCTGCTGGTGCAGATTGCAACCGGCATCGGTGTGGCCATCTTTCATCCCTGGGGCTCTTCGTGGTTCGCAGCGGCAGTAACCCCGTACCTGTGGTCTCTGGCGAAGCTGAGCCCGAATCTGGCGGCAGTCTCGGCGATGCCGCTGTTGGTCAAGTTACACATCGTGAACGCATATCTCGTGATCGGATATTTCCCGTTCACGCGACTGGTTCACGTACTCGTGGTCCCCAACCCTTACTTGTGGCGCAAACCCCAGGTGGTGCGTTGGTACGGGAGGCAGGTGTGGACAAAGTAAAGGGAACACCCGGCCAGGGCTTGTTCGGCGCGACCCTGGGTTTCTTTATCGGATTCGCAGCGGTGGCTCTCTTCGGGCCCACAGCCGCGAAATTCCAGCAGGTGATGCACCTCAGTCCGATGGCTGTAGGCTTCCTGGTAGCCATGCCTTCGCTCTCGGGCTCGCTGCTACGCATTCCATTTTCGGCGTGGGTGGACACCACAGGTGGGCGCAAGCCGTTCCTGGTGCTGCTGGCCCTTTCAGTCATCGGCATGGCGGGGCTCTCCGCGGTAGTTGCGTTTCTGTATCCCAGTCGCTTGACGACGGACTACTATCCTCTGCTTCTGTTGCTGGCAATTCTGTGCGGCTGCGGAATTGCGACGTTCTCGGTGGGCATCAGCCAGGTCTCCTACTGGTTTTCGAAGAAAGCCCAGGGAAGTGCTCTGGCCGTCTTCGGCGGCGTGGGCAACCTCGCGCCGGGCATTTTTTCCATGCTGATTCCGATGGCACTGGGCTCGCTCGGGTTGACCAATTCCTACCTGATCTGGCTGGGGATGCTGATCACCGGGACCGTGCTCTACTTCCTGATCGGCCGCAACTCGCCGTATTTTCAACTGCGCGCGCAGGGGCTTTCCATGGAAGAGGCCCGCCGCGGCGCCGCTAACTGCGGACAGGCGCTCTTCCCGGCAGGCAGCCTGAAAGACAGCCTGGCGGCATCGGCACGAGTGTGGCGCACGTGGGCGCTGGTGTTGATCTACTTCACAACGTTCGGCGGCTTCATCGCGCTTACCGCGTGGCTGCCAACTTACTGGACGGCGTACTTCGGCATGACCCCCATTCAGGCGGGACTCTTGACGGCGCTGTACTCTGTACTAACCTCGCTAGTCCGCATTGTGGGCGGTGTGGTCTCCGACAAGCTGCGCGAAGGCGGCGAGAACACGGCGATTCTGGCGCTATTCATCATGCTGATGGGCGTCATGGTGATGATTGGCGCGCGCGATTACCAGCTCGCCATACCGGGTGAGATTCTGCTGGCCTTCGGCATGGGCATCTGCAATGCGGCGGTGTTCAAAATGGTGCCCCAGGCGGTGCCCAAAGCCGTCGGCGGCGCAGCCGGCTGGGTAGGCGGCTTGGGAGCTTTCGGCGGGTTCGCCATTCCGCCGATGCTGGCGTTCGCGGTGCGCGACCTCGGCAAAAGCGGCTACGCGATCGGTTTCATCGTCTACCTGTTTCTGGCGCTGTTTTCCCTTTTCATGGCATGGATACTGAAGTACTCGGAAGCCCCGGTGGCGGAGACGATTGCCACGGCAGAAAAGGTGCCGGCCTGATGAGAAGCCGCGTTCTCACCATCGTGCTCGGCTTTGCCGTGGTGTTCAGCGTGATGCTACTGGCTTCGCGCGCGGCGATGTTCCACCTGCCGGGCAATCATCAGGGATATGAGCCGGTGCAGCCAATCGCGTATTCGCACCGCCTGCATGCCGGGGAGTTGCAGATCCAGTGCCAGTATTGCCACTTCGGCGCCGATAAGAGCCGGCATGCGGGCATCCCCCCGGCCAGCGTCTGCATGAACTGCCACAAGTTCGTCACTGCGCCGCTGGGCGCGGTGCGGGCCGAAGATGAGCTGGCGGAAAAAGAGAAGCGTGCGCCGCGGCCGGTTGTTTCGGCGGAGTTGCGAAAGCTCTACGGCGCGGTCAATGGCGCTCAGCCGATCGCCTGGACCCGTATCCACTCGCTGCCCGACTTCGCGTACTTCGATCATCGGCCGCACGTGAACGCAGGCGTCGCCTGCCAGCAGTGCCACGGCCCGGTCGAAAGCATGGAGCGCGTCCGGCAAGTCTCCGATCTCGGCATGGGATGGTGCGTGAACTGCCATCGGGACGCCAGCCGTACCGGCATTGCGGGGCACCGCGTGAACGCGTCCACCAACTGCTCGACGTGTCACTTCTAGAGGATTCTATGGAGAAGCAATACTGGCGCAGCCTGGCGGAACGGCAAGATCCCACGGAACTGTCGAGGGCTGCGGAAGCTGAGTTCGCGGAGAACCCGCTGCAGCAGATCGAACCCGTAGCATCGCGAAGGGGCTTTCTCAAGGCAGCCGGGTTCGCCTTCGCCGGCGCTGCACTCACCGGCTGCTCCCGCGCGCCCGTCGAGAAGGCGATGCCGTACCTCGTCCAGCCGGAAAACATGGTGGCGGGCCGGGCGCAGTATTACGCATCGACGTGCGGCGCCTGCCCCGCGGGCTGCGGCTTACTGGCGAAGGTGCGGGACGGCCGCCCGATTAAACTGGAGGGCAATCTCGACCAGGAGATCTCCCGCGGTGCCACATGCGCGGTAGGTCAGGCTTCCATTCTAGGCTTGTACGACAGCCTTCGCTTGAAGCAGCCGCTCTCCGGCGGCAAAGCATCCACGTGGGCGGAGGTGGACCGGGAGATCGTTGCGCGGCTCGGTGAAGTCCGCCGCTCCGGTGGTGCTGTGCGGTATCTGAGCGGAACCGTCACCGGTCCCACCAAGCAGGCGGCGATCAACCGATTCCTGGCCCAATTTCACAATGCGCGCCACGTCATGTACGATGCGCTGTCGGCATCGGCCATTCTCGACGCCCACCAGCAGACGCATGGGGCGCGTGTGCTGCCCCACTATCGCTTCGACAAAGTCGACGCGATCGTGAGCTTCGACGCCGATTTCCTTGGAACGTGGATCTCGCCGGTCGAGTTTACGCACGACTATTCGTCGCGGCGGCGGCCTCCCGAGATGTCCTGGCACGCGCAGTTCGAAGGCCGGATGTCGCTAACCGGCAGCAAGGCGGACCGCCGCGTGCGGACCGCGCCGGGTGAGATCCGCGAGCACCTGGCTCAGTTGGCGGAGCGGATCGCTGCAAACAACGGCAGTGGCGACGAGGTCGCCGAACGCTTGCTGCGCGCTCGCGGCCGCAGCCTGGTGGTTTGCGGCGCGAATGATGTTCACGTCCAGGTGCTGGTGAATTACATCAATCACCTGCTCGGCAACTACGGTGCAACGCTCGATATCGAACACCCGTCCCGCCAGCGCCAGGGGGACGACCGCGCCCTCGCGAGTTTGCTCGATGAGATCAAGGCAGGCCAGGTGGCCGCGCTGTTCATCGACGGCGTCAACCCCGTCGCCGAGTTGCCGGAGGTGCCCAGCTTCAATCGCGTGGGCCTGGTGGTCAGTTTCGCCGGCTCGCTCGATGAGACGGCGGAGCGGGCGCACTATGTGTGCCCCGACCATCATTTCCTGGAGAGCTGGGCCGACGCGGAACCGGTCGCCGGATTGATCAGCCTGACGCAACCAGTGATTCGTCCGCTGGGCGCAACTCGCGCGGTGGTCGAGACGTTGGCGGCATGGACCGGCCAGCCGTCGAAGGCATACGACCTGCTGCGCCAAAGGTATCAATCACAGTGGGATCGCACGGTCGAGGCGGGGTTTGTCGCAGTGGAAGCCCCGCGCGCGCCGGTGAAGCCATTCAGCATGGCACCGGTGGAATCGGCACTCGCCGATACTTCTCGCGAACCCGCGGACGGCTACACGCTGGCTCTCTATCCATCGGTTGCCATGCTGGAAGGCCGCCAGGCTTATAACCCGTGGCTGCACGAGCTTCCGGATCCGATCACTAAGGTGACCTGGGACAACTACGCCTCTCTCTCGCCGGCCGCTGCGGCTTCGCTGGGTATCAGCGATGGCGACGTGGTGCGAGTCGAAGGGGGCGCTGCTGTCGAACTACCTGTGGTGGTGCAACCAGGCCAGCATGATCGCGTGGTCGCGGTGGCGCTCGGCTATGGACGCAAGGCGTCTGAGCGATTCGCCGGGTTGGGGCCGCGCTGGATCGATCATCGCCCGACCGTGAATGAGAAGGGCCGGGTCGGTGAAAACGTAGCACCTTTTCTGGCATTTGATCAGGGATCGCTCCGCTACGACCGCGCCGGCATTCGAATCACGAAGACCGGCCGCCGCATAGAGCTTGCGGCCACGCAGATACACCACACGCTCACGGTCCCACAGCAGTTGGGCGGCGAGGTTCGCCCGATCGTCCAGGAGACCACGCCCGCGGAACTCGCCAAACCGGCTGAACCGTCTGAGCAACGCGAAGAGCTCTGGTCCGACGATCATACTTACAAAGGTCACCGCTGGGGCATGGCGATGGACCTGAACACGTGCACCGGATGCTCGGCCTGCGTGGTGGCGTGCCAGGTGGAAAACAATACGCCCGTGGTTGGCAAGGATGAAGTGCGGCGCCGCCGCGAGATGCACTGGATCCGCATCGACCGCTACTATTCGGGACCACGCGAAAACGTCGAGGTGGCGCATCAGCCCATGATGTGCCAGCAATGCGACCATGCCCCGTGCGAAACGGTGTGCCCCACCCTAGCCACCGTCCACAGCGACGAAGGTCTCAATCAACAGATTTACAACCGGTGCGTCGGCACCCGGTATTGCGCTAACAACTGCCCGTACAAGACGCGGCGTTTCAACTGGTTCAACTACCCGCGCGAAGACCTGCTGGCAAACCTAGTGCTGAATCCGGATGTTACCGTGCGCACGCGCGGAATCATGGAGAAGTGCACCTTCTGCGTGCAACGCATTCAGGAGGCGAAGATAGAGGCGAAGCGCCTGGGCGCGCCCGTGAAAGATGGCGATATCCGCACGGCCTGCGAGCAGGCCTGCCCCGCGGGCGCCATCGTCTTCGGCGATCTTAACGACCCGAACAGCCGTGTGGCGCGCCTAGCGCGTGACGCGCGGCAATATCGCGTGCTCGAAGACCTCAACGTGGGACCCGCCGTGCACTACCTGAAGATCGTGCGCAATCGAACCGGGGAGGGAGACAAGCAGAATGGCTGACGTCTGTTCGCCACTTCGCATACCGCTGATTGCCGGCCACAAAAAAGCGGCCACCGTGACCGAGGACGTGTGCCGTCCCATGCTGCGGCCACCTTCCGGGTTGTGGTGGGCCGGGTTCACCTTCGCGTTCTCGTTATTGCTGCTCGGCGTGGCGGCGGTGAGCTACCAGATCGCGACCGGCGTGGGAACCTGGGGCCTGAACACCACGGTCGGCTGGGCGTTCGACATTACGAATTTCGTTTTTTGGGTCGGGATTGGCCATGCCGGCACACTGATCTCCGCGATCCTCTTTCTGTTCCGGCAGAAGTGGCGGACTTCGGTGAACCGGTCGGCCGAAGCTATGACGCTGTTCGCCGTGATGTGCGCCGGTATCTTCCCCGTGATCCACACCGGCCGCCCCTGGCTTGCCTACTGGCTGTTCCCGTATCCCAATTTCCGGGGACCGCTGTGGATTAACTTCCGCTCGCCGCTGGCATGGGACTGCTTCGCCATTTCCACTTACTTCCTGATTTCAGCGACGTTCTGGTACGTCGGCCTGATCCCGGACCTCGCGACCATTCGCGACCGCATCGCTCCGGGCCTGCGCCAGCGCGTGTTCGCCATCTTCAGCCTGGGCTGGAACGGCTCCTATCGCGTGTGGCAGCACTACGAAGTGCTCTATCTGCTGTTGGCAGGCCTGGCGACGCCGCTGGTAATTTCGGTGCACACCATTGTGAGCTGGGACTTTGCCACCGCCGTCATTCCCGGTTGGCACGCCACCATCTTTCCGCCGTATTTTGTCGCGGGTGCGATCTTCTCGGGCATCGCGATGGTTCTGACGCTGATGATCGTGGCGCGCAAGGTGATGAATCTCGAAGACTACATCACGCTTCGTCACGTGGACGCGATGTGCAAGCTATTGTTGCTCACCAGCAGCATCGTGGCGCTGGCCTACGGCACGGAGTTTTTCACTGCGTTCTACAGCGGCAATCCCTACGAACAGTTCGTTTTCAGGAACCGCGCCCTGGGTCCTTTCGCATGGGCCTACTGGACCATGGTGAGTTGCAACGTTCTCGTGCCGCAGTTGCTATGGTTCCGGAGTGTGCGACGTCACGTCGGAATCGTTTTCATGCTCAGCCTGCTGATCAATGTCGGCATGTGGTTTGAGCGCTTCGTCATCATCGTCACCTCGCTGCATCGGGATTTTCTGCCATCGAGTTGGGCCTCGTATCGGCCCACCATTGTCGAGGTGAGCACGCTCGCAGGAAGCTTCGGGCTGTTCTTCACCTGCTTCCTGATCTTCTGCCGGGTTCTCCCGGTGATCGCCATGGGAGAGGTGAAGGCGGTGCTCCACGTGGGACAGGCCTCCCGGCATGTCCAGGAGACAACCGTATGAATCGCCGCGTTCTCATCGGCATCTTCGACAGCGAAGATGCCATCCTCGACGTCACCGATGCCGCTCGCCGGCGCGGCTTGAAGATTGTGGACGTGTTTGCGCCTTACGCCGTGCACGGCCTGGACAAGGCCATGGGCCTCCAGCGCTCGAAACTGCCGTGGGTCTGTTTCCTGTTGGGCCTTACCGGCGCGGCCCTCAAGGTCTGGTTCGAGTACTGGACCACCGCATCGGACTGGCCCATCAACGTCGGCGGAAAGCCATGGAACTCGCTGCCCGCCTTCGTTCCCATCACCTTCGAAGTGATGGTGCTGTTTGCCGGGATTAGCACCGTTCTTGCGTTTTTCGGCATGAGCCGCCTCTGGCCGGGCCGGAAACCGATGATTCTCGACGCTCGCGTAACCAACGACCGGTTCGCCCTGGTGCTTGAGGAAGACAACGCCGCCTTTGACGTCGACGAGGTAGAGCAGTTTCTGCGGGACCATCAAGCCCTCCGCGTAGAAGAACGCGAGCAGGAGGTGGCGCGATGAAACTCAACCTGTTTCTGCTTACGATCCTGGTGGCTTCGGTGGCCGCGAATTTCGGGATCGGCGATAATCCCGCGCACCGGAATATTGAGGTGATGCCGGAGATGGTGCGCACCATCGCGTACAAATCGTTTACCGCGAACCCGAACTTCGGCGACGGCAAGACGCTGCAAGTGCCACCCGAGGGAACCATCGCGCGCGGCGCGCATCCGCTACATTACGCCGCCACGCCCGACGAGGCCATGCGGGCCGGCCGCGAGTTGAGCGCGCCGCCAGGCGCGGCCGCCGCAGTAGAGCGCGGGGCGCGGGTTTACCAGATCTATTGCCAACCTTGTCACGGCGGAGCGGGCAAAGGCGACGGACCGGTGGCGATGCGCGGTTTCCCACCCCCGCCCTCCTTTTTGGCGGAGCACGCGATGCATCTCGCCGACGGACAGATGTTTCATATCGTTACCTACGGACAGAAGAACATGCCATCGTATGCGGCACAGGTTCCGCCGGAAGACCGCTGGCACGCGATCGCCTACGTTCGCTCGCTTCAGGGAGGCACGCAACCATGACCATTCCGTTTCAAGCCAGCATGTCGCCGACGGCGCTGCGGTTTCTGCGCGTGTTGGTGCTGGCGGGAGCCGCGACCTTCCTGGCGGGACTGGCTCTCGCTCCCGGCCGCGTCTGGACCTCGCTGCTGATGGCGGGCTATCTCCTCACCGGGTTCGGACTGGCTGGAGTAGTCTTTGTGGCGGTGCAGTACGCTTGCGGAGCGGGATGGAGCACCGCCTTCCGCCGCGTGCCGGAAGCCATGACGATGATTCTGCCGCTCGGCGCCGGCGTGCTAGCGATCGCACTCGTAGGGCATCCCTCCACCTACGCCTGGACCATTCACGCGCCGCACGCCGGTTTTCAGCAGTTCTGGCTGCGGTGGCCCTTCTTCCTCGCCCGCGCGGCTCTGTACCTCGCGGTATGGATCGGGTTCGCGGTGGCCATCGTGCGCACCTCGCGGCGGCAGGACAATGATCGCGACGTCCGTTACACGCGACGCAACGTGCGCCTGTCCATCACCTTCCTGATCGCCTTCGCCGTGACCTTCTGGCTGGCGAGCTTCGACTGGGTGATGTCGCTCGAGCCGCATTGGGCCAGTACCATTTTCGGCATCTACAACTTCGCCGGTATGTTCTCCAGCGGTCTCGCGCTTCTGGTGCTGTTCGTTCTGTGGCTGCGCCGCGCCGGCCCCCTGCGCGATTTCGTCAATGAAGAGCATCTCCACGATCTTGGGAAACTCCTCTTCGCGTTCTCGACCTTCTGGATGTACATCTGGTTCAGCCAGTACATGCTCATCTGGTACGCGAATATCAGCGAAGAGACCGCCTACTACGTGGCGCGGCTGCACAACGCCTGGGCGCCGCTGTTCCTGCTGAATATGATCCTGAACTGGGCGGTACCCTTCGTAGCCCTGCTGCCGCGCGGCACCAAGCGCAGCCCGCGCGCGCTCGGGCGGGTTGCAGCGGTGGTGCTCGCCGGCCGGGTTCTGGATGTTTACCTGATGGTGGCGCCACCCCTGCAAGGGGCTCGTCCACTGGCGGGAATCTGGGAAATTGGCGTGCTCGCCGGCGCGGCAGGAGCTTTGGTGCTGGCATTCTATCGCGGCATCCGCGAAGCTGCCCCGGTGCCCTTGAACGACCCTTATCTTGAAGAGAGCCTGCATTATCACAATGCCTAAATCCGCACCGGCCTGTGAGAATCTCCGCAAGGACCATCGGGCCATCGAGGAGCGCCTGGACATCCTTTTATCCGCGCTCCTGCACCTCACTCCCGAGCTCCTCCCCGAAATACAGGCGACCGTACGCGAGCTTCAGGACCTTGCCGCAATCCATTTCGAGAAAGAGGAAACGATCTTCTACCCGAAGCTGCGGCCGCTGCTTTCCGATCTACTGGAGCGCATGGACCTGCAACATGAGGAGGTTCGCGAGTTGGAGCGGCATCTCGCGGAGTTGCTGGCGGAGCCGCCGCAAACTCCGGAGTCCCGCTGGCTGAACGAACTCCGCTCGTTTGGTATCGAGTTTCACGACTTGATACAGCACCACATCGTCGACGAAGAAGACCAGCTCTTCCGGTTGGCCGAGGATCGGCTCACCGCGGAAGAACAGGAGAGTCTAGCCAGGGCGATGAACGCAGTCCAGAGCCGGATCACCTCGATTTGATCGTTGGGATGGCAACACCCATGCCGCGCCTGGCCGCCATCTCGGCGCCCACGGAACTGCGTTCAGAAGGATGAAGCACGCTGGCGGCGAACGGGAACACTTCCGAATCTTCGATGGCGATGTGATTCCTATACAGCCGTGCAAGCTGGTCGAGCACGGTTGAGAGCCGGAGTGCCTCTTCGGGTGAAAGCCGGCCATTGGTGAGCCACAGTTGCCCCAGACGGTCCACCTCGCCGTGGACCTTCTGGGCGCACTCGTGATCCTGCTCCAGCGAATCGATCCGCGTCAGTATGGCTTGTGAGCCGACAGGGTCGAGTCGCCTTAGCCGGGGAAACAAGCTCTCTTCCTCGTCCGCGGTGTGTTTGGGAGCGGCTTCGCGGAAGTAGCGCAGGCTAGGCTCGTCTCCAAAGCGGTTCTCTGCTGCTCGGTAAGAGGGCCGCCCTTCTCCCGGGCGGCCACGGTGGCCAGCACGTTCAGAAACCGCTCGATTCGGCGGTGGCAGTCCCCCAGCATCCCAATAGGATCTGTAAAATCACTCTCCCGCTTGGCGCCGATTGTAATGGGCATAACTACTCTCCTCTCCAAAGTCACTCGGCCGGATGGGGATAGGCATCGGGCTCTTCCTCAGTGCGCGTCAAGCAGCGGAAGTCCTTCTCAATCGCAATCCTCAGGGCTCCGTCCTTTCCGTAAAGTCCGACCTCGTCTCCAGCCGCCCACGCGTGGACTGTCTCGGTTGGTATGAGGACTGTAATCGCCCCACCGCTAAAGTCAGCATGAAGTGGCTCTGTGCCGGGACCATATCGCAGCACTCATCGCCTTCATAGAAGAGCACTCGCCGGCCAACCGAGTAGACCGTCACTAGGCCATTCGCCGCCTGTTCCGGCAAACTTTGGCCGGCACGCATGGATACCAGCACGACGCGCATTACGGGATCCTCCATCAGTATCCGTCGGGAGATCTCATCGTCGCTGAAATCGCGAAATGTCTGAATATCCAGTTGCTGCAAGCCTCCAGAATGGCGCACGCGCCAAACCATTTAAGTGACTGAAGTCACGCCCGGAGAAAATAGACCTCTCATGGCTGCGCTGGTGACTGCGGTCACTGCGCCACGCCTATCTGTGCCGCAGAATCGAACCACGGCTGCCCCGCTGATTTCCCGCGACATGGAACTTCCGGAGATCTTGAGCCGATATCCGTCGTGCCGGATTGTCTTCGATCGTTACGGCCTGACGGGTTGCGGCGGTGAACTCGGCCCGCAGGAGCCGCTGTGGTTCTTTGCCCGCGCGCACCGCGTGGACGAAGCCCGGCTGATGGCGGAACTGGAGGAAGCTGCCAGTGCCGGGGACCCGAATCCCGGCCGGTCGCAGTTCAATCCGGGACCGGCGGACACCATCTACCAGCGCTTCTTCAAAGCAGCGATTCTGACGATGTTCACCTTCGGCTGCGTGATGGGTGGTGTGAATCTGGCTGTCATGGCGGCCCGGCATCAACTCGCTTCGCTGGACCTCAGGCCTGTCACCTGGGCGCACGCACACGCGCAGGTGGTCGGATGGGTGACCTTCTTCATTATGGGATTCGCCTACCAGGCGATCCCGCGGTTCAAATTCGTCCCGCTGTGGCGGCCGCG
>OBLU010001616.1_pt1 | contig 20893 bp, 13 predicted proteins | sample 1518681 | NCBI WGS metagenome assembly OBLU01 (sample SAMEA3539304, study PRJEB22396) | soil metagenome | biome: tundra; feature: field; material: soil | place: USA | collected 2010-05 | depth 0.15 m
CTTCCTTCAACGTGGCCTCTACCGTCGTCCCGGCCCTCACGGCACTGACGATGTTCGTGGTCTTGCGCCGTTGGGTGCGCTGGCTCCCGGCCGCCTACATCGGAGGCCTGCTCTACGGCTTTTCGCCGTTCGTGCTGGCCAGCCTGGAGTACGGCCACCTCATGACGGCGGCCCTCATGCTGTTGCCGTTGATCCTGGCCGTACTCGACGAGATCCTCGTGCGGCAGCGGCACAGCGCGCGCAAGGCCGGAGTGGCCCTGGGCCTCTTGGTCTTCGCGCAGTTCTTCCTCAGCTCAGAGTTGCTGGTGGTGGTCATCATGCTCACCGTCTTCTGCGTGGCCGTCATGGTCGTGACGGCGTACGTGGCGGATCGGGAGCGGCTGCGGGTGCTCGTGCCCCACGCGAGCACGGCGCTGAGCGTCGGGACGGTGGTCGGCGGGGTGCTCCTGGCGTATCCGGTCCTCTTCGCCCTGACCGGTCCCGCGCACCTGTCCGGTGTCTTCTGGCCCAACATCGACACGCTCGACGGCATCACCCGCTCGTTGTTGGTCAACCCCATGCCAAACCGCACGCTGTCCGTCGTCGCCGCGTACGGGGGATATGAAGGGAGCCCGCTTCCCTCGGGGAGCTATCTCGGCTGGGGGCTTATCATCGTGTTGGTCGCCGGCACCGCCGTCTGGTTCCGCGACCGGAGGCTCTGGTTCTACGGACTCCTCCTGGCCACCTGCGTGGTCTGCTCTTTCGACCTTCGCACGGGCCCCTGGGTACCGGCCCGATTCTTCGCCCACGTCCCGCTGATCGAGAACATCCTCCCCCAGCGTTTCATGGCCGTCGGGTTCCTCGCTGCGGCCGTCATGGTGGCCCTGATCATCGACCGGGCGCGCTCCCGGCTGCCCGGGCGCCTGGGGCTGCGTGGGCTCGGAGGCAACCTGGTAGGCATCTCCGGCGCGCTGGGCGTGGGGGCGGTGGCCCTGGCCCCCCTCGCCATCAACTTCCTCCCGGACCTGCCGTTCACCATGGAGGCGGTCGTCCTGCCACGGTGGTACACGGCGGTGGCGCCGCATCTTCCCCCGGGCCGGGTGCTTCTCCCGTACCCGGTGGCATACTCGGGGATCCAGGTGGCCCTGGCATGGCAGGCGGTGAACCGCATGGCCTATAGCCAGGCAGGTGGCGCCGGCCCCGAAGGGACGAGCATCCGAGCCGGACGCGCGGAACCGGGATTCGACGTGCTGAGCGTGCTGTCGCTCGGGTTCTCGTTGACCGAGCCGAACTCGACGCCGGCCAACCTCGCCGCGGTGAGCGGCGCGCTGCGCATCTGGAAGGTGAACACCGTGGTGATCGCCCCGGAGCCGTTGGGCCTGGCCGACCAACAAGGGCACGATCCGAGCTATGCCGCCGCGTACATGACGGCGGTGCTGGGGCGGCTCCCGGTCATTCAGGCCGGGGCCTGGGTCTGGGATGACGTCCACATCGGTCCCCGGTCGAGGACCGCGGCCGGATTCGTCGCCGACTCGGTGCTGCAGGGCTGCGTGCGCCAACATGAAACGAAAACGCCGGCCGGGGTGGTGACCGCCTCCATGGGGGTGCCCCGCTGCGTTGCCGATCACCTCGGCCGTCCCACGGCCTCGACGTCATGAACCCCCAAGGTATCGTGGCGACGATGGGCGAAGTCGACTAGTGCGGTGGTCGTGGCAGAAGTCCGAGAAGGCCTTGGTCGACACCATTGCGTTGACCCCTTCCACCGGTTTGGTCATCGACCCGTATCTCGGGGCCGAGCCCGAGGCCGAGGTCGAGGTCGAGGCGGCGGAGGGCCCGGAGTCCTTCCTGAGCGGGATCTTCCAGGCGGGGCCTCTCGCCGTGGGGGGTCTCATCGCCAATGGCCTCAACGTGGTGGCCACCGTGGTGGTGGCCCGGTTACTCACGACGAATCAGTACGGGGGGATTGCCCAGCTGCTCGGACTCTTCTTCGTGCTCTCGATGCCCGGCTCGGCCCTCCTCGTCAGCGCGGTGCGACGGATCACCGCCATGACCACCTTCGGGCACGGGGCCGACGCGCGGGCGTGGACCGCCCGCTTGTTCCGAAAGGCCGTGTTCGGGGTGGCCATCTGGTCGGTCGCCTCCATCGTCATCGAGGGGCCGGTCTCCCACGCCCTGCGGCTGCCCGACGACGGCGGTGTCGCCTTCACCATGATCGCCGCAGGGTTCTGGCTGCTGCTGTGCCTGGACCGGGCCATTCTCCAATCCCACCGGCGCTACGCCAGCCTGGGCATGAGCCTGATCATCGAGATCGGTGTCCGCACGGTGCTCGTACTCACCTTCGCGGAGCTGGGATGGGGGATCTGGGGCTATGCGGCGGGCCTGCTGATCGGTGAGGTGGTGGCCACCGCCCAGGTGCGCGTGGCGGGTCGACGCGCGTGGGGCTATCTGGCGCAGTCGGCACTGCCGGCCGATCAGTCGAGCCATTCGCGGACCTTGTCGATCGACCTGGCCGCGGCCCTGGCCGGCTTTGCGCTCCTTGGCGTGCTCCAGAACGCCGACATCATCTTGGTGGGCCGGCTGCACCACTCCCACGCCGGGTCCTATGCGGCCATCTCCGTGGCGTCCAAGGCGCTGGTCTTCGGGGCCATCCTGCTGGGAAGCTACATTCTCCCCGAGGCGTCGATCCGCTGGCACCGGGGAGGCCATGCGCTACGCCAACTCGGGGTGACCCTCGTGTTCCTTCTCGTCCCGACGGTGTTGCTCCTTTTCGTCGCTCTTGCCGTCCCCAAACAGTTCCTCACGCTGTTTTTCGGCGCGCGTCTGGCCGGGGGGGCTCCGGCCTTCGCGACCCTGGTCGGCGGCATGGCCTGCCTTGGGGCCACCGTCGTCCTCACCAACTACCTTCTCGGTGCGGCCCGACGCTGGATAGTCGCCTTTCTCGGCATCGGGGTGGTGTTCTTACTCATCCTGATCCATGCCGCGCATGGCGGGATCATGGGCACGGCGCGGGCGGAGCTCGTAGTGCAGGGGAGCACGGCCTTCACCGTGCTGGTCGCCTTCCTGATCGTGCATCTGCGGGCCCGTCACGTGCGGGGCACCTCCACGCCCCGATAGCCGGGTGGTGGCTGGTCGTCGGGACACGCACCGGGGGGGTCGTTGTAGCGGGGATCGAGGGTCCACGACCCGAACTCCCAACCCGGCTTCATGGCCGGCAGACGGAGGTACGGCGTGAGGTCGTCGGTGACGAGTGCGCCGAACTGCGCGGCACCGTAGGGACACATATGGGTGTTGTCGAGCTTTCGGGCCCGCACCCATTTGTGCTGGGGTGTCCGCATCCAGGTGAGGAATCGACCGTGGGGGGCGAACAGCTGCTCGGTGGTCAGATAGAGGGCGCGGCCCGGAAAGGCGGTCACCACTTGGCGGGCGATGGCGTTCCAGGCATCCTGCTGGCGGGTCTGTTTCACCCAGTCCTGCTGGCGCACCACCGGATCGGTGACGCTGTCGAGCGGGCCGCCCTGGGGGAACTGGAGGAGCACGACGACGTCGACGCCGTCTCCGGGGGCCAGCATGGCCCGGATGAAGCTCTTGAGCAGGGTCCGGTAGGCGACGGGGTCCGATAGTGCCTCCGAGTCGTCCCACGACCAACTCCCGATGGCGATCCGGGGGTGGTACTGGGCCAGGTTCTGCGCCACGAAGGACGGCCATGCATGCAGGGTGGTCAGCCCCCATCCGGGGAAGGCGGAGTTGACCGGCACCGTCACCTCACCGGTGGAGTCAAGCGCGGCGATTATGCCGAGCGAGCTGTCATCCATGACGCTGTCGCCGAAGATCCACGCCCGGTAGGGGTGTCCGCGGGTGGCCAACGGGATGTCGAGATGGACCTTCGCCTTGGGGGCAACCGAGGCGGCGTTGGTGGACACCGCGGCCGTCGACGCTACCGGGCCGGTGACGGTGCCCAGCACGATGATCGTCCCCGTGGCCAGGACCCCGATGGAGGCGATGCCCGGAGCCCGGATCCGCACGCGGCGCCCCAGCGCGGCCCAGTCGGCCCGGCGGAGTGGCCGCTCGATCAGGTAGAAGCTGGCACAGGAGGCCGCCATCATGGCCCCGAGCCGCGAGACCTGCAGGGGCCACCCCGACAATCCGGTGGTGTCGGTGGTCATGAGCACGATCACCGGCCAGTGCCACAGGTACAGGCTGCAGGAGATGATGCCCAACCAGCGCAGGGGAGGCAGTGCCAGGCCGCGGGCGACGAGCCCGTCGCGCGCCTGGGTACTGCCCGGCACGACCAGTAGCACCAGCACCGCAGGCAGCAGGCGCCGGACCCGGCGTCCCCAAAAGGCCAAGACGTTCCCCGGTGGCTGCCCTTCGGCCAGCAACAGAGCGGTGATCAGGTACCCGGACAGGACGAAGAAGATGTCCACTCCCAGTCAGCCCCCGTTGAGATACCCGAGGTGGTAGGCCGCCACCAGGGTGATGGCGACGGCGCGGATGCCGTCCAATTGCGGCTCGGATCTTCTCAATGCCACGCCGGGCAAGTCTGGCACCGCCCCTCAGGCGGGGTCCGGTCAGCGCGGCGGCTTACATCCGTTCACGCGTCCGGTCGTCCAGATCCTTGCGCAGGAGCGCCACCTCCTCGGCCAGTACCCGGGAGTGGTCCTCGAGGCGGCCTATCTCCCAGCTGAGCCGGACGCAGACGGTGAGGAGGAACAGCTCGGCCATCACGGAGAGCAGGTCGGGCGGGTTCTTCACCCCGACGCCATGGGCAATGGCGTTGAACAGGCCCGGGAAGATGGCGAACACGGCGATGACGACGGCGACGGCCAGCCACATGACCGCGTACTTCTCGTGCAGGTGCCGCCGTCGCGAGAGCTCGACGATGACGCTGAGCGTGACGATCGCGCTGGTCAGGGCGATGATATGGACTCCGGTCATAGTTCCTCCGTCTTCGGTGCTCTGGTGGACTGGGAGTGGCGGCGGAACACGGACAGCGCCAGGAACACCACCACCCGCAGAAGGTAGAGGGCCGCACGCGCCGGGGATTGGCTGGGGAACCCGGCGAGCCGGGGCCGCATCGTCACCGGCACCTGGTGGACCCGGCCACCGGCATCGGCCACGATGATCAGCGACTCAATGGTGTCGGAGAGGTAGTCGGCCGGGTAGCTCCGGGCGAAGAGCTCAATGGCGGCACGGTTGTGGGCGCGGAATCCCGACGTCACATCGGTGAGCCGGGTCCCGGTCACCCGTGAGAGGTGGCGGGCCAGTAGCCACATCGCCGCCCGGCGCGCCCGGGGGACGGCGACGTACTCCAGGCCGGCGAAGCGGGCGCCGATCACCACCTGGGGCCCGGGCTCGTCATCGAAGGCGGCCAGCAGGAGCCTGATGTCACGCGCGTCGTGTTGGCCGTCGGCGTCGACCTGCAGGAGGAGGTCACAACCGTTGGCCTCGGCCACCCGGAACCCCACCCGCATGGCGCCCCCGACGCCGAGGTTGAAGGGGTTGGTGACGACCTGGGCCCCCGCGTGCCGGGCCAGCTCGCCCGTGCGGTCGACCGAGCCGTCGTCGACGACCAGCACCGTGGCGTCCGGAACCGCGGCCTGCACCTCTTTGACGACGATCGCGACCGTGCTCTCCTCGTTGAGCGCCGGTAGTACCACGATCGTCTTGGGCACGGTCATCCGGTCAGCGCCGGCATGTCGGGTCGGTCACCCAGAGGTGGGTCGGGGGCCGGGTGCGGAAGCTCCGTCGCGGGTTCCGGGCGTCGCAGGCGCGACCAGAACGCGTCGAGTGCGACGGAGGACAGGAGTACCAGCGACACCTCGAACGTGGTCCGGTACCTCGTCTGGCCGAAGGTCAGGGCGCTTGAGCACACCACGTCGAACCCGATGGCCCACAGGGGGAACGACGGGATGCGGCGGCGCCGGAGGACGATGGCCCCCCCGATCGAGAGTGCGAGAAGGGCGTAGTACATCCCCAGACCGACGGCTGCCCACGCATAGGGACGAGTCTCCACTTCGGAGTCGAACTGGATCTGCTGGAGGGGGTGGAAGAAACCGAAGGTGCGGCCTATCTTGGCCAGGGTCACCGGGACGAGTCGGTTCTCGTGGCTGCGCACGTAGTCGAGGGCGAGATGCTCGAACTCGTCACCTTGGGCGGAGTCGTCCGCCTTCGGGTGCTCTTTGAACCACGGGTTGTACGAGTAGGCCAGCGCGCAGGGCATCGACCAGTAGCCCTCGTTCGGTCCGAAGTAGGTGGTGGCACAGTCGGCCGAGGCCATCGTCACACCGAGACCGGCCGAGATGAAGACCGGCTTCTGGAACCGGCTCAGGTTGTACCCGACCCAGGGTGCAACGACGAGCGCCGTGGCCAGTAGGGCGATCCCGAGGACGGTGAAGCGGCGCCTCCAGCTGAGCGCCCTGGCCAACAGGACGATCGGGATGACGAGGAAGAAGACGAGAAGGGTGAGCTCATCGCGCCCGAGCATGGTGAGGCCCATGGCGACGCCGAGCCAGATCGCCCGTTTGACGCTCGGTTCCTTCCAGAACCGGTAGGCGCAGAGCAACAGCGTGGCAACCAGCAAAGGGGCGATGGCCTCCGACAGCGCAAGCTCGTTGCTCATCCAGATGTTGGGGTACACGGCGATCAGGAAGGCGGTGATGAGGCCCACCCGCCGCCCCGCGATCTCCCGCCCGGTGTAGGCGCAGACGGCGATGGCGGCGGTGCCGAGAATGCAGCACCACACCCGCGCCGCCAGAAAGCTTTTCAGGCCGATGATCTGGGGGATGGCCTGCACGAGGATGAACAGCGGGGGGAAATCGGCGGACTGCACCACCTGGTGGTGCATTTTGGGAGGGATGTAGTAGTACGGGTTGATGAAGCCGTGCCCCTGCAGGAGGAGCTTGGCGCCGTTGAAGTAGAAGTAGGCGTCCCCTCCGGCGACCTTCCCCGGTTGGACATAGACGCTGGCCAGCCGGATGGCGAGGCCCGCCACCATCCACAGCCCCAGCCACACCCACCACCGCGGCAACGGCCTTCTCTTGTGGCGCATGGCCGGTCAGCCTACGTCTCCAGACTGGAGGGGGCGTGGTTTCATCGAATCGGCGAAGACCCTGGTCAGACCCGCTCATGCCCGTGCGCTCTCCCCACTCGTCGGTCGGGAGCGGTACGACGTGCAACGATCATTGTTCGTGACGACTACGGGTCTCGTACCAGAGGAGAGCCACGTCACACCACCTCCGACGGGCGACTTCGAGGTTCGCCCCGAGGTCCTCGATGCCGGCCGTCCGTCGCGGGAGCACATCGCGGGACTCGACGGAATACGCGCCATCGCGGTGATCGGCGTGCTCGGATTCCACGCCGGGGTGGCGGGGTTCGGTGGCGGTCTGCTCGGTGTGGACATCTTCTTCGTGCTGTCGGGCTACCTCATCACGTCGCTGCTGGTGGCCGAGTGGACACTGACGGGCACGCTGGGGTTTCTCCGCTTCTACGAGCGGCGGGCCCGCCGCCTGCTGCCGGGCCTGTTCCTACTCCTGCTCCTTGTGGCGGCGTACGCCCACTGGTTCGCCGAAACCGACACGCTGAGCACGCTGAGGGGTGACGCATTGTCGACGTTGGCCTACGTCGCGAACTGGCGGTTCATCCTCTCTGGACAGAGCTATTTCGTGCATTTCGGCCCGCCGTCGCCCCTCCTGCACACGTGGTCGCTGGCCGTCGAGGAGCAGTTCTATCTGGTGTGGCCGGGCGTGGCGCTCCTCGTCATGCGCTGGAGAGGACGGCGGGCGCTCTCGGTGATGGCCGCGACGGCCGTCGTGCTTTCCGCCATCCTCACCGTCCTGCTGTTCCGTAACGGCGTCAGCGTGTCACGCCTCTATTACGGAACCGACGTGCGCACGCAGGAAGTGATGGTCGGTGCGTCGCTGGCCCTGGCCGGGCCGGCACTCGGTCGTCGGGTCGCAGAGGCGGGCACACACGTCCTGCGCATGGCGCAGTGGGTTGCTGCAGTCGGGGGAGGACTCGCCGCCCTGACCTTGCTGTGGGCGCTCCACGCCGTGAGCGGCCAGGGTGCCTTCCTCTACGAGGGTGGATTCCTCTTGGTGGCCACGGCGACGGCGGGCGTCATCGTCCTCATCATCGTCCGTCCCCGGGCGTTGGTCTCCCGGTTCCTCGCCTGGAGGGTGCTCGGCTACGTCGGCCGGATCTCCTACGGCCTCTATCTGTACCACTACCCGCTCTTCTTGATGATCGACAACCATCACACCGGCCTGAGCGGATCTCCGTTGTTGGCGGCCCGGCTCGGTGCGACAATCGTGGCCGCGGTGGTGTCGTACCACTTCATCGAGATGCCGATCCGGCAGCGTCGGGTCCTGCGCGGTTGGCATTTGCTGGTGGCGCTGCCGACCGGCGTCGCGGTTGTCGTCGTCGCTCTCGTGCTCTCCACCACCCCTCCGGCGCCGTTGGCGGCGCCGCCCCCGAAGGCCAACCTTTTCGCGGTGCCGAGCGCACCCCCGGCCTCTCTGCCGCCCGGCGTTGACGTCCGGGTCGTTCTGCTGGGCGATTCGATGGCGCTGACCCTGGGCGAGGGACTCAAGGTGGACGCGGCGGCCTGGGGCGCCACGGTCGACAATCAAGGCGCCGTCGGGTGCGATCTGGATCCCGACACCACGGTGAACATCGAGGGGTCGATCACGAAGGCGGCGCAAGGGTGCGCCGACTGGCCGACGAAGTGGCGGCAAATGGTCGATCGTCTCGATCCCGACGTCGTGGCGCTGGAGCTGGGTCGATGGGAGGTCTCCGACCGCATCATCGACGGCCGGTGGACACAGATCGGGCAACCGGCGTGGGATCACGTGTACGCGGCGGAGCTGGCCCAGGCGATTCGGATCCTCTCGTCGAAGGGAGCGCACGTGGTGATCTTCACGCTGCCCTATATCGTGCAGACGACCGAAGCTCCCAATGGAGGGCCCTGGGACATCAACCAGCCCGTCCGCACGAACGAGTACAACGCCCTGGTACGCCAGGTCGTCGCCCGCTCAGCGGGGCACGCCTCGATCATCGACCTCAACCACCTCGTCGATCCTCATGGTGTGTACACGTCCTATCTCGACGGCGTGCGGGTGCGAAACGCCGATGACGAGCACTTCTCCCTCCTCGGCGGCAAGCTCTTGCGTCCACAGATCCTGCCGACCTTGGTGCAGCTCGGGTTGACCCACGCGTTGGCACGACCGCATCCTCCGTCTGCGGGGCCTACTGCGTCCAGCTCCACGTCGGCTTCTTCGTGAACGAGGATCGGCGCTGGTTCACGGGTGCACCGGCCACCACCCGTTCCCGGCGGGCCTCGGTAGTATGCGCTGCAACGAATCGGGGGGCGGCTTGAGAGACGGTATGAAACGCGGGACTGTCGGCCCCGAGGCGGCAGCCCGGGAGGGACGTGCCGACCGCGAGCTCGTCGATGAGGACCCGCACCTCCACCTGGCGGAGCAGCGCCGCGCCGAGAGCCGGGACAGGATTCGCCGGACGGCGTTGGAGGCCGGCATCCGGAGGGTCGACATCGTGGCCTGGCGGGACCTTGACGACGCCGAGGCGGGCGGGTCCGAGCTTCACGCGCACGAGATCCTCTCGCGATGGGCGGACGGCGGCATCGATGTCCGGCTCTGGACGTCGAGGGTCGACGGGGCGGCCCGCCTGATCAGCCGCAGCGGCTACACGGTCAACCGTCGAGCGGGCCGTTATGCGGTGTTCCCCCGGACCGCGGTGGCCGGCCTGCGCCGAAAGATCGGGACCGGCGACGCGCTGGTGGAGATCTGGAACGGCATGCCTTTTTTCTCCCCGGTGTGGAGCCGGACGCCCCGGATCGTGTTCCTGCATCACGTCCACGGAGAAATGTGGGACATGGTGTTGTCGCCCAAGCTGGCCCGTATCGGTCGCACGATCGAGTCGCAGATCGCCCCGCCCTTCTACCGGAAGAGCCAGATCGTCACCCTGTCGGAGTCGGCCAGGCGCGATCTGGTCAGGAGGCTCCACCATCCCGCCGATCGGGTCACGGTCGTCCCCCCCGGGGTCGATGCGCGGTTCACCCCCGGGGGGTCACGCAACCCGACCCCTCTGGTGATCGGCGTGGGACGGCTCGTCCCCGTCAAGCGGTTCGACCTCTTCATTGAGGCGATGATCGCCCTCAAGGCCATCCATCCCGATCTCGAGGCGATGATCGCCGGGGAGGGGTACGAGCGGCCGGCACTCGAAGCCCAGATCGCCGCGGCCGGCGCCGGCGGATGGTTCTCCCTGCCGGGCCGGCTCCCCGACGCCGACCTGATCGCCGCCTACCGGCGGGCCTGGGTGGTGGGCTCCACGTCGTCGCACGAAGGGTGGGGCATGACCCTCACCGAGGCCGCCGCGTGCGGCACCCCGGCCGTGGCCACCCGGATAGCCGGCCATGAGGACGCCGTCATCGACGGCGAATCCGGGTTCCTGGTCTCCACGCTGACGGGGCTAGTGGAAGCGACCAGCTCGATCTTGAGCGACCCGATGCTGCGCCGCAGGTTGAGCCAGGGTGCGCTGCGGCGTGTCGAGGACATGACGTGGGAACGGACAGCCTCCTTGGCCCTCGACGCCTTGGCCGCCCAGGTCGCTCGGAGAAGATGACGCAGGCGTCGGGCGAGGCGCCTACCAGCGTCTGGTTCTGGATGTGGGCCCAGGCCGGCGGCGCTGTCAGCTGGTGGTCGAGGGCACTCCGGTGGACGCGAGCGACCTGCGGTCGTCCCCAGCGGCGAAGCCGGGCCCCCTGGGCGGGTTACCGGCAGCCGGTAACCTGTGTGCTCGTAGAACCTGTGTGCTCGCAGCCGGGCGCGCCGAGGGTCCTACGGCCGGTGGCCCACGGTCGGCCAGTGAGGGGCGAGGTGATCGGACGGGTGCCGGAGACGAAGTCGGTGCGGCGATGATCCACGACGTGCCCACGACCCAGGCTCTCGACATCGCGCCCGAGGCGATCGATGCGATCGACGTCGCCTCTCCGACGGCAGACGGTCTCGGGGCACCCGGGGGCACTGAGAAGCGAGGCGTCCTCCGCCGCCGGCGACGGGACGAGCCGGTCAAGCCCCGCCACTTCCCCTGCTTCGACGGTCTCCGCGCCATCGCCGCGGTCACCGTCGTGATGGTCCACACGGCGTTCGTCTCGGGGTTCACCACCTCCTCGCCCGAGGGCATCTACACGGCACGGCTCGAGATCGGCGTTACCGTTTTCTTCCTGATCTCGGGCTTCCTGCTGTACCGCCCATTCGCGGCGTCGCACATAGCCGGACGGGCCGCTCCCGCCACGGGACGGTTCTGGGTCCGCCGGTTCCTGCGGATCGTGCCCGCCTACTGGCTTGCGTTCACCGTGGTCAGCTACGTCTTGAAGGGCGACGTCCACCTTCTCCATGGCTGGAGAAACGACCTCATCTACTACGGGTTCGCCCAGACCTACTTCCCTAAGGTGGTGCTCACCGGGGTGTCCCAGGCCTGGTCCCTCAACACCGAGATCAGCTTCTACCTCTTCCTCCCGCTGTACGCAGCGGCGGTGGCCCTGCGTCGCAGCCGGCGTTCCGACCGCCGTCAGCTCCTGTACGAGCTGCTCGGGGTGGCGATCCTCATCGGTATCAGCCTGGGATTTCGCACGTTCGCCTTCCACCAGCACACACTCGAGGCGCATGTGATGCCCATCTGGTTGCCCGCCTGGCTCGACATGTTCGGACTGGGCATGTTCCTCGCCGTGATGAGCAGCTGGCTCGCCCACCGCGACCGCCAGCCGCGCTGGCTGTGGTCCCCGTTCATGCCCTGGCTGAGCTGGGCCTGTGCCGGCGTCGCCTTCTGGGCCGTGTCCAACCTCCACATCCCGATCATCCCGATCTACACCGACCACCTGACGACCAATCTGGCCCGCCAGAGCCTGTACGGGGCCTTCGCCTTCTTTCTCCTGCTGCCGGCGGTCTTCGGACCCCAGCCACGCGGGCTGATCCGCCGGTTCCTGGCGTGCAAGCCCATGTTGGGCCTGGGCCTGATCTCGTACGGCATCTACCTCTGGCACCAGGGATGGCTCCTCGTCTATCTCCGGTGGACCCATCGCAATTTGAACTTCCCCTTCGGTCTGCCCTGGTGGCAGCTGTTCCTCGCGGTCCTGGGGTTGTCAGTTGCGAGCGCCACCGCGAGTTATGTTCTCCTCGAGCGCCCGATCCTCAAGCTGAAGGACCGAATCGGGTGGTGGACGCGGCAGAGCCGTCCGGCCCACGCTGCACCGCCGGTCGGGTGAGAGGCCCGGATCCTGGGGCTCGCCTTGACCCGCCGCCTGCTCCCCGCCCAGCCAGGAAGGTTCGCTCAGGCGGGTGGAGCTGACCCGCCGGGACCGTCGTCCGGAGGGTCGTTCGGCGTACCCAGCCCGGTGCTGGCGCCGATCGGGTCGTCGGCAACTTCGGGTCCGCGCGCGGCGCGCTCGGCGCGCTCGGCGCGCTGGTGAAGGACCTCCACAGTCGCGTCGGCGACCAGGCAGGCCACGGCGCCCCAGACCAGAAGCACGGCGGTCGAGAAGGTGGGTGGCCATGTCCCTCCCGCCTGTACGGGATGGGTGACCTGGTCCACCACCACCACCGTGCCGGCAGCGACCATCAGTCCGACAGCGCCTGCAGTCAGGAGGCCGCGGGTCCGTGACACCAGAAGCGCGGCCGTAGCCGCCACCCCTACCGCCAGCCCGATCCAGGGCCGGGTGACCGTGGCCAGGACGGCGCCGAGGAGCAGGGCGGTGACCGCAACGACCAACGGTCGGGGACGGGCCGGCGGGTAAGCGAGGGGGGAGGCAACGGTTGCGATCGCCTCCGACGGGCCCGCCAGGAGCACCTCGGCCCCGCCGGGGCCCGTCCCCGACCCGGCAGCGTCGCGCTGATGCCGGCCTCGCCTCCTCCTCCTCCTCCTCCTGTTCCGGTCCGGGAGAACCGAGAGCAACAGGGCGGCGAGCAGGCCCGCTCCCGAGACGAGCAACGCCGCCCAGATCAGCCGTTGGGGGGCCCATCGGAGGGTGACCGTCAGCGTCCCCTGGTGGATCTCGCCGGCGAGCAGGCGCGGGTTCACGATCCACCCGTTGGCGAACCCGTCGATCAGCTCGGGCGCGCCGAGTGACGGGCCCCCGTCGACGGTCGCCGTCCATCCCCGGTTGATGCTCTCGCCAAGTATCAGGTGGAATGGGCCGGCGGCGGTGGTGATGCCGCTCACCCGGACGTGGAGAGTGGTCGCGGACTGCGAGGTGGCCCGAGCCGTCGGCACGCTCGAGGGACGGGTTGGGGCAACCAGGGCGGTGGGCGACACGTCGGGCATTGCCGCGCCACCGGCGGCCGAATCGAGGGCCAGCTCATCGAGGTTCCATCCGGTCGTGTGGCCGTCCGCCGCCTCCAGGACATGGGAGCCGGCCCCCAGGTGCAGGCCGGCGGCGTCGGGCCCGCAGAGGGAGACGTTCAGCCCGTTGCCGCCGAGCGCCGCTGAAGACGAGCCCCTGACGCTGAGCCAGACCGGCTGCCCGTCGATGCTGAGGAGATCGTTCCTGCACGAGCTCGGGATCGCCGCGGGCGGGGGAGGATCGACGACGCCGGGTATGCCCAGTTCGGCGATGCCCACGGGCAGGGCGATGAACTGCCGCGAGGAGTAACTCCGGGTGAAGCGGAGGTGCACGCCGGACACGGTGAACTGCAGGTGTTGCCCGTGCAGGGCGGGAAAGCTGACGGGGACCGAGACCGTCGACCCGGGCTTGGTGCCTGCCCTGAGCGGTGGGATACGGACCTTCGTCGAACCGTTCTCGGTGGCCACGGTCAGTTGGGTGGGGACCGAGTGCCGGCCGTCGTCGACGATCTGCAGGTTGAGATGGTCGAAGGTGACCGGCTTGGGGAGGTCGACGTGGATCCACGAGCCGAGCTGGCTCGCTGCCCCGAAGCCCGGGCTCCACACGGTCCTCGGGTTCCCGTCGAGCGCGGCGGAAGCCCCGTCGCTCAGGTCCCCCGGAAGCCGTCCCTTGGAGTACGCCACGATCCCCGAGGCCTGTTGGCGGCCGACCAGGCGGTCGATCTGGTCGTCGGGGATGAGCGCGTTGATCCTGGCGGTGCCCGTCAGGGTGAAGGTCCGGGCATTGGGCAGTACGAAGGACCGGTCGATGCTCACCTCGGGGTCCTGGCGCGGCGGGTAGGGGGAGACGCGCTGGCGGGTGAGCAGGATGACCAGCCGGTCGGGGGCCGTGGAGGTTCCGGCGCTACCCAGCACGTCGCTGGGTACGTCGATGAGCTCGGTCGCCGTGGTGCCGGCCACGCGGACCTCGGCGAATCCGACCGAGGACGGCCCGGCGTTGAGGTCGGTCCCCTTCAGGTTGGTCGCATCGATCCGGATCCTCAGGGTGCTGAAGGTCCGGGACGGGAACGTGATGGTCTGACCCTGGGCGGTCCTCGACGCCGCTCCCAAGCGGACGGTGAGCGGGTGGCCGCCGTCGAAGGTGAGCGTGGCCCTCGTGATCCACCGGTTGTTGCCTCCCGTGAGCGGCTGGACCAGGTTCACCGCACCCGTGGTGGTGGGCTCGACGAACTGCACCTGCCACCACTGGCCGATCGGTTGACCGAAGGCACCCGTCTCCCAGGCGGTGTCGAGATTGCCGTCGATGGCCTGCGAGGGCCGGTCCTCGGGCAGGTAGGTGACGGCGTCCCCGTAGGCGGAGGCGGTGACCGACCGCACGCCGAGGTACGAGGCCACCGTGTAGGAGGTGATCGGTGCCCCGGGGAAGAGCACGACGGGGGAGTTCCACGGGTCGGTCTGCTGGGGCTGGGTCGCGGTGAGGGTCTGGCCCGCCTCGTCGACGATCGTGTCCCACCGGAAGGCCCGCCGGCGATTGGTGTCGGTGACCACCACCGTCGCACCGTGCCGGAGTGCGGCTGTCAGCTGACCGGGGTGCTGGTCGAGGGTCCCGGCGTACAGCACGGTGGGATCACGGGCCAGCAACCCGGCGCCGGCCGCGGCGACCAGACCTTCGCTGTCGCCGTCGAGCACCACCGGCGACGCGGTGGACTCGGCGCGCACGATCGGCCGCGGGTGGGCGACCGCCATCACCTCCAGCGGGCACGGTTCGACCGGGTTGGGGTGCGCCAGTGCCGCCTCGTCCACCTGGGGCAGCGGGCCATGGTCGGGCCGGGGGGTCCCGTAACAGGTCGGGGTGCCCAGGCCGTTGGGCGTGGGCTGCAGCTGGGCCCACAGCTGCGCCGGCGGGGGCTGGTCGTAGTGCTCGTAGTTGAGGTCCGACTGCACCAGCACGTCGCCCACGCTCATCAGGCGGGCGATCGGGGCGAGGGCATCGGGATTCGACGCTCCCACCTGCATCGGATCGTCGAGTGCGTAGAGGAGATCCTCGGTCGCCGTCGATCCCTGCGGCACCTGCTCGCGGCTGATGTACCCCCGGTTCAAGATGGCCGGGTACACGGGGTCGGTGGTGTCCCCGTAGTCGTAGTTGGCGAAGTCGGACCCGGGGATGCCCAGGACCCTGGTGCCGGCCCCCTCATGGTTCAGGGCCTTCGCCGCGGCGAGGGTGTAGCCGGGGAGCCGGGCCGGCTGCGTGTACTTGTCGGCGACGGTCGAACCGTTGAAGGCGGGGGGATTGGCCGCGGCCACCAAGGCCACCGACAGGGCGGCGGTGCCCAGGGCGAACAGGCGCGACCGGCGGCCGAGCGCGGTGACGCCGGCGCCGAGCAGCATCGCGATGCCCAGAATGACGAGCGGGGTGGCGCGGTCGGTCGAGCGCAGCGCCAGACCGGCCGAGGTCTCGGTCATGAAGGCCTTGAGAGCGTGGCCGAACCAGGTGGGATCTGAGAACGGGTAGGTCCCGACGGCGAGCACCAGTCCCACCAGCACGAGGAGCACGAAGAAGGCCCGGGCCCGCCAGCGGGTGAAGACCGCGGCGACGAAGGAGAGCGCAGGCACGACGAAGCTGAACGCCAGGGGGACGAGCTCCTGGGTCAATTGGACCGACGACGACACCCAGGGGCCGAGGCGATCGGTGCCGTAGAAGTACCAGTAGCCCAGCCCCCGGAGCACCTCTATCGGCGTGGAGGTCTGGCTGACCGTCTGGACCGTCTCGGTGGTCTGGAGGATGGCGACGCCGAAGCCGCCCTCGACGGCGAGCCCGGCGATCCACCACAGGGAGACCACCAGGGACATCCCGGCCAGCTTCAGCGCGGCGGCGCCGGCCTGGCGCCATGTCGCCTCGCGCAGGCCCACCACCGCGTAGACGAGCCAGAGCGCCGGTCCCAGGCCGACGTACAGCAGCGAGGTCGCGTTGATGCTGCTCACCAGGGCCACGACGACGGCGAATCGGGCGCTGTCCCGCCAGCCACCCCGGCGCACGGCCAACGCGGTGAGCGCCACCATCCACGGGAGCCCGGCCCAGGGGAGCAGCAAGACCGAGATCCGCCCGACGTACTGCAGGAAGTACGGGGAGAACATGTAGGCGAACGCGGCCACGAGCGGCCCCAGACCTCTGAGCGCAAGGGTCCGGCACAGGAAGAGGACGCCCGCCCCGGCGGCGAAGAGAATGGTGCCGACCCACAGGCGCTGGGCCACCCACACCGGGACCCCGATGGCGTGGAAGAACCAGAAGAAGGGGCCCATCGGGAACAGGTAGCCGATCTGCTGGTGGGTAACCGTCCCGAGGCCGACGGTCGGATCCCACATGGACGCGGACGCCGGGATGAAGCGGTTGATGTCGAGGTAGAGGTAGGTCTTGGTGTCCGAGCTCACGACCCCGGGCTGGGCTAGCAGCTGGGGCACGTAGGCGATCACGGCCAGCAGAAGATGGGCGGTCCACGACCCCCACCGCCCGACGGCCTGCTCCACGCCGGCTTTCGCCCCGACCCCGGGGCCAGAGGTGAGCCGACGAATGCTTCCGAAACGCCCGTCGCCGCCCGGCGATGGCTGGCCGACGACGCCTTCTGCTGTCCCCCGTTCGGTGGTCACCCCCGCAGGGCTCACTCAGCTCCTCGTTCGTCTTCCGACAGCGGCGCATTGTAGGCACCCCCGCTCCGACCCCAGGGTGACCCTCGCCGCCCGGTCGGCTAGGTGATCGCGGTAGGAGCCCGCGGGCCGGAAGGACTGCGAGCATAGCCACGAGCGTTTCTGTCACGCGGTTAGCATTCGCCCCCGTGCTGGCTGTCGGCCTTACCGGGGGCATCGGATCGGGCAAGTCAGCGGTGGCAGACCTGTTGGTGGAGCGCGGTGCGGTGCTCATCGATGCCGACCAGGTGGCCCGCGACGTCGTGGCGCCCGGGGGTCCGGCGTACCAACCGCTCATCGACCGGTTCGGTCCGGGGATCGTGGCGAGCGACGGCACCATCGACCGTCCCGCCCTCGCTGCTGTTGCGTTCGCCGACGATGCTGCTCGCGCCGACCTCAACGCAATCACCCACCCCGCGATCGGGGTGGCGATGATCGAAGCCCTCGACGCACTGGCCGGGACGGATCGCATCGTGGTGCTCGCCATCCCCCTTCTTACGGCGATGCATCGCGAGACCATGAAGCTGGATCGGGTGGTCGTCGTCGACTGTCCCATGGACATCGCGCTCGAACGGCTGCTGTCGCAACGGGGAATGGACCGCGCCGACGCGGAGGCACGAATACGGGCGCAGATCAGCCGGGAAGAACGCGTGAAGGGCGTGGACTACGTGTTGGACAACTCCGGCGACAGGGCTGCGCTAGAGCTCGAGGTGGTTCGCCTGTGGGAGTGGTTGAACAAGCCCTTGCCTTGAATCTCTGGTCCATCACGTCTGCCGGGGGCTGTTCCGGTCCTTGGTCACGCTCGCCTTGGTCATCTTTGCCTTGGCCTTGGCGGCGGCCAGCTTTCGGGCCCGGGCAACGGCGCCGCCACTCTTGGGGTGAGCCGGGGCGACCCATTTCCAGTTTCCGGGTTCGCCTTCGATCCTCCAGCCCCCATAGGTCTTGAGCGCATGGTGCTCGGGGCACAGACGCACCAAATTGTCCAGCTCAGTTGGGCCGCCGACGGCAAAGTCGAGGTGGACGTGGTCGCGTTCGAGCCCACGGCGCTTGCCGCAGTGCTCGGCACAACAGGTCCGGTCGCGGGCGATGAGGGCCGCATCGATGCACGAGGCGATGTCGCGGGTCGCTTTGGTCACCGTCTTGATGTCGAAGCCCTCTTTGACCAGGTAGCGCAATCCGCCCTGGCCCAACAATTCGGTGGCGGAGGCGACCGAGACCGGTCCGATCCCGTCGATCTCGCAAAGGTCGTCGCCCTCCGTGGTGCCCCTGCGCAGTGCGGCGGCGTCGATAAGCACCAAGGTCTCGACTCGGGGCCCCTGACTCCCAGCGCCACCGTCGCAGGAGGCCAACAGATCGATGAAGGCGTCCAGGCGGTGCGCCTCGAGCGAGGCCACGTCGCCCGAGCCGGCCGCCTTCCAGCGGGCCTTGGCCCTTGCTTCGAGTAGGGGCGCCACCTTGGCCCACTCGACTTCGTCACAGAAGAAGTCGCCCCGGATGCCGCCGCTGTCGACTTGACGCCAGCGGAAGTGCCGATGGGCCTGGACCCGGTCCCGACGGGCCCGTTCGTCTTCCCTTTGGCGGGCTCCGGCCCGCAGTCGTGCCGCGGTGTCGCTCAGCTCTTGGAGGCTCGCCCCCCCTTGGGCCAAGGGCAACAAGTTGGCCGCTGCATCGCTCACCTCGGCGCTGGTCCGCGTGACCACGTTGAGCTGGGCGGCCGAGAGGTCCCCGTTGTGCAGGGCCTCGGTGAGCACGGGGGTCGACGCCGCCCGCTCGGCTGCGGCCAGCCGGCCCTTGGCCGACGCCTCCGACGAACCCGAAAGGGACCCGAGCCATTGGGCCGCCGAGCCGTGGCCCTCCTTGGTGAACGAGCCGGTGGCGACGACGACCGGGGTGAACAACGACAGGCCCGAGGACGCCGCCCGCTCGACCTCGGCGAACAGTCCCACGATCTGGCGGGCCTCGTCACCAGAAGCCTGCCCAGGGGCCGCGTCGCGGACGACACGCTGGAGGGAACGCACGATCCCTTTGAGCTCACCGACGATGCCGCCGCGGGCTGAAGGCGTCGGACTGGGGACCGGATCCACAGAGCGAGAAAGGTCGCCCCGGTCCGGTCCTGGACGGGGTTCCTAGGAAAATGTGTGCACGAGCGGGGTCTCAGGCGGAGAGACGGGAAGAGAGGTCCGGTTTGGGCGTCCCCCTCACGGCCGCCGGACGCGCTACCGGAACTGCGAAGGCCGAATCTCGTCCGGCAGCGCCTTCAACCAGTCCTTGATCTCCGACAGACATGCATCGCACGGGTGCCGATGCTCACTCGCCGGAGGGAGGCCGGTAATGCGGTGTTTCTCTTTGATGGCCATTCCCTGGGGACATGAATACAAGACGTGGTAGACGCCCTTGTCCGCCTGGTACTTGTCGAAGCGATCCGTGTAGTAGGAGTCCATCGCCATTGCCCCAGCGTAGGCCCGGTGTGCCTGGCAAAATCCTCCCCGTCGCCAAAACACCCGGCTTGCACCCTCGACGCACCCGACCCGCACCGCCCGCCGACCCTGACACACCCTCCCGGTATTCTCGGGTAGTGGCCGATTTCGAGGTCGTCTCCCCGTTCCAACCCTCCGGCGACCAGCCCGGAGCCATTGCCGCGCTCGTCGAAGGAGTCCGGAGAGGGGATCCCTACCAGACCCTCCAGGGCATCACGGGCTCGGGGAAGACGGCCACGATCGCCTGGATGATCGAACAGGTCCAACGCCCCACCCTCATCATCGAGCCGAACAAGTCCCTGGCCGCCCAGCTCTCCTCCGAGCTCCGGGACCTCTTTCCCAAGAACCGGGTCGAGTTCTTCGTCTCGTACTACGACTACTACCAACCCGAGGCCTACCTGCCGACGACCGACACGTACATAGAGAAGGACTCGTCCATCAACGACGAGATCGACCGCCTGCGCCATGCCACCACGTCGTCGCTCCTCATGAGAAGGGACGTCATCGTGGTCGCCTCGGTCTCGTGCATCTACGGCCTGGGCTCGCCGGCCGAGTACCGGGACCGTATTCTCGGGCTCACCGTCGGCCAGCAGTACGACCAACGGGAGATCCTGCGCAAGCTGGTCGACCTGCAGTACGCCCGCAATGACGTCAACCTGGTCCGGGGCACGTTCCGTGCTCGCGGCGACACGGTCGAGATACACCCGGCCTACGAGAGCCAGGCGCTCCGGGTCGAGATGTTCGGCGACACGATCGATCGGATCGTGCCCTTCGATGTCATGACGGGCGAAATGGGCGACGAGCTCGAGGACATCGCGGTGTACGCCGCCACCCACTACGTCACGGGCGACGAGATCGTGCAACGGGCCGTGAAGTCGATCGAAATCGAGTTGCGGGAACGCCTGCAGTACTTCGAGAAGGAAGGAAAGCTCCTCGAGGCGCAACGCCTCCGGGTCCGCACGGAGCACGACCTCGAGATGCTGGCCGAGACCGGCGTCTGCTCCGGCATCGAGAACTACAGCCGTCACCTCGACGGCCGCGCCCCCGGGGAGACGCCGTACACGCTCCTGGACTTCTTCCCCAAGGACTACCTGTGCGTGATCGACGAGAGCCACGTCGCCGTGCCCCAGCTGCACGGCCAGCACGCCGGTGACCGTTCCCGCAAGGACATGTTGGTCGAGCACGGGTTCCGCCTTCCCTCGGCGCGGGACAACCGCCCGCTGCGCTTCGACGAGTTCATCGAGCGGGTCCCCCAATGCGTGTTCGTGTCCGCCACCCCGGGCCCCTTCGAGAAGGAGCACTCGACCCAGATGGTGGAGCAGGTCATCCGTCCCACCGGCCTGGTCGACCCGGAGGTGACGATCCGGCCCACCAAGGGACAGGTGGACGACTTGCTGGCCCGC
>OBLU010001620.1_pt1 | contig 20874 bp, 16 predicted proteins | sample 1518681 | NCBI WGS metagenome assembly OBLU01 (sample SAMEA3539304, study PRJEB22396) | soil metagenome | biome: tundra; feature: field; material: soil | place: USA | collected 2010-05 | depth 0.15 m
GCGCCGCCGGCAGCTGCCGCCTGCCCAGCTAAGGTCCTATTTTCGGACCAGGATCGTGAATCCCGGTCTTACGCCCGTAAGCGTGAGCCAGGCGGAGGCGGCGCCGGAGGAGGAGCAGCCAGCCTCGCGGCCCGCTCCGTACCCCGTTCACCGGCCGGCGCCGGGTTCACTGGCCGCGGTGACCCCGCCGTCTGGACCGATCGCCAGTGCCCTGCCCCGCGGCCCTGCGCCAGCCGCCCCCGCCCAAGCCAGCCAGCCCCGTCAAACGGCATCACCGTCACGAGCACCCCAGCCCACCCAAGCCAGACGATCGCCAACACGGCAGGCGCCACGGTAACCGGCGTGGTTAACACGGCGGGCGCCACGGTAACGGGCCTGGTCAACACGGCGAGCGCGACGGTGGCAGGCGTCACCAGCGCGGCCTCCGGCCTGGTCAGCACGGCCGCCACCGGGATCACGAGTACCGATAACACTGCCGCTACTACGGCCACGAGTACCGCCAGCACCGTGCCCGGCGTGCCGGTGCTTCGTCATGGACTTGCCAGGGTTAGTGTGGCGACGCCACGCCGGAACGCTGTTTCGGCGGCCTGGCTATTTTCTATACGCCAGTCTTGACTGTAGATCCCGCCGTCCTGGGCTATGTCGAACCACACCAGCCCGAGCGTGCCGTAATGGCGCATCCCGGCGAACAGCCCCGGGATTTTCGCAGCCTGGCCAGCGTAAGGCCCGACGGCGGTCTCGGAGAGCAGCACCGGCTTGCCGGTAAGCACCCGGACCTGAGCGATGGTCTGGCCGAAAATGCTGAAGAAGGTCTCTGACGGACGATAGTAATAGCCGTCGATGCCGATCCAGGTGACATACTGCGAGCCCGGCCACCACGAGGCGATCGGCCCGGTGCCGGTTTCATCCGCCTGAAGGGTCCACAGCCAGGTGACGTTGTCGGCGCGCTGGCCACGGAATAGGGTCACGATATGCCGCCAGGCGGCCACGAACGTCGAGGCGGGCAGATGCCCGTAACCCCATGAATACCAGTAGGCGTTCATCTCGTGGCCGAAGCCGATAACGACCGGCTGGCCGAAGCTACGGACGTTGTCGGCAAACGTGCGCAGATAGTCGTCGTAGCCTCCGGCGGCAATCTCCGATACCGAAGCGAGGGTGGGATCCCACTGCATAATCGTGACCGCCCCGTGGCGGTGAACCGTCTCCGCGAAGGATACCTGGAAGGGTTCTCGCCAGCCGCTGTAATATCCGACGAGATTCGGCTGCTGGCCGGCCATGCGCGTGAAGGCCGTGACCGGCTGGTAGGTGCGGGGCGGCCCGGTCTCGTAGACACCCAGGTATGAGGCCGGTTGCTGCGGCAGCGTTCCGGGCCCGGCTCCAGAACCGGGCGAAACGAAGCGATTGACCGCGACGACGACGGCGGCAGCTGCGATCACGATGGCGACGAGAAGCACCACTCGAGGTCTCATCAGCCTCGCCTCCACACGGCAAGACCTAGCCGGTGCCTACGACAGTTGCCGCCCATCATGCCAGGATGACTCCGTTATCCTTTCAAGGCATTCCGGAACGCCGAAAGCGCGACCTGATTGCCCTCCAGCCGCCAGTTCTCTCCCTTATAGAGGCCACCGTTGCTGTGCTGGTCGAACCAGACAAGCCCGAGATAGTTCTGTGTGCGAAGCCCAGCGAACAGGTCCTTTATCCCGCGTGACTGCCCGGCCTGCGGTCCCACCGCAGTCTCGGCGATCAGCAACGGGTCTTGAGTAAATTGCCTGATCGAGGTTACAACGGGGGTGAAGACATTACTGAATGTGTCGTTCGGTACATAATAGTAACCGCTGACTCCGATCCAGGTAACGTACTGGGAACCTGGCCACCAATCACGGACAGGGCCCGTCTGAGAGCTGGAAGAGTTTACCTGCCACAGCCAGGTGACATTGCTGGCACCCTGGTGGCGAAAGAAAGTGACGATATGTCGCCATGCCGCTACGAAGGTAGCCGGGGGAACATGATGATAGCCCCAGGTTTCCCAGAAGCCGTTCATCTCATGGCCAAAACTGATGACCACAGGATGCTTGAATGCAGCCACCTCATCGGCGAACGAGGTCAAGTAGGCGTCATATTTCCCGTCCGCTATTTTTACCAGTGAAGTATTGGTTGGATCTACCTGAACAATGGTAGTGGCGCCATGGCTAGCGGCAGTCTCGGCAAATGACTTCTGGAAGTCCTCTCCCCATCCGCTGTAATACGAGACAAGGTTCGGCTGCCTTCCGACGGCATGCGCGAACTGCTCGACTCGAGAGTAGGAGTCGGGAGCGCCCGGCTCGTAGACGCCGAGATAACGCAGCTCCTGTGCCTGCGTCGGCGCGGGTGCCACCTGCGCACCACCAAGGACGCCGGACACCCTGAGGAGCGCCACCGTCACGACGATGGCGGCGATGACCGCGATGCTGGCCATGAGGCCCACATGGTTACTGACCCATGTCGTCCTCTGGGGGCCGGGCCGCTGAGCGGTGTGCCTGGGGTTCCGCTGCGTCACGCAATACTCCTCTTACCGTGGCGAGCCGCCTCATATGGGGCGAGGCCGTCAACGCCGGATAGCCTACGCGCTGAGAATGGAACACGCGCGAGGCTTCCACAATGCGTCCCATTCAGAGCTGGCCCAGGAGGCATCCGACGCCGGCAGGGAAGCCAATGTCGGTTGTATACAGCGTCGGCGCAGGCTCGGTGAAGCCGAGGATTCGGGCAGGTAATTATGTATACAGCGTCGGCGCCCCGCCGCACCTAAATGCTCTACGGGAAACGCTGCCACTCCCTCCCCAGCTTTCTCTGGGTCTGGGTCGGCGAGGTTACTGGCCGAGCCCGCAGCTTGCTCTAGGCCTGCTGATAGATGCCTGAACTATGCTCCCGGCCGAACCCGGAAGTGAAAGCGTGGGCGCCACGAGCACAGACTTGCCACTGTGCCGGAAGCCGAGGGCTGCCGCCGCAAATCGTCCGTTTTGGGTACAGGTACGGAGCTCTGCTGATAATCTCCGGAGCTAGCTACGACGCAGATAGTCACATATCGTGATGAGAATGTAACAGCGAGGATGGGATGTCTGTCGAGTTTCCCGCTCTCTGCTGGAAGCGGTCAGGGGGTACCACTGCGGTGGTCCGGGGGGTTGTCAGCAGTCTCTCGGAGGCAGGCCATGGCGATGCCTTGGGGGTGGGATGAGCGGCTTGGCGCGGGCGAACGGACGCTCCCCGGCGGCGGCTAGTTTCCTGGCGGGCTAGCCGTGCGGATTCTTGTTGACCAGTCCGGATATGACCTGCTGAATCTCGGCGACGTAGCTATGCTCCAATCGTGCGTGGCACGTCTGCGGACGCAATGGCCAGATGCGGAAATCATGGTGATTGCTCATGACCTCCGGCGCCTTGCGCTTTACTGTCCTGGAACCATCGCCATCCGGACAGTCGCCGACTCGCCATTGATCCGCCGCTTTCCTCGACGGTCGCGTCTGGTCTACGAGCACGCCTGGAAGATAGCAGCACCGTATTTCTCCGGCCGGACCGGCCGTCGGCCGATGGGTCGGCCTCGGACGGCGATCCAGGCTGTGCATGCCGCGGATCTCGTCGTGGCCGGCGGCGGCGCCTATGTGACCGATGTCTGGTGGTGGCATGCGGCAGGTGTACTAAGCCTGTTGTCTTTGGCCCAGCGCCTTGGCAAGTCCACGGCCATGTTTGGGCAGGGCATAGGACCGATGCGCCTGCGTGCCCTGCGAGCGCAGGCCCGCGCGGTGCTGCCCGGCCTGACGATCCTCGGCCTGCGCGAGGACCAGATGGGCCGAGACCTGGCGTTGGCCTTCGGAGTGTTGCCCGCCGACGTCGTAGTCACCGGCGATGACGCATTGGAATTGATCGGTGACAGCGTGGCTGACGGCAACGCCCTCGGTTTGAGCGTGCGAGTTTCTGGTTACGCAGGCGTAGACATTGAAACGGCAGTGGCGGTCGGCGACCTGATGCTCGAAATGGCAGCCACGCTCGATACGCCTATTGTTGCCTTGCCTGTGTCCCGGGACGCTGCGGATGCCGCTGTCCTGCGTAGGCTCCTCCAGCGAGAATACGGACCAGCCGGCCCGGAGGTCGACAACCCCGCCTCGCCACAGGAATTGGTCGCAGCGGCCGCAGGGTGCCGGGTCATTGTGACCGGAAGCTACCACGCGGCCGTGTTCGGCCTCGCGCAAGGTGTACCTGCGGTCTGCCTCACCAAGTCGTCTTATTACGATGCCAAGTTCGGCGGACTCCAGGCTCTGTTCCCAGGTGCCTGCTTCGTTGTCTCCCTCGAGACGCCCGACTTTCCTTCCCGCTTGCGGACGACGATCCGGCAAGCGTGGCAGCTGCCTGCTTCAGCGCGCTCTACCGCGCGGGATACAGCGGGGCGGCTCCGGGACACCGGGCGTCATGCATACGCGCAGTTTCGGATCAAGGCGGAAAAAAATCCAGCCCGGGTCAGTGCTGACGGTCAGGAAGGTCTGGTCGCATGACCGTTTCGACAGCCCCTCGCCGGCGGGGAGAAACGCTGGTGGCGAAAGCCAGCGAGGGATACGCCCCGGCACGGATATTGGAGGTGGAGCTCACCCGGACGCTGCCAGCAGTGGGCTATGACGGTATCCACCGGCGGCTCTGGGTGCTCGGACGGCTGCAGAGCGAACCGGTTGGTGTCTGTGTCGTCCCGCTAGGCGAGGAAGGGCTGACCCCGGACCAGCTTGCCGAGCTGCTCTGGCCGGAGTACCGGGAGCCAGTGGCGGAACGCTATGCCGCAGCAGGAGTACAGGAACCTAGCGCTCTCACGGGTAATGGCCTTGGGACTGGCCCATCCGCCTGGCCGTGCTGGCATGACCGCCAGGCGATTCTGCCCGCTGCCCCTTTTATCAGCGTCGTCATCTGCACCCGCGATCGGCCCGACCAGCTCGCGTCCTGCCTGCGTCGCCTCGGCCAGCAAGAATATCCCCAGTTCGAGGTCGTCGTGGTGGACAATGCTCCCTGCGACGCTGTCCGGGCTCTCGTTGACGGGAAGCTTGACGGGCGGACCTTGCGCTATGTCCCGGAACCGCGGGCCGGCCTGTCATGGGCCCGCAACGCCGGGACGGCCGCCGCGTCCGGCGAGATCATTGCCTTCCTCGACGATGACGAGGAACCCGACCGTCACTGGCTGGCCGGGTTGGCGACGGGTTTCGCTCGGGGTGATGACATCGCGTGTGTTTCCGGCTTGGTCCTTCCGGCTAGCCTTGACACTCAAGCACAAGAGTTGTTCGAGCAGCTCGGCGGGCATAGCAAGGATCGCGGCTTCTCGCCGGCCGTTTTCTCCCGCCATGGCCCGCAGAGCCCGCTGTACCCATTGCCTCCGTTCGGGGTAGGCGCCAACATGGCCTTCCGCCGGGAGGCGCTTGCTCGCATCGGGGGCTTCGACGTTGCGCTCGGGGCCGGGACTCCTGCCTTGGCCGGCGAGGACACCCTTGCGCTGACGCTGATCCTGCTGGCCGGGTACCGCATTGCCTATGAGCCTGGGGCGTTGATGTGGCATCACCATCGCGGTGATCTGGATAGCCTCGGTCGGCAGCTACGGGGATACGGTGTCGGCCTCACCGCCTTCTACGCTGCCTTGCTCAGGCATCGGCCCGGCGTGATCCCTGAGCTGCTAAGAATTGTCCCGGCTGCCGTTGGTTACCTTCGAGCTGGAAAGGACACGCGCAGCGCACCGCAGGATCTTCCGGCCGGGCTTCAACTGCGGCAACGCTGGTGGATGCTCATGGGACCGGTGGCATATCTCAGGAGCGTGCGGAAGCAGGCTCGGGTGGCCGCCTTGGCGAGCGGTCCGGAGAATCACGGTGAGCGAGACCATGATTCGGCGCCATAGTGCTGGCGGGCATCGCAGAGTGCGCACAGCTCGGTCGATGGATGCTCTAGTGCTTGGCTGTTCCCTGACGTGGTCAAAGCAGGAAACGCGCGCCCTGAGGAGGGAAAGACGGAAAGCGGGGCCAGCGTGGCGGTAGCGGACGCGTCGCTTGGCGGGCCGCTCACCAGGACCGATCGGCGCGGGCGGCATGCGGCCGTTTCTTCGCACCTTCCGGTCGGCGCGGTGGCCATCAGCGCGGCGGCAGGGGTGCTGGTCGTGGCCGCCGCCTACACCGCCGGGCGCCTCGGCTATGCCAGCTCACCGTGGGCTGACCGTTCCTACTGGCTCGGCCAGGTCCTCATCCTAGTGCCGATCGCGGTCCGGCTGCTTAGTCGGCGCGCCCTGACCGCGGGCGAGGTCGTCACCCTCATAACGGTGCTGACGGTCGCCGAATACCTGACCATGGTCTGTTACAGCCCGGCTGGATTTACCTTCGCCGACGAACTCGAGCACTGGCGCAGCACGGTCAACATCATGCAGACCGGCCAGTTCTCGGCACCTAACTACCTGTTGCCGATCAGCCCGCACTATCCCGGCCTGGAAGAAGTTGCCTCAGCGCTTGCCTCCATTACCGGGCTTTCGGTCTTTACGGTGGGCCTGATTATCGCGGGCGTTGCTCACCTGCTGTTCGCCTGGGTGCTCTACCTGCTCTTCCGTGAGTTCAGCGGCTCCTACCGGATCGCTGGCCTCGCCGTGCTCTGCTACGCAAGTAATTCGCACTTTGCGTCGTTCGACTCGATGTTCATCTACCAGACGCTTGCTCTGCCCTTCCTCGGGCTGACGTTGCTGGCCGCCTGGCGGCTGGCCACCGGAGAGCCGCCGGGAGAGCGCGTCGGCTGGCTCATCTTCGCCGTGCTGGCCATTGCTGCGACGGTGGTGACTCATCACGTCACCAGCTATGTGCTGGTCGCAACGCTCCTCGTCGTCACCGTGGCGGCCCTGCTCGTGCGTGACTGGCGTACGACGGCTTGGGCTGGCGGGCTTACCTTGCTGGCGGCGGCCGCGGCAATCAGCTGGATGGTGTTCGCCGCTCCACTGACCTGGACCTACCTGCAACCTTTTGCCGAGGGAACGCTCCGCAGCCTTCAGGCCCTGTTCGCGGGCGGCCATTCCGCCGCGCCGTCGACGTCGGCCGGCCCACTGGGCAACCGGCTGCTGTCCGCCGGGACCGTCCTGGCCGTGTCAGCGCTGCTACCCGTGGGCTGGTGGGAGGTCTGGCGCACACGCCGGCGTCACCTGTGGGTCGTGGCCATGGCGGTTGTGTCGGCCAGCTGGTACGTGACCGTGGCCATCCGGTTCACGGTCGCGGACGGCAGCGAGCTGGCAGGGCGGGCAGCGACCTTCACATTCGTGCCGGCTGCGCTCATGATGGCCCTAGCCCTAGGCCGCCTACTCGGAGCGGGCGCGCATCGGCTCGCTCGCATCGTGGCTCTGTCAGCCCCGGTTGTGGTGCTCATGCTGATAGTCGATGGGCTGGCGAACGGCTGGCCGCCCTACTGGGAACGACTGCCGGGGCCGCACCAGGTCGCGGGGTCCGAACGATCGGTAGGACCCGAGGAAATCGCAGCCGCCAGCTGGGCGCTGGCGGCGCTCGGACCTGGTAACCGGTTCGCGACCGATGCGGGGAGCTTCGCGGCGCTCGGCAGCTACGGTGACCAGAACCCGCTTCAGGACGTCGCCTACCTATACACCTCGCCCGTGTTTACGTCATCGGACGCGTTGCAGGCCCAGGCTCAGGCGCTCCGCTACGTGTGGGTCGACCAGCGGCTCAGTCAGGCGCTTCCGGCTTCTGGCTTGTACTTTCCGATCGATCCAAACGCCGATAGATATCGTCATCCGCTGCCGGCGGCCGATCTCACCAAATTCAACGGGGCGCCCGGCATCGCCCGCGTTTACGACTCGGGCAACATCGTGATCTATAAGCTGGCCGGGTCATAATGCGCAGCCAGGCAGACCTCGCGATCACCGCCGCGGTGGCCCTCTTGGCCTGCGTTTCGGGCACGCTTGGCGCTCCCATCGCGGTGACCGCCGTGCTCGGCCTCGCATTGCTGGCCGCACCCGGCTACCTATTCGGCGAGCTGCTATTTGGCTCTCGGGTGGCTGGCCTGGAACGTGTGGCGGTATCTACTGCCCTTTCGCTGTGCGTGCCCATCCTCGGCGGGCTGTTGCTTTTTGCCATCGGGGCGCCACTGCACCGGGCGGCCTGGCTTGGCCTACTTGCGGGAGCGACTGGAGTCGGCGACCTCGCCCTGCTCGTGCGGCGCCGCAGCGGCCGGGCCAAGGCCTTCGGCTGGCCACAGGCGGGAACGCGTCCGCAGGTCCGGCGTATCGCAGCCTTCGGCGCGGCCATCGTGATTGCCCTCTGCGCGCTGGGGCTCGCCCGGGCCGGCGCCGCGATCCAGCACAATCCCGGATTCACCCAGCTGTGGCTGGCGCCTCCGAACGAAAATGCCGTCACTGCGAACCTTGGGGTGGGCAATTACGAGGGCACGACCACGCGATATCGGCTGGTCCTGCGCCGCCGTGGCCATCCCACCGTCAGCTGGAACCTCACCCTGGCCAATGGACAGACCTGGCAGCGGTCACCCGTGATCAGCGGCCACTACATCATCATGGCGAACCTTTACCGGCTGCCGGACCTTACCCATCCTTACCGGTACGTCGCCATAGTTGGTGGTGCTCCGAGCTCGTGACCCGCGCGCAGATCAGCATCAATTCCCGCCGGCCGGCCAGACAGGGCTTCCCCTCGCCGTGGCCAGCTGCCACCGCGGCGTGGCGACGGCACCGGGATTTGCTCGACAGTGCGATCACCCTCGTTGGCACGACCGGGGTCACGGCCGTCCTTGGGTTCGCTTACTGGGCGGTCGCGGCCAGGCTTTTCAGCCAGCGGGCAGTCGGCTATGGCTCGGCTGCGGTTTCGGCCATGACCCTGATCGGCACGATCGGCATGCTCGGCCTGGGGACCGTGCTCATCGGGGAACTGCCTAGGCGCGTGCACCGCGGCGGCCTGGTCTCGGCCGCTCTAGTCGCCTCCGCGGTGGGCTCACTGATCCTTGGGCTGTCCTTCACCGTGCTGGCTCCGCACATCAGCGGGCGGTTCGGCTACGTCAGCGGCACCCTAGGCCAGGGCGCGCTCTTCGTGGCCGGGGTCATTCTCACCGCGGTCAGCCTGGTTTTTGATCAGGCGACGATAGGCCTGCTACGCGGGGGATTGCAGCTATCACGGAACATGGTCTTCGCGGCGGTCAAGCTGCTGGTGCTGCCCGCGGCGGCGATCATCCTGCACGACCAGTTCGGCGTCGGCATCCTCATGGCCTGGGTGGCAGGCACGGCCGTGTCGCTGGTGCCGGTAGCTATCCGGCTCCGGTTCAGCGGGGCGACCATCCTGCCCCGCCCCGACTGGGCCGTGCTGCGAGGTCTTGGCCGGACGGCGCTGGCGCACAACTGGCTGAATCTGGCTATCACCGTGCCGCAGACCCTTATCCCGGTGCTCGTCACCATCGTCGTGTCACCATCGGCCAACGCTGCCTTCTACGCTGCCTGGACGTTGAGCGGTTTCCTGAAGATCGTGCCGACACACTTGTCGACAGTTCTCTTTGCGGTGGCGGCCGCCGATCCTCAGGTGATCGCCCGGAAGCTGCGCTTCACCTTGCGGTTGTCGCTCTTGATCGGGTTGCCGGGCATGGCCGTGCTGGGTCTAGGCGCGCACTGGGCGCTGAGCATGTTCGGTCCTGGCTACGCCCGCGAGGCCACGCTGCCACTGGAACTGCTGGTCATCGGCTATCTCCCCGGCATCCCGAAGGTGCACTACATGGCGGTATGCCGCGCGACGGGCCGGATACCGCGAGCGGCAGCCGTGCTGACAACAGCCGCGGTCATAGAAGTGACCGCCGCTGCGGTGGGCGGGGCAACAGATGGCCTGAAAGGGCTGTCCTTCGCGCTGCTGGCCGTGTTCATCATGGAAGGGCTGGTGACCACCCCTCCGGTGCTTCGCGCGGCACTGGGTCACGGCCGCCACCGGCAGGCCGGCTCATCCATCGCCGGGCCCGGCCATCATGATGCTGGTACCGGGCCAGCCAAGAAGTCATCAGAAAGCTTCTCGGCAGGGGAGATGCGAGCGTGGAACGCGCGCAGCCCGGTCGTGGATGTGTCCGGAGCGAGGCATGGGCCCACAGCTGCGAGCGGCGGATACCACCCGCCTACGGAACCGGTGTCCTTTCCAGAGCAGGCCGACGTCGGTTATCGGGACCCGCAAGAGGCAGGCATCATGGCTTTGCTATCGATCGCGAGAGGCCAGCTGGCGCAGTCCTCCGCGATGTCGATGCAGGAGATCATTCCTGACCTGCCCGGTCCCCTGGCTCCGGAGGATAACTGGTTCGGCTCGGGCGCCGACTTCCCGTAATCGACGGCGTTCGTCTCGATCAGCAAAAATCAATCGATGCATCGGCATCGCTGCTATTACCAAGCTTAGTGAAGCCGCGCACCCGAATTTCCTATTCGCGCGGCATGCGACTAGTGCAACTGGTAGACTTCTAAGACGCTATCCACATATTATAGATCTCTAAGAAATGCACGATGCTTCGCAGGTCTCCGGAGTTTTGCTGGATCGACCATATTCGGACAAGGGCACCCACTATGCGTATTCTCGTTGATCAGTCCGGATATGAGTTGCTGAACATAGGTGATGTGTCTATGCTACAGGCCTGTGTTTTGCGCTTGTCTAGGCAATGGCCAGAAGCTGAAATTATGGTTGTTGCCCGGTCGTCAGCAGACCTGACGACGTATTGTCCGGATGCGATTGCCGTCGAGCGTACCTCGGGTCAAAACTTCGCTCAACTCCTCCCGTCAAAATACAGACCGGTATGGCAAAGCACAGTGCCCTACCTCGCGGGACGCCTGAGCCGCGGGCGAAGACTGCGGTCGCAGCCGCATACGGCTTTGGAGGCTGTACGGGCGGCTGACGTGGTTGTGGCAGCCGGTGGTGGCTATGTCACGGACACCTTCCGGTGGCATGCGACGGGTGTGCTGGGTGTTCTTTCGCTGGCTCAGCGCCTCGGCAAGCCGACCGCGATGTTCGGGCAAGGCATAGGACCGATCAGGCAGCACATGCTTCGCATCCAGGCCCGCGCCGTGCTGCCGAGGCTTGTCGTGCTCGGCTTGCGGGAAGGTCGTATGGGACCTGACCTGGCGTTGTCTCTCGGCGTCGCGCCGGAGGCTGTCACGGTCACCGGAGATGACGCACTCGAATTGATAGAGAATGCCGGAACTGCCGTAGGCCACGCGCTTGGCGTTAACGTGCGCATGGCTGGCTATGCGGGCGTTGATCCTGCTGCGGCGGCTCTGGTTGGCGAGGTGGCGGGTCAGGCGGCGGCAGCTCTTGGCGCTCCACTTATAGCGCTGCCGGTATCCAGGCACGGGGCAGATGCTGATCTCGAGGCTATTCGTGGCATGTTTCTTACGGGTCACCCTCACGCTGACGTTGTTCTTGATGATCTAGCTACCCCGCAGGATCTCGCCTTGGCCGCCGCCCGCTGCCGTGCTATTGTCACCGGCAGCTATCACGCGGCCGTGTTCGGGCTGGCCCAAGGCGTACCGGCTATCTGCATCACCAAATCATCGTATTACGACGGCAAATTCGCTGGTTTGCAAGCGCTCTTTCCAGGTATCTGTTTCGTTATTCCGCTCGGTTCCTCCGATCTTGCTGATCGTCTTCGCGTCGCCATCCACCAGGCCTGGCATCTCCCCGCTCATACGCGAGCTGCCGCCAGGGATACGGCCGCGAGCCTTCGCGACACAGGGCGTGCGGTCTACGCGCAGTTCCGGGTCGCCGTCGAGAAAGCGCTGTGACTTGCATCCTGACAACAAGGAGTAATCAACTAGCCAAGCTCCGTGCGACGGCCTATTCGCAGGGTGGCGTGACGGTTGCGCGGTGCCGCATGTCAGCGGTTCAGCTGGTGCAATACATCCGAAATGCACCCTAAAAGGGGCGGCCGCGAGTAACGTGGCCAGGGTGACGATCCGGGTGTGCTACCAAATGCAGACGCACTCCCGGCCTGGCCAAGTGACCCGGCTGGTTGAGGTCATCAAGCGAGGCAGTCCCGAGAGCGTGGTATTGATCAGTCACGACGCCAGCGGGCCACCGCTAGACATCCCGCGGCTGGAAGCCATGCCCGGCGTGCATGTGCTTATGGCGTCCTGTAAGTACGGTGACTTTAGCCACCTCGATCGTTATTTCGCGGTCGTCGACTGGCTAGATGAACACGGGGTGGCGTTCGACTGGCTAGAGAACATCACCGGACAAGACTATCCTTTGCGTCCGATCGCTGAAATCGAAGATATCCTGGCCAAGAGTGACGTTGATGGTTACCTGCAGTACGCTCCGGTCTTTCCGGACCAAACTCCTCCTGAAGCCGACCAGGGCGCCGCCCCTGAATACCGGCTGTGCCGCCCGTTCGATGCCGCGATGCGTTATCAGTATCGGCACTGGAGGATCGGTCGGCCTTCGGCCGTTAAGCAGCGCTGGATTCGCCCGCTGATGGCCATCGACTGGATTCAGCCCTGGGTACGTATGAGCCTAGCATTTTCCACCGTCGGGGTCCGGCGGCGAAAAACGATCTTCACCGACGGCTTTATCTGTTACGGCGGCTCGTTTTTCTGTACGCTCTCCGCATCCTGTGTGCGCTATGCGCGCGACTTCGCCCGCGAGAACCCTGATATTGTCGAATTCTTCCGCGCTACCCTGGCGCCGGATGAGGTATTTCTGCAGACGGTCCTGGTCAACTCGGGCAAGTTCAACCTCGTTCCCGACCGGAAGCGTTACATCGACTATTCGAGAACCCGTAACAATCATCCGAAGATTCTCGGCGTCGCCGACGTGGAGGCCATGCTGTCCAGCGGCGCGCACTGGGCACGTAAGTTCGACGTTAGTCACGATGCCGAGGTGCTAGATGTCCTCGATCGCCACATCGGCCGGGATCCGCGACGGAGACGCGTCATCTAGTCCCTGTTCCCTGATGGCTCGAAGAACTGCTTCAGGTAATAGCCGGGCGAGCGTTGTGAGCGGTATTCGGTTAGCTGATCGGCTCGTCATTACGTTCAGTAAGGACGACTCCATCCACGCTCTCGGCCCGGCACTCACAGAAAGCAAGCGTTGGTGTGCTTCCTGTTGCCGGACTGTGGATCAACCGGTCATCCAGAACGCATTCCCGTGCTTACGCTAGGTGTGTTACCTGTGTACGTTTCGGGCCAATATAGTCTGTTTAGGTGATTTAACCTTCAGTACGTCGTATGGGTCGTTTGAGACCTATCGGCCTTATTGCTCGTTGGGAAATATTACGTTGCCGTAGCTGGGCACCTTTTTCGCCCAAAACACCCCCTAATCCAGGGTTGCGCTGATTAGATTCCTTTGTTAGGAGTTAGCCGAAATACGATTTAAGAGTAAGTTGTCACGCGCGGTAAGGGCGCCTGGGCGTAGGGCCGCGGGAGGGGCGGGACCAATGCATGATCATTTTCAGAGGGAGCCCGGATATCGGGTTTCGGTCATCATTCCTGCCCGTAACGAGGCCCGAAATTTGCCTCACGTGCTCGAGGCTCTGCCTGCCGGCCTGCATGAAGTGATCTTGGTCGACGGCCATTCTGCTGACGATACGGTTGAGGTCGCTTTGCGTGTCCGGCCCGACGTAAAGATCGTCCAGCAGACCCGCCGCGGCAAAGGTAACGCGTTGGCCTGCGGGTTTGCCGCATTGACCGGTGACATGGTCATATTGCTGGACGCCGACGGGTCAGCCGATCCTGGTGAGATCCCGGCTTTCGTGGCCACGCTGGCCGCTGGAGCCGATTTTGCCAAAGGGACCCGTTTCGACCAGGGCGGCCAGAGCCACGACATCACCCGCTTCCGCCGGATCGGCAATGCCGCGCTTAACCATCTGGTCAATCGGCTCTTCAGCACTGGCTACACCGACCTGTGCTACGGCTACAACGCCTTCTGGGTGCATATCCTCCCAGTGCTCGAACTGCCCCCGGTGGACGTGCAAGCAGCTATCGGTGTGCCCGGCGGCATGCTCTGGGGGGATGGGTTCGAGATCGAGAGTCTCATTACTGTCCGAGCCGCCCATGCCGACCTCCGGATTATCGAGGTTGCTAGCATTGAGAAGGCGCGTTTGCACGGCGCTAGCAACCTAAGGGCAATCCCGGACGGTATCCGGGTGCTGCGCACGATCCTGGCCGAGCGCCGGCGCCTGGAAAAGGTTAGCCGAACAGATCTTGCCGATCAGGTGATCGCGGAGAGAAGCCTGGTCGAGGAATCAACATGACCCTCAATCCGACGGTGGCGACAACATCCGTCGTGATTGCCACTCATAGCCTACGGCGCTGCGGAGCCCTGACCGAGGCCGTCGCCTCGACTCTCAGCCAGTCTCCGTACGAGGTCGTGGTCGCCGTGGACAACAACGCTGATCTCTACGAGTGGGTCCGGACGCAGCTAACGGACGTTGTCCCCGTCCATAACCAGGGCACCACCGGTGCGTCCGCGACCAGAAACGCGGGCGCGCGGGCGGCCACCGGAAGTGTCCTGGTGTTTCTCGACGACGACGCCGTTGCCCGGCCCGGCTGGCTGCGGAACCTGACCGCCCCTTTGGCACGGCCTGATGTGATCGGGGTGGGCGGCCGGGTCGAGCCGGTATGGCTCGGACGTGCGCCGAAATGGATGCCCGAGGAGTTTCTGTGGGTCGTCGGGGCCTCTTACCGTGGGCTGCCGAGTGCCGCCGCGCCGGTGCGCAACGTGTGGTCGGAGAGCATGGCCGCGGCTCGGACGGACTTCTGGTCTATCGGCGGATTCCGGGAAGGATTCGGCAAGACCGGCCAGCGTTCACAGCCCGAGGACACCGATTTCTGCATTCGCCTGGCGGCCGAACTGGAGGGCCGTACCTGGTGGTACGAGCCTTCCGCTCTGATCGGGCACAGTGTGCCGCCCGACCGTGGCACATTCCGGTTTTTCGTCCAGCGTTGCTACAACGAAGGCCAGGGAAAAGCAGAGATCGCGATGCTTGTAGGTTCGCAGCAGGGGCTGCGAGATGAGCGGCAGCACGCGAGCAAGACGCTGCCGGAAGGGATCCGGCGTGAGCTCCGGCAAGCTGTCACGGCCGGAGAGTTCGCTGCCGGGCAGAGGGCGCTGGCCATCGGCATCGGGCTCGTCGCGGCTGGGCTAGGCTACCTCCTGCGTCAGGCCCGGCCGCGGATCACTGCTTAGTGCACCTTTCCTGGTGGAACCGTGTCGCTACCCACCAGTGGGAAGGGTGGGCGCAAGGTCGGTACTCACGCCCAGCTGGAATGAGGCCGCAGCGTACGGGTTGTCTTCGATACGCCAGTCCTGATGTTCGACTTCGGCGTGCTGGTCCTTGTCGAACCACACCAGCCCGAGGGTCTTGTAGCTGGCCATGCCCTTGAACAGGTTCCCGATATTAACGAAAGGGTCGGCCGCATTGCTGACGGCGGTCTCTGACAGCAGAACCGGCTGGCTGGTAAATGTCCTTACCTGGTTGATGGTCTTGCCGAAGACGCTGGTGAAAGTGTCCGAGGAGTGATAGTAGTAGCCGTCGATACCAACCCAGGTGACGAATTGCGTGCCGGGCCACCATGAGGCGATCGGTCCGGTACCGGTTCCATCCGCCTGGATCGTCCACAACCAGGTGACGTTGTCGGCGCCCTCCTGGTGGAATAGTGTCACGATGTGTCGCCACGCGGCCACGAACGTTGACGCCGGGACGTGCCCATACCCCCACGAGTACCAGCGCGCATTCATCTCGTGCCCGAAGCCGATGACCACGGCGTGGCCGTAATCCTGAACGTTATCGGCATACGAGCGCAGGTAATCATCGTAGGTACCGGCGGCGACCGCGGCGACGCTGGCGTCTGTCGGATCGATCTGCACGAACGGGATAATGCCGTGCTTGCGGATCATTTCCGCGAATTGCGTATCGAACGGCTCCGCCCAGCCACTGTAATACCCCAGAAGATTCGGCTGCCTGCCCGCCACCTGCGTGAAGCGAGCGATTGCACCATAGGCCGGCGGCGCCCCCGGCTCGAAGACGCCGAGATAGGAGGCTAGTTTCGGGGCTAGGGGGGCATGGACCGCCACGCGGGGCTGCGGGGAAGATCTCGCGAAGCGGACGCCAGTGACGGCGACAGCGGCGGCAGCGAGCGCGACAGCCAGGATCATCACCAAGCGGGATCTCATGCTGCCTGGCCTCCGGGGAAGATGACGCGGCCCACGACAGCGAGATTAAGCAAGCCGAAAAGCAGGAGGACTGCGAACTGCAAGGAACTCAGCGCCGCCATCCGCCAGATGGCCAGCGCCACCCACAGTACCGCCACGCTGCCGCTCCACCAGGTGGCACCAATGCGGAATCGCCGCAGCGAGCTTCCCGGCGTGCGGGTCGGATGCCAGCTCATTGACTTGCCCCAGGCGCCATCCCAGATGGCGAACACATGCGCCCAGCCGCGGGCGATGCCCAGCGGCCAGATCCCCAGCCCGTAGCGGGAACGATGCCAGAGCGGATAGAGAACGAACCCGGTGAACATCGCCGGAAGCAGGGCCAGGAAGTTCCGCGGCCTGATGTGGCCGGGCAGGAAGGCCAGCATGACGATGGGGATGAGAGGCCCGAAGAACGTCAGCAGGGCGGTGTAGGCGTAGTACATGAACCCGGAGATGTAGGTGAGCCGGGCCGGGATGGACATGGGGATCGCCCACAGCCGCCGGGAGAACACGATGCCGACGTTCCCTGAGCACCACCGGTACTGCTGCCGCACGAAGGCGTCGAGATTGTCCGGGCAGATCCCGGTCGAGAGCAGGATCGGGATATAGACGATGGAATAGCCGCCCCTGCGCACGTCAAGTCCGGTGTGTACGTCCTCGGCGTACGGGATGAGCGTCGCGCCGCCACAGGGCTCAAGCGCGGTTCGCCGGTAGACCGCGGAGGTCCCGCAACAGACGGCGGCGTCCAGCCGGTCACGGGCCACCTGGACCGTCCGGTAGAACACCTCCTGGATGGGGCCGGCCGACCTTTCGATCCATGTCTGCGCCGGGCTGCTCCTGAAGTACTGAGGAGTCTGCACGATCCCGATCCTGGGATTGTCCATGTAGGGAAGTGTTTCGGCCAGGAAGTCGCGCCGCACGGCGAAGTCCGCGTCCAGGATCACCAGGTATGCCGCGCTGGTCTGGGAGAACGCGTAGCGCAGGTTGCCGGCCTTCTTACCCGCAGGCCAGTCAGGCCGGTGGATATAGCGGAAGCCGAAGAAATCGGCCATCGAGCGGGCTTCGTCGGACGGTCCGTCGTCGAGGACGTAGGCCCGTGCTTCGCCTGGGTAAGCCTCGATGAGATCCACCACCGCGGTCCAGGTGTTACGGAGCAATTCAATGGGCTCGCCGCAGATGGGAAGGTAGATATCCACTCGCGGATATGAGGTCGGACGCCACGTCTGGATGCGCGCCTGGTGCGCGGCGAGGTCGAACCCGGCTCCGGCGAAATTTACCGGCAGGCTGATCGCCTGGTAGATGACGTACGTGACGGTGAAGAGCAGAAACGGCGACAGTGCCAGATCATCTACGGCGAACTTGAGCTGGCTGAAGATGAGACAGCCAGAACCAATGAAGATGACTGTGGTCAGATAGGGCAGGTTCCGCTGGATGTAGGAGTATTTCTCCTTGTCATCCGGGGGTAGCGGAGGTACGAGGTCACGTCGCTGGTGCCGTCTGTCCGCCAAGGTTACCGACCTTGCGATCGTCCCGGTAGAACCCTGCTGACTGCTCACGACTGCGGCTCGTATCGCCAGATCAGGTAGGTACCCGGTGCTGGGCCAGCCGGGCCGGGGCCGTACGGGATGATCTCGATGAGGTGGTAGTGATGGTTGCGACGGATATCAGCGGCGATGCTATGGTCCAGCAACGTCGTGTCGGAGAAGTTCAGTGCGATCAGGGAAAAATAGTGGCTGGCGATGTACTCGGCAAAGGTGCCCGCGTTGCCATCGCCGACAATCCCGGCCTTGTCGCTGGGTCCGCCGGTGGGAGTTCCTCCTGGCAGGATGATGTTCCGCGTGCTGGACCAGCGCATCCACTGGGTCCCGGCAGGCAGGTAGTACTCCGCCAGGGACGGGTCTTCCACCAGCAGGCGCCCGGTACTGCCGTCGGCCAGCGGGCGCAGGATCGTCAGAAAAGCTGACGAGTCGGGCCAGTTCGTAGAGAAAACCCACGACTGGCCGGCCCCGAGTGAGACGGGAAAGGAAAGCGCGACGACGCAGGCCCCCACCGTGACGGCACGCATGTTCCCCACGGGCGCGGCCGAGGCGAACTTGTCGACGGCGTAACCCGCGGCGATGGCGGCAAACCAGGCGCCGAGATCCACGTGCTTGTTCAGCGAGTCGGTGGTGTGCAGGCTGGCTTGCTCGATCGGCACAAGCAGAGCGGCGGCGGCGAGCAGCGTCAGCAGCCATGTCTGCGGGTGCTTGGGTCGGCTGACCCAGCTGACGATGACGCCGCAGAGAGCGGCGACGATGATCGCGCCGGTCCACGTCCAGGAATCGGTGAGGACGGAGAACGCGGAGTCGGCACCTGCCGCCCGCGTCAGTGTGGTCGCCTTGACGCCGTGGATGAAGCGGCTTCCGCCGATCAGCAGACCGAGGGTGATCAGCAGGGCAACGATCGTGAACAGGGCCAGGGCACGCGCGGCGGCGAGCTTGCCGCCTGGCCTGGGCCAGGCTACGACCAGGGCCAGCAGGATAACGATGGGATCGAACAGGGCTGACGCATACGAAGTAGCGTTGGCCACCGCCAGCGTGAACGCGGCCGCCAGCATCCAGACGGTGGCGTCCTGCCGATCGCCGGCCCGGACGACCAGCCACGCCGCGAGTGCCACCAGGAACAGCGACATGGCGTCATAGGTGGCGAACGCGCCCAGATGCAGAGTCGGGCCGAGGACGGCGAACAGCGCGGCCGCGAAGAACGCGGCCCGGCGCCCGTGTAGCCGGTCAGTAACGGACCATAGCGCGACGGTGGCCCCCAGCATGAAGAAGAGGGACAAGATCCGGGCTCCGGTCAGCCCTCCCACACTGTCCGCTAGCGCACCGAGCGGCGGATATATGACCGGGGCACCGGAAAAGTAGGCCGGGAACGGCGGCAGCGTGGTGCCGTGCAGCAAGTTCGCCCATTCCAGATGCCCGGCCCATAGGTATGTCGCCTCATCCACGAACGCCGTGTTGGCTCGGACCAGCCGAAGCGAAAGGACGGCTTGAACAGCGAGTATGACCGCCAGCGGCCAACTACCCGGGATGCGCGGCCGCGCCGTTCGCTCGCTGCGGTGCGAGGCAGCCGCCGTCTTCTCCGGCAGCGCGGTGTCCGACGTGGCAGGCTCGGCTGACTCCTGGGTCACTGGGCCAAGATCCATGAGGTCGCACCTGCCCGGTAAATAGAGGCATAGCAAGGGTGCGTCGGTCGCCCCCCCTGTTGCTCACTTAAGGTAATCGCGGTGTCGCATTTTGCAGCTCTTCTGTACGAATGTAGACACCGCAAACAGACGGTAACGTTAGGCACCGGCCTAAGAAGGGGTTTTCGGTGATTTCGCGGGAGAAAGTCCCCTCGCGGCGCGTGTGGCAGCCGCCAGCTCTCCAGTGCCAGGCCCAAACCTGCGTTACAACTATCACGATTTGTAATCTTGCTTGTATAACCGTCCATCCTGTGTTGCGCTATACCGTGCGGTTCGCATCGCCCTGAGTGCGCGCCGCTTATGGGGGGTTTGACCTCATGGGAGATGAGGACGGCAGCCAAGAGCTGCCCCAACGTTCGCGCGGTGCGGCTCGAGGCGGGTCAGACCGGTCAGCTCCGTCTGTGTCCCCGGTGCTGTCGGAGGAATTGCGCCAGCGTATCCAGGCTGCGGTCAAGGTCGAACGGGCCGAAGCGGCAGCTAAGGAACAGCCGACCACAGCCAAGCGGTCCGGGCGCGAGGCGGTGTCAGCGCCTGCGGATGGCGGGGCGGCGGGTCCGGCGGTCAACGGAATCGGCGGTGCGCGTAGACACGAGCGCGCCGCCAAGAACGGGACATGCGTCAAGCCCCAGCCCGCCGCGGACCGGCCAGCCACCCATAAGCCCGCCGCCCCGGGACACAGCCGGACACCAGCGCGGGGTCGGACAAGCCTGTCTGGCCACCCCGGGGAGAGCGCGCGGAAGAAGCCTTATGATCGGCGCTTGGCCCGGGTGGGCCTGGTCGTCCTGGCTCTTGCTCTCGTCGCGGTCGGGTCGCTCGTCACCGCAGCGTCCTTGCATTTCGCGGGCTCATCGAGCGGGAGCAGTGGTCCAACGGCAGCTGCCCTGGAGCGTCAAGAGGCACTCACCCGCACCCAGGCGGCGAGCTGGGTTGCCCAGCAGGTCAGCCGGGACGACGTCGTGTCATGCGATCGGGCGATGTGCGCTGCGCTTCGGGCCGACGGGTTTCCCGCTGGCAAGCTGCTGGTGCTCGGGCCTACGTCGCAACCCCCTGTGACCTCGGCTGTGGTCGTCGTGACCGAGGTGGTCCGTGATCTGTTCGGCAGCAGCATCGGCTCGGCTTGGGCGCCGGCCGTCCTCGCGTCCATCGGCTCGGGAGCCGCGGAGGTCACCATCCGCGTGATCGCGCCGCACGGAGCCGTCACGTACCAGGAGCAGCTCAACTCAGGACTGGCCGATCGCACGCAGCACGGGACGGCGTTGGAGGGAGATCCTCAGATCACGTTCTCTGATAGTGCGAAGGCGAATCTCGCTGCTGGTCAGGTCGATCCGCGGCTGCTGCTAGCGCTCGCGAATCTGGCCTCGGCCGAGCCGATCGACATCGTGCAGTTCGGGAACGTCGGGCCTGGCGCCAGTGCGGGGCTTCTGCTCCGCTACGCCGATCTGGCCGTGAACGACCAGGCGGCTAACA
>OBLU010001621.1_pt1 | contig 20874 bp, 15 predicted proteins | sample 1518681 | NCBI WGS metagenome assembly OBLU01 (sample SAMEA3539304, study PRJEB22396) | soil metagenome | biome: tundra; feature: field; material: soil | place: USA | collected 2010-05 | depth 0.15 m
CAAACGTCCTCAATCCCGAACCCGAGAGCATAACCCTGAACACCGAATTGGAAACACCCACCCTTGATCCTGCGACGGAGCTTGAGCAGCCGTCGTCCGAATCCACGTCCAACCCCGAGACCGCTGAAACACCATTATCTTTCGCGATGGACGCCGATGCCCCAACCGAGCCTGTAGCCCAGGCCGAGCCCGTGGTGACAACCGAGTCTGCGCCTACGCAATCCGTTGCCACCGTTGACGAGCCCGCTGAGCCCGCCGTCCAGGCCGAACCCGCGACGAATTCTGAGGCCCAAGCCGCGCCTGCAAGCGAAGCTGCGCCGACCGCTGAAGCGCCGAAAAAGGCCCCTCACGCTGAACATGGACTTGAGTCCATGGATGATTTTTCTGCCGCCCTCGAAGCTTTCGAGCGCGAGCAGGCCGCTGAAGCCGCCGCCGTCGAGGCGTATGGCGACAAGGTGGTCTCCGGCACTGTCCTCAAGCAGACTGAGAAGCACCTCGTCATCGACGTAGGCTTGAAGTCCGAAGGACTGGTTCCGATTGAACAAGTTCTGGATCACACCGGCGCGGTCAAATTCCAGCCCGGTGATGTGATCGACGTGGTCATCGAGCGCGAGGAGCCCGAAGGCGGCTATCTCGTCAGCTACGAGAAGGCCCAGCGCCTCCGCGTGTGGGACACCATTGAGAAAGCGGCCAACGACAAGACGCCGGTCATCGGCACCGTGGTCAGCCGCGTCAAGGGCGGCCTCACTGTCGACATCGGCATGAAGGCCTTCTTGCCCGGTTCGCAGCTTGAGATTCGCCCAGTGCGCAATCTCGATGGCTACCTCGGTCAGCAGATTGAAGTCCGTGTTATCAAGCTCAACAAGAAGCGTGGCAACGTGGTTGTCAGCCGCAAGGAGATTCTCGAGGAAGAGCAGAACGCCAAGCGCTCCACCACCCTCGAGCACCTCGGCGAGGGCGCCGTTCTCACCGGCACCGTCAAGAACCTCACCGACTACGGCGCGTTTGTCGATCTCGGCGGCATTGACGGCCTGCTTCACATTACCGACATGAGCTGGGGGCGCCTTACGCATCCCCGCGACCTGGTTAACGTCGGCGACGAGATCCAGGTGAAGGTGCTCAAGTTCGACAAGGACAAGCAGCGCGTTTCCCTGGGCTTCAAGCAATTGACGCCCGATCCGTGGCTTGACGCTTCCGAGCGTTACCCCGTGGGCGCTCACGTTCACGGCCGCGTGCTTTCGGTTACTGATTACGGCGCGTTCGTCGAACTCGAGCAGGGCATCGAAGGCCTGGTTCACCTCTCTGAAATGACCTGGTCCAAGCGCCTCAAGCACCCCTCCAAGCTGGTCAAGCCGGGCGACGAGGTCGACACCGTGGTTCTGAGCGTGAACCCCGCCGACCGTCGCATCTCGCTGGGTATGAAGCAGCTTCTCGAGAACCCATGGGAGAACCTGACCGAGCGCTACCCGGCCGGCACCGTGGTCGAAGGCCGCGTTCGCAACCTTACCGACTTCGGCGCCTTCATCGAAATCGAAGATGGCATCGATGGCCTCGTCCACGTCTCAAACCTGAGCTGGACCAAGCGCGTCAAGCATCCCTCTGAAATCGTGAAGAAGGGCGAAAAGGTCAAGGCTGTTGTTCTCGGCGTCGAGCCGCAGAACCGCCGCCTGTCACTCGGCATCAAGCAGCTTCAGCCCGACGTCTGGGAGAGCTTCTTCGCTGCCCATCGAGTGGGCGACGTGGTGCACGGCAAGGTATTGCGCACCGCGCAGTTCGGCGCCTTTGTCGAAATTGCAGAGGGAGTTGAAGGCCTGTGCCACATCTCCGAAGCTGTGATGGACGACGGCACGGCGGTCAAGCTCGAACAGGGCCAGGAACACGAGTTCAAGATCATCAAGATCAACGTGGAAGAGAAGAAGGTAGGCCTCAGCCTCCGCTCGATTGGCCACGAGGCCAGCCGCGCGGTCGTCGAGAACTACAAGGCGGACACGCACAAGCACCCCGTCTCCAGCTCCACCACGACCCTTGGCGATTTACTCAACTGGCGCAAGAACGAGCGCTAACAACAGCGGTCAGTGATCAGTTGTCAGTGATCAGATAGAAAGAACGGCCACCCTTTAGGGTGGCCGTTCTGCATTTGAGACCCTGTGCGCTAGAAACGCCGATTAATTGAGGCTCCGAAGTTCAGTAGCTTTCGCAGCCATGGCCTTTGCCTCCGCGTCGCGTCCCACATCTGAGAGGAAAACGGAATAGCCTTCGAATCTTTGGCTTCCGTCTGATCCCTTCGAGATGAACGCTCTCCGCCTCCGACACCTTCCTTTGTGAAAGGTACGCCAATGCCAATAGGATACGTGTTATGTATAGTTCCTTTATGTTGAGGGATTCTCTGAGGACCACTTCCGCCTTCTTAAAATCCTTTCTCTTGACATAAACAGCGCCTAGACCCATCTTGCACTCGGGGCTCTCTGGAGCCATCTTTGTAGCTCGAATCATGTGCGTTCGTGCCTCGGTGAATTTCCCGAGCTTGAAATTGCACCAACCGAGATTCCAAGAAAATTGCCAGTTCTTTTGGTTAACAGTTTCTTCCTCCTTGAGGAGCTTGATTGCGGCGTGCCATCGTTCTTTATCCATCTCTGCTTTGGCCTGCTCAGAGATCCTCTTGGCAGCGTCGGTCATTTTGCTTTGCATCGTGGACGTTCCTGAGTTGGATGATAAGGACGATTGTAACGAGGGACGCCAAAGATTGCAGGTTAGCAACGCCATCATGAGAGCGCCGCTCATCTCCTCCAAGGTTGCACTTCGCCCGGCTCGCCCCAGCTTGGAATGGGCTTCTGCAAGCCGTCTTTGATCCAGAGGAATTGACCGTTAATGTCGGCGGCTTCGTCACGCATCAGGCCGGCAACGAGGTCCGCAGCTTTTTCGGGATCATCGCCTCCAGTTTTCTCTACCCAGTTCGCCCATTGCAAGTACGCATCGGCAATGCTGCCCAGCCGTTCCGAAGCGGCTTTGATGTCTGCCCACATATCCGTTTTCACATCTCCCGGATGGATCACGTTGGCGGTCACTCCTGTTCCCTTCAACTCCGACGCGAGGTGACGGGTGAACTGATTCAGCGCGGCCTTGCTGGTGCCATACGCACTGTTCACAGGGCCAGGTTCATGCAACGCCGCAGCCGAAGTCACGTTCACAATACGGCCCCATCCGCCGTCGATCATTGCGCCAACAAATGCCCTGCAGGTCAGGTACGAACTGATCGTGTTGATCAGGATGGTTTCGATCCACGCCGCCGGATCGCTGTCCTTGATGAGATCGATTGGGCCGAACACGCCTGCCGCATTCACGAGAATGGATGGGATGCCGAGTTCGCGCTCGATCACGCCCTTCACCTGCTTCACGGAATCCGGCTTGCCGAGATCGACGGGCACAACCAGCGCGCTCGCTCTTCCGGCTGCGATCTCCTGCCGCGTTTCTTCAAGGCCTGCTTCGCCGCGTGCGAGCAATGCCACCGCTGCCCCCTGCTGCGCAAGCCGGACGGCTATGCGCCGGCCCAGGCCGCGGCTGGCGCCCGTGACCACCGCTATTTTTCCCCTCAATACGTCCACTCAGGAACTCCTCGTTCTCTGCTCGTCCTGGCCCAGTGCCCCGATGAAAATTCCAGGCCATGCTTTACATTCTCAACCGGGGACCTGGTTTACAAGCTTACAATCCCCCTGCAGTCAAAGTGGCCGGGAACACCCAGGCTCAATTCTGCGCTTGGAGAACGCGACCCCGAAACGTCTGCATTTTCGAAAAGATGAATCAGTTTGAAAATGATCGAAGTCTTGTGCGCCTGCTCCTATTGACATTCTGTAGGAAGAGGACGACACTCACACAGACTCCCGATAGGACCGCACCAATGAGCTCTAAACAGGCGAATCTTCTGCAAGGTACGCTCGATCTCCTGGTTCTGAAGGCGCTTGGCCCGGGAGAACTCCACGGCCTGGGCATCTCGCGCCGCATTGAGCAGATCACGCACGGAACATTTCTCGTCAAGCCCGGCTCTTTGTTTCCAGCCCTGCACCGCATGGAAGAGGCTGGATGGCTGAGCTCCTTCTGGGGCGAATCGGAGAACAACCGCCGTGCGAAATTTTACCGGCTCACGAGGGCGGGAAAAGGCCAGCTCGAGGTCGAAACCGAACAATGGACGAGGGTAGCCCTCGCCATGACAAAAGCGTTAAAGGCAACATAGGGGCGAACGATGAAACTCTGGTCCCGTGTCAAGAGCATCTTGCGAAATCTCATCAGGAAACCGCAGGTTGAGCGTCAGCTTGATGATGAGGTTCGCGCTTACGTGGAGATGATGACCGACGAGCGAATCGCCGCCGGCATGTCCGCGTCCGAAGCTCGCCGCACCGCGATGGCGGAGTCTGGCGGCATCGAGCAGGCCAAGCAGGCAGTGCGCGATCATCGCGCCGGCACCGGCCTGGAGCTTCTTTGGCAGGATGTGCGCTTCAGCCTGCGCCAATTGCGGCAAAATCCTGGCTCCACCGTTTCCGCCATAGCCGCTCTTGCCCTCGGCATCGGAGCCAACACCGCCATCTTCTCTGTAGTGAATACGGTTCTGCTCAAGCCGCTCACCTATCCCAACGCCGATCGCATGGTCGATTTTCTGGCGCACACGTCCGGCCTTGCCAATAACCTTCACAGCATCCCGGAGTTTCACTTCTTCCAGCGGCAAACGAACATATTTAAAGAGGTCGTGGCATACGACAACGCGGGCCCCGGCTTTAACCTTACCGGCGGCCGTCCGGAGCAAGTCCACGGGATTCACGTCACGGAGGGCTACTTCCGCGTGTATGGCGCACCCGTGGTGCTGGGACGGACCTTCACGCCGCGGGAGGACTCGCCCCACGGCGGCAAGGTAGTGGTACTAGGCTACGGCCTATGGCAGCGCAGGTTCGGCGGCGACCAGGCCATCGTGGGGAAATCTCTCTCGCTGGGCAATGAGCCGTACACAATCGTCGGCGTGATTGGAAAGGATTTCGTCGCCGACCCGCAGGCTGACCTCTGGCTGCCATTTCAGTTTGAGCCGGTCAGCAACGACATGAACCTCTTCTTTGAGGTGACCGGACTGCTCCGGCCCGGCGTCACGGTGGCGCAGGCCAACGCCGAATTACTGGCAGCGGGCCCAGAGTACCACCGTGAGTTCCCGAATACGGATTGGCGACCGTATTTTACGGTTGGACCATTGCGCGACAGCATCATCGGCGACGCGCGTAATTCGCTCCTGATGATTTTGGGCGCGGTAGGACTGGTGCTGCTGATCTCCTGCGCCAATGTCGCCAACCTGCTGCTGGTGCGCGCCACGGGACGCAAGCGCGAGTTTGCAATCCGCTCGGCTCTCGGCGCCGGGCGCGGGCGCATCGTACGCCAACTACTGACGGAGAGTATTTTGCTCTCTCTCTTCGGCGGCATTCTCGGTCTGGTTCTTGGCTTCGTTGGAGTGCGCGCCTTGTTGGCCGTGAGTCCCGCAGGCCTACCCCGCATCGGCGAAAACGGCTCTGCTATCGGCATCGATTGGCGCGTGCTCGGCTTCACGCTCGCTGTCTCGCTGCTCACGGGCATTCTCTTCGGTCTTTTCCCTGCCCTTGCTGCGTCCCGCGCGGACCTGAACTCGGCATTGAAGGAAAGCAGCAATCGCTCCGGCACGGGATTTCGCCAGAGCAAGGCCCGCTCGCTGCTGGTCATCAGCGAAGTGTCATTGGCGCTGGTGCTGCTGATCGGATCGGCGCTCCTCATCCGCACATTCATCGCACTGCATGGGGTTGGTCCGGGCTTCGATTCTCACAATGTACTCACCATGGAAATGTCGCTTAACGGCGAGCGATACCAAAAGACGGCGGGCATTTCGCTGCTTATCAAGAACGGCCGCGACCGGCTCAATGCCCTCCCTGGAGTGGAACTTGCGGCTGCCGCTTATTGGCTGCCCATCGATGTCGAAGATGGCACGGGGTTCCAGATCATCGGGCGTCCGGTCGAAAAAAACTGCTGCGGAAGCCAATGGATGAGTATCACGCCGGGTTACCTGAGCCTGTTCAGGATCCCCGTTCTGCGTGGACGCGACTTTACTGAAAACGACAAAGCCGGCGCGCCCGGCGTAGCTCTTATTAACGAAGCCCTCGCCAGGCAATACTGGCCCAACGAGGAGCCCGTAGGGCAGCACATCATGTGCGGGCAGGGGATAGGACCGGAATTCGAAGGAGAACCGGAACGTCAGATCATCGGCATCGTCGCCGACTCCCACAACAGTGGCCTCGGCAAGCCTGCCGACCCCATGATGATGGTCCCCATTGCCCAGGTTCCGGACGGGTATGCCGCCGCCTACTCCAATATCCAGCCCCTGTTCTGGCTGGTGCGAACCCGCGGCGACCCGCACCTGTCCATTCCCACCATCACCGAGCAGTTGCGCATCGCGAGCGCGGGATTCCCGGTGGCCCATATCCGCACCATGGACGAGGTGATGAGGCGCTCCACGGCCCGCCAGAACTTTAACATGCTCCTGCTCAGCATCTTTGGTGCGGTCGCGCTGGTGCTCGCCGCCATTGGCGTTTACGGTTTGATGGCCTACTCTGTTGAACAGCGTACGCAGGAGATGGGCATCCGTATGGCCCTGGGCGCAGACCGCTCCACCATTCGCAACCTTGTGGTCTGGCATGGCATGAGACTGGCGCTCACGGGGGTGGTGGTAGGCATTGCCGCCGCATTCGGGCTCACGCGGCTCATCGCGACATTTCTTTTCGGCGTCAAACCATGGGATCCAGCGGTATTCGTCTCTGTGCCGCTCATCCTTTGCGCTGTGGCGCTGCTGGCCGTGTGGCTGCCTGCCGCGCGCGCCTCCAAAGTTGACCCTATTCAGGCCTTGCGCGCGGAGTGATATGAAGTGTTGATCAGGTTCAACTCTTCCTCAATGAACGAGTTGGGCGGGCGCCTCTTCCGGTCGGCGTCCGCCAACGAAGTATCATGCTCTCGGATTTCAAATCGTCAACTGGTCCAAAAGTCCCAAGCCCCGTAACACCTTCTGCTGATTTCTAAATGGCAAGGCCGCTCCTAAAATTGCGGGTAAGAGGAACTCCGCTTGCCGCGTACCGCAAGATTCTGGATTGGCTCGGTAGCGACCCTGACCGTGGCGCAGATCATCGTATCTGTATTGCTGCCGGCAGGCCTGGCGCTCACCACGGTCAGTGACAGCTTGTCCATCGTATTGTTGGTGGTTCTCCTCGTCGCATTTGCCCAAAACGCCATTCCGACTCGGGGACGCCTGCGAGCTTTCTGGATCATGCAGGCGGTGGGCTGGTTCATCTCGCTCGTCAGTCAAGGCTGGTGGATGTTCTTCGACGTCGTCCTGCGAAAACCGGTGCCCATGCTGTTCGTCGGCGACGTCCTCCTCTTTCTTCCTGGAATTCTCATGCTCGCCGGACTTTTGCTGCGCCCTCACGTGCATGAGTCCGATCAAAGTGCTCGCCTGGGGATGCTGGACTTTCTGCTGCTGATGTTGTGGTGGGTTTGTTTCTACGTCTATCTCGTGATGTGCTGGCAATACGTCTCACCCAACGAAGGGCTCTATAACCAAAACTACGACCGCCTCTACATGGTCGAGAACCTGATCCTGACGATCGTTCTATGCTCTCTGCTCAGGCAGAGCACCGGCGCCTGGAGACGGTTCTACCTCCTGTTTCTCGGTGCGGTGTTGTTCAACTATGTATGTTTCGCCGTGGAAAACCGTGCCGTCGAGTTGAATACCTATTTCAGCGGGAGCTGGTACGACTCTCCGCAGATGGCCTCGTTCGCTCTGTTCATGGTGATCGCGATGAAAGGGCGCGGCCTCAGCCAGACCCCTGCCACCACCGAAGACGCGAGATACGGATCGTGGATGGGAGCCCTCGCCATTCTGGCGGTGCTGTCGTTACCCGTCATCGTTCTGATTGCCGTGCTTGAGAGCGGGGTGTCGTCAGAGATTGTGCACTTCAGAGTGCTTGTCAGTGCGGGTGCCATGTTCGCAATGGCAGGACTGGTGTTCATGAAGCAGCAGTTGTTACACAAGGAATTGAAGCTGGCGAATCATGTTCTCGAGGAATCTTCGATGACCGATCCGCTGACTCGAATCCATAACCGGCGTTTCTTTTCGGCCACTATTCTGGCCGACGTCGCGCAGTCACTTCGAGCCTACGCTGAAGGGGATGACCAATCGACGCGAGACCTGGTTTTCTATTTGATCGACCTGGACGATTTCAAAGACGTGAATGACCTGCACGGTCACGACGCGGGTGACCGCGTGCTGATCGATACTTCAAGACGGATAAGTTCCGCGATTCGCAATTCAGATGTGCTGGTGCGCTGGGGTGGCGAGGAGTTTCTGATCGTCTCTCGCTACACTGACCGCGGGCAGGCAGCAATTCTCGCAAAACGCGTGATCGAAGCCGTGAGCGGAAAGCCTTTTGTGGTTGGCACTGTCAAAGGACTGCGTCAGACTTGTTCCATCGGTTGGGCGGCATTCCCCTGGCTTGAGGAAAATGTGGAAGCGATGGGATATGAGGAGGTCCTCAAGTACGCGGATCGAGCACTCTACCGAGCAAAGAAGGCTGGGAAGAATCAAGCGATCGGGATGACACCATCGGGCATCGTCGAGACAAACCCGAACCCCCTGCCAAACGCGAACCTTCCGACAGTGACACCCCAAGAATCTGTAGCCCGCTGGCCGGTGATGACAATCTCAAACTGAAGCCCCTGGGCGATCGCAGCATATTGCGATTGCGATCTCGCCTTTAGCCTGAAGGCGTAACATGTTCCAGCCGCTGCCGAAGATACTCCTTCCATCCTTCAGGTAATGCGGCGACTCGGAGCGCACGCTCTAACAAGGCCACATCCGCCTCGTTATACCTTTTCTCCGCATATAACCGAGTGATTGCCGACACCGGGACGCCATTGGGGTCGGGGCTTATAACCCTCATCTCATCGCCGGCGCCGACTTCCCCCTCGTTGGCAACGGAGACGTTGAAACCCGTGCGGCCGCTCCTGAAGAACCGCTTCACCATGTCGTCGGCTTCAAATCTTATGCCAAGTTTGTAGCAAGGCAGGCGAGGCTGGGTAACGACTACTTCTGTTGAACCGACCGAAAACCGATCGCCAAGATGGACCGAATCTTCAGAAAAGTCATCCAGTGTGAAGTTCTCCCCAAAGATGCCCATCGGCAGATCCCGGCCTGGCAACTCACTTTTCCAGTAGTCGTAGTGTGTGAGCGGGTAGCAGTAGACGGCCTTATCGACGCCTCCGTGAACGCTGAGATCCGCTTGACGATCGCCGTCCAAATTGAGCTTGCGTAAAGCGACTCGGTTGTGGACCGGTTCCTTGAAGATTCCCGTACTGACGCGTATCCCATGCCACTTCACTTCGCGGGGAAGCCCGGTATTGAGGGATATTATCTTCATATGCCGCCGGTCCTCATTCGTTGCGTCCGCACGAAGTTACTCACTGGGCAGTATAGCGAGCGGCTCGGGCAAGTAAAAACCTTGATCACGTTCCAGGCCGGTGCGCTCAGCGGGCCCTCCCGCGAATTCCCGTTGGCTCAATGTGCTGGCCTCGTGACTGCCGGGTGCCCCATCCTAACCACGTAGTTTGCGGTTAGGGTGGGAAAGCAACCACCTCCACCGGCCCGCTAGCAGCTAATAGCTAGCAACTGACTCTCTCCCCGAAAGCACGACCACAATCCCCAAGGATGCCAGCACGCATACCAGCGCGAAGAGGAACACGCTTGCGTACCCGAATGCCCCAATCACAGCGCCCGCAATCGGCCCCACCAGGAAAAATGATACATCTGCGAAGACCGTGTACACGCCCAGAGCCGTTCCGCGGTTGCGCTCCGGAACTCGCTTCACTGCCTCCACGCCCAACGCCGGAAATACGAGCGAGAAGCCGAATCCGGCCAGCGCGGCGCTGCCAAAAGCCACCCACGGCGACTCCGCGCGCCACAGCAGCAACACTCCCAGCGACTCCACCGCCAGGCAAACGATACTCACCGCAAACCCGCCAAAACGATCGATGGCGTGAATGAAGAGAAGTCGCGCCGCGATAAACGCTGAGCCAAAAGCGGTCAGGCACAACGCCGCACCATTCCAGTGCCGGCTGGCATAGAAGAGCGTCACAAAGGTAGCCAGCACGCTGTAGCCTACGCCACCGAGCGCCAGCGCCATGCCATGCGGCGTCACCCGTCCCAGCACGTCGCGAAAGGGCAGATGTTCGCCCGCCACCACAGGCACCGGCCGTTTGCCGCTGGCCACAAGAAAGCTTGCGCCGCACATCGCAATCGTCACCAGCCCCAGCGACGCAAGGCCCCAGTGCTCCTCCATCACCACGCCCAGCGGTGCGCCCAGCGCCATCGCGCCATAAGTGGCCACGCCGTTAAACGAAATCACTTTCGCGGTGTGCTCCTGTCCCACCGTTGAAATCCCCCATAGAGTCGCGCCTGTCGACCCCAGGCTCTCGCCCACGCCCAGCAGCAGCCGGCTCACCAACAGGATGCCCAGACTCAGCCAGGGTGGGTTGCGATGCAAAGCGGCGGCGATCACCAGCAAAGCACCGCTCACGGTGCAGGCGCCTATGCCCCACAGCACCGAAATCTTGGCCCCTTCGTGATCGCTGATGCGCCCGGCCCATGGCCGGCTCAGGAACGTGGCAATGTACTGAATGCTGATGACCAGCCCCGCCAGCGCCGCACTGTAACCCATGCGCAGGTGCACATATGCCGGCAAGATCGCCAGCGGCAGACCGATCGAGAAATAGCAGACGAAGGTGAAATAGACGAATCCAAGAATCTGCCGCGTTCCGCCCTGCGATGCAAGGGAAGCCGGGGCGCGCAGGCTGTCTACTGCGGAGGGTTCCATGGGACAGGGGTGAATCTGCGGGAGAAATACTCAACTCCAGTATAGCGAAATAAGCTGCACCCAGAGTTTGAGGCCAACCTGAAATCGCGCCGCCGGAGACGCCCACGGTCCCAATCATGAATATGAAAAATATTTCTCCCATAGACGTTCGAGTGGTGTATGCTCTTTTCCATAGACGTTCGAGGGGAGGGAAATGATGGCCGCGAAGAGCAAAGACAGCGGAGAGATGGTGCAGGGCACCCTGGACATGCTGATTCTGCGCACCCTCGTGATGGGGCCGGCGCACGGACACACCATCGCTCATGTCATCGAGCATGCCTCGGACAATGTGCTCGAAGTGGAGCAGGGGTCATTGTACCCGGCGCTGCATCGTCTTGAAGATCGTGGATGGCTCGAATCGTACTGGGGCCCCAGCGAAAACAATCGCAAGGCAAGGTACTACAAGCTCACCCGCGTCGGGCGAAAGCAGTTGCTGGCTGAGACAAGCCGTTGGCGCCTTATGGTCGAGGCCATTGGCCGGGTAATGGGCGAAATCAAGAGCTAACGCAGGAGGGCCGCGATGAGCTTGAAGCGATTTTTCAGCCGAAGCCGCCGTGACGCCGAACTGGCGCGCGAAATTGAAGAACACATCGAATTGGAAACAGAGGAGAACCGCGCGCGCGGCTTGTCGCCCGACCAAGCCCGGCGCCGGGCCTACGTGAAGCTTGGCAGTCCCCGTCGCGTTCGCGAGGACCTATGGCAGCAGAACACCGTCACGGTTGCCGACAATCTATGGCGCGACTTGAAATATGCACTGCGCACCCTGCGCAGGACGCCGGGATTCACCCTCACCGCCGTCCTGATTCTCGCGCTCGGCATCGGCGCGAACACGGCCATCTTCACCCTGATGAATGCGCTGCTCTTACGCAGTTTGCCCGTCAGTGATCCATCCAGCCTGGTTCGACTCACCATGAACGTGCAGATGGACAGCAACACCATCCGCAACATCCCGCTGAATTACCCCATTATCGGTTCGCTCTCACGCCGGGCGAAGTCGTTCGCGGGAATCTTCGGCTGGTCAGGCACTGATTTTGTGCTCAGCCGGAACGGCGTGGTCCGCCAGTATCACGGCGCGCTTGTCAGCGGTGGCGCCTTTGGCATTCTGGGCGTGCGGCCCGCGCTGGGGAGACTCCTGACACCGCAGGATGACCAGCACGGCGGCGGTCCGGATGGCTGGGCCGCGGTCGTCAGTCATCGCTTTTGGACGACGGCACTTCATGGGAACCCATCGGTAATCGGCTCACAGGTAAATCTCAACGATCACAACGTCACCATCATTGGTGTTGCACCGGCCGGATTCGAAGGCGTCATCGTTGCTGAACGTCCGGACTTCTACCTACCGCTGAATTATGAAACGGTGATGAACGGGAAAAGTTCGCACCTATACACCGCAGGCGATTTGTGGCTACCGGCGTTTGCGCGCCTCAGGCCGGGAGTAACTCCCAAGCGCGCCGCTGCGGAACTGACCTCGCTCTTTCCCGCTATCTGCGATGAAATTCTGCCTCCAGCCATCCGCCATCTTCCCTTTATTGAGCGTTCGCGGCTGGTCGTGGAATCGGGGCGCGCTGGGTGGAATCAACTGCAACCGCAATACACGCAGGCGCTTTTGCTGTTGCAATGCCTCGTTGTCGTGGTGCTGCTCATCTGCTGCGCAAATCTTTCAGGCTTGTGCCTGGCGCGTGCCGGGGCGCGGCAAAAGGAATTCGCCATTCGCGGGGCCCTTGGCGCAGCACCCTTCCGCCTTGTGCGCCAGGTTCTGGTCGAGAGCCTGCTGCTCGCAATCCCCGGCGCAGCGCTGGGCGTGGCCTTCGCATGGCCGGCCGCACGACTTCTCGTGCAGCATTTGGGCGACAGGCAAGTCGCACAATCGCTGTCCACACGACCGGATGCAACCGTACTGGTTGCGACCGTTCTCTGTTCCATCGCCTGCGCCTTGTTCTTTGGAATGGCACCCGCCTGGCAGGCCCGCCGCACCAGCGTTGAGCCAATCCTGCGACAGACTGCGAGGCATTCCCGGCGCGCCGGTCTGCGCAGTGTCTTTATCCCCATCGAAGTGGCTCTTTCGCTGGTGCTGGTGGTGATTGCAGGCCTGCTCGGCTCCACGCTCATGCGCCTCAGAACCCAGAACCCCGGCTTTCGCACGGAGAATGTGCTCTTTGCGCGAGCCGACTTTACACGTCTTCCGCTGCAGGGCCGGGATTTGGTCGCTCTGTATCTTCGCATGCTGCAGCGCATGGAACAGGTGCCCGGCATTCAGCAGGCAAGTCTCGCTGAGCTCACGCCTCTAAGTGGAATGATTCATACCGGCAATTTCGGAGCCGCCGGCCAATCCAGCTTCGCCAGTTCTGACATTAGCGACGTTGGTCCGCACTACTTTGCGGCGATAGGCACCCCCATCGTCGCAGGGCACGATTTTTCTGCGCAGGACACGAGTGCCTCTACATGCGTAGTGAACGAGGCAGCCGCGTCGCGCTACTTTTCTACTGGTGCAGCCCTCGGCCACACTCTGCGCAGGAGCGGCCGGCAGATGAACACCGGGGCCGAGATCACGCATGATTGCCTCATTGTGGGCGTCAGCGCCAACGCCAAATATGACAATCTGCGCGATAGCGCGCCTTCCGTTGTGTATTACCCGATTGCATCGGATACGCACGGCCTGCCTGCGCTTTATTTTGTCTTGCACGCGCACGACGATGCCGCGGCGCTGGCCGCCTACAAGGCCGTACTGCATGAGATGGCGCCCTCCACACCAGAAGCCGAGCCAATCACCTTCGCTGCGCAGTTTGACGATTCCATCGCCCGCGATCAGGTTCTCTCCATGCTTTCTGGATTCTTCGCCGCGCTTGCCCTGTTGTTGAGCGGCATCGGGATCTACGGCCTGGTGGCGTGGACCGTCACTGAGCGGACTGCGGAGATCGGTATTCGGACTGCTCTCGGAGCAACTCGAACCGCCATTGTGACCCTCGTGCTGCGCCAGGTCTTCATCCTTCTCACAGTTGGCCTGGTGTGTGGAGGCGTGGGCGCATGGTTCGCCGCCCATTCTATTCGCAGTTTTCTGTTTGAAACTGCTCCGGGCGATCCCCTCTTCTTCATACTCGCCGCAACTGCATTGGCACTCACCGCGGCATTGGCAGCTCTTTTGCCCGCACGCCATGCGGCATCGGTGGACCCCATGCAGGCGCTGCGCACTGAATGAAAGGCGGGCGCTGCACGTGCTCTCGGTCAACCGGCCCGGGTTGGCTTTAAACTGAAAGAGTGTCGGCTTCCTTCCACATCGAGAACTTCGGCTGCCGTGCTGCACGCGCTGATGGCGAGGCAATTGCGGATCGCCTGCGCGCTGCCGGCCTCAGCGAGCGCCAGCCAAGCCTCGCCGATGTAGTGGTGATCAACACCTGCAGTGTCACGGCTGAGGCTGACCGCGAGGCCCGCGCCTTCATCCGCCGGGCACACAGGCTCAATCCGAATGCGCGCATTGTGGCCACCGGGTGCTATGCACAGCGCGCGCCGGAGGAACTCGCCGCACTTACCGGCGTCGCTGCCGTCGTCGGCAACAGTCACAAGGCCTTCGCCCCTGAGGTCGCGCTGAGCCTGATCGCACCGACCGCCGGACGCCGCACGCTCGCCCCGCAACAACGAGCGAACGGGCTTATCCAGATTCAACCGGCGCCAGCCGAAACGGCCTCACCGCAGGTGATCTGGGCTAACGACTACATTCAAACGGCGCAAGCCGAGCTGGCCGCACCGCAGGTGCTCGCCGACGACCGGTTCGCCCACTCATTTCTTGAAGAAGCGCAACTGCTCCCCGGCGCACAGACCCGTCCCAACCTGAAGATCCAGGAGGGCTGCAGCAATCGCTGCACATTCTGCGTGATCCCCCAGACGCGCGGCTCGTCGCGCAGCTTGCCCGCCGAAACCATCCTGCGCCAGATCCGGGGCTTCGTCGCCGCCGGAGGCAACGAGCTGGTGCTTTCCGGAATCAACCTGGGTCGCTGGGGTCGCGACCTCGCATCCTCAAGCGATGCAGACCGCCCCCCACTCGCCGGACTGGTGCGCGCCGTCTTAGAGCAGACTGATTTGCCGCGCCTTCGCCTCAGTTCGATCGAACCCATGGATTGGGACGCGAATCTGGTAGCACTTATGGCTGAATTCGGCGGAATGCGCTTGGCTCGCCATGCCCATCTGCCGCTTCAGTCAGGTTCCGACACCGTTCTGCGCCGTATGCATCGCCGTTACCGCCCCTGGCACTACGCGGATAAGGTCGCCGCTCTTCTTCGTGCTGCCGGATCCGACCTCACACTCGGGGCTGACGTCATGGTGGGGTTCCCCGGAGAAACGGACGGCGAGTTCGAGGAGACTGCGGAACTGATCCGCGCACTTCCTTTCGGCTATTTGCACCTGTTCCCATTTTCACCGCGTCCCGGCACGCCGGCGTGGGCGTTATATGCGGCTAGGCCAGTGCCTGCGGCCGTTGTCGAAGAGCGCATGACGGCCCTTCGCGCACTCGCCGCCCAAAAGAGCGGGTTGCATCGGAGCCGCTTTGTGGGGCGTGAACTCGACGCCATCACTTTGAACACGCCAGACTCTCAAACGAGTCGTGGCTGCACCTCCGCGCTTACAGAGAACTTCCTTCCCATCAAGGTCGGAGCTTCGCTCCCCGCCAACCGGCTGATTCGAGTCCGCGTGACCGGAATTGCGTCTGACGGCGCATTGCTCGCATCGGAGGGCGCGTGCGTTCCAGCCCCCTCTGACCTGCTTGCTGCGGTCTACGTTGCCCCGCCGCAGGCCACCCCCGGGACCGGACCAATGCTATACTCAGGGTGCGCTCGCGAGCCCGCCGCGATACCGTAAAGCTTCCGCAACCGGGCAGCGGCCACTTTTTGGAGGAGCACCATCGCACTCGACAAACGTTCGGCTAAGTCATTTATCCGCATCAACGACCGCATTCGCGCACGCGAAATTCGCGTGATTGACGAAAACGGCGAACAACTCGGCATCCTGCCGCCCTTTGAGGCGCTGAAGATTGCCCGCGAACGCGGCCTTGACCTGGTCGAAGTCTCGCCCACTGCCGTCCCGCCCGTCTGCCGCATTCAGGACTATGGCCGCTATCTCTACGAGAAGGAAAAGAGCGAGCGTGCCGCCCGAAAGAAGCAGAAAGTTATCACCATCAAGGAAGTCAAGTTCTCCGTGACCGTGGATGAGCACGACTACCAGACCAAGAAGAATCAGGCCGTCCGCTTCCTCACCGATGGCGACAAGGTGAAAGCCAGCCTCCGCTTCCGCGGCCGCCAGATGGCCCACCGCGAGCTCGGTTACAACATCATCAACCGCCTTATTCAAGACATCGGTGATGCGGGAATCGTCGAGTTCATGCCGCGCATGGAAGGCACGATCCTGCACGCCATTCTTGCCCCATCGAAGAAGCAGGATGCACCGAAGCCCAAGCCGGCCGTGCCGCAGCAACAGGCTGCACCGCGTCCGCCCGTTCCGCAGGCCCAGTAATCGGCTCAACGCTGCGCAATCGAGGCCGCCCGGCATGGGCGGCCTCTCTGCGCGGGCGGCCTTTTGGGAGTCATCCTCAATTTTGTTCGTCCCGGCTCCGTGTCTTTGCGGCCAGGTCGAACAAGTGATCGCAGGCCCCGTCGCGTAAGATGCGCTGTGCTAGACTCCCTGTCGTTATGCGAATCCGAAATTGTGTGCTGCCAATTTTTCTGCTTTCCTTCGGGTCACTGATCACCACACTTTCCGCGCAGCAAAACGATGTGCCTCATCTTGAAAAGCGCGGTGTCGCCACCCAACTCATCGTCGATGGCAAGCCTTTCCTGATGCTGGGCGGCGAGTTGCACAACTCCTCCTCGTCCAGCTTGGAATACATGAAGCCGATCTGGCCCAAGTTGGCCGCCATGGGTCTCAACACCGTGGTCACGCCGCTGAGCTGGGAGCTGATTGAGCCCAAAGAAGGCTCCTACGACTTCGCTCTGGTTGATGGCCTGCTCGCGCAGGCGCGCGATCAGCATGAACGCGTCGTCTTCCTTTGGCTCGCTTCGTGGAAGAACGGCATGTCGAGCTATGCGCCGGTGTGGGTCAAGCAGGATACGCACCGGTTCCCGCGCGTAATGGAGCACGGCAGCAAGGTGGAGATTTTGAGTCCCGCCGGTGCCGCTACCCAGCAAGCCGATGCCCGTGCCTTCGCCGCTCTGATGCAGCACATCAAACAGGTCGACAGCCGTGATCACACGGTTCTTATGATGCAGGTAGAGAACGAGGTCGGCGTGCTGGGCGATACGCGCGACCACTCCGACGCCGCCAATCGCGCCTTCGATTCGGCCGTGCCCGCAGAGCTGACCAGCTACCTCACGGCGCACCACGACGTGCTCTATTCCCGCCTGCGGGAGCTTTGGGACGCGAACGGAAGCAAGGCAGCAGGCACCTGGGCGCAGGTTTTCGGCGATACCGAACGGGCCGACGAAATCTTCATGGCCTGGCAGTACGCCCGCTTCATTCAAGGGGTCACGGAGCAAGGCAAAGCAGCCTACAACCTTCCCATGTATGTGAATACCTGGCTGGCGGATGACGATTCAACCCCGGGCAACTTTCCCAGTGGATGCCCCGAGCCGTGGGTTGTCGACGTATGGAAGGCAGCAGGATCGGCGCTTGATTTCTATTCACCTGACTTGTATGCCCCAAACTTCGCCGAATGGAGCGGACGCTACCACCGCGATGGGAACCCGCTCTTCATGCCCGAGGCACGCGGCGGAGCTACCGGAGCCGCAAACGTCTTCTATGCGCTCGGCGAAGAGACCGGAATCGGCTTTTCTCCCTTCGGCATTGACGACGAAATGGATCCGAAAGGCGACCTGGCGGTGAGTTACGGCGAGATTGCCAGCCTCACTCCGTTGTTGCTGGAACACCAAAGCGCCGGCGATGTGCATGGCTTTATTCTCGACCAGAGTCATCGATCAGTTGATTTCACCATGAACGGCTACACGCTGCATGTGATGCTGGATGAGATTTTCGGCAATCACGCCGAGGGCGGGTTCGGCCTTATCATGGCGACCGGTCCAGACGAGTTTCTAGGGGCCGGCAAGGGCTTTCGAGTCACTTTTGCTCCGCGTTCGGGCCTCCGGGTAGGCATTGCCGCCGTCGACGAAGGCCGTTTCGAGGACGGCAACTGGGTCCCCGGAAGACGGCTTAACGGCGACGAAAACGATCAGGGAAGTTTCTGGCGTTTCGACCCCCGCCAGGTAAAAACCGAAAAGGTGAAGCTCTATCGGTTTGAATAACAGGCCACAACCTGCGATGTCCCAGAGGATGTGACGGACCTGATTTCTGCACCTCGTTCCGAGGACTTTACATCGGACTGGAAAGGGGACGTTGCCCATGAACACTTTCGAATTCCGCTTGTTTGCAGTTGGGTTGTTGCTCTTGTTCATACCATGCGCCGCGCGCGCACAGATGACGGCCAGGGAATTGGTTGTCAGCCGCGGGAGCCTCTGTCTCACAGAGGGAGCGGTTCAAAATGGTCCCGGTGAACGCCTCTCAGTCGAGGTGCCTAAAATGCGGGCACATGTCAACACCTGGACCGCTCAGGCAATCGAGGCGCAGTTCACTTACCTTGGTCCCACAGCCGAAGAATCGCGTCTCGGCTCTGGCGAGATACGGCGTCAGTTTGGCCTGAAACTGCGAGCTCAGAATGCCTGCAATCTTGTGTACGCAATGTGGCGAATTGAGCCTGAATCGAAGATCGTTATCTCAATCAAGAGCAACCCCGCTCAAACCAAGAGCTCGGAGTGTGGAAACCGCGGCTACCAGAACATCAAACCCCATCGCGCCGTGGCCGTACCTACGTTGCGGCCAGGCGACACGCATCGTCTTGGTGTGGAGTTGGACGGGGAAGACCTGCGCGTGTTCGTCGATGACAGGGAAGTTTGGCAGGGAAGCGTCGGACCTGAATCAATGTCGCTGAATGGGCCAGTGGGCATCCGCTCGGATAATGCGCGGCTTGCGCTTGATCTGAGAGCTGGTGCATATGTCGGTGTGCACCCCGATTACCGCCTCGCATGCAAATCGGGCCCTGACGCATCGGACTGAGGCTTTCAGTCTAGGTCGGCATTCGCCCCGGACCTGAGGCGGGGGGCCGGTTGCACCCGGCGCAATATGACAAACTTCTGAGAAACACAACCTTGCGGTATACTGGTTGAAGCCTCTAGTGGGCGGGGGAGTCCCTGTCTCAAGGCAAATGCGGCGGAGTTCAACCTTTCGCCGGACAAAGAGAAGAAAATGCCCAAGTTAAAGACCCATACGGGCGCGAAAAAGCGCTTCAAGAAGACTGGGACCGGCAAGATTGTGCGGCACCAGACCAAGACGCGCCATATCCTTTCGTCGAAATCGCCAAAAGTGAAACGGAAGCTCGGTAAGAAGGTTCTCGTTTCCGACGGTGATTTCAAGAAGGTCGCGCGCATGATTCCTTACGCCTGAGTACTCCGTACGGGAGACTCTTTGGAGTAGTCTCGTGGAAATGGGCCAGAACACGGCCCCCGCCAGTCCGAACAGCGTCTGGACCGGCGAGAGATCAGGCACGAATGAGCGAGTGAAGAGGTTCACCGCGCCACCCCCCAAGGGTCGCGCCTCCTGCCTCCAGCCGCCTGACTGACGAACGCAAAATGGAGAAGCACCATGCCTCGTGTAAAACGCAGTACCAAGCGCAGCGACCGCCGCAAAAAGATTCTTGATCGCGCCAGCGGCTACTTCCTTACCAAATCCAAGCTCTACCAGGCAGCCCAGGAAGCCGTCGAGCGCGGACTCAAGTTCGCCTACACAGGCCGCCGCCAGAAGAAGCGCCAGTTCCGTTCTCTGTGGATTGTCCGCATCTCTGCCGCCGCCAAGCTCAACGGAACCAGCTACTCGCAGTTCATCAACGGACTGAAGAAGGCTGGCATCGAACTCGACCGCAAGATCCTCTCCGACATCGCCATCAAGGACGCTGCGGGCTTTACCAAGCTTGCCGAGCAAGCCAAAGCCGCTCTCGCCGCCAAGGCCGCATAAACTGCGGTTCGATCAACACCACGACGGCCCGGAGCGACGCTCCGGGCCGTTCCAGTTTTCGCGACGTTTGAGCAGTCCGTCTCGTGCCGTGATTTATTCTGGGGTTTCGCATGACGAACGAAGCAATTCCCAATCTGTCGGAGTTCAATGACTCCGCACTCGATAAAGCCTTTGCCGCGCTGGAGAAACAAGCCAGCGACGACTCAGCCACACTCAGTTCGCCCGAGGCGGTTGAGGCCTTTCGCCTCGAGTGGCTGGGCCGCAAGCAGGGCCGCCTCAACGAAGTCTCGGCCCGCTGGCTCAAAGCCGCGCCTCCTGAAGCCAAGAAGGCGCTCGGCCAGCGCTTCAACGCGCTCAAAGCACTGGTCGAAAAGCTGCTCGACGAGGCTTCGAGCGGAGGCCCCAGCGACGCCGCCCTCGCCGCCGAGGCCATCGACATCACGCTGGCCGGCACGCGCCGCCTTACTGGCGCCGAGCACCCCATTACCCGCACGCTCAACGAGATCACGAGCGTGTTCGCGGCCCTGGGCTATTCGGTCGGCGTCGGCCCGGAGGTCGAAACCGACTACTACAACTTCGAGTGCATGAACTTCCCGCCGGGGCACCCTGCCCGCGACACGCAGGACACGCTTGTCGTCGCCAACCAGGACCGCCGCCCCCTCCGCGACCGCCTGCTGCTGCGCACCCACACATCACCCGTGCAGATGCGCACCATGGAGTTGCAGCCGCCGCCGGTGCGCATCGTGATCCCCGGCAAGGTGCACCGCAACGACGCGCAGGACGCCACGCACTCGCCGATTTTTCATCAAGTGGAAGGCCTCTGCGTCGACCGCAACATTACCTTCAGCGATCTGAAGGGCACGCTCGACCACGCCAT